>WNFW01001807.1_pt1 | contig 19387 bp, 9 predicted proteins | sample 5400131 | NCBI WGS metagenome assembly WNFW01 (sample SAMN13153362, study PRJNA577476) | soil metagenome | isolation source: 20 cm soil or saprolite under grassland replicate 1 | place: USA:California | collected 2016-06-15 | reverse complement strand
TAGCTTCGCCAGCGCGAGATTGGCGCGAACGTCATGCGCGGCGATCATGGCTGCGCCTTGGTAGGCGGTCAGGGCTGATTCGAATTTCTCTTCCGCAAGATAGGCGTCTCCAAGACTAAGGCGAGGCTCAACCAGAGCGGGCGCGGCAGCGATGGCTTTTTGCAACGCGTCCTCTGCTTGCTCAAAGTGTCCTTGGCGGAGATAGACTGCTCCCAAAAGATTGTTGGCTTTGGCCGAGTGCGGCAGCTTCAACAGATAATGATGCAGGCGCTTCTCGGCTTCCTCCAACTTTCCCTGCTGAATTAGAGTGGAGACGCCAGCGAGCTCGGCGCTTTGGGCGCTCGCGATTCCCGTCGGATGGAAAAACGCCAGTGTGATGCAGGCGCACACGATAATTCTCCCCCACATGCGGACGCGCGATTCGTCGTCGGCAAAATGCTGGTTCTGGCAAGCCCTCAAGGTAATCCTCTCCCAGAAATCTTAGCCCACAGGAGCAAAACAAACTAGGAACTCTTGGGAACTCTTGGGCCCTTTCTCTGCGGACCGGTTTCCCCTAGAATCCTCTCGAGTCAACAGCTTTTCATATATGCGCTTGTTCACCACTTTATTCATGCTCTTTTTCTTCTCGGCACTCGTCCGCGCCCAAACTCCGCCCATTCATTTTCGCGATGTGGGCATGGAAGCGGGGCTCACTAAAGTGCCTTTTAGTTCAATGAAGCAGCATTACGTGGTGGAAACCATTTCTGGTGGAGTCGCCCTATTTGATTGCGACAACGACGGAAAGCTCGACATTCTAGTGGTAAACGATGCCACGATTGAGCAAGCAAGAGGTGGCGGCGTGCCCATGGTTACGCTCTATCATCAGGGAGAAAATCTAAAATTTGCTGATATCACCAAAGAAGCTGGGCTGACTCATAAAGGCTGGGGCATGGGAATTGCGGTCGCGGATTATAACAACGATGGCTTGCCCGATATTTATGTTACAGGATACGGCGGCAACGTGCTGTATCACAACCTGGGAAACTGCAAATTTGAAGACGTGACCGAGAAGGCGGGCGTCGCAGGCGGGGGGTTCAGCGCGGGCGCCGCGTGGGCTGACTATGATCGCGACGGCCACCTGGATCTATTTGTTTCGCGTTATGTACACACGGATCTGAATCACTTGCCCACCGCGGAAAATCCGTCGAAAAATTTTTTTCATAAAGGCCTTCCCGTCGAAAATCCCTGGACTATGGATGGCGAGACTGATTTCTTGTTTCACAACCGCGGTGACGGTACCTTTGAAGAAGTCTCGAAAAAAGCGGGCGTGGACGACCCCGCCGGGCACTTTGGTTTAGGGGTGGTGTGGGGCGACTACGATAATCAAGGATGGCCAAGCCTTCTGGTGGCCAACGATACCGGCCCTAATTATCTCTACCACAACAAACACGACGGCACATTTGAGGAGGTTGGCATGCTGTCCGGCGTGGCCTTGAGTCCCGAAGGCCGGGAGGTGGGAAACATGGGCGTAGAGATGGGCGATTTCGACCGCGATGGAAAACTTGATTTCGCTATCACCGATTACGCGGACCAGCCGAAAGGCTTATACCTAAATCAAGGCGATCAAGGATTCACCGACCTTACCTATTCCGCCAAGATCGCGCAAAGCTCCCTCTCCTATGTTTCCTGGGGAACGGGTTTCGCCGATTTTGATAATGACGGCCTGCCCGATCTGCTCATCGCCAGCGGCCACGTCTATCCGGATGTCGACAGCGTCCCCAAAAGCGTCAAGTATCGTGAACCGCTTCTGCTCTACTGCAACAAGGGCGACCGCACGTTCGATGAGATTTCTGGGCCCGCGGGGTTGAACGACGGAACCATACAATCACGCCGCGGCGTGGCCTTCGGTGATGTCAACAATGACGGCAACATCGATATGGTGATTTTCAATGTGGGAGTGCCACCTTCTCTCTTCCTGACCGACACGAAAAATTCCAACCATCGCGTGCTTTTCAAATTGGTGGGAACAAAGAGCAATCGCGGAGCCGTGGGTGCTCGAATCACCGTCACTTCCGCCGCGCGCTCGCAAATCGAAGAAGTCAAAGCCGGTTCCAGCTATCTTTCAACCAACGATCCGCGCTTGCATTTCGGGTTGGGAGGCGATTCCGTGATGGACAAAGTGGAAATCCGCTGGCCCAATGGCGGCGTCGAGAAGCTGCGCAATATTCCCGCCGACACCATCTACACGATTGTCGAAGGCCAAGGCGTCAAAAGCACGGTCAAGCTTCTGCCGCCAACTCCCCGCTGAACACACCCTCCGGCGAACGACCGTGCTCAGGCAAAAGAGAATCGGGTTTTTTCCTAAAAGCAGGTATAGACTTGACGGCAGCCGCGATTCCGTTCCCCGAAATGCTGGAGGTATCCATGTCAGATTCACGAGCAAGAATCGCGATCGCTGCGGCAGTGCTCGCTGCGGCGCTCGCGACCCTAGCGCTCTTTTCGGGCGCCCAAGCGCCACACCCATCACCTCAACCACCCCAACCGCGTCCCTCGCCAAACACTCCAAACCCGAATTATCCCCCTGGACTCAACGGGCCTGAGATGAAAGGGCCCGATCCCAAGTCCGTCGATAAACAAAACCAGGCTGAACTGAAGGACGAGATTGAAAAACTGTACGCGCTAGTTTTTGCGCTTCGGGAACAAATGAAAATGACGGACAGCACATCCACGATGTCAGTCACGATAGTCAAGCAGGCACAGCAAATTGAGAAGCTGTCAAAGGAGATTAAGGACCGGGCCAGGCGCTGATGATACGGAGCAAGAACGACGAGCAAATTGAGGATGCGCGCTTCTGCGCTGGACGGCTCACTCCGCTTCCTTAAGAAAGTTATTTGAATTGGCGGGCAGTGAGTCTCGACGCTGGTTCCTGTTTCTTAACTGCTGATTGATCGGAGACGTTGCGTCGGGCTTCTTCCTGCTCCGTTTCCTGCTTTCCAATGATGAGTGCGAACAACAGCCGCAGATCAACTACCCTGGGCTGACATTTGCCTTTACAGGAACATTGGTTTTTTCTGAGGCCATCGGCTTTGTTCCCAGTTGTTCCCGATATCCAGAACGGGAACAACTCCGCAGCGGTAAATAAAATTAGGCGAAGGAATTGTTACGGCTCAACTCGTAAACGTAAATAAGAAGGGCGCTTAGAGGATTTTCCTCACAAGCGCCCATGGTTGCGGGGGTCAGATTTGAGCTGGCGACCTTCGGGTTATGAGCGCAATTCCGGCCTGCGCTCGGTGCAAACTCATACAACGAAATGCAAGAAAACACAGGCCAATCGCTCAATTCCGTTGCTCCGTTTTGTACGCTTTTGCACCCCGTTCACGGACAGAAGGCGGACAAAGGTGATAATCTTTAGTTCCAGCAACCTTCCCTCCCTGAATGGGGAGAGAATCGAGGCAACCGGGGGTCCTATGAAAACCCTTGCTCTCGGGCTCGTTTTGATTCTTCCCTCAGTAGTTACAGCAAAACCCACGTGAATGGAAAAAAGCCACCGTTGCCGCCATTGCTATAGGTTCGGCGGACAACGACGCCCGATGCCCGTAGGAACGGTGTGCCTCGGAGTGCGGATTGCCACCAATTGCATTGGATATCGGGTCGAGACAGAAGACATGATCTATATCCGAGCAGAACGTGCGTCGTTGCCTTCGCACGCATCGGATATGCTATCGGCCGACTACAGGCAATTGACCGAACGAGGACTCTCACCCTGCTAGATTCGTAGGCGGAAACTATGATCCAAAAGTCTTTTCCATCGAAGCCGTCAACCGGGTACTACACGGATGAAGACGGCGAGCGCGCTCCTAGCCAATCACGAGGCTGAAAAGCGCTGCGACGTACGGCGCAGGGAAGCGACTGCTGACACACATATGCACGCTTGCCGAAAGGACACGACAGACTGCGGCGGCTCGCCAGCAATCAGGATAGATAATCTGAAAAGGCTCAATGTGTGGAATGACTGTCGAACCTGTAACTCCTACCACGGGTCTCGGAGTCCGCGCCAACTAGTGCTGAATACCGTGCGCATGCAGCCTGCGATGCAGTTGAACCCGGGCATCCTCAAAAACTCTTCGCACTCGCGCAAGCCTCTCAGGGTCGGGCCGGGTGGCAAGGTTTTCCACAAAGGTCTGAGAGCCTTCGATCAGCGTCAGCATATAGGCTGCTGCCTGAGGCGAGAAGAGTTCCTGGCCCGGCACGACCAAGTACACCGGAGAAGTATGGGCTTGAACCTTGAACTCCCATCGCGTTACGGGTCCCAATCGCGAGGAGCAACGCGCTGCTAACCATCCAGGCCCGGCTACGCGGATTTTTTCCTTGAGGATCATCTCGCGCGTCCCCATCGGCTCTTCCCGAGTGGCCACTGCGCGGCCATTCAGAACGATTTCGAGCCGATGAAAGGGCACAAAGCTTTTCGCGTTAGCTTGTGCTTCAACCGTACCGCCGCCGGCGCCGAGAATGATCTCATCGCCGGGCGGGCGACCGTCGGCTTGGAAAAACAGGAGCGGCCCCGACGTAACAAAAGTCCTTCCGCTGCGCACCGCTTTGGCCCAGCTCGAGAAACTGAACTCTTCCTGACCGATATGTGCATAGGCACGGTTTGTCCCGGCAGGCATATAGGCTCCCATTTTGTCAGTGCCACCGACGGCAGGAAGCCGATAGCCGCAGTTTAGGTATCGATACCAATCGAGAAAGCGCAGATAGTTGAAGTGCGCCGGCGCAGGCACGCCACTGGGGCTCATCGGCCAGATTTCTAGGGCATCAAGCTTGCCCAGCACCACATCCGCGGCAATTTCGCCCGTCGGGTAGGGGTCAGGCGCAGAGACGGCCAGCCCGCCGTGCTCCCGGCAAGCGTCAGCCCACTCGGCCATGCCGCGCTCCCGGCAAGCGTCGGCCCACTCCGCCATGCTGTTCCACAGGGGGTCACCGAGGTAGCTCTCGTCGGGTCCAGTAGCCGACATCGGGTAGACCGGCGCGCTCGGGCCCAGCATAGCGATGTGCCCAAGAATGTGTTGACGGTTCTCGCTGCCCACCCAGACCATCGTCTCCTTATCCCGGGAAACGAGAGGTTCGTTCGTAATGTCGCCCACGTTCGTGAACAGATCACCCCACTGCGCCGCGAGCAGATTGATCAGGTTCAGTCCTTCCGCCTGGGCCTCCAGAATGGCTGTCGTCGGAGACAAGAAGTGGACGTGAGTATCGGCACTGACCCAGCCCTGGGAACGAAGGTCTGTCATCCGCCCGATTTCGAGTCTCAGCTCGCGTTGTCCGGCTTCGATCTTGAGCCTTCGGCGTACGGCCTTATACTCGAACCCCTTGGTCATCTCAACGTATACTTCGCCCACCGGCAACTCCACCTGAAAGGTTCCATCCACGTAGGCGAAGGAGGTATCCATCAGTTTCACGTCGGCGCCGTAGTCCTGAAACCAGCCGTCGTTAATCTCAGTGCGATGGCCGTAGGGCGGGATGTATCGGCCTTCCTTGGACCGAAAGGCAAGCCGGACCGGCGTGGGGCGCTCGGTGGCGCTGTCGACCACCTGACCGTGCAGCCAGACCTTCTCGCGCTCGAGAATCTCGACGCGCGTGCCGGACGCTGAGGAGTCCCGAGGCTTGAGTTCCCGTCCCGCTACGTCCTGGCTGAGGTCAAACGCATATTCTTTCCCCATTTTCGCGTCTCGCAGCCACAGGGTCGCCCCTGAGCTGGCGGTCAGCTCCGCATAGAGGTAGCGGCCTCTGGGGATCAGCTCGGCCCGCGCGCCCAGACCTGCTTCTGACGCGGACAGCCACGACTCGGGCTCGAAACGAGTGGGAAACCAGGTCCGCGCGACCACGCCGAGGTCCACATCCACCGTCCAGCGAGCCTGCTCGCCGACGACTGGCTCCGGCAGCGTGACTCGGTAAAGGGCCAGGCGTTCGTAGCGGAGAGGATTCTCACGCCCGTGAAAAAGCGTCAGGCCACAAACGACCACCGGATCGTCAGAGACGGCTTGCAAGCGCAACGCCTTGAGGATCCGGTCCGGATGAGGGTTGGCTACCGCACAGATCCATAGCGCGGGAGCCGAGTAGGAGTTGTCCAGAACGCTTTGTTGGAGGTCTCCCCAACCCATCGCATTGCGAAGCGAGTCCGTCAGTTGACTTGGACGGTCAGCAATGTGCGCGAGCGACGCGAAGCTCAAATGGCCCCACTCGGTTGAGGGAGAGTTCACTTCGAAGCGGCGGCGGATGGGCTGCAATTCCTGGCTGCCATCTTCGAAGATCATGACGACATTGGCCAGGTGCTGCCCTACCTTCTCCTCGACATCTTCATCAGGGGCTGGAGTTTCGTTGGGATCCCAGTCATTGAATTGCGCCAAGCAAACAAAACCTGCCTTCCGGTTCAAAGGGATCTCGATGCTCTCAGTAACCCAGGCGTTCTTGCGGTTGCTCAGAACAACCCAAGGCCTTTTCTGCACTCCTTCGGGACCCAGCAGAAACGGAATTCCTCGAAGAGTTTGCTTTCCGGCGGGTGTGCGAATGAGGCCGTCCTGAGCGGATTCGGAGCTCAGCCCTTTCGCTCGCTCTCGGGGCCCGAAGTCGGATGGAGAGGCGGTGAAGTGGTTGCTCAAATCAACTGGCGTAAACTTGATGGAGTTCAGCTCGTTTGGCCATCCGCCCAAACCGGCTGCCCCTGGGGTTGCCGGACCTAGCATCAATTTGACAGTTGGCACGGCCGCGCCGACGTTCTGCAAGAAAGTTCTGCGTGTCCAGTCACGACTGAATCCCATGTACCGCCTCCCGAGAATCAACTTGCACGGAGTTTCCGTCATCCGGGTAAGGAACCGATGATCATCCCGGCGTATCTCCGCTCGTCATTTGGTCGCTGGAGTGTCAGGGGACGCAGGTTTGGAATCTGCTAGTGCCAAATTGTTCTCTCAACGATCTTGGACGCGAGCTGCTTTTAATTGTGGCCGCTTGCCGGCTTTTGCCTCGGCTCCTTCCTTTCGAAGTGCATCTACTGCCTCATCCAGCGAGCCTTCGGTGAAGAGAATCTCCCCCTTGGCCTCGGCCGATTCACCGGGCCCGAGCGTACCGAAGTATGGATCGGCATGCGCACAAGGGATCACTGTGTTCGACAGGATACTCTTGCCTGGGGTAAAGGTGATGACAGCCTTTCGCTTTCCGTCCCGCGCCGTCACAGCGATCAATGCGAGGTCGATATCGCGTTCGATCAATCCCCCGCGACTTCGTGCGAATTGGTCGCAGTCGTGCTGCGTACAGCCGCGGACATAAGCTACTTTGGCTGTGGCTTCGGGATTGTCCGTACGAATATTTGTAAGCGCCACCGGCTTGCCATCCATCACCACGTAGGTGTATTTGAAATTATCGGATAGCCTGGTCGGAAAGCCCGCCAAGCCCGCATACCAGAAGCACAGGAGTGGCTTGACACGGTTCAATGTTTTGTCGCTGCCATTGAGGATCTTCATCGAGAACCGGGCGCGGTCGCCGTCGGCGGCCGCTGAGGCTTGCACGTGTACGCCGGGCAACTCCAGACTCTCGATTTCATAACTCGCCGAAAGGCCATCCGCAGCGATCTTCCACGGGTTGATTCTTTTGTCGTGATGGCGGAGGATGCCGTTTCCGACCTCATTGTATTCGAGGTGCTCCGGAAAGTTGACGTGCACATTTCCCCCATCTTTCCAAGGAGAAACGATCGTCAGCCCGTAAGCCATCTCTTCTTCCACATTGGGCGCGAAGTGGACCCCGCGATCAGGGACCGGGCTCCGTGATTCCTCGACCGGCATGCGATAGGGAAAGGAGTGTTTCCAATCCTCATTAGCCTCGGCCCAGCGCTCGCGAATCGTTTCCATGTCCTCGTCGTAAAGATAAAGCCGGCCGCGAACGGAGATTGACCTGGCCTTGCTTTCACCCGGAGTCAGCACACCTCTCGCTGGACTGCCGGTTTCGCTTTGTTCCCACATCAAGGCGGCGATCCACCTGGCATCAGTCGACCGTCGCACCAGGACAGGAACGCCAGAGGGAGTGCGGGCTCGCGTCCAGCCCTTACCACCGAGCACCGCTTCAACGCCGGCGGGTCCTGCCTCAACTTTGCGGCTGGCACAGAGTTCCACCGCCTCTCCGTTTGGGTAGGCCCACATGCGCCATTGGGGCCCTTTGCGGACGAAGCCTCCCCAGGAAGAAGTTTCCCAGTTCAGAGTTCGGTTCTTCTCCGGTCGGCCGTTTGGTCCTACGAGTTTGAGCGAGACATCAATTGCCGGGGCATTCCGTGAGCGCGGCCAGACCCTCAATATTCCGTCTTTGCCTGCCGCAATGCGAATCCCCTGACCTTCCGCCGCATCAGGAAAATCTTGGCGAAAGCTTTCCAGCAGCCTGCCTCTGTCATTGGGCATCACATAAAGCATGCTGCGATGGAGGATTCGCGACGTATGTTCGTCCAAGTATTTCTGCATCTGAGGCACGTGGTGGATGCAGTCGAGCCAGCCTTGCCCCACGTTTTTGGCATGGGCGCACCCGATGGCCGATAGCCACCTGCCGTCGCCGGAAGCGACTCCTACAACGCCATATAAGGGGCGGTCCCCAGAGGCGCCGAAGGCCCAGATGTCCCCGGGATGAGCGACGCCGATCGGAACATACCACTGCGTCCACGGCGGGTTGTTTTCTTGCGCGTCGGGTTTGTAGCTTTTCATTGGGCCGCGCGCCGTATCGATCATTCCCACAGGTCCGCGCATTGTGTAGATGAAACAGCGCTTCGCAAACTCCACCAGAGTGTCTCGGCGTTTGAAAGCCTCCGAGTGCCAGAATTGCATACACGGTCCCACCAGATTGACACCTTTCAATTCTTCGAGCGGACCTTCCACCAGAATGTCCATCAAAATGCGGTCTTGTCCCTTTGGGGTGAAAGTAGTCGTAGCGGTCATTCCCCCTGCGGTGTGTACAAGGACAATCCTGCCATCTTCGAGCTTGGCCCCTCTCCCGTAATGGAATGGGCCACCCTCGTAGCACCACAACTCGCAGACGGGTCCTATCTCGGAATGACGTACGAGGACCTTGAGCTGATTTCCATCATCACTAAGATCTAACTGGAGAGGCGAGGCCACGCTGAGTCCTTCGACCGGCTTGGATGCCTGTGCAACAAGCAGGCACATCACTGCCAGAACCGGCAGAACAGGAGGGATAAAAAAAATCATCGCAGGGATGCTGACGGCTACTCGAAGCAAGTCGGCGCGGGTTAGTACACGTCGAAAACCTATCGTCTCTTTATGTTCACCCATCGGTAACTCCCGTCTCATGGCAGAGCCGCGCGGCCTTGTTCAGCTTGATCAGAACATCTCGTAAATCGCGGTCTGGTGTGCCGGCAAAGTGATTTCAGCGCCCTGGACATCATGATGGTCCCGAAGATCGAGCAAAGAGCTGAAGAAACCGGGCCCTGCGTCAACACTCACCCGCTTTGGAGTGGAATTGTAGTTCACTAGGTAAAGTAGCTTTCGGTTTCCCAATGGCGCGAAACGAGCCTCGATGTTCCACGCGTCTCCGCCGCCAATTATTCGCAGGCGGACCGGGCGTGTCACCCTAGCCTCGCGAAAGAGGTCCTCGAGCAAGCGCCCATAGCTTCGCTCTTCAAGTGAGCTGCCCGAGTAATAGATGGCGCCCTGCCCGACGGCCATCTGCACGATCGCCGGCCCTCCGTCGGAGTACCGGAAGAGGATCTTTGCGTCACTCTTGGCTTCAAAAATCTGGCGTATCCCGCGCGTTTCCAATTGGTCAATCGAGCCAAATACTTCGGTCCGCGTTGGGCTAAGCTTCTGTGGCGTGTCATCCACGAATGCGACTGATTGGGATAAGCTCTGGTCATAACCCTGGACCATGGCTCCGACACCACCCGGCTTGGGTCTTTGGGTTTGGCGGATGATAAGGCCCAAGCGAGAAGCGTGGTCCGTGGCGCGATTATATTCATCGCCGAGAAACGACTCCGGAACCACGAGCACACGGCCCCCGTGAACTGCATAGTCCCATATCTTTTCGAATACTTCCGTGGGAGTGTTCCTTACGGCGGGGACGAGCAGGAGCTTATAGCGGCTCAACCGACCCTTCAGGATCTGCCGCTCGGTGACGAATGTGATTTTTGCATCGAGGTACTGGCTGGCATTGTAAGTCTTTTCAAGTTCAGCGAGGTAGGGCGTCGTCTGCCACGTCAGCATCTCGGGCGGGAGTTGGAGCGTGGAGGTCTGCGAATAGAGTATGGCAACTTCCGCGGGAACATCGACGAAGGCAGCTATTTCCTTGTTCAACCGGCGCAGATCGAGCGCGTCTCGAATCAGGTCACCGATATCTGCCAGTGGATAGGCCCAACTGTGAGCGAGGGAAGAGTCATTGATGCTGTGAACTTCACTCGAGGGCTGCGCCGGCCAATGAAAGAGCTGCGCTACCGATTTGCCGTGTAGGAAGTGCGGAATGAGATTCTCCACGGAGCTGAGATACATTTCCGGATCTGCCACCGGCTTTTTCTTCTCCGCGAGTGCGATTTGCAAATCAAGCCCCAGAGTTGATTCGCCACCCTCATGCAGGATCACATCGTCAACCTCGTTAACGATTCGCTCCTCGTCAATACCTGTAGTGCCGGTACGCCCAGCCAGCATGCTGGAACTGCCGCCTGCCGCCAGCGGTGTCTTGGGATCTATCTTGTGAATCAGGCTGCGCACCCAGAGGAGATAATCCGTGAACCGGTCCTGATTGAAACGCGCCCAGTCGTACCAAAGCGCCCGGTTTGTTTCAGGCAACGGCCTCGAGTCACTGACGGGCGGAGGCACCACTTCGCTGAAGCTCTTATAAGCGGTTCCCCATTTTTCGTTGGCGTTGATCACTGTGCCGTGCTTCTTTTCGAGCCATTCGTGAAACATCCGCTGGCTCCGCTCGCAGTAGCAAATGTACATCAGTTCGTACGCCTCGATGTCATAAAGCAGCTCGGGATTAGCGTGGAACTTAGGAATGTTGGTCTGAATGTACTCCTCTATGGCCTGGCGCGTGTGTGGGCTTTCGAGGCAGATCACTATATTCTCTCTTTTCCGGCCCCCCATCGAATTGATATCCCGGATCAAGTGACCGCACCAGCCGTCCCACCCCACACGATGCGTATCGGGCCACCGCTGGAACGCCGCATAAACAGGCGAGTCGTAGATCGTCCACCGAGATCCTCCGCCGACTGTATAGCTTTCGATGTGCTGAAGCGGTGTTGCAAAAAAGCGCTGGAGAGTCTGGCTTGGAGAATGCAGGGAGAGGATCATCATGGGCTCGTTGCGTTCGTCGAGAAAAAACGAGTCCTTCACTGGACGGCCTTTCAATGGAGGGAACGGGCGAATCAACGGGTCGCCTACCTGGGTGTCATCTGCTTCTGGCATGCGATCAATGCCCTGAATTTTGTCCTCCAGCTCCAGGCGTCCGCGGCGGCAACTCTCCACGATATAGGAAAACATTTCGCGCTTCTTCTCGTCATTGTTAAACCAGGCCAGACGAGGACGAATTTGAAGTCCGAGCTCGGCAGTCACCAGATAACGCTCCTGGTATATGGTCTCTATACCTTGCAACTGAGCCGCCCGAACTGTTTCCCTCAGCCGGTCAAATTCTTGCTGGGCTTCCTTTCGGAATGCCGTAACAACGAGCGACTCAGGTACCTCTTCCGGACGAGCGACCTGCCGCACGGTAAACCAGCCGTTGTCGACAATGGTTCTTGTATCTTGTGGTTGCGTGCGGGAGGCCGTTTGGCGCCCTTCTTGCCCAGCCACAAGACGGATATTATCGAGATAGATTGTCCAGGGCAGCGGCGCCCGAGCGGCCGAAATCAACAGCCTGCGGATGCGATCCAGAGACAGATCACGCCCGCCAGAGGCTGCTCGCAAAGGCCGGAGGTTGACCTCAATGTGATTCCACCCCTTCTGCACAACAACTTTTTCATGCGCCTCGTAGTAGTCGTTGGCCTTGGCTATGCCGAGGTCTCCGCCAACCGCGTCATAGATACGAATGGTGATTGCGGAGACCTCCTCCCGGTCGCAATAAATGTCGAATAGCAGGCGATCATAGCCGCGCCAATCCTGTGGCAGTTTGTTGGAGCTGATCTGAGAGCGCCCCTGTTCTAATCGCACCATTGCGGAATATTGACCATGCGAGGATCGCCCTTTGGAAAGCTGAATGTCGCCTTCCCATCTCTTTACGGAATCCAAGGTTTCGAAATCGTCGAGGAGAAGGGTCTGGCCTGCTTGGGACTTCGAACCAGCCCACAACCAAATACAAGATAAGCCAAACCAGAAAACTATGCTGAGTGATTTGTAAGTTCTCTGGCGCATAATCGCCGTTCCGGTCTTGGTCCCATTTACCGAACCAAGTCACACGCCCGCCCTTGGCCGTGCGCAGCAAACATCCGGAATCGCTCCCCTGAGGATCTTCGAAGCTTCGGCAATGAGGTTAATAATCAATGCGAAGCACGAACTGCATGAACCTCCCAGAGTCAGCGGAGTTTACGATGCCGAAATCGGAAGGGCTACTGATATTCGTACTCGGGGCGGAGAAGTTCGCTCGGTTAAATGCATTAAACATCTCCCAGCGGAATTGGAGCCGGGCACGCTCAGCTTTCAAGGGAAAGTTCTTGGCAACCACGACGTTCCAGGTCTGGGTCCCGGGGCCAGTCAGGATATTGCGGGCTGAATTGCCGTAGGAACCCCGCCCTGACGCGGGTTGGACAAAAGCATTAATGTCGAAAATGGGCTGTCCGGCTTTAATTCTATCCCGCATGCTACCACCGAGATTGCCGTCAGCAATACGGTCGGGACGCCCGGAGAACTGGTTCGTATTGGCTGGGTCCGTGCCCGAGAAAAAGGCGCTTATTCGTGGCCCGGTCGCCATGGTTGTGATGCCGGAGAGTTCCCAGCCGCCGATCACTTGGTTTGCCGCGCCTGACAAATTCCCTAGGAAGTGTTGGCCCCGGCCAACTGGCAGAAGATATACGTAGCTGAACCTGAGTAAGTGCCGGCGAACAATGCCATCATCCGCCCGCTCCAGGAAGCGGGCATATTGATTTTGTTGAGCGGAAGAAGAGAAACCGCCGAGGGAGGTATCCGTGAGCGATTTGGCCCAAGTATAGTTGACATTGAAGGACAGCCCCTTGGCCAGCCTGCGGTCAGCCTGAATGTTGAACCCGTGGTAGATCGAGGAACTCCCCGTTTGGGTGAGGTTGGCCGAGTTGAACCCTTTGTAGGGCCGTCGCGCCGCGTCGTAAGGCGTCGTGCTGGGGTGCAGGAGGTTGAGATCCTCCGTGTACGGAATGTTCAGGGCGTGGGTACCCACATAACCGACATCGATAGCCGTGCCCCAGATCTGCCGCCCGACCGATACGTTCCACTGGTAGGTCCGCTCGGCGGGAAATGCCGGACTTACTCCCGCGATGTCAAATAGGCCGGAAAACTGGCCCGTGGTAGCGAAGGGATTTGGAAAGCTGACGCTGGGGGCGTTGTTTTGAATGACGAAGGTTTGGGTTGCAGTCCATGGCCCACCGGTGGCATTCAATGCCAGGTTGCCGGGCCACACCTGATTAAAAACGCTAAAGCCCATACGGACCACCGTCGTGGCGTCGCTAAAGGGTCGAATGGCCAAGCCCAGACGAGGATCCCAGTTATTCCAGTATGTCCTCAGAAGACTCCGAATGGGATAACCTGCCTGGGAGGCGGAAACAATCGGCAGGGTCGCGGCAACAGCAGGAACCAAGTCCTTCGGAATAGAGGTCCCGGCCGTAACCACGCTGCCAGTCCTGGGATCGAAGCTATACAACCGGTCGAACTTCTCCACCCAGGGAGTCTGGTATTCATAGCGGAGGCCGTAGTTAAGAGTTGCACGCTTGTTTATCTTGAGGTCATCCTGAAAATATAAGGCGGAGTGCCAACTGCGCACATAGGCGTTGGGCCGAGGCGTCGTCCGTGTGGCGCTGGTCGGGAAGCCGAGCAGAAAGTTGGCGTAGGCCAACCCGCTTAACTGGTCGTCAAACGAATAAGAACCCCGCAGTTCCGGCGGCTTGTTTTCATTGTTGTCCTGGTAGCGGCGCACATCGATTCCCATCTTGAAGGCATGGCGGCCTGTGTACCAGGAGAGGTTGTCGATCAATTCATAGGTGTTCTGAGCGTCGCGGAGCGAGTTCGGCCAGGAGCCGACTCCCTCAAACGGGCGGATTCCACCGAAGCTAAAGTTCGGCAATCCGCCGACAGCGGGATCATTCCCCGAATTATTGATCCCTTGAATGCCTAGATTTACTAGCTTGCCGAAATTTAGGTCGTGCAGGTTGCCGGAATCCCGCGTAAAGGTCAGCTTGGTCTCGTTGAGCAACGCCGTGCTGAGGTTATAAGTATCGGAAATAACCACGTTCCGGCTCGGATGGTGGCCGTGGAAACTGAAACCTCCGTAACCCTGCTTCAAGGCTCCGCGGTTGATGTCGTCGTTGCTTTTGGCGAACCCCACACGCACAAAAAACGCATTACGGTTGGAAAAATTGTGGTCGACGCGAATCGAATACACATCGATATTAGTCTGGGAGCCCGGGTCAGTAGTGAAATTATTTGTAAGACCGAACTGCCCATTTCCCGGTCGATTAGGCGCGGGGTAGACGAGGCTCTGGAAGGCTTTCGCGACGGAGCTGATCCGGGCGTCCGGGATGATGTTCCCCGGAAAAGCCTTGCCTGTCGTCGGGTCTATAAGTTGCGTTCCGGCCGGGTCGGTGCACCCCCCGCTCCCGTCATAAGTGGAGCATATTGCCGAAAAATCGCCTCGACGAAAGGCGTCGGTCGGCACAGACGTAAATATCCGATTGCCAGACCGAAAACGCAAGCCGCTGTAAGAAAAAAAGTAAAACGTCTTGTTGCGGCCATCATAAACATGGGGAATATAAACTGGGCCGCCGCTCGTGAGATCAAACGTGTTGTTGTTAAGCACCGGAGGTTTCGTAGTGTCAAAAAACCCCCGGGCGGCAGTAACCGTATTGAAGTTCCCCCAATAGAGGCTGCCGTGCAGCGTGTTCTCGCCGGACTTGGTCACCACTTCCATTTGGGACACTTGCCCGTATTCCGCCGGCGCATTGGCAGTGATAACTTTGGCTTCCTTGAACGCTTCGACCGATGCCGAGACACCGTTCGCAGACCGGCCGCTGTAAGCCTGATTGTTAACCGGTGCACCGTCCGCAGTCAGGTTAATGCCCCCTCCCCGCGCGCCGTTAATGACGATGTCGCAACAGCGGACATTGTTCACACCGGCCGCAACGTACAGGATGTTGGTATCTCCCCGGCCGAAGGGGCTGAGAGGCAGTTCGATGAAATCTCGCGCCGGTTTGACATTCGAAAGAGTGGCCGTCTCAGTTTCGACCTGGCCGGGGCCGCCCCGCACCGTGACGGTACTCGCGACGGCTCCCACCTCCAAGGCTGCGTCCACACGTTTGATCTGGCTCGCGTTGAGGTCGATGTCGGTGCGCACGTAAGACTTGAAGCCATCGGCCTTGACGCTGACCTGGTAGAGACCGGCCTCGAGGCCTGCAATGCGATAATCCCCGCTCTCGTTCGTTGTCGAGCTCCGCTCAATGTTCGTGCCTTGGTTCTTGACAGTGACCGTGGCTCCTGGGACCAGCCCTCCAGACGAGTCGGTCACCGCGCCCAAGATGGTGCTCTGGGTTCCCTGACCATATGCATGAGTCCCCAGCGCGACGAATAAACTACCGAGAAGGAATAATCCGCGAACTTTTGGGTGCGGGGTCATCACAACCTCCTATAACGATTCAGAATAGATTGCCAGGACCCGCCACCTGCCAATAAGGAACCCAATCCGACGCGCAGAAAACACATTTCCAGTCTGAGAATTCGCCCATGTCAAAATCCTGTTGTTTCCGGTCTGGAGAATTTAACACCTGCGGCTAAGCCGGCACGGCAGCATCCCCGTCACGGTCATACGCCTTTTCGATGTACCCAAGATTCTTTTCCCCGCTCCAATGCGTATGCCGGAAGTACTCTTCCGTTGGGTTTCGGCCAGGCGAATGATCTCCGTGTGCTCTCGAACCGATTTCTTAAGCCATTCTCTTAACGAGCTCCGGGAGATTGGAAAGTTGTAAAGCTGCTGGCGGACAGAGTCGCACAACTCGCACAACGTGCGGTTTCCAAACTTGGATAGGAAAACGTCGTGAAACTTTCGGTTCCAGGCGCCGAAGGCCAGGAAGTCGCTCTTATTGGAAACGGCCTCCATGCGGGCGTTATATCGCCGTAGGAGTTCGACGTCGTCAGGCGTGATTTGGTCGGCCACCAGGCCTGCCACGGAGCCCTCGAGGATTCCGAGGATCTGGTAGATCTCTTTAACGTCGGCAGCGGTGAGCCTGCGCACGTTGTAGCTCCGGCGGCTGTTGCAGATAACCAACCCGTCCCGCTCCAGCTTCAGAAGGGCTTCACGGATAGGTGTGCGACTGATGCTCATGCGTTGCGCAAGAACCTGCTCGTGGATTCGTTCGCCCGGTCTGAAGTCACGGCTGCCGATCTGCTCTTTGATTGCCTTGTACACCTGGTTTGTCAGTGACTCTGTCTTGACGCTGTGAGGCATCGCGGCTGACATGTAGTATAAAATATATCTGATGTCAAGCTGTATTCCCTCAAAACAAAAACAGGCTCAGGCCTTGAAGTCTTTTTATGCGTCTCAGGAAATTCAGGATCCGTCTGCGCGATCGTCCTGCAGCCCGAGAATGATTATCGCCGGCCGAAAGCCGCCCGCGCCATGTCGCAGCGAAAGTGAATGGACGGCTGTCGTCCCAAAGCCCAACGGTCGAGTGACAAGAGAAGAAGCTTCGGTTACGGTCTCCCCTTAACCAAGAACTGAATGATTTTTCGACTTTCAGGCTCCGCCTGACTCTCCGAATCGAGTTTCTTAAAGAGCGCAAATTCAAGCTTGGCCTTTTCGACCTGCCCCAATCGCGAATACGCCAGTCCCAGCCGGTAGTGCGCCGTTGCCAGCTTCGGATTCGCCTGGACCGCGCGCGCGAGAAATACGACGCTCTGGTCGAATTGTCCTTCCCTCTGGGAAATGATGCCGAGCTGCAAATGCGCTTCCGCAAAGCCGGGATCGAGATGAATTGCTTTACTCAGATAGGATTTGGCCGGCTCGTAATCGGGGTGGGGATCGTCCTGGGAGCGCAGATATAGAATGATCCCATAGTGATAGTAAAACCAAGGGTCGTCCGGTCTCTGTTGCGCGTAAGCCCGGAACTTGTCAGCGATGGCGTCCTGAAGTGCAAATGCCTTTTCGTAAACCTTGCCCAAAAAGAAGTATGCCAGCCGATCGTGGGGATCAAGTGTTGTGGCCTGAAGAATGCTCTGTGCGGCCTCCTCGTATTTTCCCGCCACGTAATACGCGCAGCCTAGACCAATGCGCAACTTCCCAGAGCTCGGGAAATCGCGCACGCCGCTGGCAAAAACAGCGATCGCTGCATCGGTTGTCTGGTGCCGCAACAATTCGTACCCGTAGTCAAAGCGATAATCTTCGTTGCGAGGCTCGAGTTCGGCGGCTTTCTGGAATGCACTGACCGCCTCGAGATAGCGTTGTCGCTGCTCCTCTACCATGGCCAGCAGGTTGTAGGCTTCCGCCTGAGGATCATGGCGGACCAACGGCCCAAGTGTCTCCGCGGCCTTCTCATAAGCTTGGCTATAAAAAAAGGCGAGTGCCAGATTGAAGTTCACTTCATAAGATTGAGGGAACTCGCGCTGCACATTCTCCATCAACGGGATTGCGGCAACATAGTCCTGGTGGGCCGCCAAGAGGCTTGCGACCCGAAAGTATCGAGGATCGCGGGGGCTGAGCAAGCGTGTCAACTTTTGCGCGGAGAGCCGGGCTTCGGCTCGCTGGCGAAGGAGCAATTGGTTTTCCAACAAACTCATGAGCGCGGTCGCATCGGAAGGCTCAGCCTGCAGAACCATCAGGGCTGCTTGGCGCGATTTCTCCACTCTTGCGAAATGGGGCTTCGACAGTTCCAGCCAAGGTTGTTTGTCTTCGGGCCGGCAGAGTGCGCCGCAAGCGGGTGCGAGGACCAGCAGCAGGGAGATCAGAGCGCTCATGGCGAACCGTAATTCCAAACCTGCAACGCTTCCGGTAAGCTTCCCGCATGGACGAGACTGTCTGGTTTCCCGAGGAGTTTGTAGACCCTCCTAGTGTAATCGAAGGGCTTGGGGGCCTCCGTTATGAATACCAGCCGTCGCGGCGCGAAAGCAGCGGCCACCTCCGGAATGTCCGAGACGCGCAAAATATTCAGGAGCGCCGGACCTTGCCAGTGGGATGCCGGAGGATTGTCGAGAATCACCTGCTTCACATGTTCGTCGAAGAGAGCAGCGTAAAGGCCCAAAATGCCCATACCGTCTTTTCCGTAGACAGCGATGGAGGGCGACGAGGGTTTTTCTTCGGTGACGATCCACTGAATGGCGCGCAGGATGTCCCAGACTTGCATGCTTGCCACCGTGCGGCCCGTCCACGAAGCGGTCCGCTCAATCTCCGCGTAGTCCGGAGCACTTACGGACTCCTCGGTTAATCTGGGGTAAAAGATGAACACCTTGTAGCGACCGAAGATGGGTAGAAGCTCGTCCATGTCGAGGAAGTAGATGGAGTCGCCTGGTCGCTTGACGTAGAGAAGGACCGGCGCTTTACCTGCATCCCCTTTCGGCGAGAGAACCCTGGCCCGAACACGGATCCCGGGCTCGCTCGTGAATTCAACATCGCGGTAATCGCCGTAAGACGCCAACCACCCCGGGCCCCACCCCGAGGTCGACTGGTTAGCTGCCGTCTCAAATTCAGTCCGGCTCTCGGGGAACCATCGAAACACTTTGTCCTTCAGCTCCGCGAGCAGTTGTTGGCGACGCTCGTTCCACGCCGCCCCCGTCGACCAATTTTTCAGGGGAGCCATGGGAATCAGCAGATTCTGAATTCTGTAGTTGACGGCATCGGGAGGCAGACGCGACAAAACCGCCAAGTCCTCCGGCTTCTCCTTTTCAATCGTCTCGGGATCGCGAGAAGGTGCACCCTTTTTCACCCACTGGTCCATCCATCGACGCGCTTCGGCGAGGATGAGCGGGGAGTCCTCGTGCCCGACGTCGTCATCCACCAGCCCGATTCGATCCGGACCCGCATCCGCCGGTGCATAGAGATCATAGATCCTCTTCGCCTTTTGGAAGACTTCGTGGAAACCGTCCGGTGGAAAATCGGGATCTCGCCGGCCTCCCAGGATTAGTAAGGGCCGCGGTGCGATCAGTGCTCCTACGATGGGAAAGTCCACCAGAAAAGTATTGTGGAAGTAAATGCAGTCGCACTGGCC
>WNFW01003789.1_pt1 | contig 19389 bp, 18 predicted proteins | sample 5400131 | NCBI WGS metagenome assembly WNFW01 (sample SAMN13153362, study PRJNA577476) | soil metagenome | isolation source: 20 cm soil or saprolite under grassland replicate 1 | place: USA:California | collected 2016-06-15 | reverse complement strand
CTAGTCAGCCTGGATGCGCGCGGATACCCATGATGGCCCGGAGCAAATGCTCCACGTTAGAGGCCTAATACATTGTTGCAGCTCTCACGTTCGTCGGTCTTGGAACTCCGTCTTGCAACGCACGGCCGGGCCATACATTATGGCACAGCTCGGACCTGCCACGGGAGTCCGCCATTTGCCGGTCTTGGGGGCAAAGCGGACCTCAGCAAATTGCTGAACAATCGCTATTTGTGAGTACGCGGCCCGGTTCGGCCGCGAGCCGATCTCTTCGATCGGAGCTGCTTCTCCCGACTCACTTCACCGGCCGGCAGGTGTAGGCATCGCCCTCGAACGCGCTCATGCGCGGCGCCTGATTGTAGAACGAGCCGGCGTCTGGCGTGTCGGCAGGCGGATCGGCGCTGTCGAGCAGGAAGATCGGATCCTTGTCGAGATTGCCGCGAATCCAGCACGAGCCTTCCCGGCGCACGATGGTGGCGAAATATTTGCCGGCTTTGAGGCGCTCGACCTGCTCCTTGTCGAGCCAAATGCGAAAAATGCCGCTCGCCGGATCCTCGAGCGCGGTCTGGCCGAACCATTTCAGCGGCACCAGGCTCATCAACGCGCGGCCGGCAGGATCGGGAGGCCCGAGCTTGATCCTGAGCGAGCCGGCGTAATGCGAGGCGCAATCGAACAGCGCCTGCTCGTGCGAAACATCGGCCCAGACCTCGGGATAGAGCTTGCGCTGCTGCTCGCATTCGTCGGGCCGCACCGCGTGCGCGCCGGACAAATTTGCCAGCAGCACGGCGAGCGAGCCGACCGCGGCCGCCGCGGCCCGCGTCAGCGACCGAACGGACCCTTTCATGGCGACTTCCTCCCTTGCGCTGCTAGGCATTCCCGGCGAAAACCGCGGCCCCGCAACTTACGATAAATGATATTGCACCTATAAATCAAAAGGCGTATTTCTGCGAATTGAATCGAGTTAAGTCTCTGAATCCGGCCTACAATTTTTCAAAGATACCTCCAAAAATGCGCATTTTCGGGCCCCAGCACCTAATTCAGGCCGCCCGCCACCGCGAGCGTCTCGCCGGTGACGTAGGCGGCGCCGGCGGCCAGGAACAGCATCGCCTCGGCGATGTCGGCGGGCGTCGCCATCCGGCCCAGCAGGGTCTGGTCGACGATTCCCTGCTTGCGCTCGGCCGGCCAGCTCTTCGTCCACGGCGAATCGACGAGACCGGGCGCGACCGCATTGACCCGAACTTCGGGCGCGAGCGCGCGCGCGAGATTCTTGGTGAGGTTGACCAGCCCGGCCTTGCTCGCCCCATAGGCGATGCTGGAGCCGCGCACGCCCAGCCCCGCAACCGAGGCGGTGTTGACGATGGCGCCGCGGCTCGCCTTAAGCGCGCTCGCGGCGGCGTGCGCGCAGCGGAACGGGCCGACGAGATTGGTCATCAGGATTTTCTGCCAAAAGCTCTCGGTCATGGCGTCGAGATCGGCGAACTCGATGGGCTCGGTCGTCGCCGGCGTGCCCGCATTGTTGATCAGAACATCGAGCCGGCCGAGTTTTTCGATCGCGCTTTTCACCATGCGCTCGGCTTCGCCCGGCGCAGAGACGTTGCCGGGCGCGGAGACGACGTTACGGCCCGCGCCGATCAGCCGCTCGATCTCGGCGGGCCCGCGGGAATCCTCGGCGAGGTGATTCATCGCCACCGCGGCGCCGCATTGCGCGAACAGCTCGACTGCGGCAAGGCCAATGCCCGAGGCGCCGCCGGTGACGAGGACCGTGCGGCCTTTGAGGTCGGCGGTGATCATGATTTCCTCCCGTTCTCGTTTTTTCGTGCGCTCCCATGTTGTCATGGCCCGCGCATGCGGGCCACCCAGTATCCGCCGCGTGGAAGCTACGCCTCCGGAATCATGGATGCTCCGGATTACTGGGTCGCCCGGTCAAGCCGGGCGATGATACGCTGGGGATGACGCGATCTAATCCAGCGGCAGCTTCACGATCCTTACATCCGGCTCCTCCGGATCGGCCTCGATGCGGAACCCGAGCTCGCGGCACATCGAGAGCATCACGCTGTTTTCGCGCAGCACTTGGCCCTCGATGCGCTGCAGGCCTTCGCTGCGCGCGTATTGGATGATCAGCTGCATCAGCTCCCAGCCGAGCCCGTGCCCCTTGAGGTCGGAGCGCAAGAGAATCGCATATTCGCCGCACTCGTAATTGGCGTCGGCGTGAAGATGTACGAGCCCGAGCAGCTCCCCGGACGCTTCGTCGATGGCGGCGAACGCCATCGCGCGCCCGTAATCGAGCTGGGTCAGCCGGGCGATGAACGCATGGCTGAAGTCCTTCACCGGCGCGAAGAACCGCAGCCGCAGGTCCTCCGGCGTCACCTTGCCGAACAACGCGGGGTTGCCGGTGCCCTTGAACCGCGGCTCGACCGGCGCGATCGCCACGCGGGCATCGAGCGCCAGCACGCCGGTTTCATCGGCCAGCAGCGGGTTGATGTCGAGCTCACGGATCTCCGGCAAGTCGGCCGCGAGCTGCGCGATCTTGACCAGCGCCAAGGCGACGTCGGCCTCGCGCGCCGCCGGGACGTTGCGGTAGGCCTTGAGCACCCGCGAGACGCGGGTGCGCGCGATCAGGTCGCCGGCGAGCTTCATGTCGAGCGGCGGCAGCGCCAGCGCCTTGTCGTTGATGACCTCGACCGCGGTGCCGCCGCGGCCGAATACGACGACCGGCCCGAAGGTCGGATCGTCGGCGATCCCGGCGATGAGCTCGCGCGCTTTCGGGCGCAGAACCATCGGCTGGACGATCACCCGGCAATGCGCGCGTCCGGTCTCGCCGCGCGCGCCTTGCCGAGGATCTCGGCAGCGGCGTCGCGCACCGCCTCCTCGCTCGTGAGGTTCAGCCGCACGCCGCCGATGTCGGATTTGTGCACGATGTCCCGCGACTGGATCTTCACCACGACGGTGCGGCCGCCGGCGAGAAATGGCTTTGCCGCCTGGCCGGCCTGCTCCGCATTTTCGGCAAGCACGGCGGGAACGATCGGGATCGCATAGGCCGCGAACAGGCGGCCGATCTCGATGGGATCGAGCCAGCTGCGCGCATCGGCCAGCGCCGCATCGATGACGCGCCGCGCCGCTTCCACGTCCGGCGCGAAATGCTCCGGCAGGCTCGGCGGCGTCGCCATCAGGTCCCCGTGCGCTTCGGCGTAGCGCGCGAGATCCATGAAACCGCGGATCGCGTCGGATTCGGTTTCGAAATGCGGGATTTCCGCCGCCTCGAACGCGTCGAGCGCGGCGCGGTTCGCCCCGATCCAGACTGCGAACACCGGCTTCGGCCGCACCGATTTCGCGCGGTAACTCTTGACGAGATTCGACACCCTGGCGGCGGTATCGACCGGCGAAGCGAGCGCGGTCGGCACGTTGAGCACCAGGATCGCGTCGTTCTCGCGATCTTCGATCAGCGCCTCGAGCGCCGCGGCGTAGCGTTCCGCGTCGGCGTCGCCGACGATGTCGATCGGATTGGCGTGTGACCAGGTCGGCGGCAGAGCGGCATCGAGCCGCGCCCGCGCGTCCGGCGAAAGCCCGGCGATGGTGCCGCCGAGATCGACCAGCCGGTCGATCGCCAGAACGCCGATTCCACCGCCGTTGGTCAGGATCGCCAGGCGGCTTCCGGAGAACGGGCGCAACCGCCCGAGCGTCTCCACCGCGTCGAACAGCTCGTCGAGATCCGAGACCCGCAGCAGGCCGGCACGGCGGAATGCCGCGTCGTAGACCGCATCGGCGCCGGCGAGCGCGCCAGTATGGGTCGCCGCCGCCTTGGCGCCTTGTGCGTGGCGTCCGGATTTGACCACCACCACCGGCTTGGCACGGGCCGCGGCGCGGGCTGCCGACATGAACTTGCGGGCGTTCCGTATCGATTCGACATAGAGCAAGACCGCGCGCGTCGAGCGGTCCAGAGCGAGAAAATCCAAGAGATCGCCGAAATCGACGTCGAGCTGATCGCCGATCGACACCACCGCCGAGAAGCCGATGGCGCGCTGTGCCGCCCATTCGGCCATTCCGGCGACGATGGCACCGGACTGGGAGACGAGCGCGAGATCGCCTCGGCGCGGCATCCGGGTCGCGAAGCTTGCATTGAAATTCGCGGCGGGCGCCATGACCCCGAGGCAGTTCGGACCGACGATGCGCAGACCCTTTTCGCGGGCGGCGCGTTCGGCAGCCTCCGCGAGCGAGCCTCCGCCGTGCCCGAGCCCGGCCGTGAGGATGATCGCGGCGGCGACGCCGGTCCCGGCCGCCCCCGCGACGATCTGCGGCACCGAATCCGGCGGCGCGGTAATGACCGCGACATCGGGCGGCGGATCGATGGCATCGATGCTGGCGGCCGCCGCGATCCCCTCGATCTCGCGGTGGTGCGGATTGACCAGAGCGAGGGAACCGGAAAAGCCCCCGGCGCGCAGATTGCGCAGCACCGCGCGGCCGACCGAGCGCTCACGCGGGCTCGCGCCCACCAAGGCGACCGAGCGCGGACAGAACAGCTTTTCGAGCCGATAGGTCGACATGGGAGCCCCCGGACACGGGCTGCGAATAAAGGACCGGGCGGCGCATGACAATCAAGCCAAGGCGGCGCTGCCAAATCGGATCGCCGGTCGATAGTGGGTCAGACCTACTACCCGCTGGCCGCAACGATTGACACCACTCGCTGCGGAGCGCAGCCGGTCCAAACTGGCTTTCAGCGGTTGCCGGGGCGCCGCTCGATCCTACATCAACGGCGATTGGCCGCCGATGGCTCGCGGCGACGCTCTTCTCGTATTGCCTGGTCACGCGCGCGCTGCCGACCCTCCCCTGGCGGGGAGGAAAAGAGCGCATCACCCCTCCAGATCCAGCGCCTCGAGAATGGCAGTGACCATCGGCCGCATGTGGAAATTCTCGGGCATGATGCTCACGCGCGCGCCGGCCTGCTCGATCGCGCGGCCGACCACCGGCCCGACCGCCGCAATTGTGGTGCGCCGCAGGCCCTCGCGCAGCCGCGCTTCCCGCCTGTTCTTGCCGGCGACTTCTTCGAGCCGGCGCACCTGCGGCGAGCTCGTGAACGTGATGAGATCGACCCGGCCCTCCGCCATCTCGTCGATGATTTCGACGACGCGCGCATCCTCGGTTTGCGAACCATAGACGTAGCAAAGCACCGGATCCGCCTTGGCGCCGTTCTGCTCGAGGAAGTCCAGCAACGCGGAGGTCTGCAGGTCGGGATAAAGCTGGACGGCGATGCGCCGCCCGGAAAGGTCCTGGCCCTGCAATACCGCGACGATGCCCTCGCTGGTCGGCGGCTCGGCGGCGAGATCGGCGTCGAGCCCAAGCTCGCGCAATCGCCGCACCGGCTTGGGACCGCGGGTGATCTTTCTCACCTTGCCGAGCACCGCCCGGAATGCGTCCTCCATGCCAGCACGGCGCGCGAAGCCGACGAGACGCTGCAAGCCCTCGCCGGTCATCAGGATGAGATCCTCGGGCGGATGTTCGGTGAACCGCCGCAGCCATGCCACGACTGGAGCCTGGTCGGGCGTGTCGTGGATCGACACCAAAGGACAGCGGATCGCGGTCGCGCCCTGGCGCTCCAGCATCTGCGCCAGCACGTCGAGCTCGCGCGTCTCCGGCACCACGATGCGCCGCCCGGCCAGGAGGCCGCTCATGTTGCGATCCCGTCAGATTCGGTAAGGCAATTGTAGGCGCGATCCGGGCGGCATGCACGCTACTCCTCCCTCCCCTTCAGGGGAGGCTCGGCAGCGCGCAATCGCGAGCTGCCGGGGTGGGGTAGCGCCTGATCGCCCCACCCCGACGCTCACTTACGTTCGCGTCGACCTTCCCTCCGGGGGGATCAATACACGTCGCGCTGATAACGGCCGGCGCGGGCGAACTCGGCAAGCTGGGCTTTGGCTTCGCTCAGGCCGATGCCGCCCTGCTTGGCGATGATGTGCGCGAGCGCGAGGTCGACGTCGCGCGCCATGCGGGTGGCGTCGCCGCAGACATAGAGGTGCGCGCCATCCTTGATCCACGCATAGAGCTCCGCGGCCCGTTCGCGCATGCGATGCTGCACGTAGATTTTTTCGGTTTGATCGCGGGAGAAGGCGAGATCGAGTCTGTTGAGCAATCCGTCGGTGCGAAACGCTTCCAGCTCTTGCTCGTACAGGAAATCCAGCTCGCGGCGCTGATCGCCGAAGAACAGCCAATTCTTGCCGTTGGCGCCGGTCGCGCGGCGGTCCTCCAGGAATGCGCGGAATGGGGCAATGCCGGTACCCGGGCCGATCATCACGATCGGAACGCTGGGGTCGGCCGGCAGATCGAAGCCATGCGCCGGCTTGACGAATACCGAGATCGCGCGGCCCTTTTGCGCGCGTTCGGCGAGAAAGCTCGAGGCCACCCCCTTGCGCAACCGGCCGCGCATCGCATAGCGAACGGCGGCCACGGTGAGATGCACCTCGCCCGGATGCACCTTGGGCGAGGAAGCAATCGAATAGAGCCGCGGCTCCAATCGTCCGAGCGCCAGGATCAGCTCCTCGATGGGCGGCTGCGCGGACGGAAAGGCGAGCAAGAGATCGAGCAGATCGGCGTTGGCGGGCTCGGCGCCGGGATAGCCTTCGGCGAGCGCCTGCAGGCGGTCGGCTTCGCCCGGATCGCGCGCGCGGGAAGCGAGCACTTCGATGGCCCGGTCGGAAGGCCGGCCGATATCGCAGGCTTCGAGCAGCGCCTCGCGCAACGGCCGCCGGGTGCCGTCGGGACAATCGACCTCGCAAGCAGCCGGAACCGCCAGACGCTCGATGATCGCCGCAACGATCTCCGGCTCGTTGGCCACATGGACGCCAAGCGCGTCCCCGACCTTGTAGCCGAGCGACAAATCCTGATGCCGGAACACGACATGGCGGGTATCTTTTTCGGAACCCTCGCGATTGAGGCGGAGCGCGCCATCGAACCGCGCCGGCAGCGGCGCCGACGGAGCGAGCGGCGCCGACGCAGCTTGGATTTTTGGCGGGCTCATGACTCCCGCGGCGGCGGCAGGCGGCGCCGCGACGAGCTCCTTGAGCATGCGGGCGGTTTCCTTACCGCCCGGTACGCAGCGGGTGAGGCTCTTCTCCTCGCCCCGCGCGATCGCCTCGGCATACGTCTGGCAGAGATAATTGCACTGCCCGCAATCGAGCTGACCCATTGCGGCCATCATTCGCCGCTCCAGCGGGCGGCCGTCCGCGAGCCTGATGCGCTCGTCGATGGGCAGCGCCGGATCGTGCCAGGGAAATTCCTCGGGCGCCGGGTCGGCGGCTTGCGGAACGGGCAACGGTTGCGCCGAGAGGACCGGGGTTCCGGCGTCCGCCCGCATTGCCTGATCGGCGCCGACCAGGCCGGCCAGCAAGCCGTTGAGCCAGGCACGCTGCGCCGGCGAGAACGGCGAATTGTCGGGAACGATCGGCGCGATGTAGCTCATGGAATCATCCTGCGTATTTCACGCGCATTCCTCTCATGCGGCGGCATCGATCAGCCGAGCGAGCTCCTCGACGCTGTGGCGCTGCGAAAACGCGCGGAAACTCTCTTCGCTGCCACGGCGATGCGCGAGATAGGCGCGCAGCACGCGCTCGAGCCGCGCCGCCAGATCCGGAAACGGAATGGCACGCAACAGCGGCCGGCCGAGCCGCTGCTCGGCGCCGGCGCCCCCGCCGATGAAGACATCGTAGCCCTCGACCATGTCGTCACCGGCTTCCACTTTGGTGCCGAGCAGACCGATGTCGGCCACGTAGTGCTGGGCGCAGGAATTGGGGCAGCCGGTGAGATAGTCGAGTCCGAGCGCCTTCACGCCGGCTTCGGCCGCGGCGATCTCCGATTCGGGAACATCGGAGATCAGCAGATTTTGCCAAACCGTCAGCCGCAGCGTGCCGCTGCCGCGCTGCTCGGCAATTTCGGCCAGGGCGCGCATCTGCTCGGCCGTCAATCGGCCCACCGGGACGGCGACACCGAGATAGAACAGCCCGGCTTGGCGCTGCGGATGCACGCCGAGATGCGCGCCTTTGACGGGCGGCTTGCGCGGCACGCAGCGTTCCAGCGGAAACCGCTGCGGCTTGAACGAAAGATGTTTTTCCGCCTCGGCGAGGAAACCGTCCAGCCCCAGGCGTTCCAGCACATATTTGAGCCGCGCCTTCTTGCGGTCGGTGCGATCGCCGTGATCGATGAAGCCACGCACCAGGGCGAGCGCTACCGGCGTGCATTCCTGCGGCCGGATCAGCAGCCCGGCGTCGCGCGCGAAATCGCCGTGCCCGGTGATGCCGCCGAGCAGGACCCGGAAATAGACGCCGGGCGCGACGGCCTCGCCCTCGCCGACCGCGACCGCCGCAAAGCCGATGTCATTGGTGTCCTCGAGCACGGAAACCGAGCCGCCGCCGTCGAACCCCATGTTGAACTTGCGCGGCAGGCCGTATAGCTCGCGATGCTGCAAGATGGTGTAGTGGAGCTCGCGGCACAGCGGCCGGGAGTCGATCAGCTCGTCCGGATCGATGCCGGCGGTCGGGCTCCCGGTGATGTTGCGCAAATTGTCGGCCCCGGCGCCGCGCGTCGTGAGCCCGAGGCCCTGGATCTCGGTCACCACGTCGAGGATCGACTTCGGACCGATCTCGCGCAGCTGCAGATTGGCCCGCGTGGTTACGTCGGCATAGCCGCCCGCATGTCGCTCCGCGACATCGGCGATGCCGCGCAGCTGATGGGCGTTGAGGATGCCGTTCGGGATCCGCAGCCGGCACATGAACGCGTCCTGCGCCGGCGCTACGTAGAACAATCCGTGGAACTTGTGCAGGAATACGTCGGTGCCCTTGGGGAAGCGGCCGGCTTCGGCGTTGGCGCGCATCTCGTCCCACATGTCGAGCGGGTTCTTGGTGCGCTTCGCCATTTCCTCGGCGGTGAGCTTCTTGCCGGCGGCAAGGAAGCGATCCTGCGCGGCGCGGTGGATGGTTTCGGGACCCGCCGGGGCCGGTTCGGCGGGCGCCATTGCCGCCGCGCCGTTGGCGCCGGGAACGGTTGGAGGAGAACCCGTCCCGGCGCCTCGGCGCGTCAACAGCCCGGCGAAGAAGCCCTCGAGATAGCGTTTCTGCTCCTCGGTGAAGTCAGGGCCCATCATCTCCACCGGCGCTTCATTCGGCCGGCGCCATGCTGGGCACCGCTTTCGGGGCGGGCTCGCGGGAAGCCGCCCAATAGCCGAGCCCCATGATGCCTGCTCCACTGACGATGTTGCCGAGCGACACCCAGACCAGATTGTGCAGCATCCCGATCCAGGTTACGTTGTCGGGATGGTTGCCCAAGAGCGCGACCGACAGCAGCGTCATGTTGGCGACCGAGTGCTCGAACCCGCTGCCGATGAAGGCGAACAGGCACCAGAAGATGGCGATGCATTTCGCCGCGTCGCTGGTCATGCGCGCGCTCATCCAGATGGCGAGGCAGACGAGCCAGTTGCACAGGATTGCGCGGGCGAAGAGCTCGATCGCAGGCGCGTTCATCTTCGCCGCCGCGACCTTCATCAGGAACTGACTGTTGGAATGAAGCATGGCGCCGCCGCCGCCGGCGACGAACAGAACCGCAAGCAGGCCCGCGCCGACGAGATTGCCGACCCAGGTCATGCTCCATGACGAGCCGAGATCGGCGAGGCCGACCCGGCGGCGCAGCACGCCGAGCGACATGAACATGGTGTGACCGGTGAAGAGGTCGGAGCCCGCGAAGATGACCAGCGTGAGCGCGATGCCGAACGAGGCGCCCATGATCAGCCCGCGGTAGGCCGGATCCGCATCGGAGCCGACGCAGAAGATCAGGATGATGCCGAGCCCGACGTAGGCGCCGGCCATCATCGAGCTGATGAAAAATCCCCCCGGCGACCGGCGCAGGTACTCGCCCTTCTTGGCTGCGACCGCGGCGAAATGATCGACGGTTTCCGCGTACATGCTGCTTCCTCCATTGGCTGGGCGCCGGCCTGCCGGCCGGAGCGCGAACCTCCTGGAGTGGATTTTGCAAGACACAGGCCAGTCGGGCCTGCGGACTAAGATGTTGGGCACGTTCCGGAATCGCCCTTGAATAAAAATTGAGCGGAGGCTTTTTTGCTCAAAATCTCGCCATGTGATTCAATATTGTGCACCGCAGCAAAGAGCCCTTGGCGAATTTCTCACGATTCGGCGATCGTGAACGTCGGCACCGGCGGACCAGCCTCGCTGGGGCTGAATTTCAGCCGCACCTCTTGCCCGATCGCCAGCGCGTCGAAGTCGCAATCGACCAGGTTCGTGAGCATGGTCGGACCTTCGGCGAGCGTCACATAAGCGACCACATAGGGCTCGGCCGCCCGCCGCATCACGCTGTACGAATAAATCGTCCCCCGCCCCGATGCTTCGACCCACTCCGTCTTCTCGCCCCAACAGAACGGGCACGCCTTTCGCGGGTACCAATGCGCCTTGCCGCAGGCGGTACACCGGCGGATCAGGAATCGGCCTTGCGCGGCGGCATCCCAAAACGCCTGCGTTTCCGGGTTCGGTTTGGGAGCGGGGATTTCTCTCATCGCCATGGCCTTCACTCCCGCTCCAGGATCAGGGTGGCGCCGGCGTGCCGGGTCGCGAGCGAGCCGCCGGTGCCGTGCGCCAGCGCCAGATCGCAGTTCTTGACCTGCACGGCCGGATGCGCCTCGCCGCGCAACTGGCGCACCGCCTCGATCACCTTGGTCATGCCGCCGCGATTGGCCGGATGGTTGTTGCACAGTCCGCCGCCGTCGGTGTTGAACGGCAGCTTGCCGACCCCGGAGATCAAATTGCCGTCGGCGACGAACGCGCCGCCGCGGCCTTTTTCGCAGAACCCGAGATCCTCGAGCTGGATCAGCACCGTGATGGTGAAACTGTCGTAGATCGACACGTACTTGACGTCGGCCGGCTTGACGCCGGCTTCCGCAAATGCCGCCGGCCCGGACCACACCGCGGCCGAATAGGTGAGATCGATATCGCCGCCGGCCTGGAGTTTCGGCGCGGTGCCGGTGCCGATCAGCTTGACCCGCGGCCGGTTGAGACTCCGGGCGATCTCCGGCTTGACCACGACGAGCGCGCCGCCGCCGTCGCTGATGACGCAGCAATCGAGCCGGTGCAGCGGATCGGCGACGATCGGCGAGTTGACCACGTCCTCGACGGTGACCACTTCGCGCAGCATGGCGTGGGGATTGTGCTGGGCATGATGGGAGGCCGCGACTTTGATCCAGGCGAGCTGCTCGCTCGTGGTGTCGAACTCGTACATGTGGCGCATCGCGCACATGGCATAGCCGTTGATGATGGTGAGGCCGAACGGGGATTCCCATTGGGCATCGGGCTGCGCGGGATTGTAGGTGCGCGGCGCCGTGCCGGTGGCCATGCCCTCGCTGCGCGGCCGCCCGGCGAGCGTGATCAACGCCACGTCGCACTTGTCCGCGGCGATCGCCTGCGCGGCATGCGCCACGTGCAGCAGATACGAGGAGCCGCCGGTGTCGGTGCTGTCCACGTGCCGGACCTTGAGGTTCATATAGTCGAGCATCGACAGCGGCCCGAGCCCCGGCGCGTCGCCGGCGCAGAAATAGCCGTCCACGTCCCGCTTGCTCAATCCCGCGTCCGCGAGCGCGCCGATCGCGACCTCGGCATGGAGCTCAGCCACGGATTTGTCCTCGGCCTTGCGCGTCGGATGCTCGAAGGCGCCGGCGATGTGGCATTTGCCTGTGGTCATGTGATTCTCAATCCGTGGATGAGGTCTCGGCGGGGAGCAAGGATTGGATCAGAAAATCCGCTGGAGGAACACCAGGTCGAGCCAGCGTTCGAATTTCCATCCGACCTGCCGGAAATGCGCAACCTTTTCGAAGCCGAATTTGGCGTGCAGCTTCAAGCTCGCCGCGTTGGTCGCATCGATGCCGGCCACCATGGCATGAAAGCCGCGGGAGCGCGCCATCTCGATGAGAGGGCCGAGGATCGCGGTGCCGATTCCGCGGCCGCGTTGTTCCGGGGCGACATAGACCGAGTTCTCGACCGTGTAGAGATACGCGGCCCAGGGTCGGAACGGACCGTAGCTCGCGAACCCCGATACGATGCCCGCGTCCAGACCCACCAGCACCGGAAAGTCCTGCGCGCGCTTCGCCTCGAACCATTGCCGCTGCGCGTCGATACCGCGCGGCTCGTAATCATAGGTCGCGGTGGTATGGATCACGGCATCGTTGTAGATCGCCAGGATGGCTTCGAGGTCGGCGGCCTGGGCTTCGCGCACATCGATCATCCAATCGTGCCCCGCGCTCTGTCCATCATCACCGCATATCAGTAGACCCGGAGCATGCTTCTTGGCAAAGAAGCCGGACCAGGATCGCGGGCGGAGGAACCATGAACGCGCATGTGAATCAGCTGGGGCAGCCGATCGGTTTTGCCATGCCGAACTGGCAGCCGCGGCCGCGGCCGCCAAGGGACGCAATCGACGGCCGCTTTTGCCGGCTCGAACTCTTCGATCCGGACCGGCATTGTGCCGAGCTGTTCGATGCCTTTGCCGAGGACAAAGAGGGGAGGACCTGGACCTACCTGGCCTATGGCCCGTTCGCGAGCCTCGAGCAGTTTCGCGATCTCATGCGGGCGCATTTTTTCGGCCAGGACCCGCTTTGCCATATCATCATCGATCGCACGAGCGGGCGCGCGGCGGGAATGGCGAGCTATATGCGGATCGATCCGGCCATGGGCTCGATCGAAGTCGGATCGATCGCTTATTCGCCGCGGCTGCAAAAGAGCCGCGCGGCGACCGAGACCATGTATCGGATGATGCGACGCGCCTTCGACGAGCTCGGCTATCGCCGCTACGAATGGAAATGCGACGCGCTCAATGCGCCCTCGCGCCAAGCCGCCGAGCGCCTTGGATTCCGGTTCGAGGGGATTTTTCGCCAAGCATTGGTCTACAAGGGCCGCAACCGCGACACCGCCTGGTACTCGATCATCGACCGCGAGTGGCCGGCCCTCAAAGCGGCGTTCGAGCGCTGGCTCGACCCGCGAAATTTCGATGGCGAGGGACGCCAGCGGGAGAGCCTGTCGGCGCTGACGCGGGCTGCGCCGCCGTCACCCTGAGGAGCTGGCCCGCGCACGGCCAGCAAGGGGGTCGAAGGGCGGTCCAGCGCGTGCGGGGGCTCACCCCCGCGTAGCGTTCCAAAAACCCCGCTCGCGCCCGCCGCGATGAAATCCATGAGCCGTTCTCATAACTCTATGCGAATTCTGCGGTCTAATCGCCTGCCACCGCGCCTCATATAATAAAGCTCGTTCTCGGCAGTCACAAGACACGCGAGACAAACGACGTTTCCGTAAAGTGAAGGGATTCAGTTCGATCGATGGCGGACTTCATCACCATGGCCCAATACGAGGACCAGGAATCTGGATGGTTGCGCCGCGCGGTTCGCCAAGTCGGCTCAGTCACGACGCTGTTGCCGATCATGGCGGTGGTCTTCATAGCGTACCTCGTCATCGGTCTCGCGATGCCGGTGCTCCCGGTTCACGTGCACCACGGCCTGGGGCTCAGCACCTTCGTTGTCGGCCTCGTCGCCGGCAGCCAGTTCGCAGCGTCGCTCATCTCGCGGATGTGGGCTGGCCACCATGCCGACCGCCGTGGCGCCAAGCGCGCGGTCGTCGCCGGCCTGCTGGCTGCCGCAGTGGCGGGGCTGCTCTACCTTCTGTCGCTGCGTTTCGTCGACACTCCGGTGATATCGGTCACGATCCTGCTGCTGGGCCGAGCACTGCTCGGCGGGGCGGAGAGCTTTATCGTCGCGGGGGCGCTCAACTGGGGGCTGGCGCTCGCAGGGCCGCAGAACACGGGCAAGGTCATGGCCCGGGTCGGAACGGCGATGTACGTCGCCTATGCGGTCGGTGCGCCGGCCGGCACCGCGCTGTACGCCGCCGGTACCGCGCTGTACGCCGCCTACGGCTTTGCGGCGATTGCGCTCGCGACGACGCTGATCCCGCTCGTCACCCTGCTGCTCGTCGCGCCGCTCCGCTCCGTCGCGCCGATGGCCCACGCCCGCCCTGCATTCACCAGAGTGGTCGGCGCCGTTTGGGTGCCGGGTCTCGGTTTGGCGCTCAGCTGCGTTGGCTTCGGCGCGATCACGACGTTCATCGTGCTGCTGTTTGCGCAACATGGGTGGGGCCAGGCCTGGCTCGCTCTTACCGTTTTGAGCATCGCCTTCACCGTCGGGCGCACCGTCTTCGGCCACCTGCCGGACAGGATCGGCGGCGCCGTGGTTGCGTTGGTCTGCGTGCTGATCGAGGCGGCTGGCCAAGCGCTGATCTGGCTAGCGCCGTGGTCCACGCTGGCGTTCGTCGGAGCCGCGCTCACCGGCTTCGGCTACTCGCTCGTTTACCCCGGCTTTGGCGTGGAAGCGGTCCGTCGCGCTCCGCCGCAGAGCCGCGGCCTCATCATGGGAGCCTACACCGCCTGTCTCGACCTGGCGCTGGGGCTCGCCAGCCCGGCGCTGGGGCTCATCGCGGGTGCGGCGGGTCTAAGCGCGGTGTTCCTCGCCAGCACGCTGGTCGTGCTTTGCGCCTCAGCTATCGCAATGCGCCTTCTATATGCGTCCCCACGTTTGAAACGCCGCGGGTCTACGCGGTTTGCAGACGGTGAGCACGGTGGTCCGCGCTATCTCCACCAACAGACTTGACCGACGGGAGGTCCCGAAATGAAACTTCTTGCTGCAACGATCGCATCGCTCTCTCTGATTGCTTCATCATCGGCTCAAGCGGACCAGACAAAGGCCGCGCCAAGCTCGAAGCCGATGCTAACGCTTGAGGATGCGCGGATGGTCGCCCCGGCCCTTGAAAAGTACACACAAGACCGTCTTCTCGGTGACGTATGGAAACGCCCTGGTCTCGCGCCACGCGACCGCAGCATCATTACGCTCGCCGCGCTGATTGCGCGCAACCAGACGATCGAGATGCCTTACCATTTCAAGCTGGCGCTCGATAACGACGTCAAACCGCGGGAGATTTCCGAGATCATCACGCATCTCGCGTTTTACTCCGGCTGGGCGAATGCCATGTCGGCGGTTGCGGTCGCGAAAGATGTCTTTGCCCAGCGCGAAATCGGGACCGATCAGCTCCCACCGGCTTCCGGTCCACTTCTTCCGCTCGACGAGGCGGCCGAGGCGCAGCGCGCGGAGCGCGTGGGACAGCAGTTCGGGGCGGCATTTCCGGGAATCGTGCAGTACACCACCGACGTTCTATTCCGCGACCTTTGGCTGCGTCCGGACCTTGCTCCCCGCGATCGTAGTCTGGTCACCGTCAGTGCCCTGATTGCTACCGGTCAGGTCGCGCAGATTCCCTACCACCTCAACAGGGCGATGGATAACGGCCTGACGCAGTCGCAGGCCGCGGAGGTCATCACGCACCTGGCCTTCTACGTCGGTTGGCCGAACGCCTTCTCGGCGCTGCCGGTCGCAAAGGATGTGTTCGAGAAGCGCCCCCGCTAGGACGCTAGCGGGGGCTGCTTGTTAGCAGCTCAGATGATGCAATCAAGAGGAACAAGTTCATGAACTCATCTTTCGAAAACAAAGTCGCGCTTGTTACTGGCGCCGCCTCGGGCATGGGCCTGGCAACGGCCAAGGCCTTCGCGGAGGCGGGCGCTGCCGTCGCGCTCGCGGACGTCAATGAGGCCGGGGTTCGCTCCGCCGCGGAGGACCTGGTGGCTGCTGGCCATAAGGCGAATGGCATCCGCTGCGACGTCGCCGATGAGGCTGAGGTGGCGGCCATGGTCGAGCAGACCGTCTCCACCTTCGGCCGGCTGGACGCGGCGTTCAACAATGCAGGCATCCAGAGCCCAGCGGTTGAAACGGCCGATGTCAGCGGCGACGTGTTCGATCGCATCAACGCGATCAATCTTCGCGGCGTCTGGAGCTGCATGAAATATGAGCTGCTGCAAATGCGCGAGCAGGGAAGCGGCGCAATCGTCAACTGCTCCTCGCTCGGGGGATTAGTGGGCGTCTCCGGCCGGGCGGCCTACCATGCCGCCAAGCATGGCGTGCTCGGGCTGACCAAGAGCGCGGCGCTCGAATATGCCGCCAGAGGCATCCGCATCAACGCGGTGTGTCCGGGCATCATCAACACGCCGATGGTCGCGGGCATGCTGGTCGGCGAAGAAGAGGTCATGAAGGAAATGATGAAGGATGTGCCGATCGGCCGGCTCGGGCGGGCGGAGGAGATCGCCGCAGCGGTTCTTTGGCTTTGCGGCCCTGGCGCAAGCTTCGTGATCGGTCACGCACTCGCTGTGGATGGCGGCTACACCGCGCGATGACGAAAGGATCCGGGACAGTCAGTGCCTTCCGCCTTCCTGAAGAAGCCGCTCGCTTCGGGTGGAGGCACCGCGGCGTTTTGTCAGCCCCGGTGGCGGAGGGCGTCGACTAACAGGCTAAAGGCCGCGGAGGACTGGCGTCGGCTCGGGTAGTAGAGGTGGTAGCCCGCATACGGAGGGCACCAGTCCTCGAGCACCCGCTTGAGACGGCCCCTCGCGAAATGGGGCTGCGCCAAGTCCTCCGGCACGTACGCCAATCCGAATCCGGCCAGCGCCGCATTGAGCATCTGGAAAGTGCCATTGAAGACGAGCTGGCCTTCGACGCGCACCCGCAGTTCGCGGTCGCCTTTTTCGAATTCCCAGGCGTACAAACCGCCATGGGTCGGCAGGCGCAGATTGATGCAGTTGTGCCCGATCAGCTCCTGTGGCGTCTTCGGCTCTGATCGGTTCCTGAAATACGATGGAGCCCCCACGACCGCCATGCGTATGTCCGGCCCGATACGCACTGCGATCATGTCTTTGGCCACTTGCTCGCCCGCTCGCACGCCGGCGTCGTAACGCTGGGCGACGATGTCGGCGAGGCCATAGTCGATGACGATCTCGACCTTGATATCCGGATACTGCCGCAGGAATTTCGTAAGCTTCGGCCAGAGGATCGTGTCGGCCGCATAGTCGGTGGCCGTGATCCGAATGGTGCCGGCGGGCTTCTCCCGAAGCTCGCTTACGGCGTCGAGCTCGGCCTCGATCTCCTCGAACCGCGGGGCCACAGTCCGGAGCAGGCGTTCGCCCGCCTCCGTCGGCGCGACGCTCCGCGTCGTGCGCGTCAGCAGCCGAACTCCGAGCCGCTCTTCGAGTTCACGGATGGTGTGGCTCAGCGCCGATTGCGACACGCCCAGCTTCGCTGCGGCCTTGGTGAAGCTGCGCTCCCGTCCTACGGCGACAAACGCCAGGAGGTCGTCCAGGTTTCCGCGCTGCATTTATGGGGCCTGTTCATAAGACTATGCGGATTATAGCGGCTAGTCGCGACGGATGCGCGCGCTAAATCATGGTCGAGGCGACCGACCGCAGCGCGGTGAGCCCGCCAACAAAACGAGAGCGGCACATGGAGGATCCACCCAGGCGTTGCCCGCCGTCATCTCGAAGCTGGATGCAGGCAACCGTCCAGGAGATGTCATGATCACGCGTAGACGCATGCTCGCCGCCAGTGGCGGCCTCGCTGCGCTGGCAACAGCCGGACCTGCCGCCGCAGAGACGCCGACGCTGACTGTTCCAAGAAAACGAAGGGATGGAACGATGGAGATCAAACGAAGCGGTTCGCAGCCGTCCCGCAAGGGACCGGCGGAATATTTCACCGGCGCGGTCCGCGTGGACCCGCTGTTCCAGGCACCCGATCCAGCACATGTTAGTGGCAGCAGCGTCACATTCGAGCCGGGCGCGCGCACCGCCTGGCATACGCATCCGCTCGGCCAGACTTTGATTGTCACGTCGGGCTGCGGTTGGGTTCAGCGCGAGGGCGGCACGATCGAGGAAATTCGGCCCGGCGATGTGGTCTGTTTCCCGCCCGGCGAGAAGCATTGGCACGGGGCGACGCCCACGGCGGCGATGACGCATATCGCCATTCAGGAAGCGCTGAACGGCAAAAACGTCGACTGGATGGAAAAGGTCAGCGACGAACAATACCGGGCCTGATTATCTGGTGATTGCAGGAAGCGTCGCGCCGCTCGGAAGCGCAACGCGGGGAGAACCCTCTCGCCTTGCCGGAGAGGTGGCCCGAGCCGAAGGCGTGGACCGGGTGGCCGGGGATGAGGTTTCCATCCACCCCCTCACCCGACTCCAGCGGCCATTCGCCCCCGTATTGAGTTGCAATCCGGGAAATTGCACTCGGCGCCAGCCGCGATCGGCGTTGCGATCGGCCCATCGACCGCTTTCTCGACCGGCAATGCAATATCGTCCATCACGCGGAATGAGTTTCCGGGTGCCGGCTAGTCTGTCATTGTCGTCGCTCATCGCCTTGCCTCGATGCGAATTGGCGGGAAGGAATCCGATATGAAGATCGATGGACGCTGCCACTGCGGGTACATCACCTATGCGGCCGAGGTTGACCCTGAGAAGGTTGTGATCTGCCACTGCGCGGATTGCCAAATCCTGTCAGGTTCCGCATTTCGCACGGTCGCCCTCACCCGCGAAGATACCTTCAAGCTTCTCTCGGGCGAACTGAAGATCTACGTCAAGACAGGCGAAAGCGGGACCAAACGGCAACAATCCTTCTGCCCCGAATGCGGAACGCCGATCTATTCCGGTACTGTGGGAGACGGGCCGAAAGTTCATGGGATCCGTGTGGGCACTGCTCGGCAACGTGACGAGCTGGTGCCGAAAGTGCAGTTCTGGTGTCGCTCATCGCAACGCTGGCTTGCTGATCTCGGCTCTGTTCCCAAGATGGAAAAACAACACCCTTTTGACCGGAGAGGAGGGGTAGCTTGAGGGCAGCTCCCTGTGCAGAGCCGTGGAAGGGTCTAGCAAAGTTCGCCGATTGTCGTGAAAGCGGAACTGTCAATGGACCGCGCTCGGTCAACGAGGCGAACATCCAGCCCGAGTGACGGTTTTGTCCCCATACCAGCGCGCGAAAGGACTTGATTTCTGACGCCACGAAATCGGCGGACGCCCGCGGGGTCTGCTGCATGCCGCGGTGCATGCGCAGGCCGTAAGGCGTCGCCAGATCGATATTGTGCCTCAGGTCGTCCCATGCGAACATCCTCGCGTTATGCAACCTTGCGAGCTCAACTTGCAATCTTGCGACTGCCAGGGTGCGGCTGAGCAGCACAATCTCCGGCGAACGATGTGGAGGCATTGCTATGCCAGATCTCGGTCCCCACCCGCCGGCCCGCCGGGTTGCGAGACGAAATGCGATTGGCCGGCGGTTTTTCCTCGAGAGCTGCTTGGGCGCAATGACCGGCGCAATCGCCGCGCAGAGCTCGCCCGCCCTCGCTCAGACCGTTGCTGCTAGTTCAGTGAACTTCTTTCCGGGATTCCGACGCCAGACGGTCCAGACCAGCGGCACGACGATCAATGTGCTTGTCGGCGGCGACGGTCCACCGGTCT
>WNFW01000932.1_pt1 | contig 19394 bp, 18 predicted proteins | sample 5400131 | NCBI WGS metagenome assembly WNFW01 (sample SAMN13153362, study PRJNA577476) | soil metagenome | isolation source: 20 cm soil or saprolite under grassland replicate 1 | place: USA:California | collected 2016-06-15 | reverse complement strand
CAATGACGAGCAGTGGAGCCAGCACCGCTGCGAGCCAGCCAAGCCAGCGGGGTAGGGCATGCGTGCGGAAGATGAGGAGTGCGGCTGCACCAAAGAACACACCTAGTGCTAACAACTTGTAGGTGTCGCCTTCGTTGTTCAGGTCGAAGAGCAACCGAATCGCTGCTGGGTTCCCCAATGCTGCAACGTGATCAGCGAGCACCTGCGTGAAGAGCCCCTGCAGGAGGGATACCGTGCCCGCGGCTATCCCTGCTCCGAAGAGAATTCTCGACACGGTGGCGCTTTCGCCCTCGAACCTGTGCAAGGCACTGTGCAGCGCCGCTGCAAACACTATGAGCGATATCCCCGCAATGCCATCGAGGAGGTATGCCTGGATCATGGCGACCTCACGATGAGTGCTGAAGTAGACTCCCAGTGTAGAGTTGGAGTCAGTTGATCCTGGGGCTGATGTTATCAGGCCGATAGCAAGACCTACTAGCCAGGCGACGACATAAACGAACCCGGCATAGGCAATCCAGCTCCCTCCTATTATCATGGTATCTTCATGTATGTCAGCAGGTGCACTGCTTTTGTTGACTGTCATCGTCTCTACTCCTTTCGAATGAGGTCTAGGGAAGAGGACTCAATGTCTGGAATGTTGAATAAGCTAAACTGCAATCAAACCCTCACCTTTTCCCCTCCCACCATCGCCCTCATCCCATTCAAACTATCAACAATCCGTCTCGCCTCTGAAACTACAAAACGCAGATCGCTGTGGCATCTATCCTGTACCAGTGACCCCGATTTCTTATCCTGCAGTCTACGTAGCGCCTCTTGCAGATTAGGAAATCCGGTGAGTGATTGCCCCTCTCGTATCGCTAAAGCAATTTTTCGCAAAGCCTCGTCAACGTTATTACAGAAATCACTCACTATTGGAAGTGCGCAGTGCGAGGGATTGTCTATCAGGTAGGCTTCAAAAGTCAGCACACTGAGAATCAATATATCCACTGTGCCAAGCAGGTCTTGAGCAAGTTCAAGATTGGTACGATGAGTCGTTGGCTCTTGTATCGCTCGCTGAACAGAAGCCGAGGCATTTGAACGTGCCAGGCGTGAATTCATGCGAACAGTTTCTAGAACCGATGCATCGTACGCATTGGGATGAACATAACACTCCATGACTTTGACAAAATAGCGGCGGACGGCCTCGAAACGATCAGCAACGTTACCTGCTACCTGCGGCTGTTCCCAGGTTGGCCAAATGATATACATAATCAATGCCAGCGTGCCCCCAATAGTTGTATCGATAGCTCTATCAAGCGCGGTCGTTGATGATTGAGGAATGACAAAGGCCAGCAGGAAGACAACCTCCATCGTGATGAATGTAGAAAAGATTGCGTAATTGGCAAAGAGGAACGTAAAAGCCAGGTAAGCTGTGATCGCAACAAATATGACGAGCAACTCCTGTGTAGGCGCCATGAAAGATGCCAGTAGCGCAGCCAGCACAGCTCCAAGTATTGTTCCTAACAAGCGTGCCAGTCCCCTCGTAAACGTCGACGCAAAGTCGATTCGCAGCACAATTAGCACGGTAAGTGGTATCCAATAGCCGCGAGCAATTGGTAATGGAATGAGCCTGTAGATGGCAGTGGCGAAAGCAAGCGCGACGCCTAAGCGCATTGCATGCCGGAAAATTGCCGAACGAGGAGTGAGATTTGCGCGTAGAATGGCCTGGGCATTGTTTACTTGCAGGTATGCCTGGCGAGGAACTTTTCTGATGGATATCGGTGTGTATTGGTGCGCGTATTTCCATGATTTTGCCAGCTTCCTGGCTCGGTGGAGCTGATCTCGCAATGCATCACCATATACCAGCGCTTGCTGTAAGTTCTCTGCATTACCAGGCGTTCGATCTACCTGACGCAGAGCAGTCATTGCTTCCTTCATACGTTGCTGGGGTTTGACAATAGTAGAGCCTGTGATCCTCGTTGACCGCTTCACTTCATCTGCTATCTTCCGCAGTTCATGAACGGCTGATTGCATCACCTGCTCCAGGTGCGCTACAAGTTCTGTCCGCTTTGTCGTATTTTGTGCCAGGTGTTGCCACACTCTTGATAGCAGCATTAAGCTCAAGCGTATACGTTCTGCCTCTTCCAGTAGAGCTGAGAATATTTTCCCTTGCTGGCTCTGTATTTTGCTATCACCTAATGTCTGCTGCGCCTTCAGTAAAGCATCACGTACCTGTTGTCCGCTCTTCTCTTTTGATGTACTGCCTGCGTAATCAGCAAGTTTTTGATATACTAAGAACAGCGCGCTTCGTTCGGGAGATGTAGTTTTCCAGGGCGATGGCAGAATCGCCAGTGTTGTTTGTAGGAGCGCTCCGGCAAACATCAAAATGGCTTGGATAGCAGCTTGTGCAGGATCAAGCTCAAAATGCGTAAGGATAATCAATGCAAGCGTTGATTGCAGACCTAATATCATTGCTGGTTGGCTGATGGCTACCATCATTCCTGCGCCAAAACCCCATATTCCTACCACAAGTACGGAGAGCCAACCAATATGGCCGGTCACGCTGCCAACAAAGGCTGATAGGGCCACACCAATACAAACCAATAACATCGTCCGCGTGCGAACGCGAGAGGTAGTGGTAAGACCTACAGAGGCGACGATAGCAGCACCACCTGCTATGGAGACACCCTCGACAACATGCCCTGTTGCCACTCCGATCGCCAGTGGAATGATGATGCCAATGGTTCCTCGTATAGCCTGAAATGCCGTAAGCTGAGAACGGTCAATCCGCAGCACTTCCTTCGAGGAACGTTTCAATACGTCGAGCCATGATGTATGTTCGGTCTCGTTATTGGTAGATAAAGACCCCACTTCTTCTCCTGTTTCTCTAGATTATACATCTCGTCTCTTGGGATTTAGAACATTGCATGTACATATTTCAATGATCTTGCTAAAAAATACTGCGCAAAATGCGCGCTATGTGCGCGGTATTCTCGAAAATCAGTAGAAAAAAGAGGAATAACGAGCTGTAAAAAGTTGAATGCTCTGCCTGAATTACGCGTTTCCCCGTAATCTCACAGCCTGCATCTCCGCAGAACGCGCTTCATCACGCCGGCGGAGTTTCTTCAGGGATTCGGCTTTGCGTAACCAGTTGTCGGGATCATCAGGTCGCAGGCGAATGGCTTCGTTGGCAGCATCCAACGCATCTTGATAGCGGCCCAGCTGATTGAGCACCAGAGATTTGTTATGCCAGGCCGTTCTCAGGCGCGGATTCAGTTTCAGCGCCTGTTCATAGGCGGCTAACGCCTCGTGGAAGTTGCGCAGGTTATACAGCGTATTGCCTTTGCCATTCCAGGCCAGCGCAAACTTGGGGTCGATATCCAAGGCAAAATTATAGGCTTTCAAGGCATCGTAGTACTGTCCCAGCTGGCGCAGGACTCCCCCCTTGCCACTCCATGCCGGGGCATAATGGGGGTTCATCTGCAGCGCCCGTTCGTAGGATTGAAGCGCGCGTGTCGTGTCACGCATTTCATCCAGGACATTGCCGCGTCTATTCCAGGCTTCCACATAGGCCGGGTCCTTCTGGACTGCCTGGTCAAACATCTGGAGCGCTTGCTTCAGCCGTTGCAGGGCATAGAAGGCTTGACCTCTGCCAAAATAGGCCTGGGCAAACCTGTGATCCCGGTTGATGGCCTCCTGGAAAGCCTGTTCTGCATCCCTGTAGCGTCCGAGATCATGGAGCAAGAGTCCCTTATTGTACCAGGCTTGTACCAGCAGCGGATCAGAGCGGAGCGCCTTGTCGAAAGCATCCAACGCTTGCTTCGACCGTCCCAGTTTGTGGAGCGCGGCCCCTTTGCCATTCCAGGCTGCTGCATTGTGGGGTTCCAATTGGAGCGCGTGTTCGAAGGCATCCAACGCTTCCTGGTGACGGCGTAACGTGCCGAGAACTGTGCCTTTCCCGTTCCAGGAAGTGACAAGTCCTGGATCCAATTGTAAGGCATGTTCAAATGAAGACAATGCGTCTTGATTGAGTCCTTTCAGTCGCTGTGATAGGCCATATCCCTGCCATCCTAAGGGGTTGGTGTTATTTGCCTTCAATGCCTTGGTATACAGAGCAATTGCCTCATCAAGGCGTTTTTGTGTATAAAGCGCGTAAGCCTGGTCAAGCATAGGATCCTGGGTAGAGCCTAATTGTCTTGGTGTCGAACGGGATTGGGTGTTAGCTGCACCCTTTAATGCGTTCAATACTTCCAGTGCGCTGGCTGGTCGTCGATCGCTATCCATTGCCAGCATTTGTTTCAGTAATGCGTCAAAAGTGGGATCGATGGCGTGATTTAATTGTGAGGCATCCCGAAAGAAAAATGGCTGCTCGCTGGGATCTACACCCGTCAGCAAGTGATGTAGCAGCGCGCCTAGACTATAAATATCGGAGCGTGGCGTGCTTTGCGCTTTCCCATATTGTTCTGGTGCGGCATAACCAGGTGAGCCTAGCGCAACCGTATCATGTTGCTTTCCTGGCTTGAAGAAACGAGCAATCCCAAAATCAATCAGATACACGTGTCCGCTGTCGCTGATCATAACATTTGCTGGTTTCAAATCACGAAAAATAATCGGTGGTTGGTGCGAATGTAAATAATTCAAGACATCGCACAACTGCTCAGCCCACGTGATGACTTGATCTACTGGCAGTGGACCTCCACCTATTTGCTCCAGGTATTCCTCCAGTGTCTGGCCCTCGATAAAATCCATGACCAGGTACGAACGGTCATTTTCTGTGAAGTGCTCGTAAATACGAGGTAAGTTGGGGTGTAGCAGATCAGCAAGCAGGTGCGCTTCGTGTTCAAATGCCGCTTCGGCTTCCTGTAGTCGAGTCGGTGTTAAACCGGTGCTGCTCATTTCTTTGATAGCTACCGGACGATTATTGAAGCGTGTATCGGCAGCTTTGTAAACTGCTCCCATGCCGCCTTGACCAATACGCTTTAGCAATTGATAGCGCCCGGCCAGTAAAGTCTGGTCCGGCAAAGCGCCGGTTGAATGTTTGAAAGGAAGCAGCGTAGCGCAAAACTGGCAGAAGCGGGCCGACGATGGATTAGCTGCGCCGCAGTTGTCACAGTACAGTTCCTGCGTCGTCATATCTTCTCCATTTCATGCCAGAGTCGTAACCAGTCATCAATACTCAGCGTTTCAGCACGGCGGCTGGGATCGATATTCGCAGCCAGCAAGCATGGCTGTACATCAGCATTTTTGCGATGAAGACCATGGGCCAGCGAATTATGCAATTGCTTGCGGCGCTCAGAGAAACCGGCTTGCACCAGGCGAAAGAAGCTATCACGCTGTCCTGGCGTTAGAGGCACTTCGTCCTTCAAATCGATACGTAAAATAGCAGAATCAACCTTGGGTGCAGGATAAAACGCACGTGCTGGTACATGCTCAATGATTTCCGGCTTTCCATAGAATTGAATACTGACACCAAGCAAACTAAGATCTCCCGGAGCTGCAACAATACGTTGCGCGACTTCATATTGAACCATCACCACGAACAGGCGTGGTGGATTAGCGCTCTCCAGAAAATGACGGAATGTTGGAGACGCAATATAATATGGCAAATTTGCTACAAGCTTATAAGAATCAGATCCAAAAATCTCACTCGGATCAATATAGAGCAGGTTGCGTTCCATGATTTCGACATTTGTATAATTAGGCGTTGTTTTAGCGAGCAACGGCAGCATTTCGCGCTCCAACTCAACAGCCACAACACGTCTTGCATGCTTCGCAAGTTCTCGTGTCAGAACTCCAGTACCTGCTCCCAGCTCCAGCACCTGGTCATCGGAAGCAATTTCTGCTGCTTTGACGATGTGTAGTAAGATGTCCCGATCAACAAGAAAGTTTTGCCCAAACGCTTTATTGGGTCGTATATGATGCGCGTACAAGAAGTTACGTAGTTCACGTATGTTTGTCAGGTCGATTTCGTCAGATATCGGAGAGACGCTTTGTTCAATCTCTGTCAATGTTTCACTCAACTATCAACATATATCTAGCAATTACATAGCGTAAATATATAATATCATCCTTTTACCACCATGAACCACGTCTACGGTACCAACGCCGTGTCCTGCGTGGTCGCAACATTCTAAAAATGACTCCGAAGATAACAAAAAGAATAAGTAGTGGCACAAAGATTATGAATAATAACACCAGGATAATCGCACCGATAGTTCCCCCGATAACCCCTAGCACTGGGCCCATGGAGCCAAAGATAGTCATCAACATTGCCACGCCTAATAAAACAAGAATAATAAATGCAAAGCGTACCGGATTGCCCGAGTGCTTTTGTGGCCGTGCCCATGGTGGCACACCCTGTCCTTGACCGCTTCGATACCTATACGGGCGATATCCCTGTTTGTACGCATCACCATCGCCTGCCGGTGGAATGGATTGGTACTGGCGGTTTAACTGCGCCTGTTGCCCTGGAACGTTTGAAGTATTTGGAGTTTGTGCCTGATATCCTTGTTGCATTACTGTTGCATCGTAACTGGATGGCGGTTCATCTCTGGGTACGCCTTCCTTATTTATGTTACCTGACCAGGAATACGGATACTGAGGCTGGTGTATCTCTTCCTCTTCATTCGAAGAGTTTTGCTGGCTGGATTGTGATCCCATTTCAAATTCTTGCTGGCTCATATTTGCTCCCTGAGAACGATATATCGTATCTCTAGGTAATTACGTACTCAATATACCAGAGTTGCACAACGACCTGCGGTTCCGAAAACACTACACTTAATACTATACACACTATACAATAGTACACCCTCATAATAAATAAGAAACGTCTCAAGGCAATCATGCGTTATACTAATTGATGTGAACAAAGCAATCATTCATCCATTCTCGGCTAATAATTTGAGCATAGATAGGATCGTACATGGACGAGTATAATGATAATGCGTATGACGAAGCGCGTACCCTTGTCAAAGCTACCAGTGGCGCTGAAAGATCGCTCAATGGACATGCCAGGCGAGAAGAAACAAATCTCACGCCTCATCTCTCTACTCGACTGGAAAAAGAAGCTCTATCGACAGTATCAGGAAGACCAGAAGCACAAAATCATACTCAACGTCGCACGCGTATCAACCATTTTCTTCTGATGAAGCGTCGACAGAAACGTTTTCAACAGAGTCTGCATGAGTCTGCACGACCCTTGACACTCTTCTTCGTTTTTCTGATTGTGCTAGTTTCTTTGATTTCAAGTAGCATTGGTGGCGCGTATGCTTATTATCAGGCACAACTGCCACTAATTAACAACATGGCTAATCATTCACTATTCCAATCAACACGTATCTATGACCGTAAAGGGCGTTTATTATATGAACTGTATGATCCTAAATATGGGCGACGCACCTATGTAAATTACAACGCCATCTCACCTTTATTGATAAGTGCTACCGTTGCAGCCGAAGATCACTCGTTTTGGGACAATAGCGGCGTAGATGTCCAGGGTACGCTACGAGCAGCAATTGCTAACGTACAAAACAAGACAGTCATTGAGGGTGGAAGTACAATCACTCAGCAACTCATAAAGAATCAACTGTACCTGAATCAGGCACGTACAATACAAGCCAAAGGGCAAGAAGCGATTCTGGCCTATGGTCTAACACAACAGTATTCCAAGTGGAAGATCATGGAAATGTACCTGAATACAGTCTATTATGGCGATTTGAATTATGGTGTCGAATCTGCTGCCCAAAACTATTTCAATCTCCAGCAGAAATGCACCCATACCCATTGTACCCAGGCTGTTACACAGCTTGATCTTGCTCAAGCATCTTTGCTGGCAGGACTGCCTCAAAGTCCCTCGTACTATGACCCAACTACCAATAAACCTGCTGCACTCGCCCGGCAAAAAATTGTTTTACAATCGATGGTTGATCTTGGCATGATTACTATTAAACAGGCACAGCAGGCGCAACATGAGATGGCGAAATTCGTATTCAAACCCTTTGCGCACAACATCCAGGCGCCTCATTTCGTGCACTATGTCATTGACCAGGTTTTGGTACCCTTGTTAAGTGGACAATATGGTGCCCAAGATGGTGCGCAAATTCTCTATGATGGAGGGTACAACATCTATACGACATTGGATTTAAATGTTGAGAAGCATATCGAGCAGCTTACCTATGATCACCTTTATAAGGTGACCTGTGATAACTTCCTTGGTTGTTATGGTCCTCTAAACACGCACAACAATGTAAATAATGCTGCCGTGGTGGTGACGGACCCGGCCAATGGTGAAATACTGGCGATGAACGGCAGCGCGAACTACAATGATAAAAATCCAAAGGTGGATGGGAAGTATAATGCTGCCTTAGCTCTTCGCCAACCTGGTTCGTCGATGAAGCCATTCGTCTATGCGACTGCCTTTGAGATGGGCTGGTATCCCGCTACGATTCTACAGGATCATAAGACCATTTACCCGACTAAAGATGGAAATGGCTGGTATACGCCACCGAACTATGATGGGCATTTTCATACCGGCTTTCCCATGACCGTTCGTAACGCAATAGCCAACTCCTTTAATATACCTGCAGTCGATGCTATTGAATATACGGGTATTCCGAATGTCTTGAATACAGCCGCGCGCTTCGGACTGACCGAAATATCCAGTAGATCTCCCAGTTCTCTTGGCCCATCATTGGCGCTTGGTACCGCGGAAGTGTCCCTTCTACACCTGACAAGCGCGTATGCTACCTTCGCTAATCGTGGTGTTCGTGTGCCCTCAACTTCCATATTGGAGATAACGAATAACGTGGGTCATCCCCTCTACATCTATAATGCAGCGCATCCGAAAGGTGTTCAAGCGATCCGAGAAGATGTAGCTTTCCTCATGAACAGTATACTTGCAGACAAGGCTTCACGCTACCACGAATTTGGTGCTGGTAATCCACTAGAGCTTGATCGCCCTGCTGCTGCAAAAACCGGCACAACCAATAGTTTCAAAGATAACTGGACTGTTGGTTATACACCATATCTCGCTGTAGGTGTCTGGGCCGGAAATAGCGACAACAGCGCGATGAACAATGTGATTGGTATTACAGGAGCAGGACCTATCTGGCACGATGTAATGGAGTATGTTTCTCATTATTATAACTATCCTCCCAACGATTTTATTAAACCAGCGGATGTACACATTGGTACAGTTTCTGCCTATACTGGCCTCTTGCCACATCCAGGTGAACCTAGCGTCAAGGATTGGTTTATCGATGGAACAATGCCAACAATTCAAGGGCCTTATACGCCTCCACCGCCGCCTCGCTGTAAGGGAGATCGGTGTAAACCCAATCCACAATGCCCATTACCGATTCCATTTTGTGGTAATCCGACACAAGTACCACCCACAAATAACGCTGTATTCTTGAATGGAAATGCAATTGTGATTAGAAAGTGATCACGATGATGGATGAGGAAATGAAAGGTGAACAATATAGCGAAGAGGCCACAACAAATAATGCTGCAAGCGGGGAGGCACAAACCGAAACTCCATTTCGCCCACTTTCACGCGTTGAGCGGCGCAACCTGTGGCTCAAAGAGTATGGAGATCAAGACTTCGCATTACAGATGTGGGTACGTCTGGTAGAGCTACAAGACCTGGAAATCGAAATGATGCTTCAGATGGATGGCCTTCTCGTATTTGGTGTAATGGTCAGTACCAGGCGTTATGCGCAGTTCTATATTGATCTGAACGAAGAACTGCACCGCGCACATGAGCCTGAGACGGCAGACGCTTTACGTGAATACTATGTGGCCCTCGTGCCTCCACAGGATCAGCCAGAAATTGGGCCTGAAGGTTTGCCCATTGTCTTTCGCTATATACACATGAACGATGTCACAATCATGAGTGCAGGGCACAAAATTAAAGTACCTTACTGGCGTGGTAAAATTTGCGAGGTTGACGCCTTTGTTGTTGGCGCAACCCCTGGGGAATAAATGTTTGATAAAGAATGTGAAAGGCTTCCTTGCCATGAAGGAAGCCTTTCACATTCTCTTCAATTTTGTTTATGCATTACGGATTAACCTGTACTAATGTCCCGATGGGAGCCCAGTAATAGAGCCATGAAGCAGCACTCAGAGGCATAGCAATACAGCCATGAGTACCCCACTGCCAGCCAAATTTCGGATCATAGTGCCATCCATTGGTTCCTGGTCCATATACACTATGCCACCAGGAATCATGTAGGAAGAAACCTCCTGCCCTCCACCCTAGGGCATAATTGATGTAGGTCGGTGGGTACCAGTAGGGTGAGCCAGGAGGCCATGGGGAGGTAAACGTTGTAGGATGAAGTTTCAAAAAAACATGGTATGTGCCTGTTGGTGTCGCTAGAGTAGGTCGTCCTGTCATGACAGGTGAGTTGTAAACCTGAACACCATTCTGATAAGCCCACACCCACTGTCGAGAGAGGCTCACAATAATTTCCTTCCCGGTAGCAGTGGGAGAAGGAGACCCTCCACTTGTGCTAGTCGTTGCTGAGACTAATCCACTATAGATGTAGCGCGGGCTACTGCTTAAACTGCTGATGCGATACCAGTTAGATATGCCTCCCCAGACAACCTGGCCTGAGACAGTAGCATACACTGTAATGTTCGTTCCCGGCGCATAGGCAGTGACTATGCTATTACTGGTACTTGGCCCGGTACGCACATTGGCCCAATAGGTCGTTGTGCCTGTCCATGTTGAAGACGCCAACGAATTATCACTAGAAAGTGGGCTAAAGGCGATAATAATCACCAACAGAGGAACCAGCAGCCCAAGGGAAAGGAGCTTTTTGCTATTCTCTTGCATTCACACCTCCTGGAATTGTAGAAAGAGACCCCTTAAATAGAAGTATAATGAACTATTTTGATATACTCAAGTCAAAGAGGTCACAATTCCAGGCAATGTATAATCTTTGCTTGCTTTAGTAGTGAAATAACAAAGCAACAGGAGCATCAATGAGTCTTACGACTCTACGATGTTCCTGTTGCTTTGTGACAAAGTATGTAAGTTCTGCTCTAAAAGAGCGCAAGTTGCTCTGGGGGCTCCTCTTTTGATTTGGGCGCTTGTGTCTTCCTCGGCTCCTCTGCGGCTTGACGCTCAGCCTCAGCCATAATCAGGGGAATCTTCTTAAAATCAGAGCGAATAGTCTCTTTGAGACTTTGTTGATGGAGGCCTGCAGCAGGATGATACATGGCAATACAAATTCTGCCATCGAACTTGCGCGCGCGACCATGTATGGAGCTGATTTTCTCCGCTCCAAAGAATTTCGCCATCGAATGGCGGCCAAGAGTCACAATGACCTCGGGATCGATTGCAGCGATTTGTCGCTCAAGATAACCATTACAGGCATTGATTTCCGCAGGGAGTGGATCACGGTTGCCTGGAGGACGACACTTCACCACATTCGTAATAAACACATCAGAGCGCTTTAGATTGATGCTCGCGAGTAGTTCTACTAGAAATTGTCCGGCAGGCCCAACGAAAGGGCGTCCCTGTTTATCTTCATGGAACCCAGGTCCTTCACCGATAAACATTATTCTCGCATGTGGATTCCCCTCACCCGGAACGGCCTTTGTACGGCTTTTACAGAGATCGCATTTTGGGCAAGTAGAGACCTCTGCAGCAACTTCTTCTAAGATCTCTTCTGTCGACATAAGAACCTCTCTATAAAATATGTATGTTATAAGAATAAAGGACAAACCCTCACCTCTATACACGAAATGTGGGTTTGATCCGTATATTGTGGGGTGGGGTTTACCCCACCCTTTTCATGTCACCTTCTCGCCATCCCGCTCTCCTCATCCCCCTTCTCCCTGGAAATCTTCCTCTTACCCTGTTCCGAAAAAGACTTCATGCTAATGCGTTATTTGACGTTCGAAGGCGACTTGAATACTACCCGTTTACCAGCGGCGATCTGGAGGTCGTTGCCCGTATCCACTGTCTCGACGCTGTCCGCCAGGTGAATTAGTGCCACCAGAGCCTCGTCCAGGACCCATCGGTCGACGCTGCCCACCGTAATTGCCACCGCCGGAACCACTGCGATCGCCGTAACCACTACCCGATCGTCCTCCATAGTTGCCACCCCGATCGCCATAGCCACCTCGATCATTATACCCACCACGATTGGAAGTAGAACCCTCGCGCGGGCGACCACCACCATATCCCCCTCCAGATCTTCCCGTACTACCACGTCCCATCCCACGACCGGCTCGTTCACTATCTAATTCTGAAGCACTGGGCATTTCACCGCTTAATGCAGCGCGGCGTGAAAGATTTACACGACCCTGTGGATCGACTTCGATGACCATTACAGTGATTTCGTCACCTACTGAAACAACATCCTCTGGTCGCATCACCTGATAATCAGCTAGTTGTGATGTGCGAACCAGACCTTCTTTTCCTGGCAGGATCTCTACAAATGCGCCGAAGTCTACCAGTCTGCGTACTGTGCCTGTGTATATGCGTCCAACCTCTACCTCTTCCGTAAGCGCGCGGACAGTGTCAAGTGCCAGTTGCATCGAGTCGCCAGAAACCGCTGATACGTTAACTGTACCATCATCCTCAATGTCGATCTTGGCTCCACTTTCCTCTTGAATCTTGCGAATCATCTTTCCACCAGGTCCGATAACAGCGCCGATTTTATCAGGATTGATCTTGATAGATTGGATGCGAGGCGCAAACTCAGATAGTTCTTCGCGGGGTGCATCGATGGTATCAAGCATCTTTTCCATGATATACATGCGGCCTTCGCGAGCTTGTTCCAGAGCTTTTGCCATAATTTCGTAGGTTATGCCCTTCACCTTGATATCCATTTGAAGTGCTGTCACTCCATCTGCAGTTCCAGCAACCTTGAAGTCCATATCTCCCAGAGCGTCTTCGATGCCCTGAATATCACTCAGAACTGCCCATTTACCCTCGCGTTCGCCCTCGCCAGTAATCAGGCCCATTGCTACCCCTGCGACTGGCGCGTGGATTGGCACACCTGCATCCATCAGTGCCAGCGTTGTACCGCATACCGAGCCCATCGAGGTTGAACCATTCGAGGAAAGCACATCTGACACTGCGCGGATGGTATATGGGAATTCATCTTGTGTTGGAATAATCGCTGTAACTGCTCGCTCAGCCAAAGCGCCATGGCCGATTTCACGACGACCTGGGCCGCGTAGAGGCTTACTCTCGCCGGTCGAGAAAGGTGGGAAGTTGTAGTGGTGCATGAAGCGTTTGCTTTCGCCCGCGCCTAGCCCATCTAGAACCTGCTCCTCACCTGGGGAGCCAAGCGTTATCACACTGAGCACCTGCGTTTGTCCGCGTGTGAAAATGGCGGACCCATGTGTACGTGGCAATAAACCAACTTCACAATTGATGGGACGTATCGTCTTGAGGTCTCGTCCATCGGGGCGAATGCCATTGTCAAGGATATTATTGCGAATATATGACTTCAGTTCCTTTTCGTAGAAAGTAATGATCTCTTTCAAACGATCAGGATACTCTGCACCCAGCGTTGCAACCAGTTCACTCTGTACCATACTCAGTGCCGTTGAACGCGCTGCTTTATTCGGGTTGTTGACTGCCGCTTCAAAGCGAGGATACACAAACTCTGCTACTTTGTTCTTTAATTCCTGGTCAACAGGCGCTGGCTCAAAAGGCCGTTTGGCACGGTTTACAGCTTGCATCAGCTTTTCCTGCATCTTGATGATTTCTTGCAGAGCCTCTTGTCCGAATCGAACAGCCCCCAGCATCAGTTCTTCAGGAAGTTCCTTTGCACCCGCCTCGACCATCATAACTGCATCAGTTGTGCCTGCGATGGCAAGATCCAACCGTGTTTGGCTCAACTGCGACTCAAGTGGATTAATGACGAGCTGGTCATTGATGTATCCGACGCGTACCGCGCCAACTGGTCCCGCAAAGGGTATATCCGATACACACAAAGCAGCTGAAGCTCCTACAATGCCCAGAATATCTGAATCGTTTTCCTGGTCCGCTGACAGCACTGTGATCACAATTTGTACATCGTTGCGGTATCCTTTAGGAAAGAGAGGGCGAAGAGGGCGGTCAGCGAGGCGACAGGCGAGGATTGCATGTTCAGAGGCTCGTCCCTCGCGTTTGATAAATCCGCCGGGAATTTTACCGGCGGCATACATACGTTCTTCTACATCTACTGTTAAGGGGAAAAAATCAATGCCTTCACGAGGCTCGTTACTGCCAACTACGGTGGCAAGTATGACGGTGTCGCCATAGCGCACTAATACAGCACCACTGGCTTGTTCTGCCACGCGACCGGTTTCAATGCTCATTACGCGGCCACCGATGACAGCTTCTTGACGATGGATCATAGTTCCTCCGGACTTCTTACTACAACCCTTGTAGGTTAACTTTTAACTCAATTCAATACTAAAGTGGGTAAGTACAAGGGGCTTTTCAAACTTTGGGGCTTTGATGTTTCGCAGCCTACATTCCCTGCTTATTCTTTCTGCTTTTGGTCCAATGTTCATCGGTAGGGGCTAGTGAATCGTACCCTCACCTTTTGGTATTACAGTTTCCAATGCTAATCTTGTTTGCTCTTGCCTTTTCATCTCTGCAAGGCTTTCTTTCCTGCATCAATTCTTTGTGTTACGGGGATAGCCTTCTTTACTTATCGCTGTTCGTTCAATGTTATTGCAACTTGTGTATCTGTTTTGTTCTGTGGGAGAAAATGGAGCCGCGGTCGGATAGCTTGCGCCGACCGCATCCAACACCAATACTATGATTAGTGGCGCAAGCCAAGCCTTGCGATCAGATTTCGATAACGTTCTGGGCTTTTCTTACTGAGATAGGCCAGGAGCCTTCGGCGCTGACCAACTAACTTTAATACACCACGACGCGTATGCATGTCATGCTTATGAACTTTTAGATGTTCAGTAAGCTGATTTATTCGCCGGGTCAAGATAGATATTTGTACCTCGGGCGAACCTGTATCCGTTTCGTGAATGCGGAAATCTGCAATGATTTCTGCTTTTTCTTCAACACTTAACGGCACTCTTCTATACCTCCTCTGTGCCTGGACGAGCAAGGAAACTTCACATGTGCATTATAGCATGCAACTCGTTAGGAGTCTAGCTATCCATTTACTCTGTCTGGCTTTTTCAATCAGAAATGTTGGGGGATTCTTTGTGAAACTCCTGGGTATCGGGCACCCACAAGAGGTGCTCGATACCTCTTCATAAGCGTGACTACTTAATAGTAACCTTTGCGCCAACCTCGGACATTTTCTCCGCGATCTTCTCTGCTTCTTCCTTGGAGACCCCTTCTTTGATTGGTGATGGTGCCTCGTCAACGACTGCTTTTGCCTCTTTCAAGCCAAGTCCTGTAATCTCTCGCACAACTTTGATGACGTTGATTTTGTTAGGGCCAACCTCTGAGAGGATAGCATCAAACTCGGTCTGCTCTTCGACCGGTGCTGCAGCAGGTGCGGCTTCAGCAACTGCAACAGGGCCTGCGGCAGCCGCTACTGGCGCAGCGCTCACGCCCCACTTTTCTTGCAGGGTCTTGGTGAGTTCTACCAGTTCGAGTACATTCAACTTCTCGATTTCGGCAATGATGGTATCTAAAGACATGTGTATTCTTCTCCTTCTTTATTACTCTGAGGCTTCGCCTTTGAGTTGTTCTGCACGTGCTTGAATAACATAACAAAAGTCCCGCATAGGTGCGGTTAGCAAACTATACGTTGTAGCCATTGGCCCTTGGATTACACCAACGAACTGTGCCTTGGCGTAATTCTTTCCGCCTGGCATCTTAGCAATATTTTCCACCTGGTCAGCAGTCAACACTTGACCGCCAAGAATACCCGATTTTAGTACGACTATCTTAGAGGTGTGTGTGTAATCGGCAACAGTTTTGGCTGTATTTACCTCGTCTTCATAACCAAATGCAATAGCTGTCTGACCATTGAAGATGCTCTTGTCCAGTTCATCCATGTTGTTACGCTCTGTGGCGATGCGCAAGAGCGTATTTTTGGCGATTTGGAACTCTACCTTGGCCGCACGCATTTTCGAGCGTAGTTCGTTCATATCCTTGACATTCAAGCCCTGGGTCTGTACCAATATAGCAATTACACTGCGTCCCAGCTTATCAGCCAATTCATCAATTTTTTCTGCTTTTGCCTGTGTAGGCATGTATTGCTCTCCTCCTTTCCGAGTAGGATCAACTTTACAAAAAAACGGCCTCCGGTTATCAACCGGAGGCCGTAGTAAGTTTTACTATCGCTTCACAGGCATATAAGGTATACATGAGCATACTTTTAAAATGCCAGGATAGTTTTGTACATTCCCTCTGCAAGCCGGCACCTCTGGTGACATTTACATGCCTGAAGCATACTTGCTGTCTTCGGTTGATTGTATTTGGTTGTAAATTGGTATCTATTATACTGGCTTCAGCGCAACGGCTGTTGGTACATCCAAACGTACGCTAGGTGACATTGTCGATGAAAACACAACGCTTTTGATGTATGCACCTTTCGATCCAGATGGCTTTGCGCGTACTACCGAGTCAATTACTGCGGTAATATTGGCCAGCAATGCTTCTTCGCTGAATGACAGCTTACCCGCCGGAATATGTAAGAGGGCTGTTTTATCGACTTTGAACTCCACACGGCCCTCTTTAGCCTCGCGAATTGTCTTTGCTACATCGAAAGTAATCGTGCCCGCCTTAGGACTCGGCATTAAGCCCCTCGGTCCAAGCTTTTTACCAAGCCGTCCTACTTTACCCATTACATCTGGTGTTGCGATCGCGACATCAAAACCGATCCAGTCAGATTCAATCCGTTTTATCAGGTCGTCCAGACCAACAAAGTCTGCACCAGCGGCTTCGGCTTCATTGGCTTTCTCGCCTTGCGCGAATACCAGGACTTTTACATCTTTACCAGTTCCAGAGGGTAGCATAGCTACACCACGCACCATCTGATCCGCGTGCCGGGGATCAACACCAAGCTTCATATGAACTTCGACTGTTGGGTCAAAGTTCACATAATTCATTTTTTTGAGGAGTGAAATCGCTTCTCTGGGTTGGTAGAGCTTGCCTGGTTCGACAAGTTTCTCTGCCTCCCGATACTTCTTTCCGTGTTTTGCCATTTTTTGTTTTCGCCCTCCTTGTGGCAAGATAACCGCAGTGACTTGCGGGCAGTATTTGCTTGCTAACTGACTTATTGATTGATCGTAATACCCATACTGCGAGCGGTCCCTTCGACCATTCTCTCAGCGCCTTCAATATCGATCACATTGAGGTCTTTCATTTTTATCTCGGCGATTTCTCGCAACTTTTCGCGACTAATCGATCCGACCGTTGTTTTGTTGGGGGTTGCAGACCCTTTTTCAACACCTGCAGCAGTCTTCAAAAGATCGGGTACTGGCGGTGTCTTTGTAATGAATGTGAATGAACGATCTTCGTAGATCGTAATTTCGGCGGGTATGACCATGCCCACCTGTCCAGCGGTCCGCTCATTGTACTCCTTGCAGAACGCCATAATGTTGACGCCCTGGGGGCCAAGCGCGGTACCGATGGGAGGCGCTGGATTAGCCTTCCCTGCCGGTATCTGTAGTTTGACTACAGCCTTGACACGTTTCGCCATATTGTTTCAAACTCCTCAAACCATTGACTATATTTTCTCGACCTGGAGAAAATCCAGAACGACTGGTGTCTCACGACCAAAAAAAGAAACAAGCACTGTTACCTTATTTCGATCCGCATTGATGTCACTGACTGTGCCAATGAATTCAGTAAAAGGTCCATCAACGACACGCACACTCTGTCCCTTAGCGAAGCTGATTTTAGCTTTCGGCTTCTCCGTCTCCTTGGTTACCTGCTTCAAGATGCTTTTGATCTCACTCTCCTGAAGAGGCACCGGACGATTACCCGAACCAACGAAGCTGGTTACGCCTGGCGTATTGCGTACAACATACCAGGCTTCATCGCTCATAATCATCTCTACCAGCACATAGCCAGGGAAGACCTTACGCTGTACAGTTCGCCTTTGACCTTGCTTAATCTCCACCTCTTCTTCCATGGGTACAATCACCCGGAAGATTTTATTGCGCATATCCATTGATGCAATACGAGCTTCGAGATGGCTTTTCACTTTATTTTCATAGCCAGAATAAGTATGGATCGCATACCATCTGCGCTCGTCTGATTCCGAACCCGATTGTTGCTCTTCTAAATTATTTGGCGTTGTCTGTTCAGTCTCATCGGTATGTTCTTCAGTAACCACGGCATTTTCCTCATTGCAAGACCAGCCTTGTATTCTCCTTCATTCCCAACTAGATAGTCAATCTCTTCAGGAGAAATATTTTTCAAGACCTACTTGCTGCTAATCAGTTGTTGGAAGAGCTTAAAAAGCCTTTATCCAACATTGCCCTTCCTAATGTCCCAAACTGGAAAATAGAAAGAAGAGCTTCGTTAGCCCCAGGTCTGCTATCCATAATAGAAGTGCAATAGCGGCTGAAAGTGCGATGACCACGAAGGTCATATTCCTGGCTTCTTGAAAGGTTGGCCATGTCACTTTATAACGCAACTCATAATAGGCCTCACGAACAAAACGCACAGGTTTATAATTACGGAATCTGGTCCAAAACGTGGGAGACTGTTTACTCTCACGTTTTGTAGATTTGCTCTGCACTTTCTCACTGCTCCGGACATTCGATTCAGCCGCTACACTCTGGCTAGCATTTTTCTTTTTGTCGGCCATTTTATTTGACACGTTCAACCTCTCTCATCAGGAGTAATCGTACCTTTCACGTTGTGGGTAACCTGACCCCTGATGTCTACTTGGTTTCGCGGTGAGCTGTATGCACACGGCAGGTAGGACAAAATTTCCTTAGCTCAAGGCGCTCAGGGTTGTTCTTTTTATTCTTTGAGGTGGTGTAGTTCCGCTGCCTGCAAACTGTGCAAGCCATCGTGGTTACGATGCGGTTCTCCTTACCTTTACTCGCCATTTTCTTCTCCTGATAAGCGCTGGTTATTTGTCGTTTAGGTTTGCTGGTTTGATTCGGGCATCCACAAGTGATGCCCCTGCATTTCATTTGTCAAACTACTACAAACCTGAACGGCAAAGTACGCACAATAACTCGACCCTACTATTTCTCGACGCGGACACAGATGCCAGCCCCTACCGTGCGTCCTCCCTCGCGGATGGCAAACTTGACCCCCTCTTCCATTGCAATCGGCTGGATCAACTCCACCGTCATCTCGATGTTATCACCCGGCATCACCATCTCCACCCCCTGCGGCAACTTGATCGCGCCCGTCACATCCGTCGTGCGAATGTAGAACTGCGGCCGATAGCCGTTGAAAAACGGCGTGTGCCGCCCGCCCTCCTCTTTGGAGAGCACGTACACCTGCGCCTGGAACGTCTTGT
>WNFW01001436.1_pt1 | contig 19404 bp, 16 predicted proteins | sample 5400131 | NCBI WGS metagenome assembly WNFW01 (sample SAMN13153362, study PRJNA577476) | soil metagenome | isolation source: 20 cm soil or saprolite under grassland replicate 1 | place: USA:California | collected 2016-06-15 | reverse complement strand
CTTCAACACCAAGCTCACGGAGTGGGAGCGCTTCTACAATTTCGCCCGACCCCACGGCGCACTGGGAGGTCAGACTCCTTATGAGCGCCTGCGGCAGTTGACCAGGCCCTCGGTGTAGGTGAACACCGTCAGTCGCACACTGATCTGGTGCCGAGGGCCGGATTTGAACCGGCGACACCTTGATTTTCAGTCAAGTGCTCTACCAAGCTGAGCTACCTCGGCACGGCCGATGATTCTATCGGCCGCACGGAGTCGGCCGGAGGCGGCCCCGACCGCCCATGTTGCGCTAACGGCGCATCGTACCGAAGTCGTATGAGGACGGAGGCGGCGTCGCTGGAGGCCGGCCAAGCTCGAGCACGATGTTCTCAAAGCTCTTCAGGGCAACCTCTTGCGGGTCGCCGGCGAACGGGAGCCCGTTGACGAGCACGGCCGCCACGCCTCGATAACCGAGGGCACCGTTCAGACCGAGCGGCTGGCCCCAGACCTTGAACATCTGGCCCAGTGAGTACGACTTGCCGACTTGCGTGAACACATGCACCACACCGGTGGTGTCGTGAGTATGGATCCAGGCGAAGCAGCTCCCAGTCGCGATGAATCCTTCCGGGTCCTCTCCCCACGGCCTTCCCACCCCTACGCCGGCGGGCACCGTGACGGCCTTCCCGTCGAGCAGGACCTCCAGGTGGACGTGAAAATGCTGCGCCGGCAGGTCGTCGCGAAGGCACGGCACCCCGTCGACGACCTGTCCTTCGTGCAGCTGCTGCACAGTGGTTGTCAGCTGGTCAGCGGCCGGCGGTGATCCGTGCGTCGTCGTTCCGCACGCTAGCGAGACGCAAAGCACCAGCGCCGATAAGACGAAGCGCATCTCACGGGACGTTGAGGTCCACCCCCGCCTGGCCCCAGGCTGAGGTGGCGGTGCCCGCGAGCACGACCACCCGAACGGCGCCCGACTGGGTGATCGGAACGCTGATGGTCGCATGCCCCGTCTGGTCTGTAGCCAGACTGGTCACCCACAGGGTCGTGTGACCGGCGTAGGTCGCATCGGCAGCCTGCTGATTACCACCTGCTCCGCAGGCGCCGCCAAAAGTCCCAATGCCCAACAGGGAGCTCGACCCGTTCGTGCCCAGGGGGTTGGGTGTCAGGAACGCTTTCGCTATCGAGCCAGAATCGATCCGCTTGTAGGCAGACATGCGGGCGTCGTAACCGTCGGCGAGGAGCGTTGCCTGGGCGGGCGCGTCCGCGCTGTCCGCCACGGAGATCGTCACGTGAGCGGTCTGGCCTTTGATGTAACTCGGCTGGTCCGGGGTGACCGTCAGCTTGAGAAGGCGACTCGAGTTGTTCACGTAGACGGGGAACGATTCGCTGGTGTAGTTGCCGTTCTGTATGTAGCTGAACACCGCGGTGAAACCAGGCGCCAGGTCCGCCGTGACATTCACGCCAAGCGCGTTCGCACCCTTCGCCAGGGAGAGCCACCTGTACTGGTGTACGCGGCCGCGCTCGAGGGACAACAGAACGTTGAACGCGGCCGGGGACGTCACCGTCAGATGGGCCGTGTCACCCACCTTGTACGCGATTTTGTCGGTGGCCACGTCAAGCTGATCGACAAGCCAGCCGACCGTCACGTCTTTCGCGTCTTCGAACATGTTGCCCGACGCGTCCTTGCCGATGATCCGCAGGGTCAGAGAAGCGGGCGGACCGGCATACGTCGCGCGAATCGTGCCCAGGCCATCTCCATTCGAGCTGACCGTGCCGCTGGCCACGACAGTCCAGGTCGTTGTGTCGCCCTGGTAGTCGGTCCGGTCCAGCTCATACGCCATCGCGAGGTTGGGGATTCTCGCTCCGGTCCGGCTCTCCACAACGAACGGCGCCACCACGACGTCGCCCTGCGCATACGCGGAGCGAGCCGGCAGCAGGAAGACTTCCTCGGGGGCTTGATAGAAGATCGCAGTTCGCGCGGCTACCGCTCCTGCCTTGCCGGTGCCATACCTGACCACGACTGTCAGCTCTCGGTCTGTGGCCTTGAGGCCAAACTTCTCTGACACCGGATACGTGGCGTGGCCCGCCGCGTCCAGGCGAACCTTGTCATTCTCAAGGACCGGCTCTCCCCACGTGGTCGGACCAGGAAAGTAATCCAGCTCCACGGGTTGCACTGTGTGCTGGGTGGAATACAGCGAAACGCTGACCGTGGCTCCCGCCAGCGGTTGACCTTTGGAGTTGAGACCGCTGATGGAGGCGTTGGCTGCTTCGCCCCTGACGTAGGACGGCTTGTCGAGCGCAACCGTGAGCGTCGAAGTCGGAGCGTGCGGGGCGAGCGCGACGATTTGAGTCGACGTGGTGAGCTGGTTGGGATTGAATCGGTCGTTTGTCGCCCCGCCCGCATAGATCGTCAGCCAGGCGTCCGACCCGTCGGTGGTGAAGGCCGCGGCGGGGATGGTGAAGGTGCCAGCGAAGGTTCCATCGGCGGCGACTGTGGCGAGAGCCAGGTTGTTGTTGCTCAGCTGCGTCCAGAGGGCCAGCTTTGAGCCACCCTTGACGGCGTAAGCCTGGTCATTGCTCATACGAACCACACCCGCGAACTTGACGACTTCTCCTTTCTGATAGGCAGGCCGATCGGTGGTCAGGAAGATCTGAGGCTGCTGGCTGAGGTTTGCCGCAACGCGGATGACAGCGTTGGTTTCGGGAGCCGACATCGGCAGTACGACTTCTTGTCCGCCAGATGTTGCGACCGCGAAATCAAAACCTGAAGGGAACAGCGCCGGGAACTCCGCGGCGCCCGAAAACGATCCCGACAGCTTCGCGTGAACGCCATTGAGAAGGTTGTAGAAGGTGATCTTGAAACTGGGCGTCGTGGCTCCGCTGTTCAGATCCTCACCCGCCACGACGACCCGCTGGTCATCCTGTCGAAGCAGGACCGCATACCGACTGAAGTCGAGCCACACCGCGCCGTACTGCGAGCTCGCGTCGGCGGCGACGACCAGGTAGATGCCATCGGGCTGGCTCACCGTGACGCCGACGCCATTGGCAACGGTGGATGTCCGGGCGCCAGAGGCGGTGAGCGATGTCCCACCGTTGTCCATGAGCCGCATGGAAGACGTATCGATCGGGTTGTTCGCGTAACCGTTGGTCGAGTAGACAAGCGACGCGAGAAGGTCTTTTGCGGAGGCCTGGTAGGTCTTGATGGCGATCCCCGCCGGAACCGCATCGCCCTTCTGGATTGTCAGGGTCAGCGGGCGCCCCGATTGGCCGTTGACCAGTCTCGCTTCCCCGTAGCCGGCCATGAACAGGACGGATCGAGGGTCGGCGAGCGTGGTGAAGGTGAAGCTGTAGTCATTGTTCAGCGCAGCGCCGTCCAGGCTGGTCAGGCCGCCCCGCACCGTGACGTTCACCGAGGTACCGAAATCAAACTTTGCCGAGGGCTTGAACACCACCTCGGTGGCCGTCTTTCCTTGGCCGACGGTACCCGCGACGATCGGCGCCGGCGAGTTGGTGGCCTGGATCGAAAGAAAGCTCTTGACGGCGGCCGGGTTGACGGCCAGGTTGAATGCGAGGGTGATCCCGCTCTCGAGCGGGATCGCCGCACTCCCGTTCCCCGGCTTGGTGCTGACCACGGTCAGGGTCACGGCCTGCTTGGGCTCGGCAACAGTTGTCACGCCGACCGGCCTCGCGGTGGGCCCTGCGCTCACGTTCCTGGTCGCGGACCCCTGTAACGCCTGGTGGGAGCGAGATTGGAGATAGATCCCAACCCCGGATCCGCCCGCCACGACGACGACTCCGAGCGCGGCAATCAATGCATTGCGGCGACCAAGGGCCCGAAGAACCCGATTCATGCTGCGCCTACCTTTAGTTGAGCCGCCTGCGCGCCAGGAGTTGCGGGTTGAACGCGGGGGGTGTGGGCCACGTTACGCGCCGCCGCCCGTGCTGCATAGAGCTACGCTGACCGCGTGTCGTCGCTCCTGGTGATCCTGCCAGCCATCGTCATAGGGTTCCTGATCCGCCGATGGCCTGTGGTTCTTCTCGGTCCGATTGCCGGTGCAGTCGTGCTCGGGGTCGCTGCGGCGCAGAATTTCAGCCTGTGGGACACCCCGGCGGCGTTTGTAGCGGCGGTGGCTTCTGCCGCGCTGGCGCTGGGCGTTCTTCTCGGTCGATCCGGTCGCCGCGAGGATTCCGTCTCGATCAGGTGAGGCGCGCAATGTGGGCGGTGATGGAGTTGAACCAACGACCTCCTCGGTGTAAGCGAGGCGCTCTAGCCAGCTGAGCTAACCGCCCGTTTTCGCGCTAGCCAGTCTACCCACCCGCCAACAGCTTCAATGCAGCGTTCAGCTGCGTGTCGTTGGCGTAGCCAAACGAAGGCTGCGCGACGTCGTAGGCGTCCGACGCCTTGCCCAGCGTCACGCCGACGTCTGGAGTCAGGCCCTTGTGGTCGATCGTCTCGCCATTCGGGAGATACCACCGTTCGACGGTCAGATGGATATCGGAACCGTCGCTCAACACGAAGTCCTCCTGCACCGACCCCTTGCCAAACGTTGTCGTGCCGACCAGCTTGGCGCGGTGATGAACCTGCAGCGATCCGGCCACGATCTCGGCGGCCGACGCGCTGTTGGCATCCACGAGTACGACCAGCGGGGCACTCGGTGCGGTGTGCTTGGAGCCGACCTGGTGTCGGTCGGTACCACTCCGGCCTCGCGTCTCGAACGTCTCGCCGCTCGTGACGAACTGGGTGATCACGTCATCCGCCGCCGAGACGAATCCACCCGGATCTCCACGGAGGTCCAGCACGACACCGCTCGAACCCGAGAGCCCGCCGTTCAATGCGGTTTGAAATTCGCTCGACGTCTGCGCACCGAATTGATAGATACGCACGTAGAGGACTCGATTGCCGACCATCGACGAGCGCACGGTCGGGACCTGGATCTTCGCCCGGGTGATGGTGAAAGTAAGGTTGTCCGACCCACGAAGGACCGTCAGCGTCACCTTGGTGCCTTCCGCACCCTGGATCAATGACGTGGCGGCGTCGGCGGTGATGCCTTTGATGTCCTTGTCGCCCACCTTGACGATCTGATCGCCGGTCTTCAGGCCGGCGCTCGCCGCGGGTGAGCCCGGAACCGTGCCTGTGATCACGGGATAGCCGGTGCTGAAGCTCAGATAGATGCCGATCCCGGTGTAGCGGCCCTGATAGCTCGCCTGCAGCCTCTTGTACTGGTCGGCGTCGAAGTAGATCGAGTACGGATCGCCGAGGCTGTTGACCAGCCCCTGCACGCTGCCTTGTGAAAGCTTCTTCGTATCGATGCTGCTGTCGACGTAGTCGGCCTGGACCAGACGTACCGCTTCCTGCACTTCGGTGAGGTCGATGCGCGAAACCGAGCGGTGGCCGAGATACGGAACAAATTCCGGATAGGCCTGATCGACGTATGCGCCCGCTAGAAAACCGATGACGAGCACCAGCGCGAGCGCGCCACCCCGGAGGGCGGCGCTGCGATTCATTTCAGCAGACTAGCAACCGAGCCAGATACAGGGATCGCGGTACCCGTTGCGCACGCGGATCTCAAAGTGCAGGTGCGGGCCGGTGGACCAGCCTGTCGAGCCCTCGAACGCGACCGTCGTGCCCCGGGGAACCACCATGCCTGTGCGCAGGCCGGGCGCGTACCGCGCGAGGTGCCCGTAGTAGGTCGAGTAGCCGTTGCCGTGGATCATCACAAGCAGGTTGCCGTAGCCAACGCTTCCTGGATAGAGGTAAGCGATGCCGGTGTCCGCGGCGACCACGTCACTGCCATAGGGAGCCGCGATGTCGATCCCGGTGTGGATCTTGTGTGGCCAGGGGCAGTTGGCGTCGTAGACCTCGAGGTAAAAGCTCGAGCATCCGAAACCCTGCGAGATGCAGGAGTAGCCGCACGTCGGGATTGGCCATGCGAACACGCCCGAGCCGCCGCCCGCCTTCCGGGCCGCCGCATCGTAGGCCTGGGCCAGCTTGGCCACCTGGGCGTCGATCGCAGCGCGCTCCGCCTGGACCTGCGCGTACTGGGTCGCCAGCTGCGCTTGCAGCTGCTGCTCGTAAGCGAGGGCCGCAGCCTGGGTCGCCAGGTTCTTTTGCATGTCGGCTTCGATCTCTTGCTGTTGCTTGAGGAGGTTCCAGACTTCCGTCTTCTTTTCGGAGAGGGCTGCGTTGGCCACGCTCACCTGGACATGCTCTTGCTGCAGGTCCACCAGCAGCCTGCGGTCAGAAGCCGCGACCTGCTGCGCGCCGACCAACCTGTTCATCAGCTGGTTCATGCTGTTGGAGGTCAGCACGAGCTGGATGTAGTTCGAGCTGCCGTGCGAGTCGATGTAACGGAGTCGCTCGTTCAACAGCTGGTCGCGGATCGTGGCGTGTGCTTCCAGCGGTACGAGCGCAGCCTCTCCGAAGCGGATCTTGCGGCCGAGATCATCGATTGCCGCCTGCGTCCTGGAGATCATCGCCTCCTGGGCCGCGATCTGGTTCTTGAGCCCGGCGATCATCTGGTCGATCGCGTTGATCTGGGCGACCGTGTTCTTGATCTGGCCCTGGATGCTCTTCAACTGGTTCTGGTTGTGAACCTGCTGGCCGATGCCCGAGTTGTACGCCGCGCATGCCTGATAGACCGCGGGCGGGTCGCCCGGATAGCAGTAGATGGCGGAGACGTTCTGCGCCGACTGGGGAAACCAGGCCAGGGTCGCCAGCAGAGCCGAGATGACGATCCGAACCTTCAACTCAGATCCTCACGTAGCGGCGCACGCCGATATAGCTGCCGACCGCGCCCAGCAAAGCGCCGGCGACCAGGAGGTCGCGCGCCAGGCTCGAGATGAAGGCGGGGTCGTAGCTCAGCGGAATGAACCCGACGTCCGATTTGAATTGCGCGACCGCCGGCTCGTAGGCGACCGCAAGCAGCGCAAGCGCGATCGTGGCGGCGATCAAGCCGGTCATGATGCCTTCGAGCACGAAGGGCCCGCGGACGAACCATTCCGTGGCGCCGACGAGCTTCATGACCTCGATTTCCTTGCGCCGGTGATACACGGCGGTGCGAATCGTGTTCATCACGATCACCACCGACACGATCATCAAGACGACAAGCAGCGCAACGCCGGCGAGGGCAAGCCACTCCGACAGGTCGAGCATCCGGTTGACGAAGTCGCCCTGGTAGTTCGTCGGGTCGGTCGGATCCACACCCGACCACTGGCGGCCCATGGCGTCGATCGCCGCGACGTCATTGAGGTCCCTGACCCTGACGTCGAGCTTGGCGTCGAGCGGATTGCCTTCGATCTGCGTCGAAAGGATCGCGTTCTGGGGGTCGGATTTGAACTGGCTCAGTGCCTCGTCTTTCGTCACGAACGTCACGGTGACGACCCGTGGATCGCCGGCAAGCTGAGCCTGGAAGTCGTAGACGGTCTGGAGCGGCGTGTCGTCCGAGACATTGATCGAGATCTCGCTGACCTTCGTCCGGAATCCGTCGAGGACCTGCGAAAACGCGTGTCCGACCAGCAGGTTGATGCCGACCAGGATCAGGATGAGCGTGATCGACAGAACCGCCGCCAGGCTGACGGCGAGGTTCCGCCAGAAGCTCTGCCAGGCGCTATTAAGCGCGAACTTGAGATTTCGCAAGATCATCGTGATATCTGCCTGAGCGGTCATCTCTGGCGATCTGCCCCGCGTCGATGGCGATGACTCGGCGGCGGAGGAGATCGACGATCTCCCGGTTATGGGTTGCCATCACCACGGTGGCGCCGCGCGCGTTGATGCGCAGGAAGAGCTGCATGATCTCCCACGCCGTCGCGGGGTCGAGGTTTCCAGTCGGCTCGTCGGCGATGATGAAGCGCGGCGCGTGGACCAGCGCCCGTGCGATCGCCACGCGCTGCTGCTCGCCGCCGGACAGGTTCGCGGGATACGTTTGCTCCTTGCCGGAAAGGCTCACGGTGTCGAGCGCGTCCGCGACGCGCGCTTTGACCTTGTGGTCCGGCTCGCCCAGCACGCGCATCGCAAAAGCGACGTTCTCGTAGACGGTCAGGTTCGGCAAAAGCTTGAAGTCCTGGAACACGAGCCCGACCTTGCGTCTGTAATGAGGCAGTTTCCGCCGCTTCATGCGCCCGAGCTCGATGCCGTCGACGAAGATCTTGCCCTTGGTCGGCTTCTCCTCGCGAATCAGCAGGCGTACGAGCGTGGATTTGCCGGCGCCGGACGGGCCGACCAGAAACAGGAAGTCACCCTGCGGCACCTCGAGGTTGACGTCGCGGAGGGCTTCGGTTCCAGTCGGGTACGTCTTATGGACGTGCTGGAAGCTGATTACCGGCCGGGTGTCGAAATCCGGTGTTAAAACCATAAGCTGCGTCTCTTGCTGTGGCGTTACGCGCCGGCGGGCGCGCGTGGCTAGGTCGCGGGCAGTATACCCGATGCCCCCGAGCAGTCCAACCCCTTCCCTGAGTGCCAAACACTCGCGTTAACGAACGGACTCTGAGAGCCTTGCGCGCTCAGGAGCTAGGCCGCTTCGCCGTTCTTGCCGAGGCGCCAGCGGAGCCAGCTTTCGATGAAGGGGTCGATCTCGCCGTCCAGCACCGCCTGGGCGTTGCCAACCTCGAGCCCGGTTCGCACGTCCTTGACCAGCGTGTAGGGCTGGAGCACGTAGTTGCGGATCTGGGAACCGAACTCGGCGGGCATGATCTGGCCCCGAATCTGATCCAGGTGCTCCGCCGCCTCCAGCTGGCGGCGCTGGAAGAGGCGCGCCTTGAGGACCTTCATAGCCATCTCACGATTCTTCATCTGCGAGCGCTCGTTCTGGCAGGTGACGACGATCCCGGTCGGCAGATGCGTGATCCGCACGGCCGAGTCCGTCTTGTTGACGTGCTGGCCCCCCGCGCCAGTCGACCGATAGGTATCGATCCGAATATCCTGCGGATTGATCACGATCCCGGCCTCGTCCGCACCTTCCAGCTCGGGCATGACCTCGACCAGCGCGAACGAGGTGTGGCGACGATGGTTTTGGTCGAAAGGCGAAATGCGCACGAGCCGGTGAACGCCATGCTCGGAACGCAGCAGGCCGTACGCGCGTGGGCCGCGGACGATGAATGTCGCGCTCTTGAGGCCGGCCTCTTCGCCGCGTGACTCGTCGATGACCTCGGTTTCGAACCGACGGCGCTCCGCCCATTTGAGATACATGCGCATGAGCATCTCGACCCAGTCCTGAGCCTCCACCCCACCCTGTCCGACCGAGATCGTGATGACCGCGTTGTGATTGGCGTAGGGGTCGGTGAACAGGAGGTCGAGCTCGTGCGCGCGAAGCTCCTTGCTTATCTCCGTGAGCTCTTGGGCGACCTGCTTGCGAAGCTCACGGTCGCCTTCTGCCAGCTGATCCAGCTCGACGACATCTCGCGCCCGCCTCTCGAGTCGATCCCAGGTCGCGACAAGCTCGCGATCTTCCGAGGCCTCGCGCGCCATCTGACCCGCGCGTCGTGGGTCGTCCCAGATACCGGGTTTCGTGAGCTCCTGGTCTAGCTCGCCCGCCCGCTTCTTCTTTGCGGGCAGGTCAAAGGTGCTCCTTGAGCTGCATGATTCGGTTCAGGATCTCTTTAGGTTCTAGCTCTACGTCCAATTCAGCACTCCAGAGAAACGGTCTGTAATCCGCGATTCAAGTTCTATCGGCCGTGACACCGCTTGTACTTCTTGCCCGACCCGCACCAACACGGATCGTTGCGCCCGAGTTTAGCGCCCGCGCCCGCGGGCACCGCCTCAGCCGACGCGGCCGTCAGCGGCGCGGCGCGTCTTTGCACCTGTGCGCCGTTTGATCCGTCAACCCCACCCGGGCCCGACTCCGTGACCTGGCGAACCAACAGCGGCGGCGGCTCATTCCGCTGCACGTTGACCCGGTAGATCGCCGACACGATCGACATCTCGATCCTCTCGCGAAGCTCGTTGAACATCTCGAAGGCTTCGTTCTTGTACTCGACGAGGGGGTCACGCTGGCCATAGGCCCGAAGCCCGATCCCTTCCCGGAACTGCTCCATCTGCGTCAGGTACTCCATCCACTGCCAGTCGATCGTGCGCAGCATCACGTCGCGCTCGACCATCGGCATGAGGTCGGCGCCAACCTCATCGACCTTGCGGTCATAAGCCTCCGTGGCGGAGGCGTAAAGATGCTCGATCAGCCCTTCGGTTCCCTTGGTCAGAGCCTCGTCCGGGATCTGAGAGCCTGGCGCAATCGGCAGATAGGTCGACAGGTACTTGACGAGACCGTCCAGGTCCCACATCTCGGCGTGACGTGCCTGGCAGTGCTGCTCGACGCCCTTGGTGATGATCTCGCGGACGTAGTCAAGAATGTTTTCCCGAGCGTCCGCGCCTTCGAGCACCTTCCGCCGCTCTTCGTAGACGATCTGCCGCTGCTTGTTCATCACGTCGTCGTACTCGACGACATGCTTGCGGGCGTCGAAGTGCATGCCTTCGACCTTCTTCTGCGCGGAAGCGATCGAGCGGGCAACCCACGGATGCTCGATCGGCTCAACCTCGAGGCTGTCCATCAGCCGGCCGATGCGGTCGGCCGCCGGGCCGAAGATCTTCATCAGGTCGTCCTCGAGCGAGATGAAGAACTTGCTCGAGCCGGGGTCGCCCTGGCGGCCGGCGCGCCCGCGCAGCTGGTTGTCGATCCGCCGGCTCTCGTGCCGCTCGGTGCCGATGATGTGGAGTCCGCCCACGTCCGTCACGCCCGCCCCGAGCACGATGTCGGTGCCGCGCCCGGCCATGTTCGTGGCGATCGTCACCGCGTTCGGCTGCCCGGCCTCGGCGACGATCGCCGCCTCCCGCTCGTGCTGCTTCGCGTTGAGCACGTTGTGCTTGAGGCCGCGTCGCTCGAGCATCTTCGATAGGCGCTCCGACTTCTCGACCGAGACGGTGCCTACCAGCACCGGTCGGCCCTCTTGGTTCATCTCGACGATCTCGTCAATCACGGCTTCGAACTTCGACTTCTCAGTCTTGTAGATCACGTCTGGGTTGTCGGCCCGCACCATCGGCCGATGCGTCGGGATGACCACGACGTCGAGGCCGTAGATCTTGTGGAACTCTTCGGCCTCGGTCACGGCCGTGCCCGTCATGCCCGCCAGCTTCTCGTACTGCCGGAAGTAGTTCTGGACCGTGATGGTCGCGATCGTCTTCTGCTCTTGCTGCACCTTGATACCTTCTTTCGCCTCGACGGCCTGGTGAAGGCCGTCCGACCAGCGACGGCCGGGCATGGTGCGACCGGTGAACTCGTCGACGATGATCACCTCACCGTCTTTGACCAGATAATCGCGATCACGGAGGAACAACGACTTCGCCTTCAGCGCCTGGTTGATCTGGTGCGCCTCGATGATGTTCTCGAGGTCGTAGATGTTCTTGATCCCGGTCCAGCGCTCCATCTTGGCGATGCCGGTCTCGGTGAGCGATGCCGACTTGTGTTTCAGGTCGACCTCGAAGTCCTCGACTTCAGATAGGCGCGCCGCCCACCGCGCGTACTGGTAGTACTTCTCGGTCGACTCGTCCGATTGGCCCGAGATGATGTGTGGTGTGCGCGCCTCGTCGATGAGGATGGAGTCGACCTCGTCGACGATCGCGTAGTTGAGATCGCGCTGTGTGCATTGTGTAAGGTCGCGCGCCATGTTGTCGCGCAGATAGTCGAAGGCGAGCTCTGAGTTGGTCGCGTAGGTGATGTCCGCGGCGTACGCATCTTTCTTGCTCGCCGGCCGGAAGTGTTGCAGGCGCGGGTCGGGATGGGTCTCATCGACGTACTCGGGGTCGTACACAAACGTGCCCGCTGTGCCTACGTTGACCCCGACCGTCAGGCCGAGCGCGTGATAGATGGGTCCCATCCAGCCGGCGTCGCGGCGCGCCAGGTAGTCGTTCACGGTGACCAGGTGGACGCCTTTGCCGGCGAGCGCGTTGAGGTAGAGGGCCAGGCTGGCCACCAGCGTCTTGCCTTCGCCGGTCTTCATCTCGGCGATCTTTCCCTGGTGCAGCACGATGCCGCCCACCAGCTGGACATCGAAGTGGCGGAGGCCGATCGTGCGCCGGCTCGCCTCACGGCACAGCGCGAACGCCTCGATCAGCAGCTCGTCCAGCTCATGCCCTTCGCGCGCCTGCTCGCGGAGCGCGTTCGAGCGGGCTCGCAGAGCTTCGTCGTCGAGCTCCTTGAGCTCGGGCTCGAGCGCGGTGACCACCTCGGCGACCGCTAGGTGGCGCTTGACTTCACGCTCGTTGGGATCGAGCAGCCTGCTGAGAATGACCATGGGTGTGAGATCAGGTTACCCGGCCGAGACGAATCTAAATCTCGGTTAGGGGATCACCGGCTCGATCACCGCCAGGGAGCCGTCCGGCCGTTCGACCAGGATCTGGATCTCCCCAGAATCCTCGGCGAGGTAGATGACGAAGGGCTGGCTGTCTGCCTCCAGCTCTGAGCGCGCCTCCGCTTCGGACATCGGCCGCAGCTTGAGCCGAAGGCGCTCGGGCTCCGCATGACGCGGCGCCCGGCGACCCTCCTCGGCCGGAACACGGACCGGCGAGACCGACTGCTTGCGATGGGTGACCTTCTCTTTGAAGGCCACGACCTGGCGGTCGATCTTGTCCAGAGCCAGGTCGAGCGCCGACTGCGGATCCGCCCCCCGCTCGCGCGCCTGGAGCACTGGCGTGCGGTGCCCGTCGAGATGCAGGTTGATCCGGCATACCGTGGTCGCGAGCCCGCTTCGCTTGCGCTCTTCGGAGAACTCGACCTCGGCTTCGGCGACCCTTCCAAAGTGGCGAGCGAGACGGGTCAGCTTGCGCTGCGCCACATCGCGCACCTCCTGCCCCAGACCGGTGGTACGGTCGTGCAGGACGACCTTCACAATTCGACTATAAGCGGCCGGGGAAAGGCTGTCTAGCGGGCTGCGGGCTTGTATCCAGGAGGGGGCGGGAACAGGGCGGTGATCTCCTTCGGGAGCGGAATGCCCTGGGAGAACATGCGATCCAGGATCTTGGGCCGCAGGCCTGTCGGTTTGAACTCGGCGATGACCTTGCCGTCGGGCGTGGCGCCCTTCTGCTCCATCATGAAGATGTCCTGGGTCGTGATCACGTCCTGCTCCATGCCCACGATCTCGGTGATCGCAGTCACCTTGCGCGAGCCGTCGCGCATGCGGTTCAGCTGGACAATGAGGTTGATGGCTCCCGCTACCTGCTGACGGATGGCGCGAATCGGGAGGTCAACCCCGGCCATCAGGACCAGGGTCTCGAGACGAGCCAGGGCATCGCGCGGGCTGTTGGCGTGGAGCGTGGTCATCGAGCCGTCGTGGCCCGTGTTCATGGCCTGCAGCATGTCGAGCGCCTCGCCGCCACGACACTCGCCGACCACGATGCGCTCCGGTCGCATTCGGAGCGAGTTGATCACGAGTCGCTGAATCGTGATCTCGCCTTCGCCGTTGATGTCCTTCGGCCGCGTCTCCAGCCTGCAGACGTGCTCCTGGTGCAGCTGAAGCTCGGCCGCGTCCTCGATGGTGACGATGCGGTCCTCGACCGGGATGAAGCCTGACAGCACGTTGAGGAAGGTCGTCTTCCCGGTGCCGGTCCCACCCGAGATGATGACGTTCGCCTTCGAAAGCACGGCAGCCTTGAGAAACCCGAAGCCCGCCTCGTTTGCCGTACCGAACCGAATCAGGTCGTCCACCTGATACGGGTCGCGGGAAAACTTGCGGATCGTGAGCAGCGGGCCGTTCAGGGCGAGCGGCCGGATCACCGCGTTCACGCGAGATCCGTCGGCAAGGCGGGCGTCACACAGCGGCGAGCGCTCGTCGATGCGGCGGCCCACCGTGCGGACGATGAACTGGATGACGTTGAGCAGCTGGTCTTCGTCGACGAACTTGATGTTCGTGAGCACGACCTTGCCGGCCATTTCCACATAGACATGGTCGTTGCCGTTGACCATGATCTCGGTTACGCGGTCGTCTCGGATCAGCGGCTCGATCGGCCCTAGCTGCTGGTAGTACTCATCGATGTTGATACCTGGGATCCGGACTGCCATTCGGCTAAGCCTCCGCCCGCGAATTGCCCCGACGAGACTGACCGCCTCGCCGACACTTGGTTTGATCGAGCGCCAACTATACATTCACGCGCGCGACTGAGACCCCCGTTACGGGCCCCGATCCGGCCGCTCGGAGAGCCCCGGCGCAGGCATCCAGCGTGGCTCCCGTGGTGGCCACATCGTCGATCAACAAGATCGATTCGCCGCCCATCGGAGGGCCGTGCCACTCGAAGGCGTCCCTCACGTTGTCGAAGCGGCGCAGGCGGTCGTGGCCGACCTGCGGCGGAGTAGGACGCGTACGTACCAGTTTTCCAACCGGCTCGAAGATGGCAAGGCGCCGCCGCAGCTCGCCGGCGAGCAGCTCAGCCTGGTTGAATCCTCGCTGGTGGAGCCGGTCGGGATGCAACGGCACGGCGACCACGCAACGCGCCGCGAGCCCTTCGACGACAAGGCGCTCGCCTACAAGCTGGGCGAGCGGGCCGGCCAGCCGGCGCCATCCCTCGTATTTGAAACGGTGGACGGCGTGCTCGATCGGCCCTTCGTAGGCGACAGCCGAGCGAAGGCGCGCCAAAGATCGCAGGCGACTGCGACAGCCGCAGTCGTTGCGGGCAGACGGAAGCTCGACCCCGCATCGCCGGCAGAGCGGCTCCTCGAGCCTGCGGACCTTCGCGAGGCACCGATCGCACAGCCACGCGCCGACGCTGCGACAGCCACCGCATCGAGGGGGCAGCAAGAGATCGAGGACGCGCACATGACCAGCATATGAACCGGGTCAACGGGTTCTTAACAGCCGCCCATCCCCCGGCTGCGCCGGGTACTTCCCCGTGAATGGGGAAGAGTTTTTCAACCGGCTATTGGATGAGGATCTGGTCGCCGCGCTGCAGGTCGATGGCGGCCGTGGAGTTCGGCGGCAGCTCGAGCACGCTGTGTGCGCCCCATTCGAGCGGCACGATGCCCCACCAGGCGGGCAGCTTGCGATACACCTTTTTCACGCGTTCCCGGGTGTCGAGAAACACGGCGTCGATTGGAAAGTTCATGAACATCATGTGGATCCCGTTGCACGGGACGATCCACATGCCTCGTCCTGGATCGAGGCTCTTGCGAAACATCAGTCCAAGACCTCGACCGAACATGGTGCGAGGCATCTCGAGCTCGTCCGCAAGCACCTTGCCGCTCCGCTCGTGCACCGCGCTCCGTCCTTTCACAGCGATCCGATAGGTTAAGTCCCCGACCTATGGATTTCGACAGCGACGGAGTTCGCCTGCATTACGAGGTCAACGGACCAGAGAACGGATTCCCGCTCGTGGCGGTCCATGGCTTCGCCTCCGACTACCGCCTCAACTGGGTCGGCTCGCGTTGGCAGGAGTCGTTGACGAATGCGGGCTTTCGGGTCGTCGGCCTCGACTGCCGCGGCCACGGCCACAGCGACAAGCCTCACGATGAGGCCGCCTACGCGGTCGACGTCATGGCGCGCGACATCGTCAGCCTGCTCGACGAGCTCGACATCCAGGCGGCCGCCTACCTCGGCTACTCGATGGGCGCGCGGATCGGGCTCGAAGTCGTCCTCGATTTCCCGGAGCGCATCACGCGCGCCGTGCTCGGCGGCATCGGCGCCGCGGGTGCGATCGACCGTGCCGGAGCCATCGCGCACGCGCTGCGCGCAGGCGAAACCACAGACGATCCGGTCGCGCAGACCTTCTACCGGGCGGCGCGCCGGAGCTCGTCGAGCTGATACCGACGGCGCGCCTCGTCACCATTGCGGGCCGCGACCACATGAGCGCGGTGCCCGCGCGCGAATTCAAGCAAGCCGCGCTCGACTTCCTGACCCAGGAGTAGAGGCCCGGCCGGTTACCTCGGCTGCATGAGGATCAGCACGGCGGGACCGAGCAGGACGATCCACAGCGTCGGGAAGATGCAGCCGACCATCGGGAGCATCATCTTCAGCGTCGCCTGGGCGCCCTTTTCCTGCGCGCGCTGGCGGCGCTTGCGCCGCATCTCGTCAGCCTGGATGCGCAGGATCTTGCCGATGCCGGTGCCGAACTGCTCCGACTGGATGACCGCCTGGATGAAGTTGTGCAGGTCCTCCACGCCGCTGTTGCGGCCCATCTCGTCCAGCGCCTCCAGGCGTGGGCGGCCGAGGCTCACCTCGCGGAGGGCTTTCGACAGCAGCTCGGACAGCGCGTTCTTGTACTTGTCGGTGACGCGGGCCAGTGCGGCGTCGAAGCCAAGGCCGGCATCAACGCAGATCACCAGCAGGTCGAGTGCGTCCGGCAGGCCCTTCTGGACCTCGGTGCGACGGCCGTCGACCTTTTGCTTCAGCCAGAGCACCGGCAGGTAATAGCCGAGAATCGTGCCGGCGACGAGCGAGATGACGAGGTAGACCGGGTTTCCGAGTAGAAGGCCGATCAGCAAACCCACTGCCGCAAGGACCGCCGCTGCGACGAGCCGCACGGCGGCGAAGTCTTCGGGCGTGAGGTTGCCTGGGCGTCCGGCGAGCTCGAGCCGGTTCAGCAAGTCCTGTCTCGCCTTCTGAGGCGTCGAACGCGACAGCAACGAGCCCAGCCGTTCGATCGACGGCCGCAGCACGCGCTCGCTGAACGGCCGCTGCAGCTCGATCTCCTCGACCGAGAGCTGTTTCTCACCGCCGTAGACAGACAGGCGTTGCTGCACCATCTGCGCGGTGTTGGTGGAAGGCGTCCGCGAGAGGCCGATGAAGATCATCAACACTCCGAGTGCGACGACGCCGGCCAGGAGCAGTGTTGTTGTGTTCATGGAACTAGACCTCGATCGCCACGATGCGGCGGATGATCAGGTTGCCGATGAAGATCATGAACGCGCCGATGGCAAGGAGGATCCAACCGATGATGCTTCCGAACATCGGTTGGAAATAGGTCGGCGTCACGAAGAACATGAACGCCGCGAGCAGGATCGGTAGCGCCGTGATGATGGTGCCCGATGCTTTGGCCTGCGCGGTCAGGGTTTGAATCTCACCCTTGATGCGCACCCGCTCCCGGATTGTGTACGCGATGTTGTCCAGGATCTCGGCGAGGTTGCCACCAACCGTGCGATGGATCGAGTACGCGGTCGCCACCAGGTCGAAGTCCTGGCTCACGATGCGCTTGGTGATGTTCGACAGCGCCTCGTCGGGCGAGCCGCCGAGGTTCATCTCGCGTACGGCGCGGCCGAACTCATCGCCGATCGGAGGCACCGCGTTCTTCGCCACGGTGTCAATGGCCTGCGCGAACGAGTAGCCGGCTTTCAGCGCGTTTGACAGCAATGTGAGGGTGTCGCCTAGCTGGTTGTTGAACTTCTTCAGGCGCTGGCCGATCCGGTATTTGACGTAGAAACCCGGGATCAGGTATCCGGCGAAGAAGAGCAGCGCGAACAGCGGCCCCCAACGCCAGAAGCCGATCAGACCCACGAGGGCTCCGATGCCAAGCTGGATCATGAAGTACTCGGACGGACGCAGCTTCAGGTCAGCCCGCTGCAGCTGCTCGGCGACAGACGGCTTCCCTTTCTTCACATCTCCACGGCCCATGCGATCGGCCGCCGGCTGGAAGAGACGGTTCATCGTGTCGCGCAAACCTGTCGCCGGAGGCAGCGCCTGCGCACCGGCGGTCGTCGTCACTCCATAGGCCGCGAGCCGGGCCTGGAAGTCTTCGGCGCCACCAGCGCTCCGGCGCATCTGGCTGATGCCGAGAAACAGCAGGAAGACGCCCGCAAAGGCGATCAATCCGAACACCACAGGGATAGACGGCATCTAAATTCTCCTCAAGGGTCAGTACAGCTTATCCGTCGGTGGCTGTTTTCCAGCCACGAAAATCTGCTCCGGAACGTCTTCGCCTTCGGCTCGCAGGTGCTCCATGCGCATCGGCAGTACGCCGTTAGCGGCGTGGTAACCGACCGCCTTGCCCTCAGGGTTGACGCCGATCTGCTTGAAGTTGAAGAGCTCCTGGAACTGGACCTCACCGTCTTTGATGCCGGTGATCTCGGCCACGCTCACGATCCGGCGCACGCCACCCCGGAGACGAGACTGCTGGACGATCAGGTGGATCGCCGAGCCGATCGTCTCCCGGATGGCGCGGGACGGAAGGTCCTGACCTGCCTGGAGGACAAGCGTCTCCAGACGCACAAGGCACTCGCGAGGGTTGTTGGCGTGGATGGTTGACATCGAGCCATCGTGGCCGGTGTTCATGGCCTGGAGCATGTCCAGGGCCTCTCCGCCACGACACTCACCCACGATGATCCGGTCAGGGCGCATACGCAGACAGCTCTTGACGAGCTCGCGTATCGTCACCGCACCTTTGCCCTCGACGTTGGGCGGTCGCGACTCGAGCTGGATCCAGTGCGGCTGCTGGAGCTGCAGCTCGGCTGCGTCCTCACAGGTGATGAGCCGCTCGTTCTCCGGGATGAACGACGACAGGATGTTGAGGAGGGTGGTCTTGCCGGAGCCGGTGCCTCCGGAGACGAGGATGTTGAGTCGGGCGCGCACCGCAGAGCGGAGGAAGGTCATGATCTCCGGGCTCGACGAGCGGAATCGGTTCACGACGTCGGCCGGCCCCCACTTCTCCTTGGCGAACTTCCGGATCGTCAGCGCGGGACCCTTGAGCGCGATCGGCGGAATCACGACGTTGACACGCGACCCGTCCTTCAGGCGCGCGTCACAGATCGGTGTCGACTCGTCGACGCGACGGCCGACGAGGCTGACAATGCGGTCGATCACCTGCCGCATCTGTCTTTCGGACTCGAACGTCACCGAGGACAGGATCGGCTCACCGCTTTTCTCGACATAGATCTGCTTGGGGTGGTTGGCCATGATTTCGGTGATGTTCGGGTCTGCGAGCAGCGCCTCGAGTGGACCGAGCCCGAGGACGTCATCGAGGACCGATTCAACAAGGCGCTCCTTGTCGTTCTTGGTCATCGTCATCGCCGTGGAGCGGAAGTACTCCTCGGCGAGCTCGAAGATCTTTTCCCTGACGCCCGGCTTGTTGCTCGAGTCGATCTCGTCCGCGAACTTCTCGATCAGACGCGCGTGGATCTGGACCTTGGCGGCGGTGAAAGCCGGCGTGACCTCGCCGGCTCCCGCCTGAGCGCGCTGGGAAAGCGACGCTGTGGGAGGGCCAGGCGCCGCAGGCTGGGCTACGGGGATCGCAGCCTGCGGCGTGTACGGGGTCGCCCCCGGCAGGGTCGCGGTGGCGGGCCCGTTGCCCGCGCTGCCCGGCGGAACCGTCTGGTTCTGCTTGACCCTGTCGAGAAGGCCCAACGGAGGTTACTTACCGGTGACGAGGGTTGTGAAGTGGTACCTGGCGTCGACCTGCTTTCCGCTGACTCCGCCGGCTGACAGCACCGTCGGGCAGCTGGAATCGGGCTGGCTTGGCGGTGCAGCCAG
>WNFW01000930.1_pt1 | contig 19419 bp, 13 predicted proteins | sample 5400131 | NCBI WGS metagenome assembly WNFW01 (sample SAMN13153362, study PRJNA577476) | soil metagenome | isolation source: 20 cm soil or saprolite under grassland replicate 1 | place: USA:California | collected 2016-06-15 | reverse complement strand
CATTGACTATGTCCGACTCAACGAAGGCTGCTGAGTTGATACGGCAGGCAGGCGTCTGGCGATTCGATGCGTTTGTTGCCATTTGCTTTCTGGTCCTCGTGCTCGCGATCGTGCTCGGCTCTGCACGCCAATGGTGGCAGTTAATTCGCGGAAAACGGCGCGTCGTTTTGCATGAAAGCAAGTTTGTGCCTGTCAGTGCGTTGTCCTGATGTTATGCGTATAGATCCGTTCGACGATGAGCTAAAGAGTCTACCCGACTCCGGACGGAGAGCACGAGTTCTTCGGACAAGTCGGCTTGGATAAGTTCTTCGCGGTCGGCTGAAGCGGCTGCAATCACCACACCACGGGGATCGATAACAGCGGAGCTGCCACAAAACCACAAGTCATCGTCTTTGCCGACACGATTTGATGCGACGACGTAGCTTTGATTTTCAATCGCGCGCGCCATGACGAGCGTTCGAAAATGTTCGACACGTGGAAACGGCCACGCTGAGGAAATAAGGAACGCGCCAACGTTCTGCTCGGTGGCGAGTTTGCGGTACATTTCGGGAAACCTGAGGTCGTAACAAATACTGAAGCCGAAATGAACACCACCCAGCTCAAACTTCGCCAAGGCATCACCTGCAGCAAAGCACGTCTGTTCTTCGACAGGGGCAACCGCATACAGATGGGTCTTCCGATATTTCGCAGCAATGTTGCCCTGCGAATCGATAAGAACCTGGGAATTGTAAATTGTTGAACCATCCCGCTCCGAAACGCCGCTGACGATCGCAATCGAAAGCTTCCTGGCAATTTCCTGAAGCTTGGAAACAAACCCACCATTCCAATGATTGGCGTGCGTCCGGATCACCCGCATTGAATAACCCGTGTCAGTCATCTCCGGAAAAACGACCAGCTCAGCGCGCGCCTCTTTAGCGCACCGAGAAAAGTCCCGCACCTTCAGAAGATTTGCCTCAGGATCGCCGAGCGAACACGAAATCTGAGCGACTGCAATTTTCATCTACGTACAACGAATATCGCGCAGCGAGTCCAGCTGCGGCCAGTTAAATAAACGCGGCCGCTGTAGCCACGGCCCTGTGGGCCGTCTGTGAACTGAAGAGCAACCGCTAGGGTCCGACCGGCCACAGGCCGGTGGCTACAAAGCTTCTGAATCGTCACGCTGCAATTGGTCTGCGGTAGCCAAAAAATTGGCGCTTCTTAATTATGTGCACGACCTCGGGTGGAACCATTTGCTCCCAGTTGTTGTCTCCCGACTGCAATTTAGTTAGCACCTCAGGCGGATGAATCCGCAAATACTCGCGATGATAGTCGGTAATCTCCTGGACGTATTGATTGTCGATCAAGTATCGAAATAACGAGCGAAGATTGGGTGCAACCTTGACCTGGGTTGCGCTGACGATCTTTCCAGTTGCCTCATCTATCATTGGATAAACGTAGAGCTTTAGTCCTCCTTTAAACATCCGGCCAAGCGCTTCCAGAATTCCGCCTTCGAGTTTCGTGTAATATTTTCCGTTGAAAATCTCGATCAGACTTGGCACGCCCATGACAAGGCCAATCGGCTTGTTCGTATAGCGAAAGAGATACGCCGCGAGCCGATAGTATTCGGCGAATCTCGAGATTAAAACAGTTCGTCCCAGTGCGCCGAGAATATCCACGCGAGCGAGAAAGTCGGCATGATCAATTTGCCCGGCGTCGAGTAAATTCTCGAGCGTCATCTCCATCAGCACTGTGAGATCTTTTTCCGAACACTCCGATTGCGCCAGAAACACACGGCGCGCGCCATCCAGCATATCGTTCGTGGCATAGGTAACAGGGCGAAAACTCCCGCGCTCAACCAGGATCGCCTTCTTGTAGAAGATTTCGGCAGGCTGAACCGTCTCGCCATCCGCCTTAAACATCACTGCATTTGTCAGACCCTGGCTGACTAGCTGCAAACTTATCAAACGGTTATCGACCTTTTGAAAGAGCGGGCCTGAAAACTTGATCATGTCTACTTCAATTCGTCCTGGAGCGAGATTTTCTTGAAGCGACGAAATCAGTTTCTCTGGCTGTGCATGATAGAAGGCGCCATGAACCAGATTCACTCCGATCACGCCAAGCGCTTCTTGTTGATCAATGTTTGCTTCGTCGAGCAAGCGAACATGGATGATAATCTGGCTCGGTTGGCCGCGTGGCTGGGATTGAAATCGTACTCCTAGCCAGCCATGCGATTCATTGCGCTCTTTAAAACTGCGCGCCGCGACCGTATCGGCGAAAACAAAAAAGGTTTTTTCCGCCCCAAATTTTCGGTCAAGCCGTTCGATGAGAAGATCGTATTCGTGATCCAGCATTTTCTGGAGACGAAGGCGACTGACGTAGCGGTTGGCCGGTCCATAAATTGCATCGCTGAATGTCATGTCGTAGGCGGACATGGTCTTGGCGATGGTGCCTGCTGCGCCGCCCACGCGGAAAAATCTCCGCGCTACTTCCTGACCGGCGCCAACTTCAGCGAAGGTCCCGTACCTGGCTGCGTCTAGATTGATACGAAGGGCCTTCTCGTCGGTGGCGATTTCCATCGCTGGATTCATACAATTTTCTTACGGTGATTTGCCGGGACTGCAACCTGGCGGCACGGGTCAAGGAGGGACGGCTTGGGAAGCCGTCATTCCGTTGCATTTCGGCGGACTAGAGACCGCCGCTCCTTGCGATGCGCGCCATCGCGCTAGAGCCGCACTCGCTCGGCGTTTTTTGCTGGAATCCAGCCGCGCAGATTGTTTGGCAGCGCTGCATACATCCAGTCGCCGCGCGTGCTCAGAATTTTGACCTCGCTCCCGGGAGGCAATGCCAGAACGCTATTGGCTGTGTCCGCGGTGGCGAGGCGCGCCTGGACGTTCTTGCCTGTGACAACAGCAAGCGCGCTGCCTTTACTGCCGCGTTCGAGTTGCCAGATCGCAAATATTCCTCCCGCAGAGACCGCAAGCATCACGAGCAGCAAAGCAACGATCGTGGCCGCTCGGCGACGCCTAAAAATCAACGCGAGGAAACAAAACGCTGCGATCCAAAAACCGACGGCCGCGGTGATGCTGTACTGATTGACGCTCGCAAATTGCAGATATCGCTCAGGCCAGCTTGGCCGGAGCTCCAAGGCGTGTGCTTCATCGCGTGCGATCTGTAAATTCGCAGTCGCTTCGGCATGATGCCGCTCCAAGGCGAGCGCGCGTTCGTAATTCAAAATCGCCCGTCCAAAGTCGCCTGTGCGGAAGTAAGCATTGCCGAGATCGTAAAATACGTTTGCGCTCCATTGCCCCGCGCGAATTAGCGCCTCGTAGCCAGAGATCGCTTCCTTAAAATGACCTTGGGCAAACTCCTGATTTGCCTTTGGGAAGTCGGCGTCGGATTGCGCCAACACCGAAGAAGCCGACAACGCACAAAAAAGGAACGCAACCAGAGAGGTGCAGCTTTTCATTTCAGGTTTTCAATCAACTCCAGCACTTCGCGACGGTTCTCCGGCGAGATCGTATCCGGCCCGTTGTGCGCGCCGCTGTATTGCCACTCATCGCTTTGCTCGAAAAGACGGCGCAGCTGGTCGCGCGAGTCGGTGTCCAGTTTGAAAGTGTCCGCCGCAGTTTCCGCATCCACGACGTTCGGATTGATCTCGCCGCTGCCGGAGGCCAGCGCCGTTTTGAGCCGAACGACTCTGGAAGCTTCGGCAAAATATTCTCTTGGTGACACGGCGTTACGGCGCAATTTGTGCATAAGCCCAGCCGCTTCATGCTGCAGCGCAGCGATGCGCCGTGCCTCCCGATTATCGATTCTTGTCTGACGAATTTTCCAACCCGCGAACGCGATCAGTGCAAGCAACGGCACTAATTGCGCAGTCCAAAAAACCGGACGCGTATAGAGCGGCGCAAACGACTCAGCCGTTGCTGGCCGATCTGTCAGTTGATACAAAATATCCTGCGGTTTTGCTACAGGCTGAGTGGCGGAGCCCGCCCGGCTTGCAGTAGCTGGGGTAGGGGATGCTGGCGCCGCTGCAGCAACATTCGCCGCTGGCCCCGTGCCCTGGACAGTGATCGCGATCGGTTCGCTGCGCAGCGTCACATATTGGTCTTTCCCTGGATCGAAATACGAGAATGCGAGAACCGGCAGAGTTTGCTTCTTCTCGTTGGGCGAAAGCACCGTCTCGAAAGTTTTTGTGCCACTGATACCGACCTCGTCGTCCTGCTTAAACTTCGAGGACGGCGGATATTTGTGCCAGCCTCGTTCGTCTTCAAGCACTGGCGCATTGACGCGGCCGAAATTCCCTCGACCCGAGATCGCACTTGTGACGGTGATGGGATCGCCCATCTGCACGCTCTTTGGGTTTGCATCCGTTGTCATTGCAAAATTTCCAATTGCACCTGAGAAACTCGGCGGCGCGTTTCGTGGCAACGGTTTTACTTCGAGCGCCACGGGATCGCTTTTGATTTCCACCTCGCGTCGCTCACCCATCTGAGCAAATGGATTGCTGAAGAATGGATCAGAGAATGGATCATCGAGGTCGAAGAGGTCGAATGGCGAGCGTCCACGAGATCGCGGCACACTTCGTGCCCGAGGAACTATCACCTGTGCCTTTGCTTTAACGGGTCCAAGCTCGAATTTTCCGGCGCGCGCCGCAGCGATCGCACTCTTGTACGTGACCACGTCGTAAGGTCTGCCATTAATGCTTTCTGAGGTTTGTCCGGATTGCTGTAGTTTTTCCGCGGTGAATCCCTGACCGCTAATCTCGGGTGGCTCGATGAGCCTTGGGCGGATACGAGGGTCAAATCCCATTCGGATCTGGACGGGAACAATCTCCCCGACGTAGGCAACCTTTTTCGGCACAATCAATTCGGCAAACATCAGCTCGCCTGCTCTGACCGATTGGCTTTGGGTCTGCGCGCCACGACTCGGCCGCGCGCCAGTCGCACGGCCAGGCGCGTCCGCCACATTCAGTGTTAGTTCTGGTGTGCGTAGCACGTTGTTTCCAACACGAATTGCCTGCTGGGGAATGGTAAACTTCCCAGCATTCTTCGGCAACACTGTGTACGTATAAGTAACCGTTTTGGTAACTTGCATCCCACCTGCACCAAATTTGAGCTGAGAGCTCGCATTTTCGCCTGTCCGATAAATCTCCAGGCCAGTGACTGCAATTTCCTGCGGCGCTTGCGTATCTCCTGGGCCGGTCACGTTGACTTGCAGTTCAACTGTTTCGCCGACGGTGGCCTCTGAATTGCTCAGCACGGCCGTAATGCTGGGCGAATCAGCAAATGCAAACTGGGCAAGTGGCATTGCAGCCAGCGCGGCAAATAAGATTCGACAGCGCATCGACATCTCCATCAACCATTAACTCTCAACCATTAACCCGAGTGCGTCACCAGTCGTTATAGACACGGCGTCTCACTTTGCGTTCATCAAGTTGCACCCGCGCCTCTTCGTCTTTCATCGATTCAAGCAGCGCCAGAGCCTGGCGTTCGCTCATTTGACCCTCTTTCTCCGATTCGGCCTCGGCAATCTGCGCGTTCTTATCCGGCGGTTTCTGCGATTGATCTCCTCCCGCACCTTTCACTTCGCCTGCAAATTTCTTCTCCGGAGACTCCGCCGGAGTAGGTGATGCATTTTCGTCATCACCCTCTGATCCATTTTGGTCCTCACCTTCTCCAGGTGATGGAGAGGGCTCCTCATTTTCTCCTTCGCCTGGGGTCGGCGATTCTTCAGCCTGCCGTTCTCCAGGCGACGGTGAAGGCTGGTTCGCTTGCTGTTTTTCCGTGCCCGGTGACGGAGAAGGGCTCTCGCTGGGTTGCTGCTGCTGCTTTTTTTGTGGCTCATTCTTCGCTTGAGCCTGGTCTTTTTGCTTGTCTTCCTTTTGATCTTTGTCGCTACGTGATTTGTCCTGCGACTGTTGAGCTTGTGATTGCTGCTGTTGATCTTTTTTCTCTTCCTGCCCCTGACTTTGTTGTTGTTGGTTCTGTTGCTGTTGTTGCTGGTCTTGCTGTTGCTGCTGATTCTGCTGCGACTGTTGCTGCTGTTGATCCTGCTTTTGTTGCTGCTGCTGATCTTGTTTGTTCTGTTGATTCTGTTTGTTCTGTTTGTCCTTTTGTGGCGGGGATGGCGATGGGGAAGGGGAGGGCTGTTGTTGCGATTTCTTGTCTTTTAACTCCTCGATCTTCCTCTTGACGTAATCGTAGTTGTCTTTGGCGTCCTTATCGTTCGGATTGAGCTTGAGCGTTTGTTCGTAATGGTCGAGCGCGTTGGTCCAGTCGCTGAGCTTCTTCTCGTCGCTCTTCTCTGATTCGCCGCGCTGATAAAGCGTGTTGCCGAGATTGTAATGACCCTTGCTCTGCAAACCCGTGTCTCGCGTCAGCAACGCCTGACTAAATGATTCCAGCGCCCGATTGTAATCCTTTAGTTTGTAAGCGGCCGCGCCCGAATCGAACTGAAGCTTGTCGTCAGCGCGCGATTCCGGATGCGATTTCAGCGTCTGCTGAAATTGGCTGTACGCATCTTCAAATTTCCCGTCGCGGTACGCGTCAATTCCAGGAGCGGCGGCATACGAAAACGATGCAAGTAAGATCAGTAGTGCGGCCGTCGTGGCCGCAGTCCTGACAGGCCCGCCTGCAACGCCATGCGCCTCATTGCGGGCAGGGGCAGGAATGTGGCGACGTTCGCGTGCTCGCTTTCGCTCGGGAATCAAAATCGATAAGGCAAGAGCAATTAACGCCGCGCCTAGCGGCCACTCGTAGCGCTCAATTGGCCGGCGCGACAAGCGCACGTCCATCTCAGCGGCCTGCATCTTCGCCAATCCTTCGTTTTGAACTTGCTGCATGGTGTGGGGACCGTTTTCCAAATGAACATAGAACCCGCCTGTAGCCTGCGCGATTTCGCGCAAACGTTTGTCATCCAGTTTTGATTTGACCACCTGGCCGGCTGAATCCTTGACGAAGGCCGTCTGACCGTCATCACTCGTCACCGGAATAAGTGACCCCTGCGGAGTCCCGACGCCCACGGTAAAGATCCGCACGCCAGCGTCTGCCGCTTCCTTCGCGGTTTTCACAGCATCACCGCTTAATTCCTCTCCATCGGTAAAGATGATGAGCGCTCGATTTCCCGTTGCGCTCTTGCCGAAGCTCTGCGTGGCAAGAGTAATTGCGCTGGAGATGTTGGTCCCGCCTTCGGGAATCGTTTTGGTGTCCAGATCAGTGATCGCCTCAACCACAGCGTCGTAATCAATAGTAAGGGGCGCCTGCAGAAAAGCGCGGCCTGCAAAGGCAATTAGACCGACACGGTCGCCTTGCAACTCGTTGATCAAATCCTGAACCGCAAGCTTGACGCGGTCGAGCCGGCTCGGCTGAACGTCATTCGAAAGCATGCTGCGCGATGTGTCCACGGCGATCAATAAATCAAGCCCTTTACGCTTAACATCCTCAAACGTATAACCCCATCGCGGTTGCGCCAGGCTGACAAGTGCCAGAGCAATGCCGAGCAATTGCAAGGCAAACCTCGTTATACGGCGCGGCCTGTTTACGGTTGCAGCCAACTGCGGCAGCAGCCGCGCTGAAACGAACTCCTGCAGCCGCCGATGGCCGCGACGTTCTGCCTGGACGAACAGCGCAATCAAAAGCGGGATCAGCAACAATCCCCAAAGCCATTCTGGTACGCCGAAGCTCATAAGGTGGGAGCGGCCTTGGCGCCGTGATAGTTCCAAGCCCGCCGGGACGCTAAGGTCCCTGCCACTCCTGTTGAGCGTTGAGCGTCGAGCGTTGGACGTTTTCTTCTCACGGTAATTTTTTCCACACCGTCTGCGACAGGACAAGTTGAGCGAGCAAGAGCCCGCATCCACTCATAAGACACAACGGAAACAGATCGCGGTATTGCTGATACTTCTTCACGCTGACCGTCGATTTCTCGAGGGTGTCTATGTCGTTGTAAATTTGTTCGAGCGATTTCGTGTCGGTGGCTCGAAAGAATTTCCCGTCCGCAATTTTTGCGACCTCTCTCAGGCCCGTCTCGTTAAACTCTACGCGCTGGTTTTCGTAGAGAATGTTGCCCAGTGCGTCGGTTAACGGTCCCCGATTAGTGAAGATCGGCGCAGGTGCAATCCCGTTGATGCCAGCTCCAATGGCATAGAAGTGAATCTTTAGAGCTTTCACCGCCTCAGCAGCGGTGTTTGGCGGAATTTTGCCGGCATTATTCTCTCCGTCAGTCAATAGAACGAGCACGTGACTTTTCGAACGTTTATCGTTTAGCCGATTGGCAGCTGCCGCCATGGCGGACCCGATCGCGGTGCCGTCTTCCACAAGGCCGATCCGCACTCGCTCCAGATTTTGCAAAAGCCAATCATGATCCAGCGTCATCGGGCTTACCACATACGGACGACCGGCGAATGCAATGATGCCGATGCGATCGTTCGGGCGTCCTTCAATAAACTTGCGAGTAACCTCGCGAATCGCATCCACTCGCGTGGCTTCCTGTCCGCCAATTGTAAAATCTTTCGTGAGCATAGACCCGGAGACGTCGAGCACGAGCATGATATCGATTCCGCTGGCCTCGATCTGCGTAAGACTTTTTCCGAGCTGCGGACGCGCCAGTCCAACCACGAACAGCGCGAGCGAACCCAGCAGCAGTGCCCGCAGAATCTTCCCGACGCGCGCGGCGCTTTGTTTTCCGATTGCCCGAAGGCTCGCTGTGGATGAATAGGTCAGCGCCGCCGCCGGACCGCGTTTGCCGCGCAAATATGCAAGCAACGGGATTGCCAGCAGCAAGAGGAGCAACCACGGACGCGCGAATGTCAATGCGGTGTTAGCAGGCCACCAATCAAACAGTCGCAAGTTGACCTCCTTTTACAAAACGAATCGCTTCTTGTAGTAGCAATTCGCTATCCGACGCTGTCGCTTCATATCGCGCGAATTTAATCAGGTCGCAGCGGTTCAGGAAATCTTCGAGCAATGATTTTTCGTCTGTGGAGAAAGGCGACGCCTTGGCCAACGCGGTCAGAAACTCGATAGAGGTCTGTCGCGTCGCAGGCAGGCCGTACTGCTGCGTCACATATTTCCGCAAAATATCGGACACACGAATGCTGAATTGATATGGGCTCATCCTTTCAATTTCGCGGCTGATTTGTTCGAGCTCCTCGAGCGCGATCTCCCGCGGCAACTTCGGCGGCACGGGTGGTTTTCGCCGCTTCAGGAACAACCATACTACCAGGCCGAGAAGCGAAAGCGCGACAAATGCGATCACAAAAACCAACCATGGCGGAATAAGCGAATAATCCACCGGCGGCGCAATATCATGGAACTCTTCCGCAGCCAGCATCACGAGCGCCGGAGTAAAGGAGCAGGGAAGCAATGGAGTATTGGAAGGCGAATTCATCTGATTACTCATCACTCCTTTGCCTTTTTTTATCGAACACCGAGTCGGCGTCCCCGTTGTTTGAAAAACGAGCGGAGCGCCGGCAAATAATCCTTTCCGGTCTGCAACGTGATCGCTTCAATATTATTGCGCCGGAGCGTACGGGAAAGTTCTGTCTCGTGCTCGCGGACAAAGTCCATAAAGGAACCACGCGTCTTGCGATCAGCTGTATTAATCTCGATCTGTTCCCCGGTCTCGGCATCCTCCAAGGTAATAATCCCTATGTTCGGTAACACTTTTTCTCGTTCATCGTTAATATGGATCGCTACGAAATCGTGCCGGCGCCCGCTCACTGCGAGCGATCGGGAAAAATCGGGCGCTTGAAAATCCGATATGAAAAAAACGACCGCACGCCGCGTCACGATCTTGTTCAGGTAATCAAGTGCCAGCGCCGGCTCCGTGCCGCGTCCTTGCGGTTGAAAAAACAGAATCTCCCGGATGAGCCGCAGTGTGTGAGAGCGGCCCTTTTTTGGTGGGATAAAAAGCTCGACGCGATCCGTGAAGAGAATCAGCCCAACCTTATCGTTGTTCCTAATCGCGCTGAAGGCGAGCAAACACGCAACCTCCGCCGCCAGCTCGCGTTTGGATTGCGTTGTGCTGCCAAAATTTCCTGAAGCGCTAACATCTACAACCAGCATCACGGTCAGCTCGCGCTCCTCAGTGAACTTTTTCACGAACGCCGTGCCCATCCGTGCCGTGACGTTCCAGTCGATCGAGCGAATCTCGTCGCCTGGCTGATATTCGCGCACGTCTTCAAAGTTCATGCCGCGGCCTTTGAAGACGCTGTGATAATCGCCGGCGAATGCCGTTTCGACCAGGCCGCGGGTCTTGATTTCGAGCGTCCTGATTTTTTTAAGAATCTCGGTCGTATCCATGTGTGATCGGTGATCAGTGATCGGTGAACGGAGATTCTTCTTCTTCGCGTGCAACAGATCGGTAATCTGTGCTGGGTGCGTATTTGCAGAAATCGTCAGCCCGATCAATCATGCGAGACAACATGCCGCCGATTGCATCGTAGCGGGTGTTCAAATCCGTGAACTGTTCCTTGGACAGATATCCAGCATCAAGAGCGTCATCTAACCAGGACTGCGTTTCGTAGCCTTCCCCGAGCGACTCATCGATTTTATTCACGAACGCAGCTTTGTATCGGCGGCGCGCCCATGCTTCCGCGATCATTGCCTTCACGGCACGCGAACTTCTCCGAATCTGATCTGTAAGCGAATAGCGTTCTTCGGGAGGAAAGTTTTTTGAGACCACGAATATTAACTGCGCTGCTTCCCGCGCAGCTTGATATACTTTCAAATCATGAAACGATTTTGCAGGCTGCATTTCTGATCACATTTCACTGATCACCGATCACTTTCCGAGATCACGGCACCGGCAAACCCGCGAAGATTCGCTCGATGATCGTCTCGCTGGTGACCGCTTCCGCCTCCGCTTCGTAACTGACGATGATGCGGTGCCGCAATACGTCGGGACCAATACTTTTCACATCCTGTGGCGTCACGTAACCGCGGCCGTTCAAGAATGCGTGCGCGCGAGCGCCCAGGGCGAGATAAATGGTCGCACGCGGCGAAGCGCCATAACGGATGAGACCTTCCAGTCGCAAATTGTAAGCGGCCGGCTGTCGCGTCGCCCAGACAACATCCACAATGTAATCTTTGACGCGATCGTCGATATAAATGCTGTTTACCACGTTGCGCGCTGCGATGATTTGGCCTGGCTCAATCACCGCATCAACTCGCAAATCCGGTGCCGAGGTTGCCATTAAGTCGAGAATGTTTCGCTCCTCGGATTTTTGTGGGTAGCCGATGTTCAACTTGAACATGAAACGATCCAGCTGCGCCTCTGGAAGCTGGTAGGTGCCTTCTTGTTCGATGGGGTTTTGCGTTGCCAAAACCAGGAATGGGTCCGAAAGCGGATACGTCTTTTCACCGATCGTTACCTGCCGTTCCTGCATCGCCTCCAGCAATGCGCTCTGAACCTTGGCCGGCGCGCGGTTGATTTCGTCAGCCAAAATCAAGTTCGAAAAAATCGGGCCCAGTTTGGTTGTAAACTCACCTGTGCGTGGATTGTAAATTAGCGTACCTATCAAATCCGCGGGCAAAAGATCCGGCGTGAACTGCAATCTTTGAAATCCCGTTTGAATGCATGCGGCCATGGTTTTGACCGTAAGGGTTTTTGCCAGGCCGGGAACGCCCTCGAGCAACAGATGACCGTTGGCGAGCAGTCCGAGCAGAAGGCGGTCCACCAAGTACTTCTGTCCGACGATAACGTGTCCAACCTGTTGGCGGAGCGCCGGAATCCACTGTCCCAACTCGCGCACTTCCTGCGTAATTTCCTGGGTCGATTTCATACGGTCTGGTGAGACACGTAGTGCCTGAAAAATGTTCGATCAAATGTCCCCGCAAGTCAGCCGTGCAGAACAGGCACCCGTCCGAGATGCCGATCTAACTTCCTGTGGCACTGCAGAAACGTGCTAAAAGTTGCATCGCCCAATGTTATTTCTTCACAAAGCGTGGCATCGAGGGATTTTGATTTTCGCATTTATCGGCGCGGCGATGCTGATTCTGGCCTGGGTCGCGCGGACCGATCCGGCAATCAGTTTCCTGCCGAGCGATCGAGCTGCGGACTGGATCGTTTTTCCTACCGCGGTTGATGTGCGCGGTCATCTCGGTGGCGGCGTCGACGCAACGTTCCGACGCGAATTCGTTTTGAGTAATCGACCTGCGATGGCGCGTTTGAGCATTCGCGCAATGCGGCGCGTAGAGCTGAAAATCAACGACGCTTTGGTTCTGTCGCAGCCAAGTCGCAACTGGAAAGAAAACACGAGTATCGATGTCTCCGAGCAATTGCACGCAGGGACAAACGCGATCGAGGCGCGAGTGTTTAATCACAGCGGCCCGCCGGCGCTCTGGCTCAATTTGACTACTGATCAGCTGGTCTTGCGTAGCGATGAGAGTTGGGAAGCGTCCATTGCCGGTTCGTCATGGCGTCATGCCGTGCTCGCTGCGGCGGCGAAGACTCCCGGTCCCGGAAATCTTATTGGTGGCGGCGAGAGCACCCTTGATGCGGTGCAAAAGATCTGGCCGTTCTGGATTGTTCTTATTGCGATTGCTTCTGTAGCCATCTTTCTCTGGAATATCAGCTTTAAGAAATCTACACCGCGATGGCTGGAAGCAACGCTCCTGTTCGTCATTGCCGGTCTCTGGTTGTTGTTGTTTTGGAATAATGTGCGGCAGTTGCCGTTCCACGCCGGCTTCGACTCGAAATACCATCTCAAATACATCGACTACATCCAGGAACACCGGGCGCTGCCGATGCCGACTGATGGCTGGGAAATGTATCAGCCGCCGCTCTATTATCTGATAGCTGCGGCAAGCCTTTCAGCGGGCAAACTCTCAACAAACGATGCTGCATCGATTGTCGTTCTGCGTTTCCTCGGAGCGTTTTTCGGCATTGCGCAATTTGTTTTGGTTTTTTTAAGTTTGCGCCTCCTGCTCCCGGTGCGAGCCGCATTTATCGGACTCTTGTTAGCCGCGTTTCTCCCCATGCACTTGTATCTGGCGCATTATGTGACGAACGAAATGCTGGCAGCCACTCTCGTGACAGCGACGCTCTATCTCTGTTTGCGTCTGTTGAAGAGCGACACTCCGCGCGCATCGCAATTTGTCTGGCTTGGATTGACGCTTGGCGCAGCGATGCTAGCGAAAGCGACCGGGATTCTGTTGCTGCCAATCGTAATTGCCGCACTCGCCGCCAAGCTGGCTTACGTGCGACCGCGAATCGCAATCTCATTACGCAACCTCGGGTTACTGCTCGCGATTTGCTTCGCTGTATGCGGCTGGCATTACGCGCGCATCTGGTTGAGATTCGGCACCCCGCTCGTTGGCAACTGGGATGCAGTCAGCGGCTTCACATGGTCGCAGGATCCCGGTTACCACGTTACGGTTGACTATCTTCGTTTCGGTCGATCTTTGGTGCATCCACTCTTCAGCGGTTTCGCCGGATTTCCCGACGGAATCTATTCTACGCTTTGGGGGGACGCGCTGTTGGGTGGTGTGTCAAGCTTGACCCTCGCATGGAACCAGCAACCGATGGTGGCCGGTTATTTGTGGGCGCTGATTCCCACGGCGCTGCTTCTCACCGGCGCGGTCGGCGCGATGGTGCAATTCATTCGCAAGCCTTCGAGCGAACTGTTCCTGTTGCTCGCATTTTGCGCTGTAATTGTGCTCGGTCTGATTTTCATGACGCTAAAAGTTCCATCCTATGCGCAAGCTAAGGCGTTCTACGGATTGTCAGCCCTCACACCGCTTTGTTTCTTTGGCGCCCTCGGTTGGGAAACGCTCACCCATGGGCGGGCGCGCTTGCAGTTTGCTTTTGGTACACTTGTCTTGGTTGGGACGATCAATAGTTTCGCTACGTATTGGATTGTCCCTTCAGTGGCGCAACACCTGTATGCAGCAAAAGCTTTGGCCACTCAGGGCCAGATCGACCAGGCTGCAGTCGAAGCAGCCAAGGCCGTGGACCTCGACCCATCGGATGCGATCGCGCGAGGATCTCATGCTTTGTGCTTGACCGAGCTGGGCCGTGACGACGAGGCCATTAACCAAGCCGAGCGCGCGATTGAATTGAAGCCGGACGATTCTGATGCTCACTTAGCTCTGGCCATTTCGGCCTACCGGAGCTACCCAGACCGCGCCAACACCGAAGCTCGCCGCGCAATTGAGCTCGGGCCTGAAAATTCTTCGGCCTACGAATTCCTGTTGAATTGCCTTTTAGAATCGCATAGCTACACCCAAGCGGCCGATCTGGCGCGCGAGTGGCTGGCGTTGGCGCCGTACGAGGCCGCTGCTCATTCTGCGTTAGGGTCAGTTCTGGCCAACAACGGCGATCTTAAGGCGGCGGCACGGCATCTCGGTTATCTGATGATGTTGCGGCCGGAAGTTGAACAAGCGCATGCACAACTGCGCCAGATTCTGCTGTCGCTGGCAAAGGAGTCGGATGGGTTGCAGCGACTCCGCGAGATCGCTGCAGATGCGCCAGACTCGCCGCGAATGCTGGACGAACTTGCGTGGCTGCTTGCGACCTATCCTGACTCGAACTTGCGGGATGGTGCCGAGGCAGTTCGCCTTGCCGAGCGCGCGTGCGCGCTTACCGACCGGCGCGTTCCCGGTCTTCTCGCCACGCTGGCTGCGGCTTACGCTGAAACTGGAGATTTTTCGCGTGGCGTCGCTGCCGGGGAAGAAGCACTGAGGACAGGGCAGGCCATCGGCGATACTGACAGCGTGAAATTGAGCGAAAACGTTCTGATGGCGCTTCGCGCGGATCTTCCATTTCGCCACAAGCCGGAGCATTAGCGGATCTCTCTCGTTTGCAAAATCAGCGTCGGCTAACGTCCTTGGCGCGGGGACGCAGCGTTAAAATGATCGGCAGCCCTGGATATGGTTCCTTTTTGCGAATGCGATCTTCGAGATAACGTCGATATGTTTCATTCATTAGCCTCGGATCATTGACGAAAAGAACGAACTCCGGAGCCTGCATGGGCGAGCTCCCGCGAGCCCGTCGCATTTCTGGGAGTTCTGGCGTCGCCGGAGCTCCGCCCCTTATTAGGCCGTCTTCTTTTCCTCTGGATTGGGCGGCATAAAACAACTTCAGGCGGCGGCCTTTGACCAATGGAGGTGGATTCGCTTCAAACGCCTGGCGCAGCAATCGATTCAGGATCCCGGTGCCGATGCGCTGCCGCGCCGCGCGCTGGACTCGTTCGATTGATGCAAATAACTTTTCCACGTTTTCTCCGGTCAATGCGGAGGTGATCAGCACCGGTGCGTAATCAAGAAAGAAAATTCTCGCATGCGTTTCTTCGACAACTTGCTTTGCCGCCTGTTTTTCGCCCCGTCGCGGCCTGACTACATCCCATTTATTCAACACAACGATCGCTGGTTTGCGCGCCTCTTGAATCAATCCCGCGATTCGTTTGTCCTGGGCTGTTACGCCCATGGTCAGGTCCACAGTGAGGACACACAGATCAGCGCGGCGAATGCTTCGCTCTGCGCGCATAACGCTGAAGACCTCCACTGAGCTCGAGTGTTTGCCACGCCGGCGCATTCCCGCGGTATCGATGAAAATGAACTTTCGCCCATCGCTCTCGTAAAAAATGTCAGCGGCGTCGCGGGTCGTTCCCGGCAACTCGCTTACAATCGCGCGCTCTCCGCGTACGATGGAATTGATGAGCGAAGATTTACCAACGTTTGGCCGGCCGACGATTGCCACCGCCAATGGAGGTTTGAGGTTCGACGTTTGATGTTTAATGTCGGGCGGAACAACAGGCGAGGGGAGACGCTGTTCGATTTCGCTCAACAGCTCCGAGATCCCGCGGTCATGCTCTGCGCTGATCGCAATACTTGGTTCAAAGCCTAACGAATCAAACTCCACCCTCAGCAGCTCGTGCTTCTCGCTGTCGATTTTGTTCACGACGAGCACAACCGGCTTTTGAAATTTGCGCAGCATTCGCGCGAGCTCTTCATCGATTGGCGACAAACCTTCTTTTGCATCGACCACAAAAAGTAACACATTGCTCTCGCGCAGTGCTTCTTCTGCGGCGCGCCGAACTCGATCGGTCAGATCGCGTTCGCCCACACCCAAGATCCCGCCGGTGTCCCATAATGTGAACGGTCGCGCGCCGCGTTTACAAATCGCGGAAATCCGGTCGCGCGTGATTCCGGGCTGATCGTGAACAATGGCAATCTTTCGGCCGACCAGGCGATTGAACAGCGCCGACTTGCCTACGTTTGGCCGCCCGACGATGGCGACGTTCGGCAGGGTATTCGTCTCATTCACTGCCGGCGGCCAGATTTACGATTTCGCCGGATGCGCATGGCCTGCAGCCTGCAATTGCCGAACGCCATCTGTCACATAAACGATTCCGGATACTGCAGTGAAAAGGCCGGCGGCGAACACAACGTAGAGCAGCGGAAGCACGCGCAGCTGCAGCATGACCCAGCCGATGGCGACCATCTGTAAGACAGTCGCTACTTTTCCGGTCCACTTCGGTTTCACACGCAGTTTTCCAATGAGCAAATATAAGACGGCGGCACCGACCAAAAGAATGGCATCACGCGAGATGACGAGAACCGGAAACCATGCCGGGAACTTTCCGTAATCGGGGTCAGCTTCGCTCCAGTTGCTGATGCTCAAGGTGATGATACCACTCAACAGCAAACCTTTATCTGCGATCGGATCGAGATAAACGCCGAGCGTGCTCCGTTGGTTGTATCGGCGTGCAACGTAGCCATCCAAGCCGTCACTTACAGCAGCGAGAATAAAAATGGCGATCGCGGCGAAACGCTGCCACTCCAGGGGTGCGCCGCGCTGAACACTTTGTCCGTAATAGATCGCCATCGTGACGAAAGCCGGAATCATCAAAATCCGGACGATGGTAATTTTGTTAGCCGTAGTCATGATACGCGGTGCTGGCGCAAACAATTGTAGGGCGTTTGATTCGCTCGCGCCAGCCAGCTCACTTTTCGGGCTTTACGTTCACGTCGCTCGGCGCCCCGCCGGCTCCATTCTATGAAACGCCAATTTCTTCAGCGTCCGCGGCGACGCCCTGCAATCGATTTACCAGCGCTGCGAATCGAGTCTGGCGTAAACCAGACCACTTATGCTGCGGCGGCTGCCGCGTGGCGGCCCTGGGCGAATTCTTCGACCATTTTCCTGTTGAACGCCGGAATGTCGCCGGGTTTTCGACTGGAGCCGGGGTTCTTAAACTGAAGCGGCATGTTTCGTCGGCTTCGGAATTTCAAATCCTTCGATCTGCTTTTTGATTTCGTTGGCGAACGCTGCCGCGCCGGCGCCGTTCACAACCCGATGGTCAAACGTCAGCGAAAGCGTAATGACTTCTGCGCTCTCGTTTTTGCTTTTGTTCGGAATCAATTCACGGTGCGCGGTACCAACGAAAAGCGTACCGACCGATGGTGGCACAACAATCGGCGCACCCGCTTTCACTCCAAACGCGCCCAGACTCGTGATCACCACCGGCGCGTTCATCGCATCAATCCGCCCGCCACGCGTCGCAGCGACAATCTCGTTGTAACTATTTATGAATTCCGGCCAGCTCTTTCGATTTGCGTTCGTGATTACCGCAGTCGCCAGGCGATCGTCTTCGAGCGCAACCGCAACGCCCAGATCGAAATCGTCATTTTGCACGATCTGATCGTCTTCGAGAATTAACCGGCGGAATGATGCATGTTTTTCCATCGCGCGCACAACCGACCACGCGATCATTACGGAAGGGGACGGGGCGTTCTGGGGATCTTTCTTCTTCGCCAGTTCGCGAGCTGCCCGAATTGTGTTCCAACGCGCGTCGATTTGCAGATTAGCAGGAATGACTCGGTTGAGTTTGCGCGTGATCGTGGGCGAAAGTGCCGGTTCGATGCCCGTAGCCGGGATTGTTGATCCCGGTTCTTTCATCGCGGCTTCAGATGCTGCGCGTCCGCGATCATCTCGACGAGTCGGGACTACCTCTGCCGAAACTTCAGCTGCGGCCTGAAACTGATCCGATAGTGATGCTTCGTCCGTCAGAAGTGTGCCAAGCTCCTGGCCAATATCGACCGTATCGCCAATCTTTGTTTTCCATTCACCCATGACTCCGGCGAAGGATGACTGAATTGGATAAACAGCCTTGTCCGTTTCGACCTCGCACAATTCATCGTCCAGCGCGACGGGATCGCCCGGTTTTTTCAAAAGCGAGACGATTTTTGCGTTACGGATTCCTTCGCCCATAACAGGCACAGTGATGCTTTGGAGACGCGGTTTGCCAGTGTCTGCTGTAGCCTGGGATGCTGACCGCGGCTGAGCGAACTCCGGTTCTTCAACCGGGCGGACCCGGTCAACACCCGCGCCTACAGCGACGCGTTCACGTCCGGTTGAAACCGAATGCCGGATCGCGGCGACAATACGCTCGACATCCGGCAGCGCGGCATATTCATAGATCGGATTGTAGCCGATTACGACGTTCGCCTTGCTGACGAGAATCGGCGGACTGATCATCTCATCCCAGAGCTCAGGTGTGCTCGTGATGTGCGAAATAATCATTTGCCCGACGCTGCAGTTCTCAGTGTCTTCCTGGACGACAACCAGGCGGCGAGTTTTACGCACTGATTTTTCAATGGCGGCCTTGTCCCACGGTACAATCGACCGCAGATCGATTAGTTCGACGCTCGTTTCATTATCGATTTTCGCGATCGCCTCGAGAGATTTTTCAATTGTGTTTCCCCATGCCACCACCGTTACGTCGGAGCCGTTTGTGCATTCACGCGCCCGGCCAAGCGGGACGGCCCGGATTGGCTCCGCGTACTCATGTTCGGCCCAAAGCAAATGCTTCGGAATTAAGAAAATCACCGGATCGTCAGAGTGCATCGCCGTCCAAAGCAATCCAGCGGCGTCTGCCGGCGTGCTCGGAATCAGAACGTTTAGACCGGGATAATGCGCGAGCGCCGACTCGTTTGCCTGGCTATGCCACAAACTTCCGCCGGGCAGATACGCGCCGTAGGGCGCATAAATCACGGCCGGACATTTCCAGTTCCCGAACGATCGCCACCGCAAAGTGGAGATGTTGGTGACAAGCTGATTGAACGCGGGATAAATAAAATCGATGAATTGCACCTCGAACACGGGGCGTTTCCCGTATGCAGCGAGACCGCACGCGACGCCGAGAATGGTTGATTCCGCGAGCGGCGAATTGAAAACTTGCTTAGGAAATTCTGTTGAAAGTTTCTGCGTAAGACGAAATACGCCGCCCTTGGGATCTTCAATGTCTTCGCCAAACAGGACGCGTCCGGAGTTTTCCTCCAGACCCGCGCGCAATGTTTTGTTCACGGTATCGCCAATCCGATATTTTCCAGACGGCAGGATTTCTCTGTCGATCTTTGGCGGCGGTTTCGTGACGTTGGCGAGAAGCTCGTTCGGCGACGGATCTTCGGCTTTTTCCGCTTCACTGTATTCCTGGCGAAC
>WNFW01001907.1_pt1 | contig 19446 bp, 10 predicted proteins | sample 5400131 | NCBI WGS metagenome assembly WNFW01 (sample SAMN13153362, study PRJNA577476) | soil metagenome | isolation source: 20 cm soil or saprolite under grassland replicate 1 | place: USA:California | collected 2016-06-15 | reverse complement strand
TGGGTGAGTAGAAAGTCCGCAATGATTCGCTCGCCGATTGACCGAACTTGCTCTCCATGACGAGTTCTGTAGGTAAGGTCCACTCCGAGAGCTGGGGTCCGCTCGTCCAGATCACGATGGAAGTTCAGGATCGCATTGACATACAAATTCGAAAGCCGCTGATCTCGACCTTCCCTAGCATCGCGCAACGCGCTAGCGACCAGGAAGTTTGTCCAATGTTCGTCAGCGACACTAAGCGGTCCCGGCGTCGCGGCTTGGACTACGCGCTTGCCGAGAGCATGAAGCGTAGAGACAGTTACGCCCTCGCTTCCCTGAACTGCGACAGGTACGCCCATCTCTTTGAGGCGATTCTCCATCTCCCTAGCCACTTTGTCCGTGAAAGTGATTGCTAGGATGCTGGTAGGAGCGACCCGACGTTCCAAGAGATAACGGACCCTAGCGATTAGGGTGCGAGTCTTGCCCGACCCAGCCGCCGCAACGACAAGGTTCCGCTCATCATCTCTAACGGTCGCCTCTCGCTGAGCAGAATTGTGCCCCACAAGCCTCTGACGCAACTGATCAGCAGCCACTGTAATTGATTCGAACTCTTTCCTCATCACACCGTCATGCGTCTTCCGAACAGTCTTCTCGAGAGACGGCAAGGTCCACTCAACAAGTGTCTTGATCTCTGACCTCAGAGGCCTTCCTACACGCTCAGGAAGATAATCCTTCGAGGACAAATAGGGCCGGAGAGAATTGTCGATTCTGGTGAGAACCGAAGGGACATCTCTCAAAGAGGTTCTGGCCTTCTCGACGCCGTGCTTCCGATACCACGGAAGAGCAAGTAAAACCGTGAAGGCTAGGATTGCCGCGACAACCGGTCCGAGGACCAGCCACAAAAGGTCCAATTGAGCCCCGACCTGAGGGTTAATACTAGGTCAAGCAGATTGAGATAACCCTTCAGAGGTTTCGCTTTCTTGCAGCATCTAGAGCCGTTTATCTGCCGGGACGGATGCCCCAAGACCATGAGATACCGGCCAGAGAACCATTGTGTCAACGGTATTGGCATGTCGAAGCATGAAAGAATCGAAGAACGGCCACCGAATGGTACCACACGGTTTCGAGGTTACAGGATATGCACTCGGTGCGGGTGGTCTGAAAGCTACCCCGTGCCAGCCAGGTAGGCAGAAAGAGTAGCCTGGCGAAAGTTTTCTTTCAAAGAAAGCGTTAGAGAGCTACTGAAGATAGTTTCGCTCGACTGTCTGAGCAATGGCTCATCGATAGCTCAACCTTACAGATGTCTACTCAGCGGAGCGACTGGCGCGAACGCCTACACGCCAACCCCTCACGAATGGAACAAGAACTAGCAATCAGATTGCAGGACAACGGAATATCGTATCAGACACAAGTCGAGATACCTGTAACCACGGCCGACTTTTACTTCTCCATAGAACCTCGACCATTGATCGTGTTTGTCGACGGCCGGGTCCATCTCAAGACAAGCCAGATGACCAAAGACGAAGAAACACGAACACTACTACGAAAGAAAGGATACAGAATCCTAGAACTACCCTACGACAACTACTCAGACAAAAAGAGAAACCAGCTATACGACGAGATTCTAGACGCTCTCGGAATGAAGGTTGGGGAAAACCGATTCGCAGCTCGGCTGAGAGGAATCCTTACTAGCTCGGATTGACTCTTAGACGCTACTTTTGTCCAGTTCAGCTTCGTACTGATTCAGTAGTTTGTGTGCAGGATTCTTTGCCAGTAGCTTAACCTCGATTAGCGGGTGCGCTATTCTCTCCTTGTGTATTTCTCCGAGTACTGGTCTTGATCTCGGTCTCATTATTCCTCGAAGGATCTCGGAGACGACTGACTCGTGATCGCAGAGTATTGTGAACTTTCCAAATCTGTTTTTCAATTCTCTAATGGCAAAGGCAACGGCCTGCATTTCAGCGTCGTCAGTCTCACCAACTCCTTCCACCTCGCATGCTTGCCGAAGATCATCTGAGTCTTTGACGACGAATGCAACTAAGGTTCTCTTCTTTGAAGTTGGGTCGTGTCCCCCTATGATCTTCGCGTCTACGTACACCTGAATATTCGATTGGTTGGAATCGTCGTCATTCATTGCCGGATCAACCTCTGGGTTCGTAATCTTCCCTAGGGTCCGTGAGGGTCCAAAGATAAGCGGCTACTTAAATGGAAAGACTCTTCCAGCGGCGACAAGAAGCATTGTTCTGGGGTTTCTCGGTCCAAAGACTATCCGAAAGATTGTTTAATCGAAGCTCACTGATTTTCCATTATTAGCTGACGATCAGGAGTCCCCAAGTCGTTGCCAATTCATCTTAGTGCCCGTCTTGCTTGGCATGATAGTGGCTGGAACGGCTGTATTTGCAAAGACCCTCTTGCAAACACGTCGTGTATGGTTCACGAACACATTCGAGAAAATCGAGACGATATCCTTGAGAGGAAGGAGTCAGGCCACCATTTGTCGTTGGTGACTGACTATCAGCCACCATGTTCTCGAGACATCTCAGTCTTCTCGCCTGAAGGATGGACAATAACCCATCATGATCCGCTAGAATGGAGAAGATTGCCGGCAGTCCAAGAAGAACTGCCACCGTACTCCTTCTGCACCAGCCCCTACGGGCGAATGTTCTCCGAACAGACGGGTCACACATGGGAGAATGATCCCGAGGAGCAAAGGACGAGACTCAAGGACTACTTCGGCGTGTTTGAGCCCGGCAGATCCCTAGTATTTCTCTACGCCAATCACGGCAACCCGTTGACCGAAGAGAAACATAAGCGCGTGATTATCGGCGTCGCCCGGATTAAGGAAATTGGTGAGCAACAATTCTTTCCTATGACACCAAGATACCAAGAACAACATCCGGTGTGGTCTCGACGAATTACCATCGACCATCCTCAACAGTCCCTGAGACTGCCATACCAAGAATATTCAGATCAGGGTCTCGACTGGTCAAGTATTCTTTGTCTAGCTCCTGAAGCAGTTCGCGATCAATTCTCCTATGTTTCCGAGCATCTTACTGACGATCAGGCAGTAATTGTTCTCGAGGCACTATTGACCTCAGTTAGGGAAGTTCTCAATCAGAAAAAGATTCCCGGTAATTGGGAATCTCGCCTCGAATGGCTCAACAGGATGCTGGCTGAGACTTGGAGAGAAAGAGGACGATATCCAGGGCTTGGAAGCGTACTCGAACACCTTGGAGCTCGAAGAGGCACAACGTATCAACTCAAGGTTCTTTCTCCAATGTCGAAGACTAGCGATCCTCGAGCGCATGTCATTCGTATTCTGGACAGCAAGGAGAACCCAGAAGCCGAGTTCAAGCGCGATCTCCTAGTTGCGCGCGCCAGTTGGGCGGATCTGAATTCACCCCGAAAGGGCCTTCTCAAAGTTCTCAGCACATTCGAGCTTTCCGAGCTTCAGGTCAGCCGTGTCGCGAACTCGGATTCGCGGAGAGAGGCTGGCATGGAAATGTCCGATCAAGACATCATCGACAATCCATACATCATGTCAGAATTGGACAATGGAAGTGAGGGATCGCATGGAATTGGCTTCGAGCAAATTGACCACGGAATGATTCCGCCTTCAGAACTTCCAGAGGAATGGGAGGATGTTCCTATTGTCTCGCCCAACGACAAAAGAAGAGTCAGGGCTTTACTGTGTGATGTTCTAACGACGTCTGCAATAAGAGGAGACACGGTTCTTTCGTTGCAAGAGGCGGTCTCCTCAGCGAGGCGAAGATTGCCGTCAGAAAGGGGTTGCAATCCAGATACGGAAATCATTCTCGAAGGACAGGAGTTCTACAAGCAACGCCTCGACTTGACACGAAGCGAGTCGGGACGCTGGCTAACCAGCTTACGAAGAATTCGAGATATGGAGCTGGAGGTTCGCCAAATATTGCAGCAACTCACTTTGTCGCCATCGCGCGTCAAAGGGAACATTGATTGGGAGAAGGAACTCGAAAGGAAACTGGGCGCTGTCGGATTCTCACGCCTTGGCGCCGACATAGAGGCTCAAGCGAGAAAGGAAAAATCAGCCGCTCTGACGGGCATCTACGATGCTAGGTTCTCCATACTCACTGGACGGGCAGGAACCGGCAAGACGCTTCTAGCAGAAACCCTGCTTTCCGTACTGAAGAATCAGGGAGAAGATCTGCTCCTCTTGGCACCTACAGGGAAAGCTCGAGTCCGACTCCAAGAAATGACTGGCATGAACGCCAAGACAATTCACCAGTTCTTGAATGAGAACGGATGGCTGAAGCGAGTAGGCGATGGAGCGTACGCCTTCAAAGAAAAAGGGGGCAAGAAAGCAGGCAAATCAACGATACTTATCGACGAGGCATCAATGATCCCGTTAGATCTCCTCGCAACACTGTTCCGGGCCATCGAATTCAATTCTGTAAAGAGGTTGATCCTGATTGGTGACCCTAACCAACTCCCTCCCATTGGGCCAGGTAGGCCATTCGTTGACATTGTACACTGGCTAGACGAATCAAAGGAAAATCAGCAATTACACGCACACCTTCGCGAACGGGTAAGACATGAAAAGAGAGATAGCGAATCTCTTAGACTCTCTGATGGTTACACGACCGAGGATCCCACTCCGAACGACGACGAGATACTTTCTAAAGTCGCTGGAGGATACAACGGCGGGGACTTAGAGGTCCACTTTTGGACCACCCCTTCTGAACTCTACCAAAAACTTGATTCTAGGATGAAGGAGCTACTCGCAATAGACAGTACATCTGGCAAGCCATACGAGTCTTTCAACGCATCACTTGGAATAGGGGAATCGAGCGAAAGGACGACCGAGAGCTGGCAAATTCTTTCACCGGTGCGAATGCAACCTTACGGCACTGGAGAAATTAATCGGAGAGTCCAAGAGAGATACCACAAAGGCATGATTGAGTATTGCAAGAGAAGCCCGAAATCAGCAAGACCCTTCGGGGATGAACAGATTGTCTTCACCGACAAGGTGATTCAACTTGTCAACGGTACTCGGGGAGCGTATGACGCCAACAGGGAGCGGATTAGAGGCTATGTTGCAAACGGTGAGATTGGATGCATCAAGTCAACAACCAAGGGACCGAGGAAGACGCAAGATGGCATCTCTGTACAATTCTCGTCTCAGTCAGGACTGACCTATTGGTACTTCAGGCCCGAGGTGGGAGAGAACCTCGAACTGGCCTACGCGATAACGATCCACAAAGCGCAAGGGAGCGACTTTGACATCGTCTTCCTGGTAGTGCCCGAGAAATCTCAGGTTCTCTCAAGAGAAATGAGAAGAATATTGTCACGCTTCGCGAGTATCGCAATTTTTCAAAATCGGAGACACTGCTTAGAAACACGAACCTGTTCACCGAAAATATTAGACCAGACGGAGTCGACCTACCGTTTCCAGAGAAACTGATTAACCGAACGAAAACAAACGTCCTCGTACGTTCGAAGTCAGAGCTCGTTATTGCAAACATCCTCACTGACTTAGGAATCACCTATGAGTACGAGAAGCCGCTTGAATTTGGTCCGAATGACTTTAGGTTGCCCGACTTCACCATCAGCTACAACGGCAGGACTCTATACTGGGAGCACTTGGGAATGCTAAGCCTACCAACATACAAACAAGACTGGCTCCGAAAGAAGAATTGGTACGAATCCCACGGGCAGCTTGAGAATGTCATAACTTCCCAAGAGAACGACGAAGGAGGAATCGACTCGCTAGAGATCGAGAAAATTGCAAGAGAAAGAGTGCTGACCAGATAATGTTAGGCATGGCATCTTCCATCCGTCTTGTCACAGGTTTCCACTAACACCTTGATTCATCTCTCAAGAATCACCCGGAGATGAGCCATAGAGCTCCTAAGATTCCTTCATAAGCATCGAAATTTCAGAGCGTCTTTCAAAGAGGATAGCTATGAAGCAGAGAGCGTATTGTCAATGTCTACAGTCCGATATCTTTACGGGTAGACTCCGCTTCTCTCAAAAGCTTGTGCAGGCGCGAGATCTTCCTCCAGCCTACTACTGCTGCTACCGCGCCAATTTCATGAAACGAGCCTTTGAACAGGCTCTTCGCTTCTCCTTCGTACTTTTCGGTCGTTACTAGGACTGGTTTGCTATTCCAAATATCGTATGCATGCTTGAGCTTGCTCATTGCTTCAAAGAAGTTCCCGCCAATCTGCACCTCGAATACATGGCTTGGGACTCCCTCGTTCACCTTTTTCCAAACCACGTCTAGCCTTCGGCCATCCATCCGATACTCGATTTCAGAGACCATCTTTTCCATAAGACCAATCTCTTGTAACATCCCACGAATTGTGTCATGATCAGGTCGTTCGACCGATGTTCTGGCAACTGGGATCTGTTCGAGCGGTTTTCGGATACTAGAGAGTTCTTTCAAAACAACTGTGATCGGTGGATTCTTGCGTAACTCATCAAGGATTATCTGGAAATCTTCATCTACGACGGGTCTCCCGAAGTTGGCCGGATTTCCTCTAAGGTACACTGAATATCTACCCTTCTCCTTGCGTCCGACGAACCTTAGGTTTGGTACCAGTCGTTCATATTCTGCAAATCCTATCTGGACGGGCCTGAGCTGGATACGATAGGGATAGAGAACGCGGTCCTGAGCAAGTTCATCTGCCCATGTCTTCTCCTTGGAAATCGTCCAGTCGCTCACTACTTCGAAGGCGCCGTGGAATCCGAAAGGGTGCACTTTGCTAATGAAGATGAGAATAATGTCGCCTTGTTTGACCTTATTCGTAATCGACTGGTACCTCTGGCTAACGCCCCATAGATTCCTAGCGAGCGTTACCTTCCAATTTTCGAGCGAGACCCCAAAAATCCAATACTTTCTATCTTCAGGCAATTCAAACGCGGGCCTTCAATGGTGCCATGGTCCAAGGGTTTAGATTTTATGATTTCAGAAGTTAGCTGAAGCTCATCGAGTAACTCCTTATCTGGAACCAAATCTTGCTTTGTTATCTGGTCTGTAGGGTAGTTGCATCTCGCAGTCTTCAACATAGAGCCAGCGTCCGCAAGAGATCATTATCAGAGAACAATACTGAAGGGAGTCCCTCTTCCTGACGCTGTCAAGTTCGACGCAGCAGCGGACGTCGTCTCCGAAGACAAGAAACTGGTGCGAGTTTGGGGGATTGAGCCGTCTCAGCTAAACTTGTCTCGCTGGGAGAGGCTTCAAGCAAATGATATTCTCTTATTCTTTGATGGTAAGCTGTTCACTTCGGTTGGCAGGATTTCTCGTACTATTCGGAATCCGGACCTAGCTCGCAGCCTTTGGGGTGAAGACAAGGCCGGCGGAACATGGGAGCTCATATTCTATGTAAGCGATATTACAGAAATTCGGCTTCCCGCTTCAGTTCTGAATGCTGCCTTCGGCTACGCTCCAGACTACAAACCACAAGGGTTTACTGTTTCAGAGGAGTCCAAAGTCGAATCCTTTCTCGCGAAATCGAAAGAGGCTGACCTCTGGGCCGCTCTTCTACACATGGCTCCTCCCGGTCAAGGAGGTTTGAAGAGTCTTGAAATCAAACTGGAATACAGAAGCGGCCAAGATGATCTAGTAAATGACTTTTACATTCCTTGCCTCGAGCAAGCCGTAAGTTACGAACGCGCGGCAGGGTATTTTTCGGCTCAGACGCTGAACTTGGCTGCTAGAGGAGTCGCGGGGCTCATCCGAAACGATGGGACAATGCGACTGGTCGTCAATCCAGAATTGTCCAAAAACGATGCAGACCGTATTCAGCAGGGTTACGAACAGAGGCTGGATGAGGTCCTTGTCGAACAGATCAAGGCTAGCTTGGTTAACGCAGACGAGGCGACAATCAAGCGGGTCGAAGCTTTGGCTTGGCTTATCGCATCAGGTAAGCTCGAGATCAAAGTTGCAATAGTGACAAGAGAAGACAACCAGCTATTGAACTACCCCTACCATGAGAAATGGGGCATATTCCTCGACTGGAACGGCGACAAAGTGGTGTTCACAGGCTCCATGAATGAAACGCCCGAAGGATTGAAGAAAAACTTCGAGGATATTGACGTCTACTGTTCCTGGAAGGGCGAGGATTCCAAGGCGAGGATCGCACTAAAGGAACGGGACTTCGAAAGGCTGTGGCAAGACAAGACCAATGGCCTTAGAGTGCTTGATTTTCCGCAAGCTGCAAAGAAAGAGCTCCTAAAGTTTAGGCCGGACAAAGCGCCTGGACAGGACCCGGCTTACACGGAGCCCCGATGCCCCGCCTGCCTCGAGAGGGTCGAACGAGTGATCATTCGGCAAGGGGTGCCCGTTTGTCGAAAATGTAGCGCGTTTCTTCCCTTGCGATTGGTTGGATTTCCGCATTACATCATCGAAGGCTGCCGAGTCCTGTTTCGCGTTAACAACAAGAGTTTCTCTGGCCGGGTTTTAGCAATTGACTATTCCAAACCCTCATTCAATGTTCAAACCGATGCTGGTCAGAGAGTCGATGTAGCGAAGGAGATTCAGAGAATCGCCTTCAAGGACGGAGAGAAAATCCTGGCCAATGCCAAACGGGCGGTGGTCATTTCCAGCAGAGCCAACGAGAAGGATGGACGCCTCACTTACACTGTTCTGCTAGAAGGAGAGGAACATGTCATTCCCGAGCAGGGTGTAGAGCCCTCTCCACCATCACTTGAGGAGCAGATGAGGTCACAGACTTTTGAGGATCCCGAAAAATGGAGTCTGTATCTTCTCGCTTCGCTGATTGAGTGTGCGCCCTATATGAAGAATGGAGAGGCCTTGTTGACCGCCTCGTCGAAAGTGAAACCATACGAACATCAATTGACAATTGCCGGACGTGTTGTTAACACGATCCCTCCTCGATTCTTACTAGCGGACGAGGTTGGTCTTGGAAAGACGATAGAGGTGGGGCTTGCTTTGAAGGAGCTTCAGATGAGAGCGCTCATAGAGAGAGTCCTAATCATATCCCCGAAGCTATTGGTGAGCCAGTGGATGGGCGAGTTAGAGAGAAGGTTCAATATTCGCTGCAAGGAGATCACGTCTCTCGACTTTTCCGACGCTACTAGACGAGGTAAGAATCCCTATGACGAGGTTGAGTTCGCCATTACCTCGTATCAGCTCGTGCAAAGGGATCAGAGGAGAAGGGTCCTGCTGGAGTCTCGGGACTGGGATGTAGTCGTGATAGATGAGGCACATCACATACGAAGAGACCCTCTTAGAGGGGAAAAGAACGAACTGTTCAAACTGGTAGATGGCTGGGAAAACGAGAAGGAAAAACAGGAGGGACTCCGAGAAAAGTGTGAAGGTCTTCTCCTGGTGACGGCTACTCCGCTCCAACTTAGAGTCCAGGAACTCTACGATCTCCTGAGCATCATAGGGCTTGGCGGGAAGTGGTCCGTTCAACAACTCTTTGAGAGATTTTTCGAACAGGTAGTGGTTCGGAACGCACAAGTCCTGCCATATCGAATGGAAATGGCGAGGGATTTTCTCAGCTGGGGAAATTATGATCGCCAGCATCTTCAGCAGGAAATCTCCAGAACCGGAAGTTACGCGACTTCCATTGAAGAGATTCTCTTCGCCAGTCGCAAGCCATCTCTTCAGGAACAGAATGACGATAAGTTTCTTGAACACCTTCACAGGATCCTGGCTCTCTGTACCCCCCTTCGCTGGATCATGTTCAGGAATACTCGGGAGGTTCTTCGGAGGTATGGGCTGACAATACCTAAGCGAATTCCAAGTGACCACCTCTTTCCGCTGGGAAAGCCTGGTGAGGAAGAGATCTACAACAGTCTTTCAGATTACATACGATACTTCTACGAGAAATCCAAGAGAGAGAATCGCAAGGCGCTCGGCTTTGTCATGTCCACGTACAGAAAGCGTCTGACAAGCTCTTTCTACGCCATCACAAGGTCTCTTGAGAAACGCCTTGACTATCTCTCTGAAGTTAGAACCGGCAAGGCAGGGACTCTTCTCGCTGAGCTAACGCTTCCCGAAGAACAGGAGGATGATGAGCTCTACACAGAAGATGAGAGGCAGAGCGCCTATCTCGAAGACCGAGGGTTCGTCAAGGACATTGATGAGGAAATCGAGTATGTCAAAAAGTTACTTGCGAGTCTTAGGGCACTCAGCTCGGACACGAAACTGGCAAGACTCCACGAAATATTGGATGGACTGTTCAGAAAGGGCGTCGACAAAGCAATAATATTCACGCAATACTACGACACCCTTGAGTATCTCAGAAGATCCCTCTCCGACACATACGAAGCAAAAGTCGTGTGCTACTCTGGTAGAGGAGGTGAGATATGGGACGGGTCCAGATGGAAGTCCGTCGCCACTGACGATGCGGTGAAGGTTTTTCAGCAAAATGCGTCGATAATGATCAGCACGGAAGCGGGAAGCGAAGGCAAGAACTTTCAGTTTTGCAATATCATAATCAACTTCGACCTGCCGTGGAACCCCATGCGTGTCGAACAAAGAATTGGCCGAGTCGACAGGATTGGCCAACGAAAAGATGTCGAAATTCATAATATGTTCTTCGAGAACACCATCGATGGCGAAGTCTACAGTAGGCTACGAAAGAGAATCCGACTCTTCGAGACCGTGGTGGGCCCCCTTCATCCGATTCTTGAGAAAGTTGAGAGATTCGCGCTAGAGTATCCCAGACAAGAAGCTCTTGTCAAGATAGCAGCAGAGATGCAGGAAATAGAAACGGAGCACAACAAAGCTCTCGAAGTCGAGGAGAGGGCGCAGGATTTCTTATTCTCTGGATTTGACAGATCCATTCTCCAACCTTTCGATGTCAAACCTCCAATCCGATCGGAAGACATTGAAAGATTCGTTGAAATGGCGGCTCGAACATCACAGGGAGAGGTCAAGCTTCAGCCCTCTGACATCGAAGGACTCTCCATACTTGCCTTCAGCGAGAACGTTGAAGCCGAGCTTCGCCGGAAGGGAGGATACGATATCAGAGGAGAAATTCCCATAATTTTCAGTCCAGATGTTGCAGAAGAGCTTGCGTCCGCGGACCCTAGATTCCAGGAAGCCAGACTCATCGCTCATGGAAGCCCAATTCTGGATTTGCTATTGGATAAGTGGAAACAAGAGCCTCAGTCGAAGGTTACGGCATTTCGAGCAAAGAACCTACTTCATCCAAGCATTCTCTTGATCTACAAGGCACGATTCTCTGGACTCCTGCGCGGCGAAGAATTTGTTCCGATACTAGTAGATTTGCAGACTCTTCAAGCCAGAGAGTTGGCCCTCGAATCAATTCTGCAGCAGATTGCCGCGGACCCGCGAAACCCTCAGCCGGGGGCGCAATCATCAGAGGCAACCTTGGCGATAGAAGATATGGATGTCAAGTTCGAGAGTGCTATGAAGATTTCGGGTGAACTTTGGGGGCGGCTCTTCGATTCCCTTAACGATGAATGGACCGGAAGAGATGAAGGTGAATATGGAAGACGTAGGAAACTGTTCGAAGGCTCTCTGAACCGGGTCTTTTCCAAGGCCAAGGCTGCGATCGAGGTTCAGGTCCGACGGCTTGTCGCCCTAAGATACATCCAAGAATTTCCGAACACGGATCGTCTACCAGACGGTGAAATTGATGTGAGTTCCATCGCAGGACCCATTAGGCATTCACCTGAGCTAGAAGATGTCTTTCCGGAGGTGCAGGTTGAACCTTCGGATCTGACAATTCGGGGAGAAGACGTCAAGGGAGTCGCTAGGTCATTCAGGACAGCCAAGCAAAGACAGGCGTTACACCTCCAAATACGCAGTGCTGGCCAGATGATCACAAACGAGTACAGCCAGTACGAGAAGACGGCTCAGCGAATCAATACTAGAATGATTGAGCTGGAGAAACGTCGTGGAGCGCAAGCTACGTATTCCCTTTTCGCTGCTGTTGTGATGTCGCCAAAATAGAACAACCTTATGCTCATGACGGCGCGTAGTCCTCGAGTCTCGACCCTCTCGGACGCAGTTCGGGTGCTTGTAAAAGAAGAGGTGCCAGGGCTCTCTTTTCGGGGTCCACGTCGGGCAATGCTTCCGATAGAGCTTGCAATGCAACCAGAAAGTCCGGGTTCGTGTCCAAATTCAGCTTTTCCGAGACCGCCTGATACTGTTTCACGCCTCCACGTTGGAAGGCCAGTTCTGCGAGATGAATCGCGTCAACAAGAGGTTTGTCTCTAGGTTTTTCTAGATCAATGTACCCAGAGTGTTCCCTTTCGGCGGCATCCAGAACCACCACATCCTCGGATTTTTTCCTGACAACATGTACTTTGTCCCGGAGGACAGCGGGGTCTATTCCAACGGAGATAGCCAGTTTTCGGGCTTCGTCGAAAGGAAACTGCCGCGCTCGGTAGAAGTTCATAGCCAATATGTAGAATTTGGTCGCCTCGTCGATGCCTGTGGCTCCCCCAGGGACGAGCTTCTGAAATGTACGGTTTGTAACAACCTTTCGAGCAACATCCAAGGCTTCCTCGGGTTGGATTATTTTACCAGTCATTGATTTTACTTCGGGGTAACGTGAGAAGATTTCCAAGACAGGACCAAAAGTCGAAATGTAAAGATCCACCCCACTGATGTGTCTTCGCTCAAAGTCAGCGGCTTTCGCTTCGGCAACTTTCTCAATTTCGGGGTAGACATCCTGCTCCCACCAACCCCGTGAAGAATCTCCTTCTCTCTTCCGAGCTACAAGGAATATGGTCGATTTTACGGCGTTCTTCTTAGAGATGTTGAGGCTGTGTTCCGATTCTGTCCTGATGGGCCAGCTTCGTTTGATCTGGAACCCTGCATCGATAAGAGCTGTTGCGAGCGTATCCCAAGCCTCGGTGGCCTTATGGGTAAACATCACCACAAGGAGCCCTTGGGGTTTGAGTATGTGATGGATTTGCTTGAAGGTCTTTGCCATCTTCAGGCGGTAGTCTTCTTTCGCTTTCGCGTCGGCGCTTACTCCAAGTCCTTTGAACCGGGATGGGTTCGCTACAACCTCTCCCTCCTTGTCAGTGAGCGGGAGGTCGAAGCCTGGATAGAGGTCGATTAGGATCCGTTTCATCCAAACGTAGAAGAAATCAGAAAGCTCGGCGTACATCACGTTTGCATAGTAGGGAGGGTCGACTATGACGGCGTCCACAGAACCCCTGACATAAGAAATCTCAGTGGAAGACCCAAGGCGGACTTCAACGTTGGAAGGGTCCGCTCCCCCAACCAATAAACAAAGGTCACTGTAGGCATCAACAACCTGCCCCAAGGCCCACTCGAAACCCAGCTGTTCGACGATCAGATTCATTTCCCCGTAAGACCAAATAAAGGCGAAATCATGGCGATCGAACGTATTCGCAACAGCTTCTCGAGTCGAGTTCCATGCACATTGAATTGAATGGTAATTCAGACATTTATCCAAGACAAAAGCGAGATAAGTTACGAGAGCCCGAGCCCGTTCGGGATCTCCATCCTTTCTTGTACCGAGGATCTCTTTCTTTGCTTCGCAAATATAGTACAGATATGTTGAATTGGCAACGAGCTGCCGCGCATTGAAGAATTTGTCCCACGTCGGCATTCCGTAGTTTAGAGGCTCTCTTGTCTTCAGGCCGGGTGGAATTTGTTCTTTCGGAACTAGTTTGGAACCGGGAAAATCTCCTTTCTTGATAACCTGAAGGATTTTTTCATACGCTTCGAGATCTTGATTGGATGGTAGTCGGAAGGATTTCCCCCATTTCCTCGGGGCTGACTTTCGCTTGACGAAGATTGCGAAAGGCTGATGGCCCATTCGTCCGCTTTGCGCCTCTTTCTTGATGAAGTCCTCGGGGATAGTGTTGCCGCATCCGGTCCTTGGGCAAGAGGCTCTTCCTCCTTCAACTGTACCTCGGTCAGGATCAATCGATACGTGTTTCGTAACATCAATAATTTCGAAGCTTACATCATCACCTTGCCCTTGACGCGGGACCCTAAGTCGAACCGCGATTCTCTCCTTCCTCCCCTTCTGTCGTGAAAGCCACCAGTTGGGCGAAAGTGGAACTATTAGATTGCAAGAAGGGCATCTGACGGTACGGGCCCAGATGTAAGCTAGGACTTGCTCGTCTTTAGTTTGAGGATAGAATTTCGTTAGGTCCTCTCGGGCTTTACGATTGATCCATTCGCCCCATTTCGAGATTTCCTCAGCTAAGGTAGCACCAAACTTGGCAGGGTACTCCAGTGTCGCCTTAAGAATTACATGCGCCACGGGATTATGCTCACCGGCGATGACTGAGCACCCTGCTCGGAAAGCTTCAAGCGGGATACTCCCCCCTCCCGCCATCGGGTCAACAACTAGTGGGCTCTGCGAACCAAGCCTCGCTTTGAATAATTCCCTTACCTTTCGAAGTTGCAACCCATCAAGATTGCTCGTGAATGCCCGCTTGTATCCAAACGGGTCCGGAATCCTTGTTTTTGACCTCGCTGCCTCCTGAATCTTCCTCTGCGCAGCGACAGGGTCTCCGTTGATGCCCAACAATGTTAGGAACTCCTTATCCGGCACATCGCTCGGCAGTAGTGCACCTAGGACTGCCGCCCTGGACGCTGTGAGGGGGCGCCTCGCCCACCAAACGTGGAGCCTATTTGGAGGAGCGTGAAGACGTGTAGTTACCTCTCTTCCACATTCGATACTGATCTCTTCAAGTGGCAATCTGGACTCAATGTATGCCTGCTCTCCGCTATTCAACAGAACTCGCGCTTCCGTCTCAGCTACTCACGGAGTTTGATCCATGGCTTTTAAATTGTGGGAGCAAAAGCTCGGACCTGCAGAACGCAAATGGCACCACTTCTACCACCCGTCTGGAAAGCGAACGTACCCCAGGAGGACATCAAGGCCAAGAGACTTGAGGATGTAAGGTTCGCAGCCAACTTGGCGGAGGTCGCCAACGGTGGCGCGCCAAGTATATACCGCGATCCGGCGGAGTTTTTCGCAAAGACCTATCCGACAAAGGCCTTGAAGAATCTGCTGGAAAATGTCGGTGCTCGCCTTAACGGGGAGGATGTGCAATCTGTTTGGCGACTGGAGACATTCATGGGAGGAGGAAAAACCCATGCCCTCATCGCTCTTTATCATCTCGTGAGACAAGGCTCGATTTCAGCGAAAGAGTTCCCTCGTCTCAAGCTCCCAGCCAATACCCGCGTCCTTTCTATCGTTGGAACAGATTCCGATCCTGCAGCCATGACGCTATGGGGCGAGATTGCCTACAAGGTAGGCCCTCAGGCATACAAGGGAATGAAGAGTTACGATGAGAGTCGCTACACTCCAGGCGTTGAGAAGCTCAAGAACATTCTTGCAGACCAACCCACCCTCATTTTGATTGATGAGATAGCGCACTACTTGGAAAAAGGAGCAGCGGTGTCCTATGCAGACACTACTCTTGCCCGGCAGACCGTTGTATTCCTCAGAGAGTTGCTGGATGCTGCATCGCAACTTCCCAATTGTGTCGTTGTACTCACACTCACTTCTACTCAAGAGGCCTATGGGGAAAGAACTCAACAAGTCCTTGACGCGCTTCGTGAAATGCAACAGATCACCAAACGAATAGCAACAATCGAAATTCTAACAACCGAAGAAGAGTTGCATGGCGTAATCAAGAGACGACTATTCACACGATGGGATCAGAAGGCGGCTACGCAGGTTGCTGACGAGCTCAGACAGCTGTACCAGAAGGTCGAGGCGATTCCAGACCCTTTTCGATCGGCTGCGTATCACGAGAGGATCCTTGCCGGGTATCCCTTCCACCCAGAGCTCGTCGATATTCTTTCAAAGAGAGTGGGAAGCATTCCCCAGTTCAATCGGACTCGAGGAATGCTTCGGTTACTTGCCCGAGTTGTAAGATCTGTTTGGAACAAGCAAAGAGAGGACTCATACGTAATACTACCTTGCGATGTCGATCTGGCGGACAGCGACATAAGAGCAGAACTAACGAAGGGACTTGAACTTCATGAGTTTGATGCTGCTATAGCCGCAGACATAGCGACCGATAATGCCAGCGCAAAGTCTCAACTCATCGATCGACCCTACGTAGAAAAGGGTCTGCCACCGATAGGGACCCAGCTTTCCAACGCCATCTATCTCAACACGCTTATCACTGGACAAAAGGCGGGAGTAGATCTTGGAAGATTACTCGTCGATGTTATTCTTCCAGGGAGAGAGATGGGCTGGTATGAGCAAGCACTAGCTTCTATGGCCGAGGAGTTCTGGTATCTCCACCACACAGCCGGACTATATTTCTTCTACAAGGAACCAACCCTTGCCAAGATAATACAGGACGAAGTTGGAAAAGTCAATCCGAACGAGGTCAGAGGAAGTATCTACAAGCGGTCTCAGTCACTCTATGAGCGCGGGGGACACTTCAAGGCGATCACGTGGCCTGAGGATCCTCAAACAATCTCGGATGACGAAAGTCTCAAGCTAATAGTCTTAGACTACAGAACAGACCTAACGGATCCGACGTCGAAAGAACCTTCCAAACGAGCGGTTGAATTCTGGGAGAACTCGGCGAGAGGACCACGCGCGTATAAGAATACGATATTCCCAGTAATAGCAGATAGAACACGCACCGACAGAATGAACAAGGTAGCTCGGGAATATCTCGCTGTCAAAAACCTCATCGACTCTCCCGAAACCTACAGCGGCTTGTCGGATGAGCAGAAACGCAAACTTGCCCAGAAACAGAAACAGTCGGAGCTGGATTTTTCAATCAGCATTGCTGATACGTACAGGTTCGTTTTTGTCCCCAGAAACGGCAACTTGGCCGCTGTTGAGTTACAACCTAGGGACATAGGTGACATCCAAGTAGAATCGCGCCAGAACGTAGTCTATGAAAAACTGAAGAACCACCATCCTCCGAAAATCGTTTCATCTCTAGATTATGAGTATGTGTTTGGCGCTGCGTGGCCCAAGGGGAAGGGTGAAGTTTCTACTTCCGCACTTCTAGAGCACTTTTACCAATGGACAAATCTCCCGATTCCAGAAAATGTAAATGTGCTCAAGCAAACGATCCTAGACGGTATCGAGCACAAAACCTGGGTCTACTACTACGGCCAGCCCTACCTTTCAAAACAATCAAGGCCCGCAGTAGTGATCGCTCCAGACGTTTTCCTTTACACTATCGAAGAAGCTGCGAAGCAGGGTTTCTGTACTAAGAGCGGAGATCCTCTACCGAAGGAGATCCAGCCTCCCCTGATCATTGCCCCTCCCACCGAAGGTGAGTACTTGGAGGTCAATGATCTCGCTTCCAAGGCGGTCCCGAGGCTGGAAGCGGATATACGTGCGAGGAAACTTAGCAAGTTCTCGAGTTTGCAGCTTGAATTTGGGGGGCAACTGACGGACCGCGCTGCAGCGGCGATCCTACCGCTTCTCAGTGAATCGGCGGCCGAAATCAGAATTCAGTTCATTCTGAAGAACCTCCCAGGTGTTGTAGACAAGGATGCGAAAATAGACGTCGATGCTCGCTTGAAACTTCCCGCGTATGAGAAGGTGAAACAGTATTTGTACCAATTGGCCGACATATCATCTGAGAGCCCTGTCGTTAAGCTCGCTCTTCAATGGAGCCATGACCCTTGTGACATGTCTACACTCAGCAAGATTCTCAACGGGATCAGAGAATACAACATTAGTACGAAGCTCTCGGTCTTCGGAAGACGCTGACTAAAGTCCAAGTCTTAGTGAATGACGATGGGCCATAAGTTCTACCTAAAGAGAGATGAGAAGAATGGTGTTGAGCGCTGGACTCTATATGAAACTCAGAGACGAGGTCGTTCAAAGCTGGGGTCCCTTCGAGGATGGAGGCTCTCCGTGGCCCTTCCATACATCAGAAAACTGTCGCATCAACTAAGGTCTGGAAACCCAGACAATTCTAACCATAGACTTGCTGAAGAGGATGGTGTCCGTCTTGCCCTAACATTCCTTGGAATCGGAAATCTAAGGAGACTCGAGAAGGCAGAAACTCTCTGCCGCGAAATTAGCGCGATCAGCCAAGAAGAAGCTTACTATTGGTATGCTAAAGCGCTGGGGTATCGCCCTGAGGCAACGGGAATACGGGCTCTCAGGGTACTCTTTGGACACGGTTAAAGAGCTGACCCCTCGACCCTAACTAAGTTTAGGGGGCATTTCTTGGCATCAATCTCATCTTCGGGGAGAAGCATTCAATTTGTAAGCGAAGCGTCTTGCCAAGTGAACATTCTCCACGAAATACTGTACTACTGTTGGCGGTCCTTACGGCGCCCGACGATCGCGATTTGTCCGACTCAAAAGGCTGAGAAGTATCTGGGATTTGACGCAGCATTCGCCCCTGGAAAGCTCTTGTTTCTGCAATTCAAAGCCTATTCATATGATTCTAAGCAAAAGGCGATGACTGATTATTTCGAGCTTGATTCAAACCAACACAATCTTCTTCACCATAATCCTCAAGCTTCTGCATTCTACGTCTTTCCTGACTACAAGACGCATCTTGAGTTGTACTTAGATAAGCAAGCCGAATACTTCTCGAGGATGAGGTATCAGATCCTCAACAAGACATGGTTTGTCGACGCTCGGGATATTGGAGTATCCATCCTAACCATTCGCCGAAACCAATTGGCAACTGGGGTTGTACCGTCCCTAAGCTGGAGAGATCTGTTCAATAGACTCGCGAGTTGTTCGGTAGGACTCAGAGTGACGGGAAAGGACATGGGATTTCGGCTCACTGACAAACAAGAAGAGGCTGTTGAACGGATATTCGCTTCAGATGAAACAGTAGGATTATTCCTAGGAGGAAATACTAGCCCAAAAATCCCAGAATAGCCCCAGGTCTCTTGTTACCGTTCACTGTTATCGGACCAGTTACCATCCAGGAATTGTGAAAGAAATTGATGCTCGGGACGCAGAGTGCCGTAACCGGTACTCCTTCGGCTCTTGACCGAAAAATGATAAATGCGAAGTTTTGTTGAGAAACTCGAGCCATAATTGGCGTTCCCGCCGAAAGTTTTGAGCGAGGCATGGGTGAGGTCGATGGCGGCTTGTGAGTGCGGATTGGTTGATCATCAGCATGCTGTTCCTTGCGGGGTCTCGCTTCGTCTAGCTAGTCGTGGAGGGGAGGGAGGAGGGAGGTTGGGAGGCGCACCACCTGGTCCCGGAGAGTGATGGCGGGTCTGACAAGTTAGACAACTGCGCCATTATGTGTTGGCCATGTCACAGTAGGACCCTCTAATCTGGAACCATTTTCATTCAGAACTAGGCTTAGACGAGCCTTGCGGAAAGCAGTCATTCGACTGTTAGGTTCTTGATTCTCTCTGTTATGTTGGGCATGGGCCAGAGGCGTGAGACCCAGCCGTGTCTCTTCTTTGCGTTCTCGACTCTTGGCGGATGTAATGAGTCTAAGATTAGTTCTGGGATTAAGCAGAAGCGTCAGGCTGCGGGGCATGAGGCTGGTTTGTACGCCGGGCTCGCTTCTTGGCCATCAATA
>WNFW01000928.1_pt1 | contig 19450 bp, 14 predicted proteins | sample 5400131 | NCBI WGS metagenome assembly WNFW01 (sample SAMN13153362, study PRJNA577476) | soil metagenome | isolation source: 20 cm soil or saprolite under grassland replicate 1 | place: USA:California | collected 2016-06-15 | reverse complement strand
GGGCCACCCACCGAAGGCGCCGGCCCCGCGGCTTTCGATACAGTGAACGAGCTGCGCGCGATCCTCGCCGACGTGGTGACGCGCCTCTTCACCGAGCGCGTCACGCGGGAGCTGCGCCAGTCCGCCGAGTCGGGCGCGTGGCCGGACGCGCTCTGGACCGCGGTCGAGGAGAACGGGCTCACGCTGCCGCTCGTTCCCGAGGCTCGAGGCGGTGCCGGCGGGACCTGGGGCGACGCGTACATCATCGTGAGCGCGGCCGGGCGGCATGCCGTTCCGCTCCCGCTCCCCGAGACGATCGTTGCCGCGTGGCTCCTCGCCCGTGCCGACCTCGAGGTGCCGACGGGCCCGCTGGCGCTCGCCCCGGCCCAGCGCGACGACGACGTGCGCCTCACGCCCGCGACCGGGGGGTGGCGCCTCTCCGGCACGGCGCGGCGTGTCCCGTGGGGCGGATCGGCCCGGCATGTCGTCGTCGTCACGGCCGTGGACGGTCGCGCCATGGTGGCGCGCGCGGCGGCCGGCGGCTTCGGGGTCGAGCCCGATCGGAACCTCGCTCTCGAGCCGCGGGACACGCTCGTCTTCGACCGAACGCCTGTCACCGCCGCGCCGGCGGGCGCGGGCGTCCCACCCGACGCGGCGTGGCAGTACGGCGCGCTCGCGCGCGCCGCACAGATCGCGGGCGGCGTGGACGCTATTCTGAAGTCGGCCACGCGCTACGCGACCGAGCGCCGCCAGTTCGGCAAGCCCATCGGCGCGTTCCAGGCCATCCAGCAGAACCTCGCGGTCCTCGCCGGCCACGTCGCGGCCGCGGACATCGCCGCCGCCCACGCGTTTCGCGCGGCCGATCGCGGCGACGCCCTCTTCGAGATCGGCGTCGCCAAGGCCAGGACCGGCGAGGCGGCGGGGATCGGCGCGTCGATCGCTCACCAGGTCCACGGGGCCATCGGCTTCACGTACGAGCACGACCTCCAGTTCGTCACGCGGCGGCTCTGGTCGTGGCGGGCCGAGTTCGGTGGCGAGGCCTGGTGGGCCGCCACCCTCGGGCGCGAGGTCGCCCTCTGGGGCGCCGACGCGCTCTGGCCGACCCTGACGGCGCGATGAAGCGACGGGCACCGCGCTTCAGGCCACCCACGATGGGCGTCGACCGCGCGGACGCCGATAGCAAGACGCCAGGCACACCGCTTGCGGGTATCAAGGTCGTCGAGATCGCCCAGAATCTGGCGGGCCCCTTCGCCGGCGAGATCCTGGCCCGGCTGGGCGCCGATGTGGTGAAAGTCGAGCGGCCCGACGGTGGCGACGATGCGCGGGGCTGGGGCCCGCCGTTCCTCGCGGAGGTCTCGCCGGTCTTCCACGCGGCCAACACGAGCAAGCGCTCGATCACGCTCGACCTGCGGGACCCGGCGGCGGTGGCGTGGCTCGTCGAGTACCTGGGCGGTGTCGACGTGCTCGTCCAGAACCTGCGCCCCGGCGTGATCGAGGCGCTCGGGCTCGGCCCCGAGGCGCTCCTGGCGAAGCACCCGCGGCTCGTCTACTGTTCGCTCTGGACCTTTGGCCGCCGCGGGCCGCTCCGCCTCCGACCCGGTTACGAGCCGATGGTGCAGGCGTTCGCGGGGCTCATGATGGTCAACGGCGAGGAAGGCGGGCCGCCGATGCGGATGGGCACGTCCGTCCTCGACTCCGGAACCGGCATGTGGGCGTCGATGGGCGTGCTCGCGGCCCTCGTCGAGCGCGCGCGGACGGGTCGAGGCTCGATCGTGGACACCTCGCTGTTCGAGACAGGGCTCGCGTGGCTCGCGAACCACTTTGCGAGCTACCGGATCTCGGGCCACCCTCCCGTCCGGCATCGCACCGGCAGCCCGCGGCTTGTCGTGTTCGAGGGATTCGAGACGAAGAACGGCCCGGTCATCGTCGCGGCGGCCAACGACCGGCTCTTCGCCAAGCTCGCGGTGGCTCTTGGCCGGCCCGAGTGGGCGACCGATCCTCGATTCGCGACGAACGCCCTCAGGCAGGAGCACAAGGCGGCGCTCATCCCGGAGATGCAGACGATCATGCTCACGCGCACCAAGGGGGAGTGGGTCGACCTCCTGGAGGAGGCGGGAGTCCCGTGCGCGCCGGTCCACACGTTCCTCGAGGTGCTGGCGCACCCGCAGACCGCGGCCACCGGGATGATCCAGAAGGTTCCCGGGCTCGACCTCGAGCTGATGGGGCTGCCGATCTCGTTCGACGGCGAGCGGCCGCCGCTCCGGGGGCGCGCGCCGCGGCTCGGCGAGCACGACGGCGAGATTCGGGGGAACCGGGCGCCGTGAAGATCACCGACGTGACGCTCACGCTCTTCGGCTGGCGCGACATCCCGCCGACGCAGTACGGGCGGCACACGGGCCGTTTCGGCGGCGAGAGCCAGCTCGGTCTCGTCACCGTGAGCACCGACGCGGGGGTCGAGGGCCACGCGTTCCTCGGCTCGGCGATGCGCGGCGCGCACCTGGATGGAGTCTCGCTGATCCAGTACCTCAAGCCCGTCGTGCTCGGCGCGGACCCACTCGACCGCGAGCGCCTTTACCAGGCGATGTGGCAGCGGAACCGCACGACGACGCTCCGCGCGATCGGCGCGATGGACGTGGCGCTCTGGGACATCGCGGGAAAGGTCGCGGGGCTCCCGATCCACCGGCTGCTCGGCGCCTACCGAGACCGCGTGCCCGCCTACGCCAGCTCCGCCGTCCTCGAGTCGCCCAAGGCCTACGCAGAGGAAGCGGCGCGCTTCAAGGCGGAGGGATGGCCGGCGTACAAGATCCATCCGCCGACCGACCCGGCCGTGGACATCGAGGTGTGCCGGGCAGTGCGAAAGGCGGTCGGCGACGCCCACACGCTCATGCTGGACTCGACGTGGGCGTATCAGTACCCGGAGGCGCTCCGCGTCGGACGGGCGATCGAGGGGCTCGGCTTCTACTGGTACGAGGATCCGCTGGCGGACGACGACATCTACAACTACGTGAAGCTCAAGGCACAGCTCCACATCCCGATCCTCGCCACCGAGTACTCGCCCGGCGGCTTCACGGCGTTCGCGCCGTGGATCGTCGCGCGCGCGACGGACTTCCTCCGCGGTGACGTGGCGGTGAAGGGAGGGATCACCTCGCTGGTGAAGACGGCTCACCTGGCGGAGGCCTTCCACATGAACTTCGAGGTCCATCACGGCGGCAACTCGCTCAACAACGTCGCCAACCTCCACGTGATCATGGCCATCAAGAACTGCGAGTTCTTCGAAGTGCTCCTGCCGGCTCGCGCCCAGAAATACGGATTGGCCCGCGACATCGAGGTGGACGCGAACGGCCTGGTCCACGCGCCCGAGGGGCCGGGTCTGGGGGCGGAGATCGACTTTGCGCTCATCGAGCGCAACAGGATCACCGTCCTGAGCTAGCTCCCGGTGCGGCGGATCCGCTTCGACCACATCGCCATCGCCGTTTCGCGGATGGCCGACGCTCCGGCGTTCCTCGTGGGCGAGCTGGGCGGAGCGCCTGCGCACGGCGGGCCCGCGGACGTGTACACGTTCGGGCAGTGGCGCTTCAAGGATGGCGGCCGCCTCGAGATCCTGGAGCCGAGTGGCCACGACGGGTTCCTCCACCGCTTCCTCGCTCAGCGCGGGAGCGGAATCCACCACGTCACGTTCCTCGTCCCGAGCCTGCGCGAGGCGTGCGACCGCGCGGGAGCGCACGGTTACACCATCGTGGGCTATGACGACTCGAACGCGGGCTGGCAGGAGGCGTTCCTCCATCCGAAGCAGGCGCTCGGCATCGTCGTCCAGCTCGCCGCGTCAGAGCCCGAGAGCAGCGACGCGGGGCGCCGCCGCTGGGTGGCGCCGCCGGGCCCATCGAACCCGCCGCCGCCTGTGACGGTGCTCGGGCTCAGGATGCGCGCGCGCTCGCGCGAGCGGGCCGAGACGCAGTGGGCGCGCGTGCTCGAGGGCGAGGCGAGCCTGGGCGCGGACGGTGCCGTGATCTACCGATGGCCGGGCTCGCCCATGCGGATCGTCGTCGAGATCGACCCGGCGGGTGACGAGGGGCCGGTGGCGATCGAGCTGGAGAGCGTGCGGGCCCTCGCTCTGTCGGTCGGGCCTCACCCGGCCCTGGGCGCCGTGTTCACCGCGAGCCGCAAGGCAGTGCTCGGCTGCCCGTGAGAGTGGGGGCCGACTTCCGCAGACCGGTGATATGCCGCAACCTAGCGCTGGTGGACGAGCGGCAACCCCGGGACGGGGCTCCGCGCGCGGAGCACGTAGTCCCGGCGGATCGTGCCGACGTAGAGGTCGCGCATGTCTCCACCGCCCCACGAAACGTTCGTGGGCCAGCTCATGAGCTCGCCCGCGGGATCATGGATCAGCGTGACGACCTGATACTTCGGCGTGATCGCGACGACCTTGTTGGCTAGGACGAGCGTCACCCAGAGGTTGCCCTCCGCGTCGAAGCCGCAGCCGTCGGTGGCGCCGAACCGCGCGCGCTCGGCGGGTGTCGCACCGCGGAACGCGGGCTCGCCGAGCACGGGGCCGTAGGGCTCCTGGGGGCCGAGCGAGCCGTCGGCGCGGATGGGCAGGCGCACGACGTTCCGGCCCATGGTCTGGCAGACGTAGAGGTACGACTCGTCGGCGTCGAGCGCCAGGCCGTTCGCGAAGGTGAAGCCCGACGCCATCACCGCGGCGCCGCCGTCAGGGCGCACCCGATACACGAAACCGTCGGCGAGCCCCGCCTCGGACGCCGCGCGGTCGGACGTCGAGTGTGAGCACCAGACGTTGCCCGCGCGGTCCACGATCGGATAGTTGGAGGCCACGAGCGGCTTGCCGTCGATCGCGCCGCAGAGGATGTCCACCGTGCCCGTCGCCGGGTCGAGGCGCTGGAGCGGCCCGGTCGGCGCCGTGCCCAGGCCGAAGTTGGCGATGACGATGCGCCCGCGCGCGTCCATGTTGATCCCGTTCGGCGCCCCGCCCGCCTTGCCGACGCGGCGCAGCGTCCCGTCGGCGCGAATCTCGGCGCATGCGCTCGCCTGGTCGGAGGCCCAGACGCGCCCGTCGCGCCCGACGACGACATCCTCGGGGCGCCCGAGGCCGATGCCGACCTTCTCGAGGCTCGCGAGCGGGATCGGGGAGAGGGGCACCGCGGACGCGTTCGGGGACTGAGCGGGGTGGGGGGGCGCTATGCGAGCGAGAAGCGCCGCCGCTTGAGGATCAGGAGGCCGTTCGCGCCCTTTCCGACGATCTCGTGGGTGGCGCCGGGAGGAAGCTTGCCCTTGACCGCCTTCGCCGCCTCGCCCCGTACGAGCACGCCCTTGACGAACAGGTCGGTCGCCGGCTTGGCGATCCGATTCACCGCGCTGCCCCGCGCCGCAGCGCGCGTCGCGGCGCCCGCGCGCCTGGCGGGCTTGGCCTTCTTCGCCCGCTTCTTCATGGCGGGTATGCTACACCGCTTGTTTCCCGACCGCGACGGCTTCCTTCACGACGTGGGGTCGAAGCCGCAGTCGAACGTCCGCCGGACCAGCGAGAGGTCCTCGGCCTGGGCCACGAGCGCGTGGGTCTTCCGGGCGAAGGGGTGGGCGACCCGTGTCTCGGCTCGCCCGTGGGCGCCCAGGTCTACGCGCCCACGCCGGAAGAGGTACTCGACGAAGCGCCGGGCCTCGTGCTCCGGTGCAGGTGCCGTCCGCGAGCCGAGATCCTCGGCCGCGGAGGCCACCTCGAACCGTCGCACCTCGCGCGGGGCCTCGACGACGAGCGCGCGGCCCTCGAGCCCGAACTCGTCGGCGCTGAGTGAGAGCCGGCGCGTCTGGGTCTCTCCGCCGCCCGCCGCCGCCGTCCTCGTCCGCCGCGCCCGCGCGGTCGTCCCCGGCGCCGTGACCACGCTGGCGGTTTGAAGCGACAGGATCCCGCGCCGCACGAGCGCGCTCTTCAGCGCGTCACGATAGCGGCCCCGGAAGAGCACCGCGTCGGACTCGATGAGGTGCGCCGCCACCTGGCTGTAGTAGTCCGCCACGATGGGCGCGGCGGGGATCGCGTCGACCAGGAGCCGCCCGGCGTCCAGGCTCACCTGGAGGAGGTCCGCTTCGGTCGGTGCGGACGCGCGGCTGGCGAGCATGCCCGCCAGGGCCTCGAACCAGCCTCCTGTGAAGACGCGCGAGAACGAGTGCGGCTCGGCGGTCAGCGACGAGGACGGTCCCGACGGCGGCAGCGTCTCCGGCGCGCGATAGAAGAATGGGTTCACCGCGTTGCGCAGGCAGTCGGGCTCCGCCGAACCGGGCAGGATCTGCCGGAGAGCCCATCCGAGCTGCTCGGCGAGACGGGAGAGCCGCGACGACCGGCCGATCCGCGCGCCGGTCTCGGCCAGCACCGCGCGCCGGAGGGACGGGAGCTGAAGGCCGGCGAGCAACGCGCTGATGTCCCCGAACGACTCGTGAAATGCGGCCACCTCGACGCTCATCGCGTTCCACAGCTCCGGTCGCAGCGCGTCGAGCACGGCGTGCCCCAGCTCGTGACACACGACATCTGGGCTCTCACCCGAGTACACCGTCGTCTTCCCGACCGTGTCGTGGAAGAACGAGAGCCCTCGGCGGTCGTAATACGCGTTGAGGTCCACACCGGCGTCGAGCGTGACTCTGAGGGTGCGGCCGGGCTGCCACGACGTGCCCCGCGGCAACAGCGCGCCCCAGAAGTCGGCGGCTCGCCGCAGCGCCTCGGCGGCCGTCCAGTATCGGAACCCCCGCGTGCCGGGCGCATAGAGCTTCGCCGGAACTGCGGGCCCGGTGATCGCGAGCGCCAGCGGCGCCGTTCCGAGTTGCGGCCCCGTCCGCGTGATCGGCTTGCCGCCGGACTTCGGATCGTCTTCCCACGCGCGGACCGCCGCGCGTGGCGCCTTCGTCGTCGCGCGTCTCATGGAGCGGGCGTGAGACGTCCCCGAAGGACCTTACGAGGCGCGAGGCCTCAGGAGCTTGGTCCTGAGCGCCTCGATCTGTCGATGGAATGGCAGGCCGCCGCGGTCGGTCATCGGCGTCTTCTCCGCCAGCCCGGTGTGAAGCTCGACGAGCACCGGCCCCTCCTCGGTGAGCATCGTGGGCAGGCGTCGCTTGAACTCGGTGGGCTCCTTGATGGCGTACGCGTTGCGATAGCCGGCCGCCTTCGCCATCAGCACGAAATCGACCGTCAACCCACCGGGGATGTCCTGCGCGCCCGAGGTGTGGTACACGCCGTTCTTGAACACGAGGTGGGTGAGGTTCCGCGGCTGGGCGCCGGCGATCGTCGCCACCGAGCCGAGCTGCATCAGGAGCGACCCGTCGCCGTCGAGGACGATCACCCGCCGGTCGGGACGCGCGAGCGCCAGCCCCAGGCCCAGCGCCGAGGCGCCGCCCATGAAGCCCACGCAGGTGACCGAGAGATCGTCGGGCGCGAGCGTGCGCCAGGCGGGCGCGGTGGTCATCGTCGGCACGCAAACGGCGTCGCCGCGCGCGGCCGCGATCGCGCGAAGCACGTCCTCGGGTTTCAGCATCAGATCGTCTCCAGGCCGACGAGCACCGCCGCGGGCCCACGCCGCTCCCGCGCGAGCCGGAAATACTCGGGGATCCGGTGCACGTCGTCGGGGCCTTCGAGCCGCGCGTGCGGGACGCCGAAGGTGTCGAGCAGCGGCTCGCAGTAGCGGACCATCGAGTGGCGCGACTCGCGCGGGTCCTTCTCCTTCTCGCGCGAGAGGAGACCGATCATGTAGAACGCCGGCACCCGCCCGTCGATCGCGACGCCGCGGAGCGTGTTGACCGACGCGTAGAGGCCCGCGTGCTGGATCATGAGCGCGCACGGCTCGCCGCCGAGCCAGAGGCCGGCGGCGATCGCGGTCGCCTCGTCCTCCGTCGCGCAGGTGAGGACGCGGATCGCCGGCTCCTTGTCGAGGGCGGCGAGGACCGTCTTCTGGTGCGTGTCGGGCACGCTGAGGATCCAGCCGAGGTGCGTGTGACGGGGGGGCTCGGCAATCTCGGCAGCGAGCCACGCTCGCGCCTCCCGGAACGTGTCCTTCAGCGTGTCGATGATGAGCGAGGCGGGAATCGACTCCGGCATCGAGACCTCCCGTGAGATGATCGTCCTATCGTACCCGAAACCGACACAAGAAAGGATTGCTCATGTTGAAAGCCGTCGCCACGTCGATCGCCATCGTCCTCGTCCTGACCCCCGTTGTCGGGGCGGCGGGGCCCGAGCTGAAGACGGACGAGCAAAAGACCCTCTACGCCCTGGGTCTCGTGATCGCCCGGAACCTCGCCAGCTTCAATCTGACGAAGGCGGACCTCGAGGTCGTCGAGGCCGGCATCACCGACGGCACGCTCAAGGCCAAGCCCAAGGCCGACCTCGAGACCTGGGGCCCGAAAATCCAGGGGCTCGCGGCGGCGCGCGCCGCCGTCACGGCCGAAGCGGAGAAGAAGGCGTCGCAGGCGTTCCTCGACCGGGCCGCCGGCGAGCAGGGCGCGGTCAAAACGGCCTCGGGGATGATCATCACCACGTTGAAGCCTGGCACCGGCCCTTCCCCGACGACGGCCGATCGAGTGAAGGTCCACTACCAGGGGACGCTCGTCGACGGCACGGAGTTCGACAGCTCGGTCAAGCGCGGTGAGCCGCTGACGATCGGCCTGGCGGGCGGCATCATCAAGTGCTGGAGCGAGGGCGTGCCATTGATGAAGGTCGGCGGCAAGAGCCGTTTCGTGTGCCCCTCCGACCTGGCGTACGGCGACCAGGGGCGGCCCCCGGTGATCAAGCCGGGCGCGACGCTCGTCTTCGAGATCGAGCTCCTGGAGATCGTGAAGTAACGACGGGGCCGTGGCGGGCATCCTCGACGTCCGGCGCTATCCGGAGGCGGTCCGCACCTTCAGCTGGCGCGCGCTCTGGGACCTCTTCGACGGCGATGCCACGCGACTGAACCTCGCCCACGAGTGCGTCGACCGCTGGGTTGGCCGGTCCACGGCGCTCCGCCTGAAGCACGCCGACGGTCGCACCGAGGAGCGGAGCTTTCAGGAGCTCGCCGACTGGTCCTCGCGCTTCGCCAACCACCTCGAGGCCGAGGGCGTGGCGCCGGGCGACCGCGTGGCCGTGATGCTCGAGCCCTCGCTCGCCTTCTACGGCGCCGTCTTCGGGGCCGTGAAGCGCGGCGCTGTCGCGGTCCCCCTCTTCACGCTCCTCGGGCCCGACGGCGTCCGCCTTCGCGTGGACGACTGCCGGCCCCGTCTCCTGCTCGTCGCGAACGACGCGGCGCGCTGGCAGGCGCTGTTTCCGCGCGTGAGCGTCGTCGCCGTGGACGGCGCGTTCGAGCTCCGGCTCGCCGCTGCGAGCCCGAGCTACGGACCGGCGACCCGCGGGGACGACCTGGCCGTCCTCCAGTACACGTCGGGGACGACGCGCGGGCTCCCCGAGGCGGTGCGCCACACCCACCGCGCGGTCGTCACGCTGATGGTGGCCGCCCTGTACGGTCTCGGGCTCCAGCCGGGCGACCGGTACTTCTGCCCCTCCTCGCCGGCCTGGGGCCACGGGCTCTGGCACGGCACGATCGCGCCGCTCGCGCTCGGCATCGCCGTCGGCGCCTACGCGGGAAAGTTCCACGCCGCGCGGCTGCTCGAGGCGCTCGAGGAATTTCGTGTCACCAACCTCGCCGCCGCGCCGACCGTCTTCCGCATGCTGCGGGGCTCGGGGCTCGCGGAGGGGCGGCGGCTCGCCCTCGAGCGGCTCACGTTCACGGGCGAGCCGATGGACTCGCGCACGCGGGAGTGGATCGAGAAGACCTTCGGCGTCACGCCGTGCTCCATGTACGGCTCGACCGAGGTCGGCGTGATCATCGTGAACTATCCCGGCTTCGCGGGCTATGTCGTGAAGCCCGGCGCGCTCGGCCGGCCCGCGCCCGGCTGGGAGGTCGCGATCGTGGACGCGCACGGCGAGCCGCTCCCGCCCGGCACGGTGGGCGAGATCGCGGTGCGACGCAAGGGCGGCTGGTTCCGCGTGAAGGACCGCGGCTGGATGGACGCGGAGGGCTACGTCCACCACGAGGGCCGCTCCGACGACGTGATCATCTCGGCGGGCTGGACGATGAGCGCGGTCGAGATCGAGGACGCGATCCTGAGCCACCCGGACGTCCGCGAGGCGGCGGTCGTCGCGGCGCCCGACGCGCTGCGCGGCCAGATCCCGAAGGCCTACGTCGTCGCCGGGCGCGACGACGCGGCGTTCGCGCGCGAGCTCCAGGAGTGGGTCGGCGCGCGGCTCAGCCAGCACGAGTACCCGCGCGCCGTCGAGTTCGTCGAGGAGCTGCCGAAGACGCCGTCGGGAAAGACCGACCGGCGGGCCCTCCGCGAACGGGCGGGTGCCTGCGCGTGAGCCCGTTTCCTGCGATCACCGAGGAGGCCCTCGCCGCGCTCCGCGCGCTGGTCGGCAAGGAGATCCGGCGCCCCGAGCCCTACGTCGAGGTCGCGACGCGCGACGCGATCCGCCACTGGGCACACGGGATCGGCGACCGCAACCCGCTCTGGGCGACGGCGCGCATCGCGCCGCCGACGATCCTCTTCGCGATGGACCGCATCGTGTCGGGCTACGTGACCGGTCTCCCCGGAATCCACGCGATGTACGCGGGCACCCAGTTTCGCTGGCGGCGCGCGATCCGCGAGGGCGACCGCGTCGTGGGCCGGAGCGTGCTCCAGGACCTCCAGGAGAAGGCGTCGACGTTCGCACGCCGTGCGATCAAGCAGACCTACCGCACGACGTTCGTGGACGGCGCGGGGGAGGTCGTCTGCGAGGCGGACTCCTGGTGTTTCAGGACCGAGCGCGACACCGCGCGCGAGCGAAAGAAATACGGCCCGCTCGAGCCCCACCGCTACGCGCCCGCGGAGCTCGAGCGGATTCGCCGTGCCTACGCGACGGAGGCGATCCGCGGCGCCACACCGCGCCACTGGGAGGACGTGGAGGTCGGCGAGACGCTCCCGGAGGTCGTCAAGGGGCCGCTCACGGTGACCTCCGTCATCGCCTTCGTCCAGGGGTGGGGGAGCCTCTACGTGCGCGCCCACGGCCTCGCCTTCGACCTCTTCGAGCGCCACCCCGCCCTCGGGATCCCGAACGAGTTCGGCGTGCCCGAGCCGCCCGAGCGCGTCCACTGGGATGAGGACCTGGCGCGCGCGGTCGGCGTGCCGGCGCCGTACGACTACGGCCCCGAGCGCGTGGCGTGGCTCGGCCACCTCGTGACCAACTGGATGGGCGACGCGGGCTCTCTGGTACGGCTCGACGTCCAGGTGCGGCGACACAACCTGATCGGCGACACCACGTGGTGTCGCGGCCGCGTGGCGGCGAAGGGGCTGACGGAGGACCGCGGCGAGGTCACGCTCGACCTCACGGCGGTCAACCAGCGCGGGGAGGAGATCGCTCGGGGCCAGGCCGTCGTCGTCCTGCCGCGCCGACGCTTACCCCGGGTCTAATCGGTCACGGCAGCCTGACCGCGTGATAGTCGCCGATCGGCCCAGCGGGGCCGTCCTCGAGGACGAGTGGCAGCGCGGTCGCCTGCAGGGCGGTCCCGTCAGGCGTCGCCACGATCCGATGAAAGCGCTCCGTGAGGACGTTGTAGAGAACCTGGGGCGCCAGGAGCCGGTAGGAGACGAGCGCGTCGCCCGGGTCCGAGAGGAAGCGCGGGGGCCCGGCGCCGTCCAGCGGGACGAGATAGCCGCCGCCCTCGGCGACGGCCGACGCGAGTGCGGCGTGCGACGTCGCCGAGGCCAGGAACAGCCGCTCCCCCTCGGCGCCGCGCGGCGAGGTGTGCAGGACCTCCGCCCGTGCGGGCGCCGGGTCCCAGACGAGGATGGCATCCATAGTTCGTTGCCGCGCCATCGGCCCCTCGGCGATGAGCACCAGGCGCTCCGTTCCGGGCGCTGGACGTGCGCGCACCGCGTCGGCGAGGACGACCCACGCGGCCACCGGGCCGGTCGCGGGGACGCTGACCGCGAGACGCTTCTGGTCTGGCCCGGGGTCGCCGAAGGCGCGCGTCTCCGCGAGCGCCGGCTGGCCTGGCCCGAACTCGAGAAAGGTGCCCAGTGTGCTCGCCAGCTCTGCCCGGAGCACCCCGCTCGTCGTCTGCGCCGACCCCTGGTTGAGGGCGAGCGGGGTCAGAGTGGAAGAGGCCTGGCCGTCCCACGCGCGAAGGTGCTCGCCGCTCCAGCGGCGGTCGACGGTCCGGGGATCGTCCTGGCCCCCCTCATAGCGCTCGAAGTTGTGGCGGTAGATGATCGGCGTCGGACTCTGACCTGACCCCAGCCAGTTCGGCGCTTCGACGGCCGCGCGCGCGGCGATCGTGACCTGGTCGTCCGTAGTCCGGCCGAGCACCCGGCCGGTCTCCAGTTCGACAACCGCCCACAGCAGCGGTCCGACCGGGAACTCACGCACCACGCTGACCGTCAACGGGAAGCACGAAAAGGTGGAGCAGGTCTGCAGCACGATCAGACCTCCGTCGGCGTCGAGTCCATAAACCGGCTCACTCACGCGGGGCCAGCGGAAGAAGGGCGGCGGGGCATGGTCCACTCGGATCAGGCCAACGAGGCGCCCCGCGACGGTCACCGAGACGTCGCCGAGCGTCCAGGAATAGGTGGCGCCGTCGGTCGGTGACTGGCGGAGGTCGTAGTGGATCGGGTCGAGGACGATGCCGAAGGTTTCCGCGAAGGGCACCGTCTGGCTGGCGACCGTTCTGACCGTGGGCGACGTGGTCTCTACGGACGCGGCCACGTAGGAGCCGGGGACGCCGGGGAACGGCACGGTCCACTGGAATACCGAGGTTCGCTCGTACGCGACGAGCTGCTGCCGGAGGTCGATCGTGTAGCTCAGGCTGAGCGTGGTGCCGAGGGCGATGCCGCCGGGCGGCAGGGCCCAGTCGGCGAGGCGCATCAGGCTCACGGCCGGCCCCGCGGGCGTGTCTTCCGCAACGACCTCGACCGAGCCCACCAGGCGGGGGAGCGTGTAGGCGGTGACACGGTTCGGGTGGCCTGCGCCAAACCGGGTTCGGCCCACGAGCTGATCGTCGCCATCGCCCCAGCGCACATCGTCGAAGTCGTCCCAGGTCAGCGGCGTGTCGCGATCCGGGCTCTTGAGCAGGAAGAGGCCCTTCGGCGTGCGGAGCTTCCACGTCGGCGACGGATCGGAGGCGAAATCGAGGAAGACCTCTTCGACGCGGACGCCACCGAGGGCGCGGCCGATGACGGCACCGGGGAAGCTCGGTGCCGGCGCCTCGTTGCCCAGGCGTCCCTGGTAGACCGCGACGTAACGCTCCGTGTCGGAGCGCAGGTGGAAGCGAGCGGAGGTGAGCGACGCACCGGGTGCGGCCCTGACGGTAAGGTCGGCGTCGAGCGGCGGGACCGTCACGCGCCGGCCCGTCGCGTCATCCGCGTGGAGGGTCAGCGTGCCGCCGCCAAGGGCCTCCGGCGATCCGTTCACGCCGCTCAGGCGCACGGTGCCAAAATCCCCGCCCTCGGGCATCAGATCGACGTCCAGTCTGCCGCGGAAGAAGTAGTCGAGGAAGCCGGCCGAGTACCCCACGGCGCGCGGCAGCAGGACGTCGGCGATCGAGTCGTAGGTGTACGTGTTCAGCGAAAACTTCGGCCGCTGCTGATTCGTTTCGAGGTGCTGGTCCCAGAGCGAACGGCTCGACACCCGGACGTCCTGGACCACTTGTCCGGTCAACGGGTCGGCGAGGTCGCGAAGGAAGAACCGCACGCGACCGGTGAGCGGGTCTCCGCCGAGAGTCGGAGTCGTGAACTCGAAGTCCTCGGTCCGATAGGCCCCGGGCTCGCAGACCGGCTGTGGGAGCCCACCACAGGGGTCGCCGAGAAGGGAGAAGGCCCCCAGGTTGGTCCTGGCCGAGAAGAAGTTGCGGCTCGAAAACTCCGCCAAACCTGTGCCGCTCACATTGGCCCAGTAATCCTGATAGCGCTGAAATCCCACCGGACCATACCCCGCGAGCACCAAGGGCACAACGCCGCGGCCGCGGTAGGGCCGATTCGTCGCGCGCTTCTCGACATAGGCTTCGTACCAGCTTCGATCGCCCGTGACGAATCGGAGAAGCGTGCTATCACACCGAGGGTGAGGGTCGTTCCGCGTATGCTGTGGCTGGGCCATGTCCTGGAGGACGTGGATGACGTGTCCCAGTGTGCGGAAGAGCAGGGCAGTGTTCCGATCCCTGCCGTCACGACTGCTCTCAGTCAGCGCGCGGACCTGAGAGACGCGCGCATCGGGCAGCGAGAACTGATTCTGGTCGTCCGCTGGTCCGCGCCCCTGCACGCCGAGCGCCCAGTCCGGCGCGGGAAGCCCGCCCGACAGCGTGAGCCCCGCGCCACCGCGCTGAACGTCGAAGAAGTGGTGCACGGGTCGGTCGATTGCGGAGGGGGGATTCAGCGGCGGCTCACAGCCGAAGATCCTCTCGAGGAGAGGATGTGGCTGGTAGTCGTCCTCGCGGATCGCGCCCTCAGTCAACCAGCCTCGGACGGTCCCGAGATTGGTGAAGTCCGCCAGTTGTCCGGGGGGCGTGACGGCCGGACGATCGAACACGTCATCAGGGCCGATGCCCATCTCGTTGAGATATCGGGCGGTGCCTTGTGAGGCATCAAAGCTTCGGTCGCTGATGCTGCCGTGGGTCCTCAGATCGTAGGCGTCGGCGTTTCCGAACACGAGAACGGTGCAGACCATGAGCCCAATGGGTGCGGTGGGATGTAGGGCTCTCATCGGTGACCTTCCTCGAGGAGCTTGAGTTCCCTGTCCACGTGCCAGAAGAACCCTTCGAAGCGCCGTTGGTCGAGCGCGAATTTGTGGCGCTCGGATGAGATCCGTCTCAAACGATTCCGGTAGGCCTCGCGGAACTGAAGGCTGTGCTGATCGTTTCTCGGTACTGCGACGCCGAGCCACACCCCGTGCAGATGGCGTAACCATTGGTCGGGCGTGCCGCGGAAGGACGCGAGCGCGTAGGTCTGCCCGCTCTGGTTAAAGCGCCGCGCGCGCTGCGTCTCTCGTATGCCCGGCGGGTGTCCGTTGCTGATCAGCAACGGCTCATACTCGGTCTTGAACAGCGTGATCACCGGGTCGTCGCCGATACCCAGACCGTCTGGCGGCCCCTGAATCGGCCCCCAGCCCGGAAAGCTCAGAACGCCGTCGCCGCCGCTCACCGCGTCCTGGACCATCAGCGGGCCGTCGAGCCGGCCGCCCGGGCCGAAGATTCGCCACTCCGCCAGCGCGTGCACGTCCGCTAACGGTTGCCGCGTCTCGGCGTCAACGACTGTGAGCATGAACGGGAGCCCTTCGAACGTGCAGGGCATGGGGGCCACTTCGCAGGGCTGGTCTGCCTGGACCCTGAGGGGCGACACGAGGCAATCCATGACAAGCGCTGCTATCGTCACGCGGCGTCGCATGGAGCCTACATTTCCTCGATGCGCCATCGCCCCAGGCCATCCCGACGGAAGTAGATGAAGTAGAGGAACGAACTGCCTTCCTCCTGCCGCGCCACCGCCGTCTCGGCCAGATCGTCCACCTGCTCCACCACGACCAAGTTCTCCAGGCTTGCCGCGATGTTCGGGAGCTTGGCTCCCAAGGCCTGGAAGACTTGTCCGAATTGCGGCTGGATCGCTGGCGAGAGGTACGAAAGCGCTCCCGAAGTGTCGCCTGCCACGAGTCGGGCTCTGAAGCCGTTCCAGAGGCTCTGGAACCTGGCGGTCACGGCCGCCGGCGGCTCGACCAGGACCACTGTCGTGACAGTGAACTCTCCGCCTTGCCCATCGCGCACGGTCGCGGCGGGAAAGTACAGTCCCGATCGTGCATACGTAAATGTCTGGCCCTGCAAGCTCGTGCCGGCGAAGTCCGCGAGCCCATCACCGTCCACGTCCAACGTGACGCGACTCGGGGTGATTCCTCTGAGCGTGAACTGGACCGCCAACGGTGCCACTCCCCCGGACGGGGTCGGCGTCAGGGCCGGTACGGAGTTTGGTGTACCGAAGACGCGCACCGCGACGCTGTGACTGGCCGTCGCCGCGTTCGATCCTGTCACGGTGGCGGTCAGCATGGTTGTGTCGACCGTCACGGGAACCTGGACAGCGAAGACCCGCCCTTGGACCGCGGCGACGATGCCGTTGACCGTCACCCCCGCCTCCGGCCCGCCGGTGTCCACCGTCCCTCGCACGAGCAGCAGGCCGGCCGGCACCGCGGCGCCACCGGCCGGCGACGTGATGGTGACCCGCAAGTTGCTCACCGTGAAGCTGTGCTGCGCCGTAGCGCTCTCGTTGGTGGCGAGATCCCGCGCCTTCACCTCGAAGAGGTGGGTGCCTGGTCCGAGTGTGGTCAGCGTGGCGGTGGTGTCTGTGGAGAACCCGGACCACGGCCCGCTGTCGAGGCGCCACGCGAACTGGAGACTGGCGAGCCGGGTGAGATTGTCCGCGCCAGTGAATGTGAGCGTCGCGGTCGTGGCCTGCGCGGTGGCGCCGGGTCCATTCGTGATCTGCGCGGTGGGTGGCGTGTTGTCGACGATGACGACCCGTGCGGTTGTCGCGCTGTTGCCTGCTCGGTCCGTCGCCGTGGCCCTCAGTGTGTGCGCCCCGTCGGGCAGGCTCGTCGTGGTCATGGCAGCCGCGGCGGTCACCGACGAGGCCGGTGGAGGAGGCGTGGGCATGAGGATCGCAGACAGAGCCTGGCTGTCCACCCTCAGACCGAATCCAGTCACCCCGCTCGCCGTGTCGGCGGCGTGCGCGCGCACCGTCACCGTCCGGCGCACGTGGGCGTTCGCCGGGGGCTCGACGAAGATCACCGTCGGCGCGTGGTGGTCCGGAGCGCTCGCCTCGAGCGCGCCGATATCGAACCGCGGCTCGGGCGCGGACGTCACGTTCTTCGGTCGCGCGCCAGGCACGCCGGAGTAATCGGTCTCCAAGAGCACGGTGAGGCTCGCCGGCAAGCCGAGCGTGCGCGGATCCATGCCGCGGTCGCGCGCGGGCGAGAGGAGGGCCGGCGTGAAGTCGTCGTCGGCGGTGTCCGGGACCCCATCGGAGCCGTCGCGGTCCGCATAGACCGTGGCGGCGGTGTCGCAGCCGGCGCTTGCGCTCACCCCGGCGCCTTCGGTCCCGCTCGGCGTGAGGTTCCCGGCGTCCGTCCCGTCGAGCGCCGGGCCGTCGATCTCGCCCAGGCGATTCCCGCAGATCAGATTGCTCAGGAGGTGGACCTCGCCCGATTGACGCGTCGTCGCGCCGTCGCGCCGGACGCCGAAGCGGCCGCCGGTGAAGCCCTGCGCGCTGCCGTTACCCGTCACGGCGTTGTTGACGAGGAAGACCTCGTGGCCGCGCGCGACGCTGACCCCGTTCCAGGCGTTGCCGTGGATCGTGTTGTTGACGACGTAGTGCGGGCCGCCGTCGGCGCCGAGCGTGACCAGACCGTTCCGGCCGTTGCCGTAGATGAGGGTGTTGGTGATGAGCGTGTGGGGGTTACCGCGGCCGATCGCGATTCCCCCATCGCAGGACCCGCTGCCGTTGCCGACGATGCGCAGCCGCTCGAGGTGGATCGCCAGGTTCTGGTTGTGCCCGCCCAGGAGTGAGACCGCCTGGCCGCCGGCGCCGGTGATGGTGAGGCCCCGCAGGGTGACGAACTTCGACCGCCGGAACCGAAGGGCGGCGTGCGTGCATCGAGCGGTCCCGGGCGTGACGACGACGCTCCCGGGCGGCGCCGCGGGATCGGCCTGGATCACGATGCGGTCGGCCTCGGTCGCGTCGCCCGTATCGTTCTTGCCCGAGATCGAGACCGGCTCGTGATAGGACCCCGCCCGGAGCTGGATCGTCTCGCCGGAGAGCGCGGCGTCCACGGCGGCCTGGATCGACAGGTAGCAAGGCGAGTGCGCGCCGCACGTCGGATCGGCCGGGTCGACGTAGCGCGTGCCCGACTGGGTTCGGGTCGACACGGGCACGAAGAGCCATGCCGAGACCGTCGCGAGCAGCAGCACCCGGCGGGACATCATGGACCCGAGCGGCAGCAAGAGCGGTGCCTGTGCCGGCCGGCCGCGAAATCAACCGCTTCGGTGACGGGGGGCGGCGGCCTGCACCGGGTCGGGTGCAGCCTGCACGGAAGGGAGGGCAGGCGCGCCCGCGGGCGCTAGGGCAGCGCGCGTTCCCGACGCAGGCGGTCGAGCGAGCGGTCGAAGGCGTCCACCATCGCGTCGATGTCGGCGTCGGTCATTGCCGCGTTCAGCCAGCCGTTCGCCGAGCCGCGGTTGTAGTCCACGCCGTGGAGGAGCATCGCCAGATGGAGCTTCGCGCCGAGCGGGCCCATGCCGCGATCGAGCCGTGCCACGTCCATGGTCCCGTCGTCGAGGCCGAGCGTCGCGGCGTCCGCGCCCAGGAAGATGCGGAAGATCGACGAGGCGCCGTAGACCGTGCCCGGGACGCCGCGCGTCTTGAGGACCTGGTTCATCCCCGCGCGGAGGCGGTCGCCCTTCCGGTTCAGCTCGCGCTGGACCTCGCCCGTCTTGAGAATCTCGAGCGCGGCCACGCCCGCCGCGGCGACGATGGGCGCCGCGCTGTAGGTGCCCTGGTCGGCCACGCGGCGCGTCCGGTCGCGCTTCGAGTCGCCGGCGAAGGCGATTGTGTCGAGGAGGTCCGCGCGGCCGGTGAGCGCCGCTCCCGGCAGTCCGCCGGCCACCGCCTTCGCGAGGCAGGCGAGGTCGGCGGTCACGCCGAAGTATTCCTGGGCGCCGCCCGGCGCCATCCGGAAGCCCGTGACCACCTCGTCGAAGATCAGGACCACGGAGCGCGCACGCGTGAGCTCACGCAGCGCGCGCAGGAAGGCGGGGCTCGTGGGCGCCGTCATCGAGCGGCCGCCCGCGGGCTCGAGGATCACGGCCGCGACCTCGTGCTCATCGAGCAGCGCCTTCACGTGCGCGAGGTCGTTGTGCCGCGCGACCAGCGTGGAGGCGAGGGTCTCCGTGGGGACGCCAGCCGACATCGGGATCTCGAACGGATCCTTCACGGCGGCGACGAGCGCGTCGTGGACGCCGTGGAAGTGGCCCTCGAGCTTCACGATCTTGGACCGTCCCGTCGCCGCGCGGGCGACGCGCACGGCGAGAGCCGTGGTTTCGGTGCCGGTCATCGTGAATCGGACCTTCTCGGCTCCGGGCACGCACGCGCGGACGAGCTCCGCCCAGCGCACCTCCAGCTCGTGGCACGCGCCGTAGTGGAGCCCGCGTCGCGCCTGCTCGGTGATCGCCGCGACGATCGCCGGGTGGTTGTGGCCGAGGATCAGGGCACCGTGACCGCTCCAGCAGTCGAGGTAGACGTGGCCGTCCACGTCCCACTTGCGGGCACCGTCGGCGCGCTCGACGTAGAAGGGGAACGGGCTGAAGGCGCGCCCGTCGTGGGCGACGCCGCTCGGCATGCTGCGGAGCGCGCGCTCGTGCAGCGCGCGCGACGTCGGGCGTGTCTC
>WNFW01000957.1_pt1 | contig 19472 bp, 10 predicted proteins | sample 5400131 | NCBI WGS metagenome assembly WNFW01 (sample SAMN13153362, study PRJNA577476) | soil metagenome | isolation source: 20 cm soil or saprolite under grassland replicate 1 | place: USA:California | collected 2016-06-15 | reverse complement strand
ATATGTTTTCCATCTTTGTAGAGCTGCTCCAGTCGCTCTTTGCCACGAGTATCGCTTGTGGGATAAATCGAAAAATACTTGCGGATCTCTTCGTCATTCATCCAGGTGGAATACAGGTGATTATCCTGTGCGGGTTCTAGTGGTCTGAGATAAATGCGTTCTCCTACGATAAAAGGATTTTGCATCTGTGAGGTAACTTGCGTCATACGTATAAATGAACTCCCTTCTTTTGTACGACAAAGCACTTGCCGTTCTTGAAAGCGCTTTGTATCCCTACATGGTTGGCGCTGCGTATTTCTCAGCATAATCTCCAATGACAGGAAGTTTGAAGTATTTACCCTGAAACGCGTAAACCATCAATATTATCCAGACAACGAGTAATGCAAGCGGCAGCAGAAAAGTAAGGCAGGTAAAAACAATTCCTAATGGAGCCAGGATAACACTTGCATAGAGAAAGGACTGCACAGTGAAGAGAACAATGAACAGCACGATCCAGAAAGCATTAAAGAGAATTGATTGCATCGCATGAAAACGCACAAAGCGATTCTGTTTCTCTCCGAAGTAGAAAATCAGACCTCCAACAATTGAAAACAGGTAGCTCAGTCCTGCTGCAACATTGGCATCCATGCCCATCGAAGTAGGACCATTGGGATTGGTTGTAGTCGTAAAAGGAGTACCATACGGCTGCTGGTAGTTTTGCTGTTGCTGATAGCCGCCTGGTTGGTAGCCTGGCTGTTGCTGGTAACCGCCTTGCTGATAGCCCGGCTGTTGCTGATAGCTACCTTGATAGCCGCCTTGTTGTGGTTCATTCCCTGGTTGATAGCCCGATTGTTGCTGATAGCCTCCTGGTTGCGCAGGTTGATTAGGATCCTGCCCCTGGTTCGGATTCCATGACATCGGTTTTACCTCATTTCTTTCCAGCAGATTTAGATGAGTTTACAATGAAGGATAAAGCATTGATAGTTTTGCCAGATTTTAAGCTTCTGTTTACATGAACTACTACGTACTATACCTTGGGGAGTTGTATTTGTACAGGTTTCTAGCAAAGTCTCCTATGCTGGAGAATGTGGAAAGGTTTCACCCGACAGGCGCTCGGGGGGTGGAATAATCAATGGAGGATGCTCATGCTCACTATCTTCACCTATGTGCTGTTCGTCATCGGGTGTAATAGGTAGGAGTAGTTTACGTTCGCGAGTTGCCGATTCGCGTTCATCTACGTGCAAAGGTCGTATCTGCGGATTATCTTCGTCATCCCTCTCTCGACTATTAGTAGTTTTGGGTTCTTCCAGGATGGAAGCATCGATCACCTGGTCCATAGAATCTACGATAGTAAAGTTGATGCGCTGCCGGATTTTGGCCGGAATCTCGGCCAGGTCTTTTTTGTTTTCCGCTGGAATGAGCAAGTGATAGATATTCGCGTGGTGTGCAGCAAGTACTTTCTCTTTCAGTCCGCCAACGCCCAGCACTCGTCCTCGAAGAGTTATCTCCCCTGTCATTGCAAGACCCGAACGAATAGGACGTCCTGTCAGAGCTGAAATAAGCGCGGTGGCAATCGTGATGCCCGCGGATGGTCCATCTTTGGGCAGAGCATTTTCGGGCATGTGTATATGCAAATCAGTGCTATCCTGGAAATTAGGATCAATCTCTAGCTCCTCGGCACGCGAACGAATGTAGGAGAGCGCGGCATACGCGGATTCACGCATCACCTCACCCAATTGTCCCGTAATAAGTAATTCGCCTTTGCCTGTCATTGTCGCAACTTCAACAGGCAATAAAATCCCACCCATCTCTGTCACAGCCAGCCCCATCGCCACGCCGACCTGTACTTTTTGCACTACCGGACTTTCAAGGTAGCGAGGTGTGCCAAGGTATTGTTCCAGGCTATTATTTGTGAGCCTGAGATGCGAATTTGGTCTCTCGATGATTCTTTTTGCAGCTTTACGGCAAATAGCTGCTAACTGCCGTTCAAGGTTGCGCACACCGGCCTCACGGGTGTAGCCTGTCACAATTTGTTGCATAACTGATTGTGGAATCTTTAGCTGCTCAGGAGCCAGGCCATGCTCTGCCATTACAGCAGGCAAGAGGTGACGTAATCCAATATTCACTTTCTCCTCAAGCATATATCCTGGCAGGTCGATGATGTCCATGCGGTCTGCCAGCGCACGTGGAATCTGGTATTTCACATTTCCGGTACAAATAAAAAATACCTCAGAAAGATCAAAAGGTACTTCAAGGTAATGGTCTGTAAAGCTGTTATTCTGTTCGGGATCCAGGACTTCTAAGAGCGCAGCAGCGGGGTCGCCACGGTACTCCTCGGAGAGCTTGTCAATCTCATCGAGCAAAAATACTGGATTACGCACGCCAACAGTCTTCATTGATTGAATAATACGACCGGGGAGCGCGCCAACATATGTACGGCGGTGGCCACGTATTTCGGCTTCGTCATGTACGCCCCCTAATGAGATACGTGCAAATTTGCGTCCGAGGGCTCGAGCTATCGAACGGCCCAGTGATGTTTTGCCCACACCTGGAGGACCAATAAAGCAAAGAATCTGTCCCTGACTCTCTTGTCGGGAGTATCCACCCCTTAAAGCAAGTTTCTGACGTAATTCACGCACTGCCAGGAACTCAATGATACGTTCCTTAATTCCCTCGAGACCGTAATGATCTTCATCCAATATGCGTCGTGTTGAACCAATGCTGAAACTGTCCTCGCTGCGTTCGCTCCATGGTAATGCCAGTAACCAATCGATATATGAACGCATGATCCCGATCTCGGCTGATTGGGGAGGTGTTCGCTCCAGACGATCAATCTCTTTACGTACCCTGACTGAAATCTCAGGCGGCATGGATTTCTCGTTTAACCTGGTGAGCAATTCTCCTACTTCGCTAGAAGTTTCCATCCCTAACTCTTCTTGAATCGCGCGTAATTGCTCACGTAAGTAGAATTCTTTTTGCGTGCGGTCTACCTGTGAACGAACCCGATTACGAATGGTGGCTTCTAGTTCAAGTATTTCAATTTCATTCCCCATAATGACACAGATTTTTTCGAGACGTGCTAATGGATCCGTTGTTTCTAACAGATCTTGTTGTTGTTGAGAATCGGTCACGAGATGCGCTGCCAGCATATCAGAAAGTCGGGTGGCAGACTTAAGGGCAACTATCGAATTAATATCTTCTACCGAAAATCGCCGGTTCAATTGAGCATAGCGCTCGAAGAGGTTAGTGGCATGTCGTACGAGTGCATCGGCCTGGGGATCACGCGTATGAATTTCCTCTGGGGTCGTTATAAGGACACGTAGATAAGGTTCGAGTTCATCATACTCTTCAACCTGTACACGACTTATTCCGCTTAAGAGCATCTGAAAACTGCCGTCTGGTTGCCGGTGCAAATTTGAGACTTCTACCAGCGTACCTGTAAGGTAAATATCCTTTGGCCTGGGATCGTCAATCTCGGGATCGCGTTGGCATGCGGCAACGAGCAAATGATCGGGTTGCGTCATCGCTTCTTCAACTGCTAGAACCGACTTTTCACGTGCAACTGCTAATGTCATACGTGTACGCGGAAAAACAACCATATTTTTTAACGCCACGAGCGGATACGTTTCTCTGTTATTGGTATTTGGTTCCTGGCGTTCCTGTTTGCTCACCTATTTGCACCTACCTAGTATATAAAGAGAGAAGAGTTTTCAGGGACTTCCCCTTTTCCCGCGAAGGAGCCTAGTGCAGGGTCCTTCAAACCTGCAATACCCCTTTTTGAAAAGGAAAGTGAAGAAAAATGTATGAGCCTGCATCAAGCAGACTCATCTTCAGAATATGCCGTTGCGCGCTCAGTGCGCGTAATCAGCAATGGTTTGTTGCGTTGCGTAATTACTTCGTCGTTGATAATCACTTTCTTGACATCAGCGCGCGATGGGATTTCGTACATTATATCAAGCAATACATCCTCGATGATACTGCGCAAACCTCGAGCTCCTGTGCGCTGTTTTAAGGCACCTTCCGCGGCAGCATCAAGGGCATCCTGGGTAAAAATAAGTTCAACACGATCAAGCTGCAAAAATTTTTGATACTGCTTAACTATCGCATTTTTAGGCTCAGTTAAAATGCGTATCAACGCTTCTTTGTCCAGGCTATCCAAGGAGACGGCAACAGGCAACCGTCCAACAAATTCGGGAATCAGCCCGTATTTAAGTAAGTCATCTGGTATTAGTTTCGTGAGAATCGATTCGTCAGACTCCTCAGAAGTAGTTGTCGATCTGAAACCCATCGTCTTGTTGCTGCCTAGTCGTTGCTCGACGATCTTATCAAGTCCTTCGAAAGCGCCGCCGCAGATAAACAGAATATTGGATGTGTTGATCTGAATAAAATCCTGATGTGGATGTTTACGTCCACCTTGAGGAGGAACGTTGGCGATTGTGCCCTCAATAATCTTAAGCAGGGCTTGTTGCACACCTTCGCCTGAAACGTCACGAGTAATAGATGGATTATCAGACTTGCGCGCAATTTTATCGATTTCATCGATATACACGATGCCTCGCTCTGCTCGAGCTACATCAAAGTCCGCAGTCTGAATCAAGCGCAGGAGAATATTTTCGACGTCCTCTCCGACGTATCCAGCTTCTGTCAGAGCAGTGGCATCGGCAATACAAAAAGGCACATCTAATATCTTTGCAAGTGTCTGTGCCAGCAAAGTTTTACCACAACCTGTGGGGCCAATTAGCAGGATGTTACTTTTACCCAACTCAACGTCGTCAATTTGCATGCCTACGCCGATGCGTTTGTAGTGGTTGTATACAGCCACTGCCAGAGCCTTCTTGGCTCGCTCTTGTCCTATCACATAATGACTGAGTTGCTCATAAATTTTCTTAGGTGCAGGGATCTTCCCCGTTTGCAAACGCGGCTTTGTGATAGTGGCTTGCTCTTCCTCGATAATTTCTCGACAAAGGTCGATACACTCATCGCATATATAGACACCTCCAGGGCCAGCGATAAGGCGCTGAACCTGGTCCTGACTCTTGCCACAGAAAGAGCAGCGGTAAGTAGTTCGTATATTTTTCGAATTTGCCACGTCTGTAACCTTTCCCTGATAGGGTCTCAGCATATATTCTAAGAGCGCGCGTCCTTCCTTTCGCGCCAGTAGAATGAATTATTCTATTTCTAAGCCAGTTTGGGCTGATTCAACATCGTTGGTTTTTTCTACCTCTCCAGCCTCACCATCTGAAAGACCTGGCTGAGAGGGTTCCCCTATCTCTTGCGTATCCACAGCCTCGTCTTCGCCAACAATTTCTGCCGTTTCTGTGGACTGAGCTTGAGCCTCTGCACTCGCTTCGTCCTCACTGGTTTCAATCTCAGGCTCTGTTGTCAGTTCGACCAGGCGTGTGATGGCTTTTTCGCGAAGAAGGCTTTGTGCAAGTGCCCGAATTTGCCCCTCGGTTTGGGGTAGACTTTGACCCATTTGAGTATAAGCACGGAAGAGTGCTTCCACCTCATCGGGTGCGACACTGATTTCTTCTTTCTTGATAACTTCATCAAGTACGAGTTGACGTTTCACTCGCTTTTCAGCGTCAGGTTCGAGTTCCTTTGCATATTCTTCGCGTGTCTTCTTTAACAGCATCAGGTATTGATCCATAGACATATGCTGCTGCTCAAGCAAATGCGTGAATTGATGCACCATCTCTTCTGTTTCTTCTTGAATCATCACGGGATGAATCGTGAAGTGTGATTGCTCGATGATGGTATTCAAAACTGTTTCTCGCAATGCATCACGTATAGCACGCTGCTTGTTTTCGAGTAAATTGTCACTAACTGCTTTACGCAGATCTTCCATCGTCTGATATTCGTCATTACTGGCCTGGATAGCGAACTCCTCATCAAGTTCTGGCAGTTCTTTGAACTCTACTTTATGGAGAGTGGTTGTATATTGAGCTTCCTTTCCCGCCAGCTTCTCGTTGCTGTAATCTGCAGGTATGGTGGTGGTAAATGTCTTGCTTTCGCCAGCTTGCATACCAACTATATGGGCATCCATACCAGAAAATAGGCCATGCCGCTCATCTGTTAGTTCAAAGGGATTGTCTTTCAGATCGGAAATGCTCTCATCATCTACTGTCAACTTCAAATCCATCGTCACACGATCGTCAATCTGGGCAGGACGATCGACGACTTCCCATACTGCCTGGCGGTTACGTAGAGATTCGATCTCCTGCTCGACTTCTTCAGACGTAAGAGTCGCTTCTTCACGATCAAAATGCAGTGAACGGTAATCGCCTAACTCAACAGGAGTGACTATCGGCACTTTGAGGCTAAAATGGTAAGGTTGACCTATCTCAAAGACAGGCGCGTCCAACTCTGGCTGCGAAAGAGGGGTGAGATCATGCTCTTTGAGAGCCTCGCGATAGGCCTCAGACATTAAGTCATCAAGCCCTTCCTGGTAAATATACTCTTTACCGAGTTTGCGTTCTACCAGCGAACGGGGGGCCTTTCCTCGTCGAAAGCCATGTATGTCAACCTTTTGTACCAGCTTACGGTATGCCTTATCTGAAGCTTTTTCTACTTCATCCCAGGAAAAATCAAATTCAACGCGTGCCTCACTGCCTGGCAACTTTTCAACTGAGACCTTCACATTTCCTCCAACACATGTATCATGCTGCATTCCCATCTTGTTGATGGTCACAAAGGTAGCCCCTACATTCTTATATTTTCTTATGCTTTGATTATACCTAAGGCAAGCTTCAAATGGGAAGTATTGAGGGGCGAACGCTCCCAATTGACTATCCGAAAGACCAGAAGCATATAGTATCCCTACACAAACACATCAGGAACGATTGTAATCGCTTTATACGTGTTCATTCAGGCTCAGATAAACCTGGAGCGGGAGACGGGGATCGAACCCGTGACTTTCTCCTTGGCAAGGAGATGCTCTACCACTGAGCCACTCCCGCATCATTGCACTTTTCCTGAACAAAGTCTGTTAGCTTTATCCAGGTGGGCGGTGAGAGACTCGAACTCTCATGACTTGCGCCAACGGATCCTAAGTCCGTCCTGTCTACCAATTTCAGCAACCGCCCAAAATGCTCTGATGGGAAAAAACCTCACCCCACGATGATACATCAGTGCGTAAGCTACTGTCAAGACAACTATAGCTCTGCATTCCGTTTGGGCTACTGTAGTGTGGGAAACTGAAGTTTGAAGCCTTACGCTTGTCAACACTTTCAAATCTGCTCTGAACTCTGCCACAGAACGCTACTTTAGACCAATTTGCACCATACTTCTGCTGCATGATAAAATGGATACATTCATATGCCCCTCCAAATAGTTGAGAGGACGAAGTAGTCAATGCAAAAAAATCCGACAACATCAACTACCTCTTCAGATCTGCATCGTCCAGACCTTTACATTAACCGTGAATTGAGTTGGATCGAGTTTAATCGGCGTGTGCTGGAAGAGGCTCAGGATAGCCGCCATCCATTGCTTGAGCGCGTGAAGTTTCTTTCAATATTTGAGACCAATCTTGACGAGTTCATCATGATCCGCCTGGCCGGACTGAAAGATCAGGAAGCAGCTCATGTAATCAATGTCAGCCCTGATGGACTTACCCCAGAGCAGCAGTTGCAAGCTGTGCGCCAGCGCCTGGCACCCCTGGCGCAACAGGTGCGGCTCTGCTGGCGCGATGAGCTTATGCCATTGCTTGAAGAGCAGCATATCCATATTCTTGATTACGAACAGCTCGATGCCAAACAACGCGCTGCGATGAGAAGCTATTTTGAACAAGATATTTTTCCGGTGCTGACTCCGCTTGCTGTTGATCCAGGGCATCCTTTCCCACATATCTCTAATCTCAGTCTTAACCTGGCGGTTGTGATTGCTGATCCTATCTATGGCGAACGCTTTGCGCGTGTCAAAGTTCCCCCTACTTTACCACGGCTGGTGCCTGTGCAGTTTGCCATAAAAAGGCAGGCAGTAACAGCCTTTGTGTGGATCGAACAGGTCATCGCTGCCCATTTGAGCATGCTCTTTCCAGGTTTTGAAATTTGGGAGTCCTATCCATTTCGTGTAATTCGAGATGCGGATATAGAACTGAAAGAGGATGATGCTGGAGATCTTATTATTGAGAGCATTGAGCAAGGACTGCGTGAGCGGCGTTTCGGTTTGGTAGTTGATCTTGCGGTAAATCCCTCAATGCCCCCGCGCATTCGTAGTCTACTGCTTGATGAACTAGAAATTACTTCAGATGATTTGACGGTCGTCGATGGACCCCTCGGTATGGGCAGTGTCATGGAGTTGCATCGCCTGGATCGACCTGATTTAAAGGACCCACCGTTTGCGCCACGTGTACCCGTAGCACTTCGAAAAGATCAAGATCTCTTCGCGGCTATTCGACAAGAAGATCTATTGATACACCTTCCTTATGATACGTTTGACTCAGTCGTAGAATTTATTCGCATAGCTGCGCGTGATCCTGATGTATTGGCCATTAAACAGACATTGTATCGAGTCGGGTCGAACTCACCTGTCGTACAAGCACTCCTCGAGGCAGTCGAAAACGGCAAACAGGTGGCAGTGCTGGTCGAACTGAAGGCACGTTTCGACGAGGAAAATAATATCGAATGGGCGAGGGCTCTGGTGAATGCGGGTGTGCATGTAGTGTATGGACTTGTAGAGTTACACGGGCTAACAGACTTGAAGACGCATGCCAAGATTGCGCTGGTGGTACGCAAGGAGGCTGATGGCTTGCGTCGCTACGTACATTTGGGAACGGGAAACTATAACGCTACTACTGCACGTATCTATGAAGACCTCTCCGTGCTTACATGTCGACCTGATTTCGGAGCTGATGCCTCGGCGGTGTTTAATTTGCTGACCGGATATTCGCGTCAAAGCTCTTACTGCAAACTGCTGGTTGCTCCTTTGGGATTACGGAAAGGCATGATTGAGCGCATCGAACGTGAGATTGCTTTGCATCTTGAACATGGCAATGGGCATCTCATTTTTAAGATGAATGCTCTGGTGGATCCTCAAGTTATCCATGCGCTTTATCGCGCCTCTCAGGCGGGTGTGCGCATTGATCTGCTTGTTCGTGGCATTTGTTGCCTGCGTCCAGGAGTAGTGGGCGTTAGTGAGACAATTCGTGTGAGAAGTCTCGTTGGACGTTTCCTTGAGCATAGTCGTGTTTACTATTTTAGGAATGGTGGTGATGAGGAGATGCTTTTGGGCAGCGCCGATATGATGCAACGCAACCTGGACCATCGCGTCGAGACGCTCTTCCCAATAGAAGATTCTGTGTTACGCGAAGCAATCCTCGAACGCTTATTGAAATCAGAGCTCGCTGACACAGTCAACGCGCGTGAACTCAAGTCTGATGGGAGTTATGTGCGAGTCCAACCAGCGAAGGGAGAGCCACCATTTGATTGTCAGAACTGGTTCATTTCGCATTCACTGCTTGGTTCAGAGACAGATCCGTACAGTCATGTGATTAGTGCAAAGCCGTCTGGTGCGTGACAAACTCAAAGAGTATTTGTCTTTCTGGTTGAGAAAGTATTTAGTAGGGTAAAAAGGCTACTGAAAAAGTATTGACGGATCAGTAGAGGGATGCTATAGTGTGGCGCATAGAAATTACATGCCAAGGTAGCTCAGTTGGTAGAGCACAGCACTGAAAATGCTGGTGTCGTCGGTTCGATTCCGTCCCTTGGCACCCCTCAACCCATATAAGGTTCAAGTACCTCAATCACATCATCCACTACAAACGGTTTCTGCAAAATCGCGTCCACGTCAAGTGTAGCAGCCTCATCGAGGTTATCCATGGCGGACATCAAAATGATTCTATGGTGCTCTCGCATGTATGGCTCTCTCTCAATCAGAGCGCATAGTTCCTTGCCGCTCATGACAGGCATCATGATATCGAGAAAAACGAGGTACTCTTCACCGCTGCGTAGCAGTTGCAAAGCTTCATAACCATTGCGCGCAATCGAGATTGAATATCCTTCGAATTCCAATATATCAGCCATCATGTCGCGGATAACTGGATCGTCATCTACTACCAATATCTTACGAGTCTGATTATTCTGATTCATAGTCTCTACTCTTTTCAGTGGGCGGATCAATGCAGGGAAGAAAGAAACTAAAGACCGACCCTTCACCTGGGATGCTCTGTTCAAGCCAGAGCTTACCGCCCATCGCCTCAATATAGCGGCGGCAAATGTAAAGACCCAGCCCAGATCCGCGTATCGGAGTTGTCAAAGAACGAGGGGCGCGTACAAACTTTTCGAAAATTTTCTGCTGATCATCAGGCGAGATGCCCTCCCCTTCATCACACACGCGTACAAGTGCAACAGTGGGATCAAAGCCCTCGGCAAGTTGAGCGTAATCGATCAGATCCTCCGGTAACTGCGAAAGTGTCGTAGCGCTCCCTGTAACGATGATACGACCAAGGGGTGGGGAATATTTGGCAGCGTTATCCAACAGGTTCGTCATTACCTGTCGTAAGCGCATAGCATCACATTGTACCCAGATATCGTCTGCTATCTGTAGTGTGATCTGCTGCTCAATATTGATACTCAGCATCGTTGTTGCCACCTCGGCGGCTGTGAGTAATTGCACAGGACCAAGTTGGAGTTCCAACTTTTTATCGAGTGCTCCCATTTTCGCTGCCTCAGTCATATTTGATACCAGGTCGCTTAATTGCTGGGTCGCACTGCCAATTTTTGAGGCAAAGCGCAGGATCTGTTGTGGAGTAATACGCCCGCTTTGTCGCTTCAACAACGATGAGTAGCCGCTAATCGCGCTCAATGGTGTACGTAGTTCATGTGAGGCAGTTACAATAAATTCGTCCTTCAGCTTGTCCATACGTTGCAGTTCCGCGTATGCTTCCTGGATCTGCTCAAAAAGCTGAGCATTACGAATAGCGCTCGCTGCCTGTCCTGAGATTGCAAGCAGCGCTCCTAATTCTTCGGGCCGGAATGTGCGACTCGAATGTGGTGAATGAATTGCCAGGATGCCTGCGATCTCCATCTGGTAGCGCACCGGGATCATCAACATCTTTTGAATATGCGTTTCGCGCAGGAAAATCGCGCCACCTTCTGCGCTTGCTTGCGCCAGTTCTTCGACCATTGTTGAATCCAGATAGAAGAAGCTTTCGTTCTCTACGAGGCGTTCAAGGATCGAGCCTTTGAATGGAAGGCGTATCATTTCAATCAGCTCATCGTGTTTCTCATCTTTATTTGTGCTCTGATTGACATGCCTCCACTGGCCTGGTGTGTCGTAGATGGCCTGTGCGATCAGCTCTTTTGCGTCGATCGAAAGTTGAAAAAAGGTACACATCTCAGCCTGAACCAGAATTGCAACGTTCTCGACAAATTTTTGTAGCAGCTCAGAGACATGTAATACGGTACTAATGGCTTGCAAAGCGCTATTCATAGTTGCCAACGATTCTTCGCGTTGTTTCGCTTTGAGTAATGACTGGCGTGACCGGTCATAGAGTTTAGCATTCTCAATACTGACCGTAATGATTTGTACCATTGTCTCAAGAATCAGTATTTCCTCGCGGCTGTATGCATGGCTACGCGAACTGGTAAGACAAAGCGACCCAACAACTCGTGTGAACATCTTCATCGGTAGCAATAAAAATGTCTCTGCTCTACTCTGATCACCCCAGGTGCCCTTCAACAACTCCTCGTACTTGCTGTAATTTTCAGGCTCCTGACTATCTAATGTGAGTAACAGAGTGCGCTTTTCTTCCTGGGTGACCTGCCACCAGATCGGGCGGCTATCTGGAGTGTCCACCACGGGTTGCTCTAGTAAAAGGTCATTGCGCTTTCCATTATCGATTGCAAACACGTCGTAGATTTTCTTGGTATCACGATCATAGAATGTCAGTACCATCGAGGAGACATCGACCACGTTCCTAACAAACTGGTAAACATCCTCGACCAGTTTTGATAACTTAACAGCGGCAGGGAATGCTGTACTTATTTGCTGGAGACCCTGCATATTATCCATTGTACGCAGGTGCAGGTGCCGTAACTGGTCGTTCAGTATATAAAGAGCTATGCGTTCGCTGAATTGTTGTGCTTCTAACCGGTGTTTTTGTTGAAAAGCCATTGCGAAATTCGTCTGGTAGAGTAGGACCACACCTAGAACTTTCGTGGATTGCCTCCTGTTGAGCGCATCAAAAGCGAGTTCAGGTATCTGGATCGGAGCGCAAAGATACCATGCTGGCGTGCTATCTGGTAGAAGCAAATTCTGATCGGTTGGTTGAAAAGAGACAAGGTAATCTTCATGCCGGATGATGTGAGGCTCATTTTTGCGCCATGTATACCCAATTAAGTCATGTCCGTATGAATACGTGGCGCCAACTGGAAAAAAAGCGCTTTTTTCTACAGCTACCATTGAATCTGTATCCAATGATTGAGTAATGTGTTTCGTTCTGCCAAGTGATGAAGAGGAAGGATTAGATAAATCGATAGTTGCGCGACGCCTGAAAGAAGCAGTATCACCGCTAGTGCTATTCCCAGCCAGAGTTGGAATCGTGCTGCGTAAGCGCAAGTGCAGACGTATGTTCATCAGGCCGACACTTTCATCATAGAGCGCCATGCAGCCACCCGTGGCTCCAAATTGCCTGATCATCTCTTGTAAAAGTTTTTTCAGCAGTGGCAGTGGATATTTCTCGACAGTTGTAAGTGGTTCTTGCTCCCCCCATGTAGCAGTTGACATCCGATTTGTTGCTCCTCGAAATAGCTGGTGGAAAGCACCAGAACGTCCAGAAATTATCGCTCGTATGGCGCTTTGTTCAGAAATGTGTCATTTATTTATGAGTATACTGAGTAGCATATCATAGGCATGTATTGTATTCAACCGTTGGATCAGAAGAAATTTGAGCGTATGCTAACTATGCAGGAGCTTTGTATCAATTTGACAAGCTCTCCTCTTCAGGGCTATCATGCTATAATGAAAAGCAATCACTTATCCTTTACATAGAAGGAGTGCCCCATGGCAGAATCCCCGGCGACTAACGGAACTGTGTTTTATGATCAACGTCTTTCCAATGGGCTGCAAATAGTAGGTCAGCCTATGCCCGATTTTGAATCGGCTGCTGTTTCATTTTATGTACGTACCGGTTCTCGTGACGAACCCGATCTCAGTATTGCAGGCGTCTCCCACTTTCTGGAGCATATGGTTTTCAAGGGTACAAAAACGCTTGACTGGCAGGAGATAACTCTTGAATTTAATAAGATAGGGGCTGAGCTTAACGCCTTTACTTCACACGAATCCACCGTCTATTATGCTCGTGTTTTGGGTGAATATCTGGAACGTGCCGTCGAGTTGCTTAGCGATATGATGTATCCTCGTCTGGTTGAGAGTGATTTCGAGACAGAAAAAGAAGTTATCATCAATGAAATCGCTCGCTCTGAAGACCAACCCTATAACCTGGCTTTTCGGCGCATGATGCAAACGTATTTTGGTACTCATCCTCTGGGTCATGATGTGCTTGGATCACGAGAAAGCATTCGTAATATGCGCATTGAACAGATGCGTGACTATTGGAAACGCCGTTATGCTGCGAACAACATCATTCTTGCCATTGCAGGCAACTTTAATTGGGAGCATGTTGTTAGTCTTGCTGAAAAACACTGCGCGAACTGGCAGACAGGTGAGAGTGGGCGCCAGGTTTCGCAATATGAACCGGCGCATCCTGTTAATGACATCATTGTGGATGAGAACCTCAAACAGCAGATCATTATTCTTGCTATGCCCTCTGTGGATTTGAAAGATCCTGACTACTATGCGGCTAACCTTGCTGGCAGTATTCTTGGCGATAGTGATGGCTCTCGTCTCTTCTGGAATATCTATCAAAAAGGCCTGGCGGAATCGGCCAGCGCCGGAATCTGGAGTATGGAAGGCACCGGCATTATGATAATGGAGGCGAACTCGACACCGGAGGAAGCCCCTCATGTTCTCAAATTGCTACGTGTCGAACTAAATAGCTTGTTAGAAGATGGAGTTTACGAGGATGAACTTCGTCGTGCAAAAGATAAATGGATCAGCAGTCTAGTTTTGAGTAGCGAGTCAACCTTTGCTCGTATGCGCTCACTCGCCAATGACTGGGTCACTGAAGGCCGCCTGCTCAGTGTTGATGAAGAGGTTGAGCGTATTGAGAAAGTGACGGCAGAAGATGTCATGCGGTCCGTGCGCCGCTTCCCTATACACGACAAGCAAGTTCTCACGACCCTGGGCCCGTTAAGCGAAAAGGAAATGCTCGCCTGAATGTAGTAAGTGTCAGCTTTTCTCTTCCATTGCGCAAGAACACAGCAAGCATTGGAGTTTGCTGTGTTCTTTTAACCCCTTTACTCAACCACAAACTGCAAGCTATGGCAGGGCTATACTGCTTATTCGTTATCTTGTTCTTCTGTTAAAAACCTGCAACTACTTTTACTTTAACCCATGCTGCCTGGCATTCATCGAAATTCTTGTGTCGATGAGAATGAATTGACACGTTTTGCATACACCTCACGTACTATTTAGGGAAAAGGAATGATTAGGGAGAAAGGAATGAATATGAATTTGACAGGAAAAGTCGCATTAGGCTCGCTTGCCATTTACCTCCTCCTATGATACACTTTAAATGGATCTTTAGGACTTATTTTAAGTAAGTAGCATGATAATATTAACTTTGACTTCTGTAGCGAAGGCAGAAGTGAAGATAGATACAAAAATACAATACATAATAACGCTACATATGTTGGTGTAGTGAGGAGGTTTTTTATACTTTGACAACAGAAAATATTCGACTTATCCCGCTAGGAGGCCTGGGAGAAGTCGGAAAGAACATGATGGTCGTTGAGTACGGCGACGATATCATCATTATTGATTGTGGGCTGATGTTCCCCGATGATGAAATGTTTGGAGTCGATCTTGTTATCCCCGATACCAGCTATCTCACGGACAAAAAGCAACGCATTCACGGCATTTTTATTACCCATGGGCATGAAGACCATATTGGCGCTTTAGCCTATGTTTTACCAATGCTCGGTTTTCCCCCCATCTATGCGACGCGCCTTACCCAGGGACTGATAAGCGTCAAACTCAAAGAACACAAGCTGCTCGATAAAACAATTATCAACGTTGTTACTCCAGGCGATCAGGTGCCATTAGGAGAATGCCTGGTGGAGATCGTGCGTGTCAATCATAGCGTGCCCGATGCAGTATCCCTTGCAATCCACACGCCAGTAGGCACGGTTGTCCATACTGGTGATTACAAATTTGATCATACTCCTATTGATGGGCGACCTGCTGATTTTGGTACCCTGGCACGTATTGGCAACCAGGGGGTCCTCGTAATGATGGGAGATAGCACAAGAGTTGAATCACCTGGCTATACGCCGTCAGAACGTGTCATTAACGATTCATTCGATAAAATTTTTGCGAATGCGCCAGGGCGCATCATTATAGCTACCTTTGCGTCTCTGCTCTCTCGCGTGCAGCAGGTTATTGATACCGCCAGTCGCTACGAGCGTGTGGTTGCACTGGTAGGGCGCAGTATGGTCAATAATGTGCAAATGGCGATCGATCTTGGGTACCTGAACATTCCTAAAGCTATGCTCATCCGTGCGGAAGACATTAACAAATTTCCACCTGAGCGTGTGGTCATCATCTGTACTGGTAGTCAGGGAGAACCAACCTCTGCTCTCACTCGCATAGCTAACCAGGATCATCGACTTGTACGTATCCAGAAAAATGATACAGTTATTCTTTCGGCTACGCCGGTGCCGGGCAACGAGAAAATGGTCAACCGCACTATCAATAACCTGTTCCGCCAGGGAGCCGAGGTATATTATCAGGCTATCGCCAATGTACATGTTTCAGGCCATGCTGCTCAGGAAGAGCTGAAGTTGATGTTGAATCTGCTACGACCGACCTACTTCCTGCCTATCCATGGTGAATTTCGCCAACTAATCCTCCATGCCAAGTTAGCCAGTTCGCTTGGCATCCCGGAAGATCATATTGTTATCGCCGAAGATGGAGATATTGTCGAAGTGACCCGCGATGCGATTAAAATCGGGGAACATGTTGCTTGCGGTAATGTGTTTGTAGATGGGCTTGGTGTAGGAGATATTGGGCAGATTGTGCTGCGCGATCGCCAGGTGCTGGCGCAAGACGGCATTCTCATGGTTGTTCTTACCGTCGATAAAGAGACTGGACTTCCTCTGGCAGGACCGGATATCGTTTCGCGTGGCTTTGTCTATGTCCGTGATTCTGAAGAACTGCTGGAAAAAGCTCGCGAACGCGTACTGGAATCGTTCGTTGGTTTGAATGGGCATGCCTCAGATTGGTCGTTTGTGAAAGACAAGATCAAGCATACGCTAAGCGAATACTTGTATGAAAAGACACATCGCCGACCAATGATTCTGCCGCTTGTAATGGAAGTGTAGGGACGGGAGTGGTTGGGATGCAGGGTGGGGACCCTTGCGTCGTCCTGGGTGAATGTCTCTGACGTTGCACTTGCTTCTCTGGAACATATGCGCTATGATACAGGTGTCTTCGTGACTCTTGCATGGCAAGAAGGAGTAACCTAACATGGCAGCACATGATCAGAAGAATGAACAAAAGCAGAAGACACGTGTGGGGTCAGGTTTAGACGCAGGCAAGACTTCCCGTGTCAGCAAAGCAGCCGGGAATCTTGGATCTGAAAGCATGCGTGTTGAGCAGGGTTCCAAAACCCCTGCGACAAACCAGCGTTCTCAGAATCCTGTCCCTGCAAGACGATCGCGGGGCAATAAGCAGGGGTCAAAAAAAGGCGGTTCTGCTGATCGCCCCGGTTCTGGGTCTGCTCCTGCCGATTCACGCATTATTGGTAGAATGCATCGTAAGTGGCAATCTCTGGGACCACATAGCAAGCAGGCCATTTTTAGCTTGCTTCTGCTCCTCCTGTCAATGCTCCTGTTTGGTGCTCTTACCGTCTGGCATACATCACCCATATTTGCTGCTCTTGATGGATTCTTTCTCACATTCTTTGGTTGGGGAGCGTATCTGCTCGTTCTCGGTTTGATTGCCTTTGCCATTGCTCATCTCATTGAAGGGACACGAAAGACACGCTTTATTCGCTGGTCTCTGGTTTGGGGACCATTCGCGCTCTTGCTTTTAATGCTTGCTGAAAGCCGATTGATACTGGGCAGCCCTATTGGAGGAGTCATTGGCTCATTAATGGTACGCCCATTACTCGGCTGGCCAGTACTTGTTCAACATATCCTTGTGATTGGACTATGCGTGATTTTTGCTATAGTCACTTTTCGCATCACCTTTGACCATCTATGGCTGGTCACCGGTTACGCCAGGAAGGTAACCTCTTTGCTTCCACGAAAGTCATCAAGCGGAAACGATGCCAGTCCATCTCCATTTCTTGGCCAGCGTCCGCAATATAGTCGCTATGCAAGCCAGCTGGTGAGTTCACCTGGCGTTCAGAATAGACAACATGCTGGCGAAGAAGAAGCATTTGGCGACGAAGCAGGAATTGATTTTGAAGCTGATTTCGGTGATGAAGATGACCCTCTAAATGATATCAACCTGCATAAACAAGAGATCGGAATTGTACCACGTGGTTCGCGTGCTGCCAGTCAATTTGAACGCGATGAGCATAAAGCCGCTGTGCAAGGAGCGCGGCAACAACCTTTGCCATTAGGCACTCATAGCGCCGACAACAATCTGGATGATGAAGAAGAGATGGAGCCGTTATCTCCCAATCCGTTGCGCCCTAATCAACCCAAGATTGTTACACGTGCTGCGAAGCCACCCGAGATAGAGTCACCCTGGAAATTAGTCGAGATAGCTATCCTGAATAACCCCGAAGATGTCAAATTTCATTTGCTGGGTGACGATACCAAGACACTGGCTAAAACAATCCAGGACACGCTGCGCAGTTTCCGTGTGGAAGCTGAAGTCAAGGAGGAAGATATCAGTATTGGCCCGACTGTCATTCGTTTTGGAATTCGCCCAACAGGCAAACCTGCTATGAAGGAGGATGAGAAAGGGCGATGGGTTCCTATCAAGGATGCCAATGGCAATATTGTGTATGAACAACGTACGCGTGTGAGCCGAATTATGGCCTTGCAAAACGATCTCGCACTTGTGCTCGAAGCAAAGTCGATCCGCATGGAAGCTCCTGTCCCAGGACGCCCCTATGTGGGAGTCGAGATCCCCAACAAGAATAGCAGGTTAGTGACCTTAAGAGAAGTGTTGGAAAGCAAAGAGTACCAGTCAGCAAAGGCAAAATCAAAGTTGACCATTGCCCTCGGTAAAGATGTTGCGGGCGCAGTGCGTGTAGGCGATTTAGCGCGTATGCCTCACCTGCTCATTGCTGGAGCGACAGGCGCAGGTAAGAGTGTCGCAATCAATGCTATCATTGCCAGTATCCTTAGCCAGGCTACACCAGACGATGTGCGCTTTTTAATGATCGACCCTAAAATGGTCGAATTAAATATGTATAATGGCATTCCTCACCTGCTTTCACCAGTTGTGATAGAAGTCGATAAGGTCGTTAGTTTGCTGAAAATCGCCATTGCTGAAATGGAGAAAAGATACCGTATCTTCTCACAATTGGGTGTGCGCAACCTTGATGGATATCGAAAACTGCGAGCGGAACGATTGGTGCGACGCGATTCTACACTCAAAAATCTGCCTGCTATTGTCATCATTATTGATGAACTGGCTGACTTGATGATGGCTGCTCCTGAAGAGGTCGAGGGATTGATCTGTCGTTTAGCGCAACTTGCACGCGCAACCGGCATTCACCTGGTCATAGCCACACAACGACCGTCAGTGGATGTGATTACAGGTCTCATCAAGGCCAATATCCCGACGCGTATCTCATTTATGGTCAGTTCAGCGGTTGACTCGCGCACAATCATCGATATGGGGGGTGCGGAACGTCTTCTTGGACGTGGTGATATGCTGTATCTCCCGGCAGAAGCAGGTAAACCTGAACGCATTCAGGGAGCATTTGTTGCGGATGATGAGGCAGATAGGCTTATTATATATTGGAAACAGCAAGCTATCGAGCACGCCGCTGCAGTAGCTGCTGCTACAGCGAGCAATAACCCTCAAAATCAGCCTCAGACAATTGTCCCTCCAGCGGTTGAGCCAGGTTGGGAAGTGAGTGATCATGTCTCTGACGAGTTTGAATTGGATGACGAACTGCTTGAGCAGGCAGAGCAAGTCGTGTATGAATACGAACGTGCCTCTATTTCCTTGTTACAGCGGCGTCTTCGTATCGGCTATTCACGAGCAGCGCGCTTGATCGATCTATTGGAGGAGCGAGGCATTATCGGGCGCTCCGAACAGGGAGGTCGTTCTCGCGAAGTATTTGAAAAAAGAGATGCCAAATACGATGGTAGAGGCGAGGGAAGAACGATGGCTGATGAAGCCGCTGATATCATAGCTGAGGAGAAGGCACGCGAAGAGTTTTTGAAGAAACATGGCACAGGAGG
>WNFW01004020.1_pt1 | contig 19474 bp, 17 predicted proteins | sample 5400131 | NCBI WGS metagenome assembly WNFW01 (sample SAMN13153362, study PRJNA577476) | soil metagenome | isolation source: 20 cm soil or saprolite under grassland replicate 1 | place: USA:California | collected 2016-06-15 | reverse complement strand
CGTGGCGATGTGATTTTCTCCAACCCTAACCTGACCTTTTACCCCTTGGATAAAAAACCTGCGGTACGTCTTTGGCAGCTGTATTGATTAAGTCTTCTATGATCTGGGACTCGGCGGGTTTTCTTCCCCGCTTATCCAAGGACTTTAGCCGGAGCTTCTCCAGATTCTCCTTTGCTGTCAGACTCAGATATAAGCTCGTCTTAATTCGTCTTCGACCGCGTCCGGCAACCTTGCGCTTTAGTGAAGAAGCCGGAATGCCAGGCTGCTTGTCCTTGAAATCAGAACTCATGTATCGCACTGTGTCTTCTTTTTCGTACAACATTACCTTTCCGAATTCATCCCACTGCCGATCACTAGTTGTTGCGTGCCATTCACCGGGCATCGGGCAAAAGCCACACCAAAGACGCGGGAAGACCATTGAGTGCGAACGAAGCTTTGCTAGAATTTAAACGTGACTGCAAAAGATATTCTGCAGCAAGGCCGAAACTGCTGGAAAAAGGTCCGGTCAGGGCGTGTCAAGTTTCTGATCGATGGCGCAGCTTATTTTTCCGCGCTTGCCGAAGCTCTGGAGCATGCTCGTGAGTCCATACTCATTCTGGGGTGGGACTTTGACAGCCGTATTTGTCTGCGACCAGAAGCGAACGGTTCAGCGCCGGCTTCCAAGGACCTGGGGACGCTCCTGAACACGCTCGTAGCGAGGCGGCGAAAGCTGCACGCTCATATTCTGATCTGGGACTATTCCATGATTTTCGCGCTAGAACGTGAGCCCACACCTTTTTTTGACCGCGCCTGGCGCAAAAGTTCACGCATCCATTTCCAACTGGACGGAAATCATCCCATCGGAGCCTCTCACCACGCAAAGATCGTAGTGATTGATGATGCCGTCGCATTCGTCGGCGGCCTCGATCTGGCAAAAGGGCGATGGGACACCCCGGAACATCGGCCGGAAGACCCGAGACGCGTAGATTTCAATAGAGCCTACCTGCCACCGCATCACGACGTCCAGGTCGCAGTCGATGGCGAAACCGCCGCGGCTCTGGGAGAGCTAGTGAGACATCGATGGTGGCGTGCTACCGGCGAACGGCTAAGCGCTTTTAAAAGTTCCGAAGATCCTTGGCCGTCTAACTTGATCCCGGACCTCACACAAATAGATGTGGGGATTGCGCGCACCGTGCCGGCTTATATGGATACCCGGGAGATCCGGGAGGTAGAAACGCTCATTAGAGAAGCCATCTCGGCGGCGCAACGTTTAATCTACATCGAAAATCAATACCTCAGTTCCGCTGCTGTGGTCGAGGCCCTCGTCAATCGCTTGCGCGAAGCGGACGGCCCCGAAATCGTTCTCGTCATATCGCGAGAGAGCTACGGTTGGCTGGAAAGCGCCACCATGGATGTCCTCCGCGCGCGTCTGTTGAAACGCTTGCGCGACGCGGACGAGTACCATCGGCTGCGCGTCTATTGTCCAGTCATCGATGGTTTGGCTCAGGGCTGCATCTCAGTCCATTCGAAGCTTCTGATTGTGGATGACCGGCTGGTGCGCATCGGCTCTGCCAATCTCTGCAACCGCTCCATGGGACTCGATACCGAATGCGATTTGGCTTTCGACACGGATGGCCGCAAGGAAATCGAACAAAGGATTGCGCTGTTTCGAAATGCCCTGATCGCCGAGCATCTCGGCGTACAGCCGGAGCAGGTAAGCCGAACGTTGTCAGGCACGAATTCGTTGATCAAGACCATTGATGCTTTGCGGGGGAACAGCGCGCGCACTCTGGAACTTCTCGACGGATCCGTTTCGGAATGGTTGGATCAGATGATTCCCGAATCCGCCATCGTGGATCCGGAATCCCCCATCGCCGCGGAGAAACTCGTCGATGAACTGGTTGCTCCCGAGGAACGTGGTTCGACCAGCGGAGCGTTGTTTCGGGGGGTCATGATCTTGGTTCTTTTATTTGGTCTTGCCGCGGCCTGGCGCTGGACCAGCCTGGGGCACTGGGTGAACGTCCAAACTATCGCAAGTTGGGAGACTTCCCTCCAACAGAGCGCCGCGGCGCCTCTATTCGTTATCGGCGCTTATCTGCTCGGCGGTTTGGTCGTGTTTCCCGTCACGCTCTTGATAGTCGCTACGGCATTTGCTTTCGGGCCGTGGACGGCAGTTATCTATTCGTTGCTCGGCTGTGTGACCAGCGCAATGTTGGCGTATGCAATTGGCTATCTACTCGGGCGTGACACGGTCGCGCGCTTGACCGGACCGAGATTGCGTCGCCTCAATCGCCTGATCGGGCGACACGGTATCCTCGCGATCGTGGTGATTCGCATGCTTCCTGTCGCGCCTTATTCCGTGGTGAATTTGGCCGCCGGAGCGGCGCGTGTTCCTTTTCGTGATTTCGTCTTGGGATCCGTGATTGGCATAAGCCCCGGAGTGATCGGCATCACCTTATTCGAAGACCAGCTTGAGCAAATGATTCGCTCCCCAAGTCTCCTGACGCTCGTGACATTGGCGGTTATCTTGTCACTCATGTTGCTGGGAGTGACGTGGTTTCGCCGCTGGTCGGCGCCGGCCATACTCCGAGACGAACGGAAAATTAACGACGCAAAACGGCCGGCGGATCTCGATGATTCCGCTGGTTGACGATAGAGCCATTCTCTGTCTCTACCCCTTGGAAACCGGCCGATTTGGCAAGACAGCCTTACGCCCGATATAGCGTCGCGGTGACGGAACCTCTTCATTTGGGCTTTTTTTGGGCTATAGTGAATGAGTAAGTCAGTTAAAGTGAAACATCCAAATCAAGATGAACCTGGGAATGGGTCTGAGGTTGCGGACGGGACCGATGAGCGTCGGCCCAACATTATCGAGACCGCCAACTTCCTGGAGCCTGTACACGTTCGGTCATTCACGCTGACGGGTATTTTTCTCCTTTTAGCGTTATACGCGCTAAAGATTGGCAGCGATTTCTTCGTGCCCGTCATGCTGGCTTTTCTGTTGAGTTTTCTGTTCGCGCCTGTCGTGCGAATTTTGCACCGTTTGTACATCCCTTTGTCTCTCGGAGCCGCTCTGGTTTTGTTCGGGCTTATTGGCGTCCTGACATTTGGTATCTATCAACTCGCGGCGCCCGCCAGCGGTTGGATGGCGAAACTGCCGAAAGCCGCGGCGCAATTGGAATATCGACTCAGCAATTTGAAGCAGACATTCAGGGAATTCAGCAAAGCGAGTCGGGAAGTCGAGCGGATTACTAAATTTGATACCGCCGGGACGGCTCAACAGGTGGAGGTGAAGAAGTCCAGCGTCGGGGAGATCCTGTTAGGTCAGACTCAAGGATTTCTTGTGAGTGGCGGCGTCATGTTCGTTCTTTTGTTTTTTCTCCTGGCTTCCGGAGACATGTTTTTGCGCAAACTGGTCACAGTGTTACCGCGTTTTGAGAACAAAAAGCTCGCCGTGGAAATCTCTCGTCAGATCGAACGTGACATTTCAAGATACCTGTTGACCGTGACTCTGATTAATGCCGCGTTTGGATCCGCCGTCGGGCTAAGCATGTATTTTATCGGTCTGCCCAACGCGCTTTTGTGGGGCGTAATGGCTGGTTTATTGCACTTCATCCCGTTCTTGGGAGCTATTGTAGGGATCAGCGTCGTAACTTTAGTGGCCCTCGTCACCATGGATCAATTCACCTCGATTTTGCTCGTACCGTCAGCGTATTTGGGGTTGAACCTGCTTGAAGAGTATTTATTTTTCCCCTTCCTCATCGGCCGCCGCCTTCTGCTTAATCCGGTCGTCATTTTCATATGGCTGATTTTCTGGGGATGGCTTTGGGGTATTCCGGGAGCGTTAATGGCAGTACCCCTGCTTGCCATTTTCAAGATCGTTTGTGATCACATAGAGCCACTCGCCGCCGTGGCCGAATTTCTCGGCCGCTAATGTCAGCCGCACGGCAACCAATCGGTCCTATGTCTCAGTTCGTCCCAAATCTGCACCACTGCATATGGTTTTGTTTCACTTTTGAGATCGACGCGAATTCATACCGGAATGCCAGTGTAAAACGGTTGGTATGTTCCTTGCGTTTAAAGAATTTAAAGACAGAACGAAGGAAAAATCCATACATAGAATATAATGCGATGAGAGAAATTGAATGACCCGCCGACGCCGAAATAAAAGAAAGGGACGCGCAAACTCCACGACGGATCCAGAGATCCGTGGCCGGACGACTAAGGTAAGGCACCGAACAAACGAAGCATGCACGACGAGAAACAAAAGACCGGTGTCGCAATTTCACTCTGCTGAGTGAGAATTCCAATGGCAGCTCGAAAGTCCAAAACAGGAAAAAAAAAGCAGCCACGCAAGACCAACTCGCTTTCAAGGCCGATTTGGAAGGGTAGCATCGATTTTGGTCTGGTCAACATACCGGTCTCCCTCTACTCGGCGGAAACGCCGAGTAGGTTGGATTTCGATATGCTCGACAAGCGAGATTTTTCCCGCGTTCGTTATCACCGAGTCAATGAAAGGACCGGTAAAGAAGTTCCTTGGGATCAAGTTATCAAGGGTTATGAGTACGAAAAGGGGGAATACGTCGCCCTCACTGACGAAGATTTCCGCCGAGCGAATGTCGAGTCAACCCAATCGATCACCATCACCGACTTTGTTGATCTCTCTGAAATCAGCCCGATTTACTATGACAAGCCGTATTATCTAGAGCCCGTGAAAAATGGTCGACGCGCTTATGCATTGTTGCGCGAGGTCATGAAAAAGACCGGTAAAGCCGGCATCGCCCGGGTCGTCATTCGCACGCGCCAGCACTTGGCGGTGCTACTCGTCCAGGGATCGCTGCTGATTTTGAATCTGTTGCGCTTTGCGCATGAGCTGCGCGACGCCTCCGCCCTCGATGTGCCCGAAACCGGCTCCAAACGCGCCGGGGTCTCGGATCGCGAGATCAAGATGGCCGAACAACTGCTCGAAAACATGATCGGCGAGTGGAATCCACAAAAGTATCGCGACGATTACTACGATGATCTAAAGAATCTAATCGATAAGAAGATTCGCTCCGGCCAGACCAAAGCGGTGGAAGCCGCCGAAACGCCGCCACGGCCCAAGCGGGAGGGCAAAGTTATTGACATCATGCACCTGTTGCAACAGAGCGTGAAACAGGCCCGGAGAAAAGAGGAGCCAGCACGGCGGCGCAAAGCCAGCTAAGCTTCGGCTGAATTCACGCTTAGATCAGCCTGCGCTATGGGACTGGAAACTTATCGCCGCAAACGCAACCTTGGCAAAGCACCGAAGTCTGCCGAATCGAAGGCAAAGCCCAGGCGCAAACCGACCGCGCCTCAAAGAACGCTTGGCGACATCTCGGGAGCAAAAAAGTCGGAGCTGCCGAAGTTTATTCAACCGCAGCTGGCGACCTTGGTGGATTCAGTTCCCAGCGGCGATGAATGGCTCCATGAAGTCAAATTCGACGGCTATCGGATTTTGTGCCGCATCGATGCTGGACGCATCTCTCTACTCACCCGCGAAGCGCAGGATTGGACCTCGCGCTTCCCGTCTATAGCAGACGCCGCCAAAGAGCTGCCGGTTCGGCAAGCGCTTTTGGATGGTGAAGTGGTTGCTCTCGAAGAGGACGGGACGAGCAATTTCCAGTTGTTACAGAACTCACTCAAGCAAAAGACCGGCACAAATCTCGTCTACTTCGTTTTTGACCTGCTTTATCTCGATGGTCAGGAGTTAATTGCTTCTCCCCTTCTCGCCCGTAAAGAGCTCCTTAAAAAGATTCTCCAGGGCAAGACGCGAAATACAGCCTTCGCTCCCGCCGTTCGCTACAGCGAACACTGGATTGGCCAAGGCGAAGCTCTTTTCAAAAAGGCATGTGAAATGGGAATTGAAGGCATCATTGCCAAAAAAGCGAACCAACGATATCGCCCAGGCCGAAGCCGCGACTGGCTAAAAATAAAATGTCTGAAAGGCCAAGAATTTGTGATCGGTGGTTTTAGCGATCCGGCCGGGTCGCGAGCAGGGCTCGGCGCATTGCTTCTTGGCGTCTACGACGACAAGGAACAATTGCATTATGCCGGCCGCGTCGGTACGGGTTTTAACGCGACCACGTTGAGAGATCTCCGCGGACGGCTCGATAAGCTCGGGCAAAACTCGCCGCCATTCGCCAAACCTCCCGTCGGAAGAGAGGCAAAAGGGGTGCACTGGGTCAAGCCGGAGCTGGTCGGCGAAGTCGTCTTCACCGGCTGGACGCGCGATGGCGTTCTCCGCCACCCTTCTTTCAAAGGTTTGCGTGAAGACAAACCGCCTCATCAAATTCGCCGGGAGGAGGCTGCGGCGACTGCAAAAGTCGCGTCTTCCGGCTCCGACGGCAATTCCGCTATTAATAATGGCAACGCCGATAGAGATAACGATGATGAAATTGCCGGCATAAAGCTCACTCATCCCGACCGTATCCTGTATCCCGATCAGGGAATTACCAAACGCGACCTGGCCCATTATTACGAGCAGATCGCCGACTGGATCATGCCGCACATCGAAGGACGGCCTCTCACACTGGTGCGTTGTCCTGAAGGGTATAAGAAGCAATGCTTTTATCAGCGGCACACTCGCGAGTCTCTCGATCCGGCGATTCGCCCTATTCAAATAAAGGAGCGTGGATCGGTCGTCTCTTACGTTTCAGTCGAATCTCTCTCTGGACTCATCGCGCTGGTACAGATGGGAGTGTTGGAGCTTCACGCCTGGGGCTCGCGTAAGGGTCGAATCGAGCAACCGGACCGCTTGGTGTTTGACCTTGACCCCGACCCATCAGTGTCATGGGAAAAGCTGAAGGAGGCCGCCGAGACGTTGCGATCACGACTGTCCGACCTGAATTTGGGCGCGTTTGTCAAGACCACCGGCGGCAAAGGACTTCACGTCGTCGTCCCCATTACGCCTAAACGAGATTGGAATTTTGTCAAAGATTTTTGCAAGGCGTTTGCGGAAGGTGTGGTTCGGTCGGCGCCCGATCAATACATCGCCACTATGTCTAAATCGAAGCGAAAGGGAAAAATTTTCATCGACTATCTGCGCAACGCCAGAACGGCGTCCGCGGTTTGCGCTTATTCTACGCGAGCGCGCTCGGGGGCGCCGGTTTCCGTTCCGTTAGGTTGGGACGAATTGGCCAAAGACCTTCGATCGGCTTTTACGATTGCAAACGTGCCCCGCCGTCTGGCGGGTCAACGAAAAGATCCCTGGGCGGATTATGAATCGGCGCGCGCCCCGATTGCTCGAGACATGATGAAAAGAATTTAGCTTTGAAAGCTCATCAACCATTCCTTGGCTGCAATTTATCCAGGAGGTATTCATGAAGACATTGCTCGCAATCATTGGCACCACAGGTCTGGGCGTTCTAACGATGTACATCCTCGACCCCGTCACCGGACGGATGCGAAGAGCCAAAGCACGCGATCAGCTGACACGATTTCAAAGGAAAGCGAAGGATGCGGCCACCGTTACGGCGCGCGACCTAAGGAATCGAGCCGTAGGAACTTTTGCTGAAGGACGGGCGAAGATTTTTGGCGAAACCGTTGACGATACGGTGCTTGTGGAACGCGTCCGTTCAAAACTCGGTTTTATGGTCCGCCATCCTTCTTTCATTGACGTCCGCGTAAGCGATGGCCGCGTGACTTTGAGCGGTCCTATACTCTCCGATGAAGTCCAACAACTCGTGCGCGGCGTTGCCGCAGTACGCGGCGTCTGCGATGTCGAAAATATCTTGGAAGTGCACGAGAGAGCCGAAGAGGTTCCCGGGTTTGAGGCCGATATTCCAAAACCCAGCGGAGAGACAATTGATCTCCTACAGCGGCACTGGGCGCCTTCGACGCGCTTTTTAGTCGGAACTGCGGGTGCCGCATTGGCTCTGCTTGCCAATCGCCGTACCCGGAATCTCGCGCCGCTTTCTGCCCTCGTTGGTCTCGGCTGTTTGTTTTACGGCGTTTCGGTAGACGGGACAAAGAAAAACCGTAAAGTAGAGGAAGGAATCGAATCTCCATCGACCGGCGGCTGGACGGCGTGATGCAAGGTCTGACAGTTGAGAAAATATTCCCACTGAAGCGACACCTTACTTACGATGTTCTTGGGTCTAACACAGCCTCTTTGATGATCCGTTGCGTAAGTTATCGGTAACGTTGAACAGAAAGGAACGGCGTCATGGTTCAAACTGCAGCAGACGTTTTGGTTGAAACCCTGATCGATTGGGAAGTCGAGGTCGTCTTCGGATTGCCAGGAGATGGCATCAACGGGATCATGGAGGCCCTAAGAAAGCGCCAGAACGATATTCGTTTCATTCAGGTTCGACATGAAGAAGCCGCCGCATTCATGGCCTGTGGTTACGCCAAGTATACGGGCAGACTTGGCGTATGTTTGGCCACCTCCGGGCCCGGCGGCATTCATCTGCTCAACGGACTCTACGATGCAAAAATGGATGGCCAACCGGTTCTCGCCATTACCGGACACCATTATCACGATCTAATCGATACCTATGCTCAACAGGACGTCGACCTAGATCGGGTTTTCATGGACGTGGCTGTCTATAATAGCCGAGTCATGGGGCCTTCCCATGTCGAACAAGTAGCGACTCTAGCGTGTCGCACCGCCCTCAACTATCGCGGGGTGGCTCACATTAATTTCCCCGTCGATCTGCAGGAGCACAAAGTCGATGAGCATTCGAAGCGGAATGTGCCCGGACACACGTCAAAAGTTTTCGCCGCGAGATCCGGATCCCCGGTTGAGGAAGACTTGCAGTGCGCGGCCGAAGTCCTCAACGCCGGAAAGAAAGTGGCGATTCTAGCGGGGCAAGGTGCTTTGGGAGCCACGGACGAGCTGGAACAGACCGCTGAAATCTTGGCAGCGCCGATTATCAAGCCTTTGCTGGGCAAGGCGGCCGTGCCGGATGACAGCCCGTATACGACGGGCTCCATCGGGTTGTTGGGAACTAAACCTTCTCAGGAAGCGATGGAAGAATGCGATACCTTACTAATGGTTGGCACTTCGTTTCCTTACATCGAGTTTTTGCCGAAACCCGGACAGGCTCGGGGCGTGCAGATCGACGTTAACCCGACCCGCATCGGCTTGCGTTACCCTGTAGAAGCCGGCCTCGTCGGCGACAGCCGGCTTACTTTAAGAAAACTATTGCCTCTTCTCAAACGCAAAGAAGGTCGAAGCTTTTTGAAAAAAGCGCAGGACGGAATGCAAGAGTGGTGGAAGCTGATGGAAGAGCGCGGCACCAGAGATGATAAACCAATGAAGCCACAGGTGGTCGCTTGGGAACTGGGGAAACGGCTCGCTGCCGACGCCATCGTCTCAGCCGACTCGGGAACGATCGCCACGTGGTTTGCCCGCCAGATTCCCGCCAGGCGCGGTCAGAAATTTTCGCTTTCGGGAACTCTCGCCAGCATGGCCAACGGCCTGCCTTACACGATCGCCGCGCAGGTTGCCTACCCGGAAAGGCAATGCGTTGGCTTTGTCGGCGACGGCGGATTTTCCATGCTCATGGCGGAATTCGCCACCGCCGTTAAGTACAAGCTTCCGATCAAAATTGTCATCGTCAAGAACAACTCGTTGGGGCAGATCAAATGGGAGCAAATGGTTTTCTTGGGCAATCCCGAATACGGCTGCGAGCTGCATCCAATCGACTTCGCCGCGTTCGCCCGCGCCTGCGGCGGAAGCGGATTCACCATCGACGATCCGAAGGATTGCGGGCGAATTTTGGATCAAGCTCTGGCAACGCCAGGACCAGTGATCGTGGAGGCCATCGTCGATCCGTTGGTACCGCCGATGCCGGCAAAGATCACGTTGGATCAAGCGATCAAGTTCGCCGAATCTCTGGCTCGCGGCGAGCCGAATCGATCAAAAATCGCTTGGACCCTGCTCTCTGATAAAGTGCGTGAGCTGATTTAGCGGAGGAAAGGATTATGCCAAAAACCATAGATCGCGACGAAGTTCAACGCTTGACGAGACAAGGCGCGCAATTGGTCGAGGTTCTTCCGGGAAAGCAGTATCGGGAATTGCACCTTCCCGGCGCGATCAACATACCATTGCATTCACTCGATCAAGAATCGGTCGCCGCGTTGCAAAAGGACAATCCAGTGATTGTCTATTGCTACGATGCCGCGTGGCGGCTCGAAAGCCTGGGCTTCGACAAAGTATTCGATTACGTGCCGGGGAAAGTCGATTGGTTGGCGTACGGTTTACCGGTAGAAGGAGAACAAGCGGAATTTCCAATGGTAATCGATCGAATGGAACGTGACGTTCCGACCTGCCAGTTGGACGATTCTTTGGCGGAGGCAAAGCGGCGCGCCGAGAAACTCGGCTTTAATCTATGCCCGGTTGTGAACAAACAAGGCATTGTGCTCGGCCTTATCCGAGAAGAGATGTGGAAAGACGATTTAGACGTATCGGCCGAGAGCGTTATGCAACTCGGTCCTATTACTTTTCGTCCCAGTTACTCGGTTGATGACGCCACGGAATTTCTTAGCAAACACGACTGGGGCTCAGCTTTGGTTACCTCTTCGGACGGAAAATTGATGGGCATTTTTAGACGCGAGCTATCGGCGGAGAAAAAGCAGATTCCGAAATCGGAGATTTGGGCATGAGCGTCGAAATTGGATATTCGCTCTCAAGCGAGGAAACCTCGCCCAAGGATTTGGTTCGGTACGCCAAGCGCGCTGAGGACGCCGGTTTCACCTTCGCTTTGATCTCGGACCACTTTCATCCATGGATCAAGCGGCAGGGCCATAGCCCGTTTGTCTGGAGTGTGATCGGCGGGATTTCCGAAGTGACCAAACGCTTGTCTGTTGGCACCGGAGTCACCTGCCCGATTCTGCGCATTCATCCTGCCATCATCGCTCAAGCCGCAGCTACAACGGCGATGATGATGCCGGGCCGTTTTTTTCTTGGCCTGGGAACGGGTGAAAATCTAAACGAGCACATTTTAGGAAAGCATTGGCCACCCATCCAGCTACGCCAGGAGATGCTTCGAGAAGCTGTCAAAATTCTCCGCTTGCTCTGGCGCGGCGGCAATCAGAGCTACTACGGAAAATACTATACGGTGGAAAATGCGGAGATCTTCAGCCGCCCAGACCAACTGCCGCCGATCATGATTGCTGCCGCCGGTGCTACCTCCGCCGAACTGGCCGGCTCCATTGGAGACGGTCTCATCAGCACGGTTCCCGAGGAAAAGATTGTGAATAAATTCCGCGCCTCCGACAACGGAGCGGAAAAACCCTGCTACGGGCAGATGACGGTCTGCTGGGCGGAAACCGAAGAACAAGCCAAGAAGACCGCCAGAGAGTGGTGGCCGGTGGCGGCGATTCCTGGAAAACTAATGGGCGAGCTGGCCACGCCGGCTGAATTCGAAGCAGCCGCACAATTAGTCGACCAACACGCGGTGATATCACAGGTGGTGTGCGGACCCGATCCCGACAAATATCTCGAAGAGATCAATTCCTTCAAAAAGGCCGGTTTTGATCACGTTTACATCCACCAAGTCGGCCCCGATCAGGAAGGATTCTTCCGTTTTTACGAGCGCACAATAGCGCCCAGGCTCCATTGATGCAAATGCAGAGCATTCTGTAAGAAGAAAGGGAGAAGTGAAGGACCGGATTTGGACCTCGTCGGGAGGATCTAAGTGAGTCACAAGTGAATATCATCGGCGCAAAGCGATGGGCGATTCCGGAAGGTTACATTCCGCCCTATAGCCACGGGGCGGAACCGCAGCTCACGAGCCACGAGACGGTTTGCATTTTAAACGCTAACGACCGCGACGCCCAAGTCGCACTCACGATTTATTTTTCTGATCGTGAGCCCGTTGGCCCATATCGGCTCACCGTTCCCGCTCGCAGGACCAAGCACGTTCGGTTGAATAATTTGCAAGATCCGGAGCCGATACCCAAGGATACGGATTTTGCCAGCGTTATTGAATCGGACGTGCCGATCGTGGTGCAGCACACCCGGTTGGACTCGCGCCAGGCAGAAAACGCCCTGCTCAGCACGATCGCGTACGCCGGCTCATCTTAAGGGCAAGCTGCTACAAACGACGGTGAGCAGCTTTTCGTCGAGCGGAGGGAGCGCGCGCACGCGCAAACCAAGCAGAAATTATCGGAGACTCGCCCGCGACGACTTTTCTTTGGATCGAAAAACAGAAGGAGAAGCAATCTATGAAATTTCAAAAACTTGAACAGAACACCTTTGCGCTTATTTTCGACAAGGGCGACGAATTCATCGCGGTACTCACCTCATTCGCAAAAGAGAAGGATCTTGGCGGCAGCCATTTTACGGCCATTGGAGCGTTTCGCACTGTCATGCTGGGCTATTTCGATCGTGACAAAAAAGATTACAAAAAGATCCCGATCGAAGAGCAAGTCGAAGTCCTTTCGCTTGTCGGCGACATCGCCTTGAAGGACGGCACGCCGCAGGTCCATGCGCATGTCGTAGTCGGCAAATCAGACGGGACGGCTCACGGCGGCCACATTCTTGAAGCCCGAGTCTGGCCCACGCTCGAAGTGGTTCTGACCGAATCGCCCAGGCACCTGAGGCGAAAGTTCGACGCGGAAAGCGGCCTGGCATTGATCGATCTCGCCTGATTCGCTGATGGCCGCTGAGTCCACGAAAGTCATCTACGCCGCCATCGCTGCCAATCTCGGCATCGCCGCAATCAAGTTCGCCGCCGCCGGATTCACCAGCAGCTCGGCGATGATTTCCGAAGGGATCCATTCTGTGGTGGACACGGGCAACGGCGGCTTGATGCTCCTGGGCGTGCATCGGAGCCGAAAGCCCGCTGATGCCGAGCACCCATTTGGGTATGGCAAGGAGCTTTACTTCTGGACCCTGATTGTCGCGATTGTGATCTTCGCCGTAGGCGGAGGAATCTCCGCTTACGAAGGTCTGCTTCACATCCTTCATCCGGTTCGTTTGGAAAGCCCCACTTGGAACTATGCCGTTCTGGGTTTCTCGCTTGTCTTTGAAAGCTACTCCTTAATTGTTGCCTTTAAGGCGTTTCAGGCGGAGAAAGGAGACCAGGGCATCTGGCAGTCAATCGCCACCAGCAAAGATCCCACGACTTACACAGTTCTGTTCGAGGATACGGCTGCGCTGCTCGGGTTGTTCGTAGCCTTCGCCGGCGTTTTTCTCGCCCATCTCCTTGATGTTCCGCACTTCGATGGCGCCGCCTCTGTCATCATTGGAATCATCCTCGCGGTCGTTGCCGTGCTACTCGCCTACGAAAGCAAAGGCCTTCTGGTCGGTGAGGCTGTCGATCCGGAAACTCTCAAAAGCATAAGGCATCTAGCCGAGTCCGATCCGCGGGTCGAAGCTGTAAAAACCGCCCTCACCATGCATTTTGGCCCTCACACGATTCTACTGGCCATGGATCTGCAATTTCGCAAGGATCTTTCCGCGGCGGAAGTGGAGGAGAGCGTGGACAGGCTCGAAGAAACCATCCGCGAGCATCATCGAGATGTTAAACACATTTTCATCGAATCGGAATCACTCTCTCCAAAGCAGCGGAAAAATATCGCATGACTAACTTCCAAGTCGTTGTCATCAGTTGGACCGATAACCCCAATCTCACAAACGGTTGGGCCTGGACTTGTCTACACTAATCATGACACGGGTGCGTCTGATCGCGGCGGAAAATCCAGTCCTTGCAAACCGGGGGAACCCTTCGGTCTCTCACTGCGCATAAATTAGTTTTCACTACCGCCGGAGAAAGGACGGTTTTCGTTTTCTAACTTAGGGACCCAGATCGCAGATCTTTACGGTACTCGTGACTCGCTCGGTGGAGATGGAAACTGAAACGGCTTTCCCTTCCCACTTGATCACCGAGGGTGAAGTAGGTCAGGAAAAATAAGGAGATTTCGACGAACGCCAGGCACCCTAACCGCAACTCAAAGATCACTCGATCCGGTATTACTGGCGAAGATCTCCGCCGCGGCGCGTAACCCACTTTCGACTGCGCCGTTCATATAGCCTTGCCATGTAACGCTCGTGTGTTCTCCGGCAAAAAAAACCCGTCTCCAGGGAAGCCGGAGCAAACGGCGCGATGAAGGTAGGAACGAAGAATCAAAGAACGCGTAGGCACCCCGCGCCCAGGGATCATCATCCCAGGTGAAGCTGTGGGCGCCGATCAGAGATGCCCGGCCGATGCCAAAAAATCCCAAGCGTTGCGCCAGCTGCTGAGCCCCGCCAGCCTTCAGCATGGCTTTCGTTGCATCGCTCGCACCGCCGCCAGCGAGCAGTGTCAAAATGCCCTGCCTGCCGGGTTGGTCCTCGCTGCCGTCCCACACCGCTCCCAGGTCTAGATCCGTGGCGCAAGCACGCGGCCGTCCGGGCTGACGCCATGAATGACGGTCGAACTGAAGCAGGGTCTTTGTAGCCCGTCCGTATCGAAGGCGTAAAAACGCCTCGCGCTGCGCCTCAGGCAATGCAGGCACAAATTCAATTTCGGCGGCGATGGGCGCGGGTGCCGTTACTAGTGCATAGTCGGTTCGCATTTCGGTTAACCGGCGGTGGGCATTCTCGATGGTGACGCGGAGGCCTTTTTTCGTCTGGACGATGCGGCGAACGACATGGCAAAGGCGGATGGTGGTATGAAGCGCACGCGCCAGTTGGTCCGTTAGTGTATCGTTTCCCCCACGCAGCCGATACATCTTACGATTGGCGGGGTCGGACCCGGCCGCAATTTGTTCCACATAGGTAAGCAGTGACAGCTCCTCGGGGTCGGCGACAAAGAAGCCACGCATCGTAGTGGCGGTGGCGCGTACATCCGTGGTTACATTAGCTGCATCCAGCCAGCCGGCGATCGAGCGGCCTGCTATCGCGGAAACAATGGGTCCGTTCCACTCTTCTCCATTGAGCTTGTAAGCACGAACGAACGGCTCAAGTGCCCGTTCGGTTTGCCGCCATCCCGTCGATGCCGACCGCATACGCCGGCGACCGTCATTTCCCAGTCGGTAGTGTGAGAAGCCACCACGAAGGATCCGTGACTCGCGGATGCCGAGTTCCCGGACGAGCTGCCGGATCTCTTCCTGTTCGCCGTCGATCATTTCCCCGCCGGCCTCTCCATGCATACCAACCAACCCGTCACGCAGCGTCCATACGCGTCCGCCGATACGTTGTCGGGCCTCGCATACGATAACGCGGCAGCCGCGCCGCTCTAGCTCACGTGCTGCCGCAAGTCCCGCGAGCCCGGCCCCAACGATCAACACAGATGTTTTTGGCACGGTTTCATTTCCTTGAATGTTGCAGAGAGCCTCATCTAGCCCATTCGGTTTTGAGCCGCAACCCCAGTGTTCCAGGAAGAGTCGTATGTTCTACTAAGAATATCAGCCCGTATGTGAGAAAGGGCGCCCCGCGATTCGGGATAGAAACGTTACAGCACTTGTCAACGCGAAGGGCGAATCAAGCTCGAGCCGCAAAGCGAAAACGAATGTTAAAACGTTTACCAGAGCAAACGTCCACGGCTCTAGATAAGCAAGCAGCGAAAGTCAGAAGATCACGACAGTAAAGTACTGTTCGCACGGCAGGAGTTCTGAGAGAAATTTGTCGGGCGTCCATCTCGCGCAGTAGAGCAGGCAGACGCGAACCGCGTTACTTAAATCGGCCGCCGGCCTGAATTAATACTAAGGTCAGGCTATTTCTTCTTGGATTTCTTACGTGGAACCTTTCCACCGGCACGGCGAGCTTCTGACAGCCCAATAGCAATGGCTTGCTTGCGGCTTTTCACTTTTTTTCCTGACCGACCGCTTCTTAAACTTCCTCGCTTGCGTTCGTGCATCGCCCTCTTAACTTTTTGCGATGCCTTTCTGCCATATTTAGCCATTGAAGTAGCCTCCTTTATATTATTGTACACAGACTTTGCGTCCTAGCGCGTGGTCGTCATCGCCCCAAAGAGCCGTAAGCGATGCCTATCTGGATAATTTTCACTTCTTTAAGCTAAGTCCCAATTTCCAAGGGATAAGCTTCGCGCCTGATGAAAGGAGAGTCTCAGATGTTGCAACTGCAAGTTAGGCTCGCCTTCTTTCTTAGTTGACCCCAAAGGGGATAAGTCCGGCACGTCTCTTTCGACCTTATCCCCTTCTATTCAGACGCCGTTCCTGCTCATTGCGCTATACGCCGCTACGATGTCTTGGTTTGTCGCTCTCCGCAAAGTCCGCCCCGGCTTCACCTGTCGAGGAGACGTCGTCAGCTCCGGTTCTTTCGAGCAGATCCTTCGCTTTTGAAGTCCATTCGGAGTTGTCGCAGTGAACAGAAAGTAATATGCCGCCCTCTTTTATACGCCCCTCGTATCGTTTCGCTTCATATTCCGGAATACCGGCACCGATAAGCGCTCCCACCAATCCGCCCGTAGCACCACCTACTCCAGCGCCTGCCAAAGCTCCCATGATAGGCCCAGCGGCGAGGAATGGTCCCACGCCTGGCACCGCAATGCTGCCCACTCCCGCCAGCCAACCCAGTGCCCCCCCGACAACGGCGCCCGAGCCGGCCCCTGTCGCGCCCCCTTCCGGTGCTTTCGTTCCCTTTTCATGGGCAAAGTCTTTCGTACCCTGATTTGCCGGAAAGAGCACCGAGATGTCCGTCGTTCGATACCCTTCGCTCTCCAGAGTTTCAACAGCATTCCTTACGCCTGCCTCATTCCGATAAATTCCGAATGCGGCTGTATTTTTACCTGCCATATCTATTCTCCTTTTTCTTGATAGTTTGAATTCAAAAACTAAATTTTACATTTCACGTCTTCTGACTGGGAGCGGAGCTTGGACTTCAATGGTGACTTAGCATCTTTTTCCTGCTTTGTTTGGCGCGTGCCGCGCCAATTGCGGTTTTCACCTCCTTTTCTTCTTCAGGAGGAGGAATGACGGCCGGTAAACCCAGTGACTGGATCCATAACTCGCGGGCCCATCCGGCGGTGTGGTAAAGGTGTTCGTCCTCTTCGGCTTCCACTTCCTTGAGCGCCTTTTTTGGAGTCTTTTCCTCGTCGCCCTTAGTCTTTTGGGCGACCTGTGCGAGCAGTTCCCAATTCAGGTGATCTTTGGTCTCCGCTTCGACGACGCACTCCGCCGTAACGATTTGAGCGGCCTCAGGTTTGCCGGATTCCAGCGCTATTTCCATCGCCTTCACCAACGATTCACCAATATGCCGAACGACTTGACGTCCTGATGTCTCCGTCTCAGCGTCAAGTCCAAATTTATCACAGAGGTCGCGGACGATCTGTTCATGCTTTTGGGTTTGCTCTAAGTATCTTTCCCACTCTTCTTTGAGGTCCTCATTAACGGCGCAACGTATCGCAGTCTCATAAACTTGCACGCCTCCCATCTCGGTCTCTAACACTTCATACAGAAGCTGCTTCAATTGTTCGGTTTGCATAATTTTTCCCTTTGAGATCGACGGCCCTATTTTCTGATCTGACACTTGATGATCCGGACATCGTTCCACAGAGCCGCGCGAGGCACTGCGATATACTGTTTTCGCTGATGGTTGCCGTGAACAGAGTGCAAATGAAATGCCATCGAGCATTTCGTCTTGCCGTCAGCCACGGTCCTTGACTTCTAGCTCGTGCAAATGATCCACGACGACCTCCTTCGGCGTGGCCCAAACAAAGGAAGTGAATATCCGGACGGACCGTATGAGCGGCAAATACCAAGTGAATTTGCTCATGCTATTTTGCGCGATGAATGAAACTAATTTGTTCCCGCGTTGCTGATCATGCGCCAAGTCGGCGGATGATTGTCATGTTGCAGACATAACGGCGCTTCGTGCTCGATTGAGCCGGCTCCGCGCACCAGCCTGAGTATGGGAAATCCATAACAATAGGTATTTAATTTCCGTATAAATCTGACACCAGGGATGGCCGAACTATGCAAGAGCCAGAAATGGTCGGCATGCCCTCCTGTTGTAATGCACGGCTGGACCCCACTATAACTACGGCACGTTTGCACGATTTCAAAAACTCGGCCCTCAACACTGAAACTCTAAGGAGGATCATGCCGAAGCCAAAGGTTCGCAAGGGTATGCCCAGTGCTCAATTAGCCAAGGAGGAATTCTCAAAGCGCGCCCGCGAGCGGTTCTACGATCCGACCTTCACGACGGTCACTGCGGAAATAGACAGAATAATTGATGTGGCATGGAAGAATTATACGGAATCCCACAAGAGTCCGCGCACACGGCAAGCCGGCCGCGACTTCAGCGACCCTGAGTTTCCGCTTCCGATCGAATGGCTCGAAACACGCAAGGCGATCGAACAGGCGGAAAAACGTCAGAAAAATCCGCGATCAAATTCCCGTATTCTCCTCATCAATGGGTCCACCCGCAGCGATCAAACTTGTCCAGGAGAGATGTCGAAAACCTTTCGTTTGGCGAAAATCGCTGAAGAAGTCATAGTCAACGAAAAAGGCTTTGAGTTAGATTTCCTGGATCTCAGCAGACTGGCGTCGGAGTACGGGCGCATCATCTACCCGTGCAAGGCTTGTGTCTCAACCGCTATGCCGTTATGCCACTGGCGTGCTATCCGAACCATGCCATGGGACAGAGAAAATCAGTCGGATAGGTCGATAGGCATTTGTTTTCGTAGAGACTTGCCACGAACAACAAAGGCGGATACCTGAGGAATCAGCAGTACTGCGCGCCATGTCCGTTGTTCCCGGGGTCGATGTTCCCGCGAATTTTTATCTCTCTTAAGTCGAAGGCCCTTGTGATCGTCCGCACATACTTTCAAGGTCGTTTACTACAGCTAGAGATCAATGCAAACTAGGCGGTCCATAATGTAAATCTTTGCCAACTCGGTCCTCGACGTTTATCTTTGAGCCCAGTTAGAGTTACGAACTATTCGCTTTCGTGCGGCTGCAGCGGCAAATTGGAACCTATTTTGAAGGCCGAATCTTTTCCCCGGGATTCTGATCGACTTCTGTTTCGTCCCAGACAGTTTTTCCTTCCAAGCTTTCTACGTTGAACTGGTAGTCGTACACCAGCGAGCCCCCATAGGTAGCTCCGTAGGAAACAAGCGCGCCCGCAAGAATGGAAAGGATCATTGTGGAAAGCTCTGTGTATCCTTCGGGGAATTGTAAAAGACGGACAATAATGTCGATGATCACGATCACAGTAACTGTAAGCATCACCGCTATATGCCAGTTTGCAGTGCGCCAAACCTGTGTACGCTTAGCCTTGCCAAGAATGCCGGTCGAAGGATCCCTATCCATACCCTTCCACCAATCCCAAAAGCCCGTGAGGGCAGCCCCCAGTGAGACGATTGCACCGGCGATAATTACGTAGGTCGCGGCGACAAAGAGGTCACGGGCTACGCTCTGGTGCGCTATTCCGCCGCCATCGGCTTTATAATACGAGATGATATCGAAGAGTGCTGTGAGCACGTAACAGACAATGGGGAAATCAGTGAGAGGCGGGTGCAGCGGCTTACCTGCCCAGCCGCGCAATCCCCTGAACTCCCGCCCCTTGAGAATCAGTCCTGGC
>WNFW01003158.1_pt1 | contig 19476 bp, 22 predicted proteins | sample 5400131 | NCBI WGS metagenome assembly WNFW01 (sample SAMN13153362, study PRJNA577476) | soil metagenome | isolation source: 20 cm soil or saprolite under grassland replicate 1 | place: USA:California | collected 2016-06-15 | reverse complement strand
GGTTTGCGCTGTCGTGGGGACCGGTAACCTGGGTGCTGCTCTCGGAGATGTTTCCGAACGCGATCAAGAACCGTGCCCTTGCCATCGCGGTCGCCGCCCAATGGATCGCCAACCTGTTCGTTTCCTGGTCCTTCAAGGTGCTCGACGGAAATTCGGTCCTCAACGACTTGTTCCATCACGGTTTCGCCTACTGGATATACGGAGTCATGAGCGTGCTCGCCGCGACCTTCGTTTACCTGTACGTCCCGGAGACGAAACGCCACACCCTGGAGGGCATCCAGAGCCTGTGGTCGCGTAGCGGCTCCACCGCGTGAGAGTCGCTAGCCGCACCGACGGGGACTCTTCCTGCGCTGCGGCACGCGCTGCCGCGAGCCGCCCGCGTTTGACAGGGCGCCTCCGAGCGGATACTTGTTCGTTCCGGGGGGGAACAGTCTCGGCATGCCCGTGAACCACAGCCGCTCCCGTGACGGGAGCCGAAGGGTGCCGTGCAGCAGACCGCTGCGGCGCGCCCACGCCCTGCTCGGCGCGCCGGCGCTCCTGTTGCTGACCCTGCCGGGAGCCTGGCCGGCGGCCACCGCGACACGCCTGTCGGAGCTGCCCGCCGCGTGGCTGGACGACGGCGGCCAGCCCTTCGATCTGCGCACCCTCGAGGGTCATGCGGTCGTGCTCACCATGGCGTACGCCACGTGCCACCGCGTATGCCCGATGACCCTGCGGCGCCTGCAACAGGTGCAAGGCGAGTACGACCGCCGTGGCACCCGCGCCGAATTCGTGGTCATCGGCTACGACCCCGACAACGACGATGCCGCGGCCTGGCGCCAGTATCGCCGCAGCCGCCACCTCACCCGCAGCAACTGGCACTTCCTGATCGGAGCGCGGGAGGCCGTCGAGCAGACCGCGCGGCGGCTGGGTTTCGAGTTCTGGAGGTACGACCAGCACGTGGTGCACGACTCGCGCGTCCTGTATTTCGACGAGCGCGGTACGTTGGTCGCGACCGGCGAGACGACGGAGCTGGAAAGCACAAAGAGGTAGCAGGTCCATGGATACCACAACGCACTCGCGCGCAAGTCGGGGCCGATCGTGGCTCGGCGCTCTGCTGATGGCGAGCCTCGGACATTCGCCCATCGCCCACGCGGCAGTGGCCGAGTCCGACCGCATCGCAGCGCTCGAGCAGAAGCTCGACCAGAGCCTGCAGCTGATCCGCCAGCTGTCGGCGCGCGTTCAGGCGCTGGAAGCCCAGCCGCAGACCGCGCAGAGCCCGGGCGCCGCCGGCGTCAGACGCGTCGCCGCCGCGGCGTTCGCGCCGCCCGCGGGTACAGCGCCGGCCCCCGCGGGGAGTGCCGCCCCGCCGCCAACGCTCGCCGACACGGCCCAGCGCCTCGCGCAGGTCGAACAGACGGTGAATCAGATGGCCGCGAGCGCGGGACAGCACGCGGAAGACACCACCGGAATGCCGATGCACGGCTTCGCCGACGTCGGGGTCGGCAATCACAACGCGCAATTCCCCCAGTACCAGGGCGCCGACATCGCCGAGTTGGATTTCTTCCTCACGCCTCGGCTCGGCAGCCGCACGCGCGCCCTGTTCGAGCTGAACTTCGAGGTGGGCGAGGACGGCTCGGTCGGCGTCGATCTCGAGCGCGCACAGATCGGCTATCAGTTCTCGGATTCGGCCACCGTCTGGCTCGGGCGGTTCCATACGCCCTACGGCTACTACAACACCGCCTTCCACCACGGCCAGCAGATCGCGACCTCGCTCCGGCGCCCGCGCTTCCTCGAATTCGAGGATCACGGCGGCATCATGCCGGCGCACACCGTCGGGGGATGGCTCACGGGCTCGGAGCGACTCGGCGACGAGAAGCTCACCTACGACCTCTTCATCGGCAACAGCCAGCGCGTGACCGGCGGCGCTCTCGAAATGAACAACCCGGGCAACACCGGCGGCAGTACGATCATCGGCGGCAACGTCGGGATGCTCCTGAGCGGTGCCCTCGATGGCCTGAAGGTCGGAGTCGATGCCTTCCAGACCCGCATCGAGGATCAGGACCTGACGCCCTCCCTCTTCACGCGAGTGAGGAGTTACGGTGTCTACGCCGCTTACGACACCGACACCTGGGAAGACATCGGCGAATTCCACGTCTTCGACAACCACGACCTGACCGGCGGCACGGGATCGCATCACAGCGATGCCGGTTTCCTGCAGATCGGCTATCGCGCCGGCCGCTACACCCCCTACGCGCGTTACGAGCGCGGCTCCTTCCAGCAGTCCGACCGCTACTTCGCCGCCCTGCGCCATGGCGAGTCGTACTATCGCAACGCTCTCGGAGTGCGCTACGACGTCGATCTCGTGTCCTCGGTCAAGCTGGAGCTCGCCCAGACCCATTTCACCGATCGGGTCGTCAGCAGCTACGACGAAGCGCTCCTGCAGTACGCCATTCGCTTCTGACCGCCGCTACCGGAGACGCGAGATGTTCACAGCCTCAGCGAAGCTCCTCGTGGCGGCGCTGCTCACCGCCGGCTGCGCGCTGGCGCGCGCCGCCGACCTGTACGTGATCTGCAACGCGCACGTGTCCTTGAGCCCCGCCGACGTACGCGACCTGTTCCTCGGCGAAAAGCAGTTCGCCGGAGCGGTCAAGCTCGTCCCGGTCGACAACGGCGCGGCGCAGACGATGTTCCTCGGCAAGGTGCTACAGATGAACCTCGCCAAGTATTCGACCACCTGGACGAAGAAGTCCTTCCGCGACGGGCTGAATCCGCCGCTGGTCGCGGGCAGCGATGCCGAGGCGCTCGCCATGGTCAAGCGCACTCCCGGCGCCTGCAGCTACGTGACCACGCTGGCAGGAGTGGACGTGGTCGTGGTCTCGAAGCAGTAAAATGGCCTCATGGCTCAACACATCGGCATCGTCGCCTGTTCGGCGGAAGGCGCGGCGCTCTGCTATCGCACGGTGTGCCTGGAGGGCGCGCAGTTCCTCGGCGCGCTCGAGCACCCCGAGGTCTCGATGCACACGCACTCCTTCGCCGCGTACATGCGCTGCATCGACAGCGCGGACTGGCCGGGGGTTGGGGAGCTGATGCTGGCCTCGGCCCACAAGCTCGCGCGGGCGGGCGCCGATTTCCTCATCTGTCCCGACAACACGATCCATCAGGCGCTGCCGTGGGTCCTCCGGCGCTCGCCGCTCCCGTGGCTGCACATCGCCGAGGAAGTCGCCGCCCAGGCCGCCGAGCGCGGCTTTCACCGGCTCGGCATCATCGGCACGCGCTATCTCGTCGACAGCGAGGTGTATCCCGAGAAGCTCACCGCGCGCGGCATCGGCTATCTGCGGCCCAACACCGCCGAGCGCGCCGAGGTCAATCGCATCATCTTCGAGGAGCTGGTCGCCGGGGTCTTCAGGCCCGAGGCGATGGCCTCCATCCAGCGCGTCATGGCCCGGATGAAGGACGAGGGTTGCGACGCCGTGGTGCTCGGGTGCACCGAGATCCCCCTCATCATGAACGACGCGAACTCGCCGCTCCCGACGCTCGACTCGACACGACTTCTGGCGCGCGCGGCGCTGCGCCGCGCGGCGCAACGGCCCGCGGCCCGCTGAGCGCGCGGGCAACTTACTTGCCGCTCTCGAACTTGAAGGACACCTTGACCTTGGCGCGGTACGCCTTGATCTTGCCGTTCTGCACCTGCACGTCCTGCTGCACCACCTCGGCGATGCGCAGATCCCGGAGGCTCTTCGCGGCCTGACTCACGGCCGCGGCTGCGGCCTTCTCCCAGGATTCCGTGCTGGTCCCGACCAGCTCGATGATCTTGTAGACGCTCTCGGCCATTGCCTTCTCACCTTTCCGCCCCCGCCGCCCGAGGGCCGCTTGTTGTTAGTCGGCTGTCTGTCGCGAAGCGCATTCCGGCGTCGCAATGCGCTCGCGCCTCCACGTGCAGGGCATGATGCTGCCGGCCAGCGCCTATTGCAAACCCGCGGGCGTCGCCGGCCTGTGATTCAGACCTTGGCGCGCGAGCGTGGGCCGCCGGGGGCGCGGGCTTCGCTGCCGGCCGGCTGGCGCCACACGGGGCGGCGCACGAGCGTGCTCTTGCCGAACAGCGACTCGATGAGATCGACTGCGAGCACGGCGGTCTTGTTGTGCACGTCGAACGCGGGATTGAGCTCGACGACATCGAGCGACCCCAGCCGCCGGGTGTCGGCGATCATCTCCATGCACAGCTGCGCTTCTCGGTAGGTCGGACCTCCCGGTACCCGGGTTCCGACTCCGGGCGCGATCTCGGGATCGAGGAAGTCGACGTCGAAGCTCACGTGCAGATGCGTGCCGCTGTCGAGCCCGGCGAGCGCCTGCTCCATGGTCTGACGCATGCCCATCTCGTCGACGTAGCGCATGTCGAACACCTCGAGCCCCTGCTCGTGGAGGAAGCGCTTCTCGCCGGCATCGACGCTGCGCACGCCGAGCTCGCGGACCCACGAGGGTTCGAGCGCCGGCGTGGCACCGCAGAGCCCGGTGAGCGCGGCCGGCCCGAAGCCGCACAGGCAGGCGAGCGGCATGCCATGGATATTGCCGCTCGGGGAGAGCTCGCTCGTGTTGAAATCGGCATGCGCGTCGAGCCACAGCACCCGCAGCTTCCTGCCCTGCTCGCGGCAATACCGCGCGACCGCGCCGATCGAGCCGACACTGAGCGAATGATCGCCGCCGAGGAGCACCGGCAGCCGCTGCTGCTCGAGCTGCGCGTACACCGCCTCGTGCACCAGCTGGTTCCAGCGCACCACCTCCGGCAGATGCCGGTAGCCGTCTTCGGGCGGCTGCCAGGGATTGCCGGGTCCGTTGAGGTTGCCGAGGTCGAGCACCTCGAGCTCCCGCTCGCGCAGCGCCCGGGCCAGTCCCGCCACCCGCAGGGCTTCAGGGCCCATCGACGCGCCGCGATCCGCCGCGCCGACATCCGTCGGCGCGCCGATGAGGGTCGCCACGCGCGTGCTGCTCACGCCGCCACTCCGCGCTGAGCGGCGAGCGGCTCCGGCTCGCCCGCGAGGACGCCGAAGAGATCCTTCGGGTCCTCCAGGTCCGGCAGCAGATCGATCTGCTGCTCCCCGCCGCGCTCCTCATGGTGGATGCGCAGCAGGTAGCGCAGCGCCGAGAAGTCCTCCAGCGCGAATCCCACCGAGTCGAAGATCGTCACCTCGCGTTTCCCCGCGCGCCCGGGCGCGCGGCCCGCGAGGACCTGCGCGAGCTCGATGACGGGGAAGTCGGCGGGCATCTGCTGGATCTCGCCCTCGATGCGCGTCTGCGGCTCGTACTCCACCACCACCCGCACGTCCGCACGCGACAGGATGTCGGGATGGAGCTCGGTCTTGCCAGGACAATCGCCGCCCACGGCGTTCACGTGCACGCCGCCGGTGATCATCTCCGGCGTGAGGATCGTGGCATTACGCTTGTCGGCCGTCACCGTCGTGATGATGTCGGCGCCCTGCACGGCCGCCGCGCTCGAGGCGCAGCGCACCACCTCGAGATCCGAGAGGGCGAGCCGCGCGAGATTCCGCTCGAGCTTGTCGGTGGCCCCGGCGTCGGTGTCGTAGAGGCGCAGCCCGCGGATGCCGAGCAGAGAATGGAACGCGATGGCCTGGAATTCGCTCTGTGCGCCGTTGCCGATGAGCGCCATGACGCGGCTGTCGGCGCGCGCCATACGCCGCGCGGCGAGCGCCGAGGTGGCAGCGGTGCGCAGCGCCGTCGTGAGCGTCAGCTCCGAGAGCAGCAGCGGGTAGCCGGTGTGAACGTCGGCGAGCACGCCGAAGGCGGTCACCGTGAGCAGTCCCACCGCCGTGTTCTTCGGGTGGCCGTTCACGTACTTGAAGGCGTAGAGCCGCCCGTCGGATGCCGGCATGAGCTCGATCACCCCGACGCGCGAGTGCGTCGCGTGGCGCGCGGACTTGTCGAACTCGCTCCAGCGCAGAAAATCCGCCTCGATCTCGGAGGTGAGCTCCTCGATGAAGCGAGCCGCTCCACGGCGCGCGACGAGCTGCCGAATGCGCTCGATACCGATGTAGTCGACCATGGTCTTGTCTCCAGCCGGAGCGCCGGGGCTCGCTGGTCCCCCGGGCGCGTCACCATGGTCGGACGGCCCACAACCAAAATAAAGCCAAAAACCTGTTCATAAGTTGCATAGTATTGATCATAATGTCAGAACAAATTGACGTTTTGATAAGCACCTCACCCGAGGAGGTGAGTCCATGGACGACACCGATCGCCAGCTGATCGGCCTGCTGCGCAACGACGCCCGCGCCTCGGTTGCCTCGCTCGCCAAGGCCCTGCGGGTCGCGCGCGGCACGGTCCAGAACCGCATGGCGCGCCTCGCCGCCAACGGCACGATCCTCGGCTACACGGTGCGGCTGAAGCCCGACGTCGAGGAGCCGCGCATGCGCGCGTTCATGACCGTCGCCGTCGAAGGCAATCAGGTGGACGCGGTGATCAAGGCGCTGCGCGGCGATCCGTCGGTCGCGGCGCTCTACAGCACCAACGGCCGCTGGGACATCGTCGCGGAGCTGCGCGCCGACAGCCTCGAGGCCTTCGACCGCGCGCTCGCGCGCATCCGCCTGATCGAAGGGATTTCACAGACCGAAACCAGCCTGCTGCTGTCGTCGTTCAAGTTCTGATAGCCTGCCGGGCTTTAGGGAGCTGCGGAGGCTGCATGCCGTTTGTCAGGCTCGCCGAGCGTCGTTACGCGCGTCACGCGAGCCGCCAGCTGCTCGATCTTTTCTGGCTCGAGCAACGCGAGCACCCTGAGCTGAACGGTCGGTCGCTGTACCAGGCCGTGGTGGCGCGGCGTCTCGGACCGGAAGCCGCGCGCGCGGCCGAGGTGATCCGGCGCGCGGAGGAGAGCTTCACCGATTGGCCGGTGGAGCGGGAGCTCCGATTCCGTCACGTGGTCCACTACCAGATCTTCGACGAGTACACCCGCCGGGCCACCGCCCGCCAGGGCACCCGGACCAACATCGGCGCGATGGTGGCGCGCATCATTCCCGAGGAGCTCTGAGGCTCCTCCCCCGTCCACCGGCGGCAAGCGGCCCCTCAGGCGAGCCTCTCGATGATGGTCACGTTCGCCTGGCCGCCGCCTTCGCACATGGTCTGCAGGCCGTAGCGGGCTCCGCGCCGCTCGAGCTCGTGCAGGAGCGAGGTCATGAGCCGCGCGCCCGTCGCTCCGATCGGGTGACCGAGGGCGATCGCGCCGCCGTTGACGTTGACCCGCCCGAGGTCGGCGTCGAGCTCGCGCTGCCAGGCGAGCACCACCGAGGCAAAGGCTTCGTTGATCTCGAAGAGATCGATGTCGCCGAGCTTCAGTCCGCTCCTCGCCAGTGCTTGCCTCGTGGCGGGAATCGGCGCGGTCAGCATCCAGATGGGATCCGCGCCCCTCACCGAGAGGTGGTGAATGCGCGCCCGGGGCTCGAGCTCGAAGCGCTCTACCGCGCTTTCAGAGGCGATCAGGAGAGCGGCCGCCGCATCGGCGATCTGGCTGGAGACGGCCGCCGTGATGCGGCCGCCGGGCGTGAGCGGCTCGAGCGTCGCCATCTTCTCGAGCGTCGTGCCGAGGCGCGGCGTCTCGTCCTGCTCGAGGCCGCCGATGGCTGCGATCTCGCGCCTGAAGAAGCCGCCCCCGATGGCCTCCAGCGCGCGGCGGTTGCTCTCCAGCGCGTACTCCTCCATCTCCCGGCGGCTGATGTTCCATTTCGCGGCGATCATTTCCGCGGCGCGGAACTGCGACACCTCCTCGGTGCCGTAGCGCTCGCGCCAGCCGCGGGAGCCGCTGAAGGGGTCCGGGTGACCGAATGAGCGCCCGGCCGTCATCGCCGCCCCGAGGGGAATCTGGTTCATGGTCTGCACGCCGCCGGCGATCACGAGGTCCTGAGTCCCGCTCATGACGGCCTGCGCCGCAAAGTGCACGGCCTGCTGCGACGAGCCGCATTGCCGGTCCACGGTGATGCCTGGAACCTCCTCGGGCAGGCCCGCCGCGAGCCAGCAGCTGCGCGCCACGTCGCCGGCCATGGGACCGATCTGATCGATGCAGCCGAAGATGACGTCGTCAACCCGAGCCGGATCGACCCCCGTGCGCTCGATGAGCGCGCGCAGGACGTGTGCGCCGAGGTCCGCCGCGTGCACTCCCGCGAGGCTCCCCTTCTTTCGGCCGGTCGGCGTGCGCACCGCGCCGATGATGTAGGCCTCCGGGCTCATGGCACGGGCTCGAGCATCGCCAGCCAGTCCCGATCGCGGGGACCGAAGGCGACGAAGGAGGGGTTCAGCAGCGCCTCGCGCGTGTTGTACTCGAGGGGCGCGCCGTCCAGGCGGCAGACGGTACCGCCGGCGGCCGTGACGACCGCATGCGCGGCCGCAGTGTCCCACTCGCTGGTCGGGGAGAGACGCGGGTAGACGTCCGCCCCACCCTCGGCGATGAGGCAGAACTTCAGTGCGCTGCCGAGGGGGAGCAGCTCGTGCGGACCGACGCGTGCGAGGAACGCATCGAGCGAGTCCCCGCGGTGCGAGCGGCTGCCTGCCACGCGCAGCGGCGCGCCGGTCCGCTCGGCCACACGAATCGGCTCAGGCTCACCGCCCCCCCTCTGCCGCCACGCGCCCGTCCCCGGGAGCCCCCGGTAGCTCGTGTCGGTCACCGGGACGTGCACCACGCCGAGCGAGGGCGCGTGCCCTTCGACGAGGGCGATGTTCACGGTGAACTCGCCGTTGCGGGAGAGGAACTCCCGCGTGCCGTCGAGCGGATCCACCAGCCAGTAGCGCCGCCAGAGCGAGCGCTGCGCGAAGGGCGTGTGCACCGATTCCTCGGAGAGCACCGGCACGTCGGGCGCGAGCTCGCGCAGCGCGTCGACGATCAGCCGGTGCGCGCGTACATCCGCCGCGGTGAGCGGCGAGGCATCGGCTTTTGCCGTCGTGGCGAGCTCGCCGCCCGCATACACCTCGAGAATCTCGCCGCTCGCGCGCCGGGCGATCCCGGCCACGCGGGCGAGCAGCTGGGGCGAGGCGGCGGTCACGCGGGGCCCGTCACTTTGAGGGCCTCGAGGTGCGCAACGATGCGCTCGGCGGCCGCGTCCGGATCGAGCCGCATCGTCTCGATGTGGATCTCCGGGCTCTCGGGCGGCTCGTAGGGCGAATCGATGCCGGTGAAGTTCTTGATCTCCCCGCGCCGCGCCTTGCGGTACAGCCCCTTGACGTCGCGCCGCTCGGCCTCTGCGAGCGGCGTGTCGATGAACACCTCGAAGAACTCCCCCGGCGCAAACAGCTCCCGCGCCATGCGCCGCTCGGAGCGGAACGGGGAGATGAAGGACACCAGCACGATCAGGCCCGCATCCAACATCAGCTTCGACACTTCCGCGACGCGGCGGATGTTCTCGACGCGGTCCTGCGCGGTGAAGCCCAGGTCCTTGTTGAGGCCGTGGCGGACGTTGTCGCCGTCGAGCAGGTAGGTGTGCCGGCCGGAGGCGGTGAGGCGCTTCTCGACCCGATTGGCGATGGTGGACTTGCCGGCGCCCGAGAGTCCCGTGAGCCACAGCACGCAGGCTCTCTGTCCCTTCTGCCGCGAGCGTGTCTGCTTGTCGACGTCCACCGCCTGCCAGTGCACGTTCTGCGAGCGGCGCAGCGCGAAGTGGATCAGCCCGGCGCCGACGGTGTTGTTGGTGAGGCGGTCGATGAGGATGAAGCCGCCGAGCGCGCGATTCTCGCGGTAGGGCTCGAACGGGATCGACCGGTCGAGCTCCAGCTCGCACACGCCGATGTCGTTGAGCTCGAGCCGCTCGGCGGCGGTGTGCTCGAGCGTGTTGACGTTGATCTTGTGCTTGAGCGGGCTGACGGTCGCCGATACCGTGCGCGCGCCCGCCTTCATCAGGTAGGCGCGCCCCTGGAGCATCGGCTCATCGTGCAGCCAGACGATGGTCGCCTCGAACTGATCGGCCACCTGCGGGGGCGAGTCGGCGGCGGCGATGAGATCGCCGCGCGCGACGTCGAGCTCGGCATCGAGCGTGAGGGTCACCGACTGCCCGGCGGTGGCGGCCTCGAGGTCCCCGCCGGCCGTCACGACGCGCGCCACGCGGGCTTCGCGCCCCGATGGCAGCACGCGGACGCGGTCGCCCGGCCGGACAGTGCCGCTCACGATCTGCCCGGCGAAGCCGCGGAAGTCGGCGTTCGGCCGGTTGACCCACTGCACCGGCATCCGCAGCGCCGCCCCGGCATCGTCGGTGCGCACTGCGACGCGCTCCAGGTGCTCGATGAGGGTCGGCCCCTGGTACCAGGGCATGTTCGGTCCGCGGGAGATGATGTTGTCGCCGTGCACTGCGCTCAGCGGGACAGGCGTGACGTCGGCGAGTCCGATGCCCGAGGCGAAGGTGCGGTAGTCGGCGAGGATCGCCTCGTAGGTGGTGCGCGAATAAGCCACCAGATCCATCTTGTTGATCGCCAGCACTACGCGCGATATCCCGAGCAGCTGCACGAGGAAGCTGTGGCGGCGCGTCTGGGTGAGCACTCCCTTGCGCGCATCGACCAGGATCACCGCCAGATCCGCCGTCGAGGCGCCGGTCACCATGTTGCGGGTGTACTGCTCGTGGCCCGGAGTGTCGGCGACGATGAACTTGCGCCGCTCGGTCTCGAAGAAGCGGTAGGCCACGTCGATCGTGATGCCCTGCTCGCGCTCGGCCGCGAGCCCGTCGACCAGCAGCGCGAAGTCGAGCTCCCCGCCGCGCGTGCCGACGCGCTTCGAGTCGAGCTCGAGCGCCGCGAGCTGGTCGTCGAGTATGAGCCTCGCTTCGTACAGCAGCCGCCCGATGAGGGTCGACTTGCCGTCGTCGACCGAGCCGCAGGTGATGAAGCGCAGCAGGCCCTTTTGCTCCTGCGCGCGCAGGTACTCGGCGGGATCGCGGGCGGCGAGCTCGGCGGGGCGCTCCATCAGAAGTAACCCTCCTGCTTCTTCCTCTCCATCGAGGCCGCGGCGTCGTGGTCGATGACGCGGCCGCATCTCTCGGAGCTCCTGCTGAGCAGCGTCTCGCGGATGATGGCGGACAGCGTATCCGCCTCGCTCTCGATGGCGGCGGTGAGCGGGTAGCAGCCGAGCGTGCGAAAGCGCACTCTTCTCGGCGCCGGCCGCTCGGTTGGCTCGAGCGGCATGCGCTCATCGTCCACCACGATGAGCGCCCCGCCGCGCTCGACCACCGGGCGCTCCGCCGCGAAGTACAGCGGCACGATCGGGATCTCCTCCCGCCAGATGTACAGCCACACATCGAGCTCGGTCCAGTTGGACAGCGGAAACACGCGCAGGCTCTCGCCCGGATGCCCGGCGGAGCGGAACGAGAAGATGCGCTCCTTGGCGCGGCTCTTTTCCTCGTCGCGGCGCGCGCCGCCGAATGCTGCATCGAAGCCGTACTTGTCGAGCGCTTGGCGTAGCGCCTCGGTCTTCATGACGTCGGTGTACAGCTGGGAGCCGTGGGTGAAGGGGTTTACGCCCGCGCGCAGCCCGTCCGCGTTCACGTGCACCAGCAGCTGCATGCCGAGCTCGCGCGCACGGCGGTCCCGGAACTCGTACATCGCGCGGAACTTCCAGGTGGTGTCCACGTGGAGCAGCGGGAAAGGCGGCACGGCCGGATAGAAGGCTTTCACCGCGAGATGCAGCATCACCGCGCTGTCCTTGCCGGCGGAATAGAGCATCACCGGCCGCTCACACCCCGCGACTACCTCGCGCAGGATGTGGATGCTCTCGGCCTCGAGCCGCTCGAGATGGCCGAGCGGGGCGACCCGCGCCAAGTCGCGAGCCGCCGGCTCCCCGCCCGCCCCCGCCCGGGCGGGGGCGCCGGACTGATCAGTGGACATGGCCGGCAATCGGGCGGGTCTCCTGCATGGCTGGGCTCCTCACTCCGGGACGGGGTTTATGGTACCGAAGACGGCAGGGCGTGGCCCCCAAAGCCCCCGGGCGGGGGCGGCGGCCGCCTCGATACCCCGCTGATGGTCGATACCGGGCGTATGAAAAGCGCCCCCGACGATGGGACGGGTGAGCGCCAGAATGCGACGAAGCACCTGGAGACGCCCGTCACTCCGTGCTCTACTTTCCGCCGTGCGCAGTTGCTCCCCAGTGCTGCTGGTCGCGTGTCTCCTCGGAATCGCCACCGCTGCGGCGCCGGCGGCCGACACGCCGCCGGACCCCGTGGGCGGCGCACCCGCGCCGCCCACGGCGGCTCCGCCACCCGAGCCGCCGATGATCACGCCCAATCAGGAGGTGCTCAACGAGATCATCGTGGAGACCACCGAGCCCGAATTCGTGGCTCCGACGCGGCGCGATCGCATCGGCAGGATCTGGGCCCCGGTGCTGATCGACGGCAAGGGCCCCTATCGACTGGTGCTCGACACCGGCGCCAATCGCTCGGCGATCACCGCGCACACCGCGCAGCTGATGGGGGTGCTGCCCTCCGGGGACGGCTCTACCGTGGTCACCGGGTTCACCGGCTCCGCCCGCGTGCCCACCATTCACGTCGATCACATGGAGGTGGGCGAGCTGCTGCTGGGTCCGACCGTTCTGCCCATTCTCAGCGATGTATTCGGCGGCGCCCAGGGCGTGCTCGGCATCGAGGGACTGACCGGCATGCGCGTCTATGCCGATTTCGGTCGCGACCGGCTCGTGATCTCGCGTTCGCATGGCGAGCCTGCACGCCGCGATTTCACCGTGGTGCCGCTGCGTCTCATACGCGGGGGCCTGCTGGTCGCCGACGTGCACGTGGGGTCGGTGCGCGCCAAGGCCATCGTGGACACCGGCGCCCAGGGCACGATCGGCAACCTGATGCTGCGCGATGCGCTCATGCGGCATCCGCCGCGCAACGTGGCGCACGAGGACGTCATCGGCGTGACGCTCGACGTGCAGGGCGGGGACAACATCCCGATGCCCGACATCGACTTCGGTCATCTCACCATCCGCGGCGTGCGCGTCACCTTCGGAGACATGTACCTGTTCCAGCACTGGAAGCTGACCGATGAGCCCACCCTGACGCTCGGCATGGATCTGCTCGGATCGTTCGACGTGCTGATCATCGATTACAGCCGGCACGAGCTGCAGATCCGGCTGCGCGGCGCGCAGATGCCGTACTGATCCTAGGACGTTCCGCGCCCGCGCTGCCCCATTCGCTGAAACCGCCGCCGCTCGTTCCATTGATGGCGCGCGTGCAGCCGCTCGGACTGATTGCTCGGCTCGGGCGGCAGCGCCTGCAGCGCGCGCAACGCCGCGGCATGCGCCATGGCGACCGCCGGATCGGTCTGCAGCAGTGCGCGGTAGTGCTCGAGGAACGGCTGATCGGCCAGCCCGCCACCGCCGGCGAGGAGCTCCCGCGCGTGCGCGCCGATCGCGGCGCTCTCGCTTTCGGGGAGGTCGTCGGCGTAGGCCAGCGCGTGATCGACGTCGGCGATCAGCCGGTAGAGAGGCTGCAGCCAGGCCCACTCGGGGCTGGTGGTGATCTGGCGCAGCCGCTCGAGGGGCGAAGCTGGAGGCGCGAAATGGCGCTCTGCCTCGAGCAGCGCTCCGAGCACGCTCTGCAGGGCGGCACTGCTCTCACGAAGACGGTCCAGCCATGGACGGTCCGACGACATGTCCTGCCTCACGCTCGGGGGTGCCCAAGGGCACCGCGCTAGCCTAACCGCTGCCCCGCGGCAGCGCCAGGGACCCCGCTCGCACCCCTGAAAATCAGGCATCGCGCGAGTTGCGGGTGAGCGCCGCCAACCAGGACGCCTGATTTTCCGGGGACCCCGCTTCGGCGAGCTCGCCGATCCTCCCGAGCGTGACGTCCGCGGCCCGGTGCTTGTCGAGCTCGCGCGGATCGTGCGCATAGTGCCCCTGACGCACGAAGACCGTGGTGAGCCGCTCGCGCCAGGTGCGCTTCATGGCGGCGAGGATGCGCAGCTTGTCGTCGATCATGACGTAGTGGTCCGCGGGAAAGCGCCGCTCGATCGCGTCGAGCATGAGCTCCTTGTGCAGGTAGATCAGAACCCGGCCACCCACGGCATCCCAGAGGCCCGCTCGCTGGACCTTGCGCGGCTGAAACACCACGTCGCCGTCGGAGAGGATGATCGTGGTGCCGAGGCGCGCGCAGCGCTCGAGCGCGGCGAGCGCGCCCGGAAAGAGCCGCTCCCCGAATGGGTAGTCGATCAGGAAGAACGACACGCGCAGCAGCAGCGGATCGTCGAGGTTCTCCAGGCGATAGCGTTGCAGGGCGCCGAGATAGTCGGCGTATCCGAGCTCGGCGCGCAGCTCTTCGAAGATCGCCCAGTAGCGGTCGCGGCTGGCGCCGCCGAACTCGCGCTGCAGATAGGCGCTGAGATCGGCCTGCACGGCGTCGTTGTCGAGGAGCGTGTTGTCCACGTCGAACAGGAACGCGATCTTCTTCGATGTCGCCGTCATGCGACCGCCCGGTGTCCTCGCCCCTTTCAGCAGTGTACGCTCGGGGAACGCAGCCACCCGCGGGACCTGTCAACCCGGCTTAGGCGGGCGCGTTCTGCGAACACGGGACGTCCTGCGCGTGGCGCCGTTGCGCGCGCCGGGCACGGAGGTGCAGCGAGTGAACAGCCAGTCTTTCGTGAGATCTCTCTACGGCCGATCGGCGGTCCGGCCGCTGGCAGTCGGCGGCGTGACGGCACTGCTCGGTACGCTCCTGAGCTGCGGCTACGGCTCCGGCTATAGCATCCAGACCGTCAGCGTCCCGAACTCCATCGCGGTCGCGGATGTCAACGGCGACGGCGTTCCGGACTTGCTGGTCGCCACGACCTCCGATCAGGGTAATCCCACGAACCCGGGCTTCGCGAACGTCATTCTCGACAACAAGACAACCGCCGGCACGTTTCAGAAGGGGGTGCCGTACCCGACGACCGGCACCAACCCCTCGAGCATTGCGGTCGCGGACCTGACGCGCTCCGGATCGCTCGACCTTGTGATCGCGAACTACGCCTCCGGCAGCGTCTCGGTCTTCATGCACGGCTCCACCCCGGGCAGCTACATGCCCGCGGTCACCGTGACGACCGGCGGGCTTCCGAACCAGGTGGTGATCGCCGACGTGAATCTCGATGGACACCCGGACCTGGTCCTCGCCGACGCGAGCGCCAGCGGCAACGCCATCGTCCTGCTCCAGGATCCCGCCAACCCCGGGCAGTTCCTCGCGCCGGCCCTGCTCTCGACCGGCAGCACCAGCGCCCCATCGGTCGCCGTCGCCGACCTGAACGGCGACGGCAAGCCGGACGTCGTGGCCGCGACCTCGGATGCGAGCGGCAACAACGGCGCCGTCTACGTCTTCTACCAGAGCGCCACGAGTCCCGGGACTTTTCTCGCGGGGAGGACTTTCCCCGCCGGCGCCCAGCCGCAGGCGGTCAGGACCGCGGATGTGAACGGTGACGGTCTTCCGGATATCGTGGTGGCGAACTTCGGTCCTGGTGCGGACGGCACCGGATCACCGGGTGTCTCCGTGCTGCTGCAGGATGCGGCGAATCCCGGGAGCTTCCTCGCACCGGTGACCTACGCAAGCCAAGCCCGGGCCATCGACGTCGCGGTCGGCGACTTGAACGGCGATGGGAAGCCCGACCTCGTGGTCGCGAATCTCGGGCCCGCGCCGACCGGCAGCGTGTCGGTCCTGCTGCAGGATGCGGCGCAGCCGGGCGTGTTTCTCTCGGCCACGAGTTACGCCGGTTTTGGCCAGCCGCTCTCGGTCACTATTGCCGATTTGAACGGTGACGGACACCCCGACATCGCGGTGGCCGACAGCACCAGCGCGACGATCATGCTGCAGAACGCAACCGCGCCGGGAACGTTTGCGGCCGCCACGCAAGTCGGAAATTAGGAAGTCAGCGTCAGCGTGCGCTGTAGCCGCGCGCATCCAGACAGGCAATCATGGCGCGGCGATAGTCCGCGGCGCTTCCCGATGACTGCCGGGACGTGCGGGTGGGATCGAAGCCCGTCTGGCTCACCGCCCAGCTGTGACACTCGTAGCGGTCCTGCTGGGTCTGCGCATCGCTCTGGCCGTTGCGCGGATAGAGATACACGTCCGCGCCGCTTCCGCCGTCGCCGTACCCGGACGAGGAGTCGCTCGCGTTGCTACCGGCCACGGGCGGCGGATCCGTGACGACGTAGCCGTAATCGGCCGGGCTCCACGTGTAATAGAGGTTATTCCAGTAGTAGTACGGGATTCCGCCCCACCAGAACGTCGCGTAGCCGTAGGGAAGCACGGGCAGGAACCACGCAAAGCCCGGGTTGAACCACACCTGCGGCCAGAAGCCCCCGCGCCAGTAGCCGCCGCCCCAGCCACGCCACCCGTTCCAGCCGCCCGAGCCGGGCGCGAAGCGACCCGCACTGTGGTTGGCACTCATGGTCGGGAAGCCCCCGTGCACGGGAGCGTGCGCGGCGGCGCCGGTGGCGGCTAGCGCAAAATGAGGCGCGGAGTAATGGCCACCGCTCCCGGCGAAGTGCCCGCCCGCGACGCCTGCGTAATGGCCTCCGCCGCCGCTACCCGTCACGTGTCCGCCGCCGAAGAACTGGCCGCCGCCGGAGTGGCCACCCCCGATGTGGCCGCCGCCACCCCCGATGTGGCCGCCGCCATGCCCGCCACCCCCGAAATGGCCGCTCCCTCCGAAGTGACCACCGCCGCCTCCGGAATGGCCGTCCGCAAACGTCGTGCCGCCGCGATCTCGAGGACCCCGGCACTGGAATTAGACGCCCAGCGGGCGCTGGTGTTCAAGGACACGGACATTAAAACGCGGTAACCAGCCAGGGCGTTGACCGCCCTCGTGCGAACGATGGGAGCCCGCTGCTTTTCCCCGGAAATTCAGCGATCTGCGCGGGCGGCAGCTTATGTTCCGTTTCAGCGGTGGCGCGCGGCGCCGTTCCCGCGCGCGCCGCGCGCACTCGAAGCTCAGTACACCATGTTCAGGGCGAGGGCGGGCGTCACGCTCGATGTGGTGTTGCGGCCCGCGGCGAAGAGGCGCACCCCGAGCAGCACGCCGATCCGGCTGCTGAAGTTGTATTCGATCGCGGGGGCGAGCTGCAGCGCGTAGAGGGAAGCGGAATCGGCGCTGAATCTGCCGCCGCCGGACCCGCCGGCGGGCGGCGCTACCTCACCGCGCACGAGCGTCTCGCCCTGGTGTTCATACACGACGTCGAGCGCCAGCACCCAGTTGCGCGTGACGCTGTACTCCGCTGCCGCATCCGCGGTGAAGGAATTGCCGGGATAGGCGCGGCCGCTGAATCCGACCGGCGTCCCGTAGACGCTCGCATCGTGCAGGCCGACCGATGAGGACAGCGAGTAAGTGAGATCGAGCCGCACCCGCAGGATCCGCCCGTTGGGCATCCACAGGTAGTCCTGCGAATAGACCGAGAGAGCCGTCGTGTACGCTCCGCCTCCGAAGCCGTCGCTCGCACGGGAAAGGCGCTGGTAGCGTCCGGTGGGCAGCGTCTCGTCGAGCACCACCGCGATCGCCGGAGTGCGGTGACCATCCTCGAAGCGCGTCACGCCGAAACCGGCCTGCAGTGTCAGGTCGCCGACGCCCGGGTGCGAGCTGTTGGCCGCGCCGGCAGGCTCGTTGAAGACGAAGCGCGGAATCATGCCGACGGTCACCCGGTCGGTCACGCCGTACAACATGTAGGTGAGCGAGCCGATGTCGTGCTCGCCCGGGGCCGGCTGCCGCGTCCCGTTGGCGTCGAAGCGGCCGTCGCTCATGACGTCGAAGAGGTACGGCTCGATCAGCATGTGTCCCGAGGGCAAGGTCGCGGCCGACGGCGCGAGCATCGGTCCCGTCCACCAGGCGTCCTCACGGGACTGATCCCGCGCGTGCACCGCGCCCGCCGCAGCGCCTGCCAACACCGTGAGTGCGCCTGCGAGGCCGTGCGCGATGCGCGACGCGCGCGCTGTTCCGTATCGTTCGCCCCTCATTTCGCTCCCGCTCCGGTGCGGCCCTGCCTCCGTTGAGTCGCTGCGCGCATGATCGGTGCCGCGCGCCTAAGCGCGCACTCCGTTTCCTGCTCTTTCGCGATTCCCTTCCGGACCCGTGCGCGCCGATCCGCGCTGCGTGACACACGTCACGGTCGGGAGCGCATTAACTTTCCGTCACGATCGTCAGCACTCCCGGACCTGCGACGTTGTTAACGCCCAGAAGCCGAATGTTTCCGGCTCGATACCGACCGCACAGACCAACCGTTTCAGGAGGAGAAGTGCATGTTCAAGTCCATTCGTAGCATTCTGACCGTGGCCGTGGTGACCGTGTCGCTCGGCGCACTGGCCGGCGTGGCCATGGCTGACACCGACACCAAGTGGCAGAAGAATCACCCGCGCCGCGAGCAGGTGAACGAGCGCCTCGCGAACCAGAACAAGCGCATCCGTCAGGAAGTGAAGGAAGGCGACATGACCAAGGCGAAGGCGGCGCGGCTGCACCGCGAGGACCGGACCATTCGCAAGGAAGAGCGCACCATGGCGCGCACGAACCACGGCCACATCACGAAGGCCGAGCAGAAGGCGCTGAACCAGCAGGAGAATCAGGTCAGCAAGCAGATCGGCAAGTAATCTGACCGGACCGTGAGCGGCGGGAGCGCGGTGTCGCGCGCTTCCGTCGTTTTTTCTTCCGCAGCTCACCCCACCGACCCCCGCCGCGCCACGCGCTTCAGGCCCTGAGCGAGAACGGCGTGAAGTTCGTGCCGCGATCGTAGTAGTCCTCCTGCTCGGCACGCTTGAGGAACGCGACGATGCGGTAGGTCACCGGTGTCATGACGATCTCCCACGCCGATTTCAGCACGTACTGCGTGACGGTCACGTCGAGCAGCTCGGGTCCGGGCCACTCCCCGGCGAACGCCATCGTGTAAAAGAGCGCGGAATCGACCAGCTCCCCGCACAGCGTCGAGCCGACGATCCGCGTCCACAGCCAGCGGCCGGACGTCCACAGCTTCATTCTCGCCAGCACGTAGCTGTTGACGAACGAGCCGCACCAGAAGGCCACGATCGAGGCGCAAATGATGCGCGGGGTATTGCCGAAGATCGCCTCGACCGCGGGCTGCTTCCCGCGCCAGAAATCCGCCGGCGGCAGGTGCACGATGACCGCGGACATGAGCGCCGCGAACACCAGCGCCGCGAAGCCGCTCCACACCACGCGGCGGTCGCGCGCGTAGCCGTACACCTCGGTGAGAATGTCCCCGAACAGGTAGGAGATCGGGAAGAACAGCACCCCCGACATGAAGGTCACCGGTCCCCACAGCGGCAGCTGCACGGTCGATACCTTCGCCGGGCCGATCAGATTCGCGCACAGCACCACGCAGACGTACGCCCCGAGAATGAGGTCGTAATAGCGGTAAGTCTTCAGCGGCGCGGAGGGCATCAGGCCGTCAGCACCGTGCCCACGGCCTCGCCGAAGCCGATGCGCGCATAGCCCGGCCGCTCGCACCAGCCGCGCAGGATCACCCGGTCGCCGTCCTCTAGGAAGCTGCGCGTCTCGCCGCCGGCG
>WNFW01003475.1_pt1 | contig 19481 bp, 16 predicted proteins | sample 5400131 | NCBI WGS metagenome assembly WNFW01 (sample SAMN13153362, study PRJNA577476) | soil metagenome | isolation source: 20 cm soil or saprolite under grassland replicate 1 | place: USA:California | collected 2016-06-15 | reverse complement strand
ACCCACCAATCCGCTGCTCAAGCTGGTCGACATCGAGGCGGTCAGCAACCTGGCACACGCCAACAAGGCACTGGTAGTGGTCGACAACACCTTCATGAGCCCGTACTTTCAACGACCGCTCTCGCTCGGCGCCGACATCGTCGTGCACAGCGCCACGAAGTACCTTGGGGGGCATAGCGACGTCATTGGCGGAACCCTCGTGGTCGACCGCGAGGATCTGCTGGAGCAGCTGGCCTTCCTGCAAAACGCGCTGGGCGGCGTCCCGGGGCCACTTGATGCCTGGCTCGTGCTTCGTGGACTCAAAACGCTCGCCGTCCGGATGCGCGAGCACGATCGAAACGCCCGGCTGGTGGCCGCGTTCTTGAGCGAGCATCCAAAAGTCGCGCGGGTGTTCTATCCGGGGCTGCCGAGCAATCCGCAACGCGAGCTGGCGCGACGCCAGATGTCCGGCTTTGGCGGCATGATCTCGTTCGAGGTGAAGGGCGGCCTGGAACCCGCACGACGGGTCGTCGAGCGGACTCAGCTGTTCACCCTGGCGGAGAGTCTCGGCGGTGTCGAGTCCTTGATCGAGCTCCCGGCGGCGATGACGCATTCGTCCATCCCGACGGAAACCCGCAGAGCCCACGGCGTGGCAGATGGGCTGGTCCGACTGTCGGTCGGTATCGAGGACGTTGCCGATCTGATCTCAGACCTTGACCGGGCGCTGGCCGAGGCGTGAAGCTCAGCGGTAAGGGAGGTGTGAAGTGTTAGTTCAGATCAATTTCGCGAACATCCTGGTTGCCATCATCCTTTTGCTCCTGGGATTCGCCGTCTTCACCCGGCATCGCATTGCGTCGCTTGTGGTCGGCGGCTTTCTGGTGGTGCTCGCCGCGCTCAGCATCCTCGCCTTCCTGCATATCTTTGCGGTCCAGGCCTCCCCGATCAAGATTGGGTAGGGAGCCTCCGCCCCGACCGCCTCAGCCCGGCGAGCCGGTTCCCGGCACCCAGGCCCCGCCGGCGCCGCCAACACCGGAACGGCCTCCTCCCGGACGACCGCCTCAAACGCTCGCGTCGCACTAAAAGCGCGGCTCGCGTGGGCCGGCGGGCCCGAACCCGTCACTTTCTCGTAACCCGATCGCTCGGTTCGAGCTCGAAAAGGCCGGGTAGACTCGAATCGATGGACGTCCTCAAGATCACGCCGCGGGGTTATTGCCACGGTGTCGTCGAGGCGATCCGCGCCGCCAAGCAGACGGCGAAAGCCCATCCGGGGGAGAAGATCCGGATGCTGGGTTACCTCGTCCATAACACGCACGTCACCGACGAACTGCAGGACAACGGCATCGAGCTAGTCGACAGCGACAACCGTCTCGAAGGGCTCGAAACCATCGACGGCGGTACCGTGATCTTCACGGCCCACGGCGTCTCGCCCGCGGTCAAGGCCAGGGCTGCCGAGCGCGGACTGAACATGGTCGACGCCACCTGCTCTGATGTCGTCGTCACGCACGACCTGGTCCGGGACCTGTGCGAGCGCGGATACGACGTCGTCTACATCGGCCGGCGGGGGCACCCGGAGCCGGAAGGGGTGATCGGCGAGGCCCCGGGCAAGGTCCACCTGGTCCAGGACCCACGGGATGTGGACGCACTCGACATCAAGAACGACAAGATCGCGGTCACCTGTCAGACCACGCTGAGCATCTGGGACACGGCGGCGATGATCAAGCGGGTCCGCGATAAGTACCCGCAAACCGAAGCCTACAACGAGATCTGTCGGGCCACCCAGGACCGGCAGGAAGCGGCGGTGGAGGCGGCAAAGGAATGCGACGTCGTGATCGTCGTCGGCAGCGAGCGCAGCTCCAACTCCAAGCGGCTGGTGCAGGTGGTGCGCGAACTGGCGCACAAGCCCGCCTACCTGGTGGACACGGCGAAGGACGTCAAGCCCGAATGGTTGCAAGGGAAGCACCGGGTTGGCGTCACATCCGGGGCGTCGACGCCAACCCAGTTAACCCGCGAGGTCATCGAGCTCCTCGAGGCTCTTTAGCCAAACCGCGCTAGACTGCGCCGGTCGCTGACGTTTTAGTTCCAGTACCTCAAGGGGTGAACACATGCGCCTGTACCCCGACCTCTACAGCCGCCGCTTTGCCTGGATGCTGGCCGACCTGCTGATGGTGGGCTGGATCTACTTGTGTGTTCAGGCCGGACTCTGGGTCAACAACCTGGTCCTGCAGCTCGACGCGCTGGCCCAGGGCGTGATCAGCGCCGGCAAGACGTTCGACAGCTGGATCCTGTCGTTTAACCAGGGGATCCCAAACGGGGTGCCCTACCTGTCGGATTTCCTGCACCGGACGGCCGAAGCCCTCAAGACGCATTCGGGCGATCCGCTGATTTCCGCCGGGCAGGCGGGCTCCCGTGGGATCCACCTCCTGGCGCTGATCCTCGCCATCATCGTCACCTCGATCCCGCTGTTGTTCGCCCTGCTGATCTTCGTGCCCCGGCGGGTGCGGCTGATCTACGACATGCAGGGCGTCCATGTCACGCTCCGGCGCGCGCTGGCCCGGCCGGAGCTAACCCCGCAGATGCTGGAGATCCTGGCCGGACGGGCCATCTACACGCTGCCCTACCAGCGCCTGCTGGCCTATTCCAGAAACCCGGCCGAGGACTGGTATCTGCGACGGTTTGAGCCCCTGGCGCGAGCCGAGCTGGAGCGCCACGGCCTGACCGTGGAACGCTATTTCGGCGTCCGTCCCGCACTGGAGGCCTGACCCGCCCGAGCAAGAAAGCCAGCTTCGCGCAGGTTGCTCTGGAGAGCCGCCTCGGCGGACTTCTTGCCATGGCCATTCAGCCACCACTCCAAGCCACCACCCCGGAATTCGTGCCAATCGCGCCGGCGCGGACCGAAGATTCTGGACTGCCGGTCGCCCGGCTGGCCGACCTCCTCCTGAAACACATCTACTTCAAGTCGCCGCTGTCAGCCAAGGACTGGGCGGCGGCGCTCTGTCTGCCCTACAGCACGGTCACACCGGCCATCCAGAGCCTGGTCGAGCAGGGCTGGTGCCAGACCATCGGCCGGATGGCCGGGCCGGCGATGAGCCACGATTTTGGCGAGTCGCTCGGATACCTGATCAGCGATCCGGGACGGCTCCGAGCCCGCGACGTGCTGGCGCGCGACCACTATGTTGGGCCGGCGCCCGTCCCGTTTCTGCAGTACGAGACGTCGGTTCGCGCCCAGGTCAGCCAGGCTGACGTCACGGCCGCGTGGCTGACGCGAGCCCTACAGCACCTGACCTTGAGCAACGACCTGCTGGTGCAACTCGGGCCGCCAGTCAATGCCCGAGCGCCGCTGTTCCTGTACGGCGCGCCCGGAAACGGCAAGACCACCATCGCGGAGGCCTGCGCGGAGCTGCTCGGTGAGCCGATCTACATCCCCTACGCCATCGACATCGAAGGCCAGGTGATGCGGCTCTACGATCCGCTGCACCACCAGCGCGTCCAACGGCAGCTGCCCATGAACTTCGATGCGCGCTGGGTCTTGATCAAGCGCCCCTTCGTCAAGGCGGGCGGCGAACTGACCACCGCCCAGCTGTCCCCGTCCTTCGACCCGCTGATGCGTTACTACGAGGCGCCGATCCAGCTGAAGGCCAACGGCGGGATCTTCCTTCTGGACGACTTCGGCCGGCAGGACTCCTCGCCGCGCGCCCTGCTCAACCGCTTGATCGTTGCCCTGGAGCGGCGGATCGATTACCTGACCTTGGCTGGTGCGGGAATGGCGGTGGGGGCACCCTTCGAGGCGATGGTCGTGTTCAGCACGAACCTGGAGCCGGGATCGCTGGTAGATGAGGCGTTCCTGCGGCGTGTTCGCTACAAGATCCATGTGCCGGACCCGACTGCTATGGAATTTCGACAGATCTTCGAGCGAGCCTGCAAGGAGTTCGAGATCGTCTTCAGCGAGGCGGGCTACAACTACGTGCTCGACCGCTACTACAAACCCTTCAAGCGGCCATATCGTGGGTGCCAGCCGCGGGATATCCTCAACCAGTTGGATGAGGTCGCCTACTTCCTGGGTCGCCCGCCACGGCTGGAGCCGGATCTGATCGACCTCGCCTGCCGCTCCTACTTCGTGCAAGCGTAGGCTGACGGCACGGATCGCACGTCAACCGCCGAGCTCCTCGGGCTGGTCGCCGGCAAGCGCGGGCACTTTCGGCTGGAGTCCGGGCATCACGGCGATTCGTGGCTCGAGCTTGATCAATTTTTCCTTCGGCCGGCGCTATTGCGGCCGTTCGTCGGCGACCTCGCGAGCCGGATCTCGGGCTACGGCGTCGACGCGATCTGTGGGCCCCTGACCGGCGGCGCGCTGCTGGCGGGGATGATCGCGGACCGGCTGGAGCTCGAGCTCCTGTTTGCCGAGCGGCGAGTCACTGACCGGGCGGGCCTCTTCCCGGTGGATTACCGGATTGCCACGGCTCTGCGCGACCACGTTAAGGGACGACGGATTGCGATCGTTGATGACGCGGTCAGCGCCGGGTCGGCCGTGCGCTCCACCCACGCGGACCTCGTCGCGCTTGGAGGCCTGCCGGTTATGATCGGCGCCTTGCTGGTGATGGGGCCGGGGGCGGCGGCCTTTGCCGCAGAAAAGGCGATTCCACTGGAACGATTGGTCGACCTCCCTACCGCGATCTGGGCGCCCGCCGAATGCCCGATGTGCGCGCTTGGCACACCGCTGACCGATGCCGGCGCCGTCTAACCCCGATTCTGGTTATAAAACTCGACCTGCCAGCGCCACTCCTTGCGATCGTCGGCGTTCCACCAGCTCTTGAGAATGCCGGCCTCCCCTCCGGGGAGGATCACGACTAAACCGATGTCCTGTTCGGTGGGCCAGCCGTCTTCCAGGGTAATGCTGGTTCCGCGACGAACGAGGAAGCTCATCGGGCCGGGCTGATGACGCTCGAGCCCATCCCCCCTGGCGACGACATTCCCCGCGGCGTCGAGGACCTTCACTTGCAGTTTCTGTGGGGCGGCATGGACGAGCACCCGATCCCTTACGTCATTCGCGTTCACCCGCGACCGAGCAAAGGGGAGCCCCGTGGCGCCTGGCCCGGGATACCAGAGGTCCCAGGTTTCAAGGGCATCAGGCATGCGGATGTTTTAGCATCTCCAGACGCAATGACACCCGGGATCTCTCCCGGGCGTCACTGCAGGAGGCGAGGCGTTCGAAGTTAGGCGCGAGTCAGGTGCGCACCTGTTTGATGAGGCGGTCCTGGGCTTCGAAGATGATGTCCTGAATATCGAGGGCGCTGGGACCCGACTGGTCCATGCGATAGGCGAGTTGGGAATCGACGGCTTCGACGATCTGGCGCAGGCGTGCCTGCATCTCCAAAGGAACTTCCATCATGTCGCTCTCGAGCAACCGTTCCACCTGTTCGAGGGCCTGATAGAGCGAGTATCGAAGGCTCCGGCGGGCTGACTCCTCCCGCCGCAACTGATTGAACCACTGGTCCTGCTGGTTGATCATTCTGAGCGTGTTCCTGAGCATGGTCTCCCCCTAGCTCACATAACGAGCGCCGGCACACTGTGCGCCGTCCGGCGTCTGCCGCCGCCGGTAGATCCCCATTTCCGCATGAGCCTTGGTTACACTACCTCCCCTAAATGTGGGGGCTGATGATCAGGTCCAACACCATATATAGGTTTTGCCGATTCTACCGCGGGCTTCGGCCAGTGTCAAGGCTATTGCCGTCGCAAACGATTGCAGCGTTGACGAACCGACCCTTTCCCAATCCTCTCTCCCTCACGACTTCCCTCCCACGCGGGCCCAACTCTGGCGAGCGGGGACATGAGAATACGACCGGCCGATGCACACGTCCAGACGGAACATTTGTTGCGGGGCTTTTTCCACCAGCTACTAACAGCGCGTGCAAAAGTCCTGTGGAAAAGCGGTGCAGGAGCCCTGCTCAAACCCGTTTCTCGTACTTTCGCAGCGTGTTCGACAGGGCGGTGACCAGGTCGATACCGAGGTCATTGGCGAGCAACACCACGATAAAGAGCACATCACCGAGCTCATCAGTTAACGAACCTGAGGCATCCTTTTGGGTGCGCGGTTTGTCCCCGAAGCGAAAATTCAGCTCACGGCCGAGCTCGCCGACTTCCTCGGCTAATCGTGCGTACTGCGACAGCGGCGACCAGTAACGTCCACGCTGCTTGATCCAGGCATCGATCAGGGCCTGGATCGCGGGGAGGTCGGAGGGCAGCGGGGTGCTGTCGCCCACCGTTAAAGCGCCGGCAATCGCTGGTGGAGCGTCAGCGCGTCGTGGAAGAGATCACCGACCTCCAGCAGGCGGTCGCCCAGGGTTTTGATCGTCCACTTATCGGGTCGGAGCCGGGAATCATCCAGCTCGCGCCACGCAATTGGGGTTGAGACTGGGGCCCGCAGCGCGGGCCGGACCGAGTAAGGCCCGGCCAGCGTCTTGTTGATGACGTTCTGCGTGTAGTCGATCCGGATCTTGCCGGTGCGACGCTTGACCTCCCACACTTCGGTGACCTTTTCGGGCATCAGCTCCGCGATCATGTGCGCCAGCTTGGCGACGAAGCCACGGCTCTCCTCCAGCGTATAGCGGCGCTCGATCGGGATGTAGATATGCAGCCCGCTCTGGCCGGTCGTCTTCAGCACTCCTGTCAGCTCGAGATGGTCGAGCGCGCTCTTCATGACCTTCGCCACGGCGACCACGTCCTTGAAGGTCGCCCCCTCCGCCGGATCGAGGTCGATCACTGACCAATCCGGATACTCGGGCTTGTCGACGCGCGAGTACCAGGGATGCATGTCGATCACCGCGTGGTTCGCCAGCCAGGCCAGGGTCGCGACTTCCTCGATGAGGATCCAGTCTTTGAGGCCTTTCTGGTCCTGGTAGCGGAAGGTGGGAATCCACTCAGGAGCGTAATCCGGCTTGTCCTTCACCCAGTAGCTCTTGCCGTGGATGCCGTCGGGATGCGGGTTCATGGAGAGCGGGCGGTCCTTGTAGTACGGGATCATGACCGGGGCGACCTGGACGTAGTAGCGGATCAGGTCTCGCTTGGAGTAGCGGTCTTCCGGGAAGAGCAGCTTGTGCAGGTTGGTGAGGTGCACGATGCGCCCCCCGACCTCCCAATTGCCTTCGGTCTTGATCGCGTCGAGCGCATCGAGCTCGCTGGCCGTGGCGCCGCGGATGTCCGTCCTCAGCTTTTTCGCGACCTGGGCCGCCGCCTTACTGAGCGATGTGTCGGGGATGTCCGTGGCGGTGGCCTCGCTGGGCGCCGACACCCGGGAGCGCGCAACCCGGGTCGATGTCTTGCGGGCAACCTGCTGGCGCTTGCCCCGCGCGGTCGGCGCGCGCTTGGCCTGCGCCATCTCGCGATCCGCATCGTGGGGTAGTTCACGGCGCACCTCGCGCGGGTCGACGTCGTCACGGAGGCCGAGGAAGACCGGCTGCCGCATCACGCCGTCACGCGTCCACTCCGCAAACTTGACTTCGGCCACCAGCTTGGGCCGAACCCAGGTGGGTTTCTCGTTGCCACGCGGTGGCTCGCCGCTGAACGGTGACGTCTTGACGATAAGCGGCTTCATGAGTTTGGCTAGGGACTCCAGGCTCCGCTCGTCGAACCCGCCGCCGACGTGCCCGGCGTAGACGAATTTGCCGTCCTCGTAGACGCCCACGATCAGCGCGCCGAAGTGTCTGCGGCCGCCACGCGGCTCGGTAAAGCCGCCGATGACGACCTCCTGCTGACGGACGGCCTTGATCTTGAGCCACGCGCTACTGCGCATTCCCGGCTGGTAGGGGCTGTCGCGAAGTTTGGCGACGATGCCTTCCAACTGTTTTTGTTGCGCAGCCTTGAAAAAGGCCTTGCCTTCACCGAGAACATGCTCCGAGTACTTGAGCAGGTCTGAATCTCGGACGATGTCGCGCAGCAGGCGCTTGCGATCCTCGAGCGGAACCCGGAAGAGCCGCTGGCCGTCCAGGTAGACGATGTCAAACACGACGTACTGCATGGGATGCGGTTCTTTCCCCCGGTTTTGCAGCAACTGAAATGAGGGGCGCCCTTCCTCGTCCAGCGCGACGATCTCTCCGTCGAGCACGGCCTGTTTCGCCTTCACGAGACGGCTGACGGCCTGGAGTTGCGGGTACTCGTCATCGACGATGCGCCCGGCGCGCGTTTGCAGGCTGACCTTTCCGTTGTCGATGAAGCTGACCAGTCGAATCCCGTCCCACTTCACCTCGAACAGCCAGCGATCATCGTCGAAGGCCGCGTCGACGAGCTGCGCCTTCATCGGTTCGAGGGTCCTCGGCATCGGCCCCTTCTCGGCATTGGCGAGGTTGATCAGGCCGCCCCCACCCGCGTCGCGGCGGCTCGACCAGACGGCATCCTGCCCCTGCTCGATCTCTTCTTTCGTGCGGCCGGTCTTGACCGATGTGTCGAAATGCTGGATATCAAAGCTGGGATCGGCGGCCTCGTCCTTCTTCTTGATCAGCAGCCAATCCTTGTCCGACCGGGTGCGAACCAGGGCGTACCGACCAGTCAGCCGGACGCCGTTGAGCCGGAACTTGACCTCGCCGCGGCGCAGCGATTCGGCGGGCGTCGACTCCTCCAGCGCGTAGGTCCCCCAGTCCCAGACCATCACCGTCCCGCCGCCGTACTCCCCTTTGGGGATGGTGCCCTCGAAGTCGTAGTAACTCACCGGATGGTCTTCGACATGCGCCGCCAGCCGTCGTTCCGCGGGGTTCAAAGTCGGACCTTTCGGGATCGCCCAGCTGACGAGCACGCCCTCCATTTCGAGGCGGAAGTCGTAGTGGAGCCGGGTGGCCCAGTGCTTCTGCACGACGAAGCGGTTTCCGCCGCTGGCATCGGGCGCGCCCTTCGGCTCCGAAGTCTTGCTGAAATCGCGTTTTCGCTGGTACTCGCTAAGCGAGCGCGGCATCGAATTCAGTTTGACAGAATGATTCGATGGCATCAGAGCTCCGTCGTGCCTCGACGGAGGTCGATGCCGTCACGGCTGATCATCTGCTGACCCACCGTCGCGAGCTGCACGCCGTGCCGGAATTGTCTTTCAAAGAGTTCGAGACCTCGCGCTATCTCGTGGAGCGTCTCGATGCGCTGTCGCCGGACAGGCTGGAAGCCGGCGTCGCCGGAACCGGGATTGTCGCCGACGTGAAGGGCGCCAGACCCGGGCAAGCGGTGCTGGTCCGGGCGGACATCGACGGTCTGCCCATCCAGGAGGCGGGTGAGCTGGCGTTTCGCTCGACCCACCGCGGTGTGATGCACGCCTGCGGTCATGACGTGCACATGGCGATCGCGCTCGAGGTGGCGCGGGTGCTGGCGGAGCGCCGGGCGGAGCTGTCCGGAATGGTTCGGTTCGTGTTCCAACCCGCGGAGGAACGCGCCGGGGGCGCCGCGCCCATGATCGAGGCGGGGGTACTCGACGGCATCGACCGGGTGATCGGGCTGCACGTCTGGTCGGAGCTGCCGGTCGGACAAGTTTCGGTGCGCGCCGGAGCCATGATGGCGGCGGCGGACATGTTCACGCTGACGATCCGCGGATTGGGCGGCCACGGCGCCCAGCCGCAATTCGCTGTCGACGCCGTAGTGATCGCGGCTCAGATCGTCAACGCACTCCAAACACTGGCCAGCCGCGAGACGGCACCGGCCGCGCCGATCGTGATTACGCTCGGTAGCGTCCACGGCGGAACGGCGGCCAACATCGTAGCCGGCGAGGTGGTCATCCAGGGCACCCTGCGGACCCTGGATCCCGCGTTGCGCACCCACGTGGTGCGAAGAATTGCTGAGCTCGCTGAGGGCATTGCGACCGCGATGCGGGGCCACTGTGAATTCAAGCTCGAATCGGCCGCCCCTCCCGTGATCAACGATGGCCCGGTCGCCGCGATGGTTGCTGATGCGGCCCGCGGGGTGGTGGGGGAAGGCGCCGTGGTCGCGTTCGAGCCGTTGATGGTCGGCGAAGACTTCGCCTACTTCCTGCAGGCTCGCCCTGGGTGCTTCTTTTTACTGGGTGGAGCGCCGGAAGGGCCGAGGGTCGGCCACCACACCCCGGAGTTTCGGATCGATGAGCGATGCCTTTCCATCGGCTTCCGGGTGATGACGGCCGCGGTGTTGCGACTGCTGCAGGATTAGGCCGTTCGATTCGTGGTTAGAATTTCGGCCGGCGCAAACTGGGACGAACGCTGAATCCGATCAGGATCAGGCTGATCAGCAAGCCGATAAGCATGCTCAGCCAGTTGAGGGGGAACCCGGCGACGGCGGCCAGCAGCCCGAGGGATGAGGCGAGGAGGGTCAGCATCCCGACGACCCGCACCAGGCGGTTGAATCCGCTGCGGTAGGGGATATGGATCCGGGCGCGAAAGCCGCCCAGGTCGCGGGGCAATTCGAGGTCAGGGCTCGGCGATTGGGCGAGGTTCTTGGCCAACTCCGTCTGATATAACGAGCCGCGGCGATCTAAGCCGTCACGCGGCCGTTACAGTCGACTGCCGGGAGCATGACAGAGAGCGGGTGCTCCCTATAATTTCGTTCGATGCCCGCTGTCGTACGCGACACGCGCACGGTCGAGCAGGCCATGTCCGGCCAGTTCGCGTTTTGCTTCCCGAGCACCGGCCTGGCCCAGGCCGCCCGGATGATGGCCCAGAACCGGGTCATTGAACTGCCCGTGATCGTGGATCAGCGTTGCCTGGGTTATGTCTCCTACCTCGACATCCTGCAACGTTATGTGCGGGCGCAGCTGGACGTCCGGACGGCCGATCTCGTTCGCACGCCACTCCCGGAAGTTCGGCCGGACGCGCCCCTGGGCGAAGCGGTCCCTGAGCAAAGTCCTCGAGCCGATCGGCGAAATCTGCCCCGCCGACCTGAGCGCCGCCGAGGCGGTGAAGCGTCTGAACGCATCCGGCGCGGACGCGCTGCTCGTCGAGAAGGACGGCGGAATCGTTGGTCTCTTCGGTCATCGGGAGGCGATCGCCGCTTTCGCCGATGGCAGTGGGCCAGTGGGGACGTACATGCGCCGGCCCTTGCCCGGACGGAATGTCGCGGACTCTCTGGAGTCGGGAGCCGACATCATGTATCGGGAAGACACGCCGGTGGTCCTGATGACACAGGACGAGGGGCCCCTCTTCAGGAAAACCTCGAGGACGGTCGGCATCGTCAGCGCCCACGCGGTCCTGACGGAGATCGGAAAGACGACGACCGACACGGCTTCGAACAAGGTGTTTTCCGGGCGCAGGGACCTGAGTCTCAACGTGCCGGTGTCGCCCTGCCAGCGCGCCTGCCCGATCCATCAGGACATCGCGGCCTACGTCGATTACGTATCGCAAGGACGCTACCTGGATTCCTGGCTCGTGATCCACGAGACCAATCCGTTCCCCTCAATGCTGGGCCGCCTCTGCAACCATCCCTGCGAGACCGATTGCAAACGCGGCTGGGTGCAGGGACCGGAGAATGCGGTGTCGATCAAGTCGCTGAAGCGGTTCGCGACCGATTACGCCTGGGCCCGGCGGGTGAAGATCGACTGGCAACGGGCGCCGGAGAATGGGAGGCGGGTCGCTGTCGTGGGCTCCGGCCCAGCGGGCATGACGGCCGCCCAGGACCTCCGCCTGATGGGGTATCAAGTCGACCTCTACGAACGCGAGGCGAAGCTCGGTGGCCTGCTCTCTGCCAGCATCCCACACTTCAGGTTCGACCTCGACCAGCTCAACTGGGAGATCCAGATGATCGTGGACATGGGGGTCAACGTCTTGCTCAACAAGAATGTTGGGAAGGATCCGAAGCTGGAGCAATTGCTCAGCGACTACGACGCCGTCTTTCTCTCGGTGGGAATGATGACCGGTCGCATTCTGCCGGTGCCGGGGTCAGATCTCCCCGAAGTCATCTCGGCGATGGAGTTCCTACGGGTGCGGTCCTACGACATCGTCCCGGATAACTTCCCGCGCGGCGGCGACGTGGTCGTCATCGGCGGCGGCGCGGTCGCCACCGACGCGGCCCAGACCTCGATCAAGACCGGGGCCCGGAAAGTCTGGATGGTATCGATCGAACCGGCCGATCGGCTGCCCGCCTTTGGTAATGAGCTGGTCGAGGCGCGCGAGATCGGACTCCAGCTGCACACCGGTGTGATCGTCAATGCCATCACCGCCGATAGCAGCGGACACGTCAACGGGGTGGAGTTCATTCGGGTGGATGAGACAAAACTCGAATTCGACCCCGAAAGCGGCAAACTGCTGATCAACACGGTGCAGAAGCTGCCGGGGACGGAGCACGTGATCCCCTGCCGCTATGCGATCTTCGCCTCAGGTCAGATCATGGACTTTTCCCAGGACCAGGGGGTGCCGCTCACGCCGCGGAAGCTGATGGAGGCGGATACGGGTGGGCACACCAAGCTGACAAAACTCTTCGCCGGCGGGGACTGCGTCCAGGGTCCGTCGTTCATCGTCGATGCCGTCGCCTGGGGCCATCGGACCGCGCGGTCGATCAACGAATTGCTGGGCGCCGCGGTGCCGCGGGATGCCAAGCCGCTGACCGTCATCGAGTCAACCGACGATCACCGCGAGGCCGACTACTACAACCGCGAAGAGCCGCCCATCCTTCCCGCGGAGAAGCGGAGGGACATGACGCCGGTCGAGTTGCCCTGGAACGACGAGCAGGCCATCACGGCGGCGCTGCGCTGCTTCCAATGCGACACGGTGCACCACGTCGACGAGTCGACCTGCATCCTGTGCGGCGCCTGCGACGATGTCTGTCCGGAGAAGGCCCTGGACGTGGTCGTCTATGGAGAGAACCGCGACACCTCCAGCGGCGGTTTCGTCGAAATTTGCAACACGGTCCTGGGTGAGGAGTTTGGCGGCAAGGCCGGCAAGATCCTCGTCAACTACGACCGGTGCACGAACTGCCGGATTTGCGAGGACCATTGCCCGGTCAACTGCATTACGTTCCAGCGCGTTCGGTTCCGTGATGACGCGATGCAAATGATCCCATTGACTCCGGTCAGCGCCGGCGGGAAGCTCTCCGCCAAGGCCGGCGTCTGAGATGGCGCGCGTCACCGTTCGGGAGCCGGTCGCGGGCGCGGTCACCGTTGCCGGACGGCGCCTTCCGCCCCTCTGGCGGCTCGTGCCTCTTGCGTTCTATCTGTTTGCCTTCGCGCTCATCCGCGGTGATCTCACCCGGCTACCGGGCGCCGCCGCCGACCTTTCGCTGCACCTTTACTTCGCCGCGATGGTGCTCTACGTCGGTGGCATGTTCTCCTATTTCGCCTTCTTTGCGTACCGTCAGCAGGCATTGCGCTGGCTGGGCGTGGCGCTCGTCGCCCCTGGTGCCCTGATCCACCTCGGCGCCATCGTCGCTCGGGGCGTCGCCGATTCCCACTACCCGCTAGCCAACATGTACGAGTACAGCTCGATGCTCTCCCTGGTGGCGGTTACGGTCTTCTTACTGATGACCCTCCGGTGGCCGGTGGCGTCGCTGGGCGGCGGCGTGGCCCTCTTCGTCGTGGTGGCGTTGATGGGGATCGGCTATGGCCTCTATCAATCGCCCGAGCCGTTGGTGCCGGCTCTGCAGAGCTACTGGCTCAAGATCCACGTGACGAGCATGATGGCGTCGTCCGGGATCCTGGTGTCGAGCTTTGTCTTCGCCGGTCTGTATCTGTTGAAAGACCGAAGCGCGAATGTCAAGTCGTGGTTACACGGGTCAGCGATCGCCGCGCGGCTGCCATCGCTCGAAACCCTGGACCGTCTGACCTTCCGTGCCATCCTGCTCGGCTTCCCGATCTGGACCTTCGGGACCATGGCGGGGGCCATCTGGGGCGAGCACGCCTGGGGACGCTGGTGGGGATGGGACCCGAAGGAAACATGGGCCGCCATTACCTGGATCGTCTACGCCATCTATCTTCACGCCCACACATTGCGGCTCTGGCGCGGCCGGCGTACGGCGCTGATTGCGACCGCGGGCTTCGTGTCCATCCTGATCACGCTCTATGCCGTGAACCTCTGGATCGTCGGCCTGCACTCGTACGCGAAGGGCGCGGGCTAGCAGGATCGCGAGGCTACAGGCCGGCGCGTAGGGCGCTGAGGTGAGGTTCAGGCCTCGGCCGGCGCCCCCGAGTCACGTGTCGGCTGCGGTCAGCCCGAGTTGGCGGACGAGTCTTTACGTCACCTGCTTTGCGCAGGCGGCGGCGATGCTGGCCTTCGGCTTCGTGCTGCCATTCCTACCGCTCTACCTCAAAGAGATCGGGGTCACCCCGGAGAGCGCGGTGGTCTTCTGGTCGGGGGCGCTGGTGACGAGCACCGGCGTCTCGCTGGCCATTTTCAGCCCCATCTGGGGCGCGCTTGCCGACCGCTACGGCCGAAAGGTCATGGTCCTGCGCGCGCTGCTGGTTGGCGGGCTGATCATCGCCCTCATGGGGCTGGTGCAAAACGTCGGCCAGTTCCTCGTCCTGCGCATCCTGCAGGGGATGTTCACCGGAACGATCGCGGCCGCCACCGCGCTGGTGGCCAGCATCGTCCCCCGCGAGCGCCTCGCCGCGAGCATGGGCCAGTTGCAGACCAGCGTCTACGTTGGCATTGCGGCCGGTCCGGTGATGGGCGGTGTGATCGCCCAGGCGGTCGGGATCCGTGGGACGTTCTTCATCGCCGGCGCGATGCTCGCCATAGGCGGCGTCTTCGTTTGGCAATTCGTCCACGAGCACTTCACGCCGCCATCGACCAGGCGACCGCTAGGTTTTTTCGAATCGTTGCGGCTGGGCCTACGTTCGCGAACCCTGATGCCGCTGATGGTGACGCTGTTGCTGGTCCAGCTGAGCACCGCGATCGTCTTCCCGATTCTTCCACTCTTCGTCGAGCGCATCTCCCAAGCCGGCGATCCCGTCAAGCTCTACGCCGGGCTGGCGTTCGGGGCTACCGCCGTGTTCAGCGCGCTGGCTGCGTTGGCCTACAGCCGGCTGGTGGACCGCACCGGTTACCGGCGAATCCTGATCTTCGCCTGCTTCGGGGCGGCGCTGCTGTTTCTGCCGCAGGCATTCGTCCAGAACGCCGGTCAATTCTTGTTGCTCCGTGGCGGACTCGGCATCTTCTTCGGCGTCCTGATCCCGGCTACCAACGCCATCGTCGGGCTATCTACGCCGCCCGAGTTGCGCGGGTCGGCGTACGGGCTGACCAGTGGCGCGACGGCGGTGGGCAATGCGGTGGGTCCGCTGCTAGGATCGACGCTCGCCGCGACTCTCGGATTTCCATCGGTGTTCATCGCCACGTCGGCGGTGCTGGCGCTGCTTGGGATCTGGGTGATCGGTCGGGTCCGGGAACCGGTATCCCCACCCTGACCCTCTACACTCGACACGATGCCGCTGCTCGACCAATCGCTCGTGGATGGCGTGATCAAACGCGCCTTACGATCCGGCGCTGATTTCGTTGAGCTCTTTGTCGAGCGGAAGCGCAACCAGTCGATCAGCGTTGAAGAGAGCAAAGTTCAGCGGGTCAGCTCCGGCAACGATCTGGGGGCTGGGCTTCGCATCATCCACCAGGGCACCGTCAGCTACGTGTACACGGAAGACCTTTCCGAAGCCGGCCTGCTGAAGACGGCCGACCTGGCCGCGCAGGTGGGCCGGCACGGTGGTGGGCGCTTCGCGTTCGGCGACCTGACCGGCGCGCCGCGGGCACCGCAGCCCATCGAAGTCCCGCCGCACACGGTTGGGCCAGAGGCGAAGATCGAACTGCTGCTCGAAGCCGACCAGGCTGCCCGCGAGGTGAGCGGAGCCATCAAGCAGGTGGCGGTGGGTTATGGCCATAGCGCGCAGGAGGTTCTGGTGGCCACCTCTGAGGGCATCCATCATTCGGATTCGCGCACCCGGGTACGGCTGATGATTCACGCCGTGGCTGAGCGCAACGGTGAGATCCAGACTGCCATGGAGGCGCCCGGCATGCAACGCGGCTTCGAGTTCTTCGATGACACCTCGGCGGCGGAGTATGCGCGCACCGCCGCTGAGCGAGCGGTGAGCCTGCTCGATGCTGCGCCGTCCCCCGCGGGTTCGATGGCGGTAATCATTGGCAACGAGTTTGGCGGGGTCCTGTTTCATGAGGCGTGCGGCCATGGGCTCGAGGCCGACTTCGTGGGAAAGGGCTCAACGGTCTTCACCGGGAAGATCGGGCAGGCGGTCGCCAGCCCGATCGTGACCGCCATCGACGACGGCACCTTGCCCAGCCGCTGGGGAACGCTGGCTGTCGACGATGAGGGCGTGCCGACCCGCCGCAACGTGCTGATTCAGGACGGCGTGCTCATGAGCTACATGTACGACCGGCTGCGCGCCGGACAGCAGAACCACCCGGTCACGGGAAACGGGCGCCGACAGTCGTATCAACACCTCCCCATTCCGCGCATGACGAACACGTTCATCGCGGCCGGGGCGCACTCGGTCGAGGACATCATCGCCGCCACCGCCAATGGGCTCTACGCCAAAAAGCTCGGCGCCGGGCAGGTCGATGTCACCACCGGCGACTTCGTCTTCGCCGTCACCGAGGGTTACCTGGTCGAGGGCGGAAAAATTGGCCGTCCGGTGCGGGGCGCCACCATCGTGGGTAACGGCCCGCGTGCCTTGCACAAGATCGATATGGTCGCCAACGACTTGAAGCTCGCCCCGGGGACCTGCGGCAAGGAAGGCCAGGGGGTTCCGGTCTCGGTCGGCCAGCCGACGATTCGCATCAGCGAGCTCACGGTAGGTGGCACCGGGGTGGTCGCGGCCGGCACGATGCGGCAATGAATCCAATCGGCGAGCGCGTCCTCGAACGCTGCAAAAAGCTCGGCTCGGAGGATGCCGAGGTCTATCTCTCGCGGGGAACGGAATTTACGGTTCGCGTGTACAACCGTGAGATCGAGTCCCTCGTCTCCGCCGAAAGCCGCGGCATCGGGCTTCGGACCTTTCGCGAGCACCGGGTTGGTTTTTCCTATACCTCGGAGACCGAGCCCGACGCCCTCGACAGCCTGGTGGATGATGCGCTTCTCAACGGGCGGTATAACCATGCCGACGAGGCGAACGTTCTGCCCGTACCCCAACCAGCCGATCCACTGGCGGGCCTCGCGTCGCCGGCCCTCAGCCGGGTCGAGCCTCAGCGGAAGATCGAGTTCGCGCTCGAAATGGAGCGCCGGGCAACGTCGCTCGACCCCCGGGTACGGCGGGTCAGCGACGCGGTGTACAGCGACGGCACGGGAGAGGTCGAGATCGTGAACAGCCGCGGACTGCAGGCCTCATTCGCGCGTACCATCGCATACGGCGTTCTCGAGACTATTGCGGAGCAGGACTCCGAGATGCAGTCCGGGTTTGCGTTTACCCACGGCCGCGATATGGAAGAGCTGGACCTGGCCGGCGTGGTGCAGGAGGCGGTCGAGAACGCGGCCGGCCTGCTGGGGGCGCGCCCGGTGAAGACGGCCACCGTGCCGGTGGTACTCCACCCTCACGCCGCCGCGATGATCCTGGGTGTGCTGGCCAGCTCCTTCAGCGCAGACGCCGTCATCAAGCGCCGCTCGCTGCTGGCCGGCAAGCTCGGTGAGCAGGTTGCCGCCGGGATCGTCAACATCACCGACGACGCACGCTTACCGGACGGTCTGGCAAGCCGGCCGTTTGACGGCGAGGGGGTGCCCTCGCGCCGCAACGAGCTGATCGCCGATGGTGTCCTCAAGAGCTATCTGCACAACACATACACTGCGGCTCGCACGAGTGGCCAGTCGACCGGCAGCGCCGTGCGCTCGTACAAGAGTGTGCCCGAGGTGGGCGTGTCAAATCTCGTCCTGAAACCAGGCGAGCTGACTAAAGACGCGCTCCTGGCGCGCGTCGACAACGGCCTCCACGTCTCGCAGCTGTCCGGACTGAACACGGTCAACCCCGTGTCCGGCGAATTTTCGCTGGGGTTGACCGGTCACTGGATCGAGCATGGCCGGCTGACCACGCCGGTCAAAGAGCTGACGGTCGCTGGCAACGTCATCGCCTTGCTGAAGAAGGTGGTGGCGGTCGGGAGCGACCTACGATTCATGTTTGCCGGCGGTTTCTGCGGCAGTCCGACGGTGCTGATCGAGGAGCTGCCCGTCGGCGGTCTCTAAACCCGTCCCGACGTCTCAAACGCTCGCATGGCACTAACGTCTCAATCGCTCATATGGCACTAAAGCGCCACTCGCGAGGGCCGACGGCCCCGCGGCTGGTGCTTACCCTGCTGCTGCTGTGGCTGGTCGGCGTCAACCTCCGCACCGTCATCCTGGGCGTCCCGCCGACGCTGCCGGCGCTGCACCGGGTGCTCAACCTGTCCTACAGCGCGGCCGGCCTGCTGACCTCGCTGCCGGTCTTCTTGATGGCGGCGGGCGCGATCCCCGGCGCCTACCTGGTCAGCCGGGTCGGCGCGCGCCGGGCTGTCGCCGTGGGCCTCGCCCTGGTCGCGCTCGGTGCCGCCCTGCGGGGCGCGCTTCCCAGTGCGCTGTCGCTGTTCGCCTTTACGGTGGTGCTCGGGCTCGGGATCGCGGTGGCGCAGCCGGCCATGCCGAGCCTGGCGCAGGCCTGGTTCCCGCTGCGGATCGGACGGGCGATTGCGATCTACTCCAACGGACTGCTCGTGGGTGAGGTGATCGCGGCCAGCATCACCCTGCCACTCCTTCTGGCGCCGTTCGGCTGGCAGGTTGCGCTGACGGCCTGGGCCGCGCCGGCCGCGATCGTGCTCGCCCTCTGGCTGATCATCACGCCGGCATCCGAGGGCGCGGCGGCAACCGCCGGAGCCTGGCTACCCGACTGGCGGAGCGGGCAGATGCTCCGCGTTGGGCTCTTGATGGGCGGAGCGAGCCTCGTCTATTTCGGCATGAACAGCTGGATCCCCGACACGCTCGATGCGCGGCAGGCTCATGCCTTAATCCCGCTCACCCTCGGGACCCTGAACGCCATGCAAATCCCGGTCAGCTTCTGGCTGACCTTACGCGGAGATCGCATGCTGGGGCGTCGCTGGCCGTACGTCGTCGCCGGGCTGGGATCGGTCCTGGCGGTGACCGGCTATGTTCTGGCTCCGGCCTCGACCGCTCCCTTCTGGGCGGGGATGGCCGGGGCCACCAGCAGTCTGGCCTTCATCCTCAACCTTGGGCTTCCCGCTCTGCTCTCACCGTCGGAGGTGGCGCGCACCAGCGGGTTCATGTTCACCGTTGGTTATGGCGCGGCATTCTTCGGTCCTGCCCTGGGTGGCTTTGCCTGGGACTGGAGCGGCCAATTCCGGTTTGCCCTGCTGCCCATGGTGGCCGGAGGCATCGCGATGCTCGTCTTCGGAGCGACCTTGCCCGAAATCGGGGTCAGGCGGCAAGCACAGACGGCGCCGTCCGCAGCAGAGTCGTGATGCCGTCCAGGGCAGCCAGCACATCGGCGCGGTCGATGGCGTCGCGGTCCGCTCGGAGCGCCCGTGCCATCGCCATGACCTGGGCGCTGAAGGTGACGTAACTCGTCAGGATGCTGCCCCGGACGGTGTGCAGCTTCTGATTCGTGA
>WNFW01006950.1_pt1 | contig 19500 bp, 12 predicted proteins | sample 5400131 | NCBI WGS metagenome assembly WNFW01 (sample SAMN13153362, study PRJNA577476) | soil metagenome | isolation source: 20 cm soil or saprolite under grassland replicate 1 | place: USA:California | collected 2016-06-15 | reverse complement strand
GCTGGTTTGCCATTCCGCGCATCGGCGCAGAACGCCACCATCGTTGGCACGGTTACGGACCCATCGGGCTCCGTAGTCGCCAATGTGAAAATCGCGATTACGCACTTGGAGACCAATCTAGCGAGCACGTTCACCACGAACGATGCCGGCCAGTATGCAGCGGTCGACCTGCCAATTGGCCACTACAACCTTAAAGCCGAAACCTCGGGTTTCAAAGTTGCCGAGCAGAAGGGCTTGGTGCTGCAAGTTGGCGACCGTACTCGTGTCGATTTCCAGTTGACGTTGGGCGCGGCATCGGAAACGGTGACCGTAGAAGCCAATGCCGTCCGCGTGCAATCGGACTCGGGCGAGGTCAGCAACGTCATTACCGACCAGCAGGTATCGCAAATCGCTGTCAACGGACGCAGCATCTACCAGTTAGCGGCCCTGACGCCCGGCGCCTCGAGCCAGATCAATAACTTCGTCAACACTCCGGTGGGCGGCGACGCCAACGTTGCCTTCAATGGGCTCCGCCAAAACCACAACATCTACTTGCTGGACGGCGGCGAAGATGACGACCGTGGCGGCGCCGGAGGCATGAGCATTGCTCCTTCTTCCGACGCGATTGCAGAATTCCGCGCTTTGACTTCGAACTACAGCGCCGATTACGGCCTCTCATCCGCAGCCACCATGACCATGGTGCTGAAGTCTGGCTCAAGCACGCTCCATGCTTCGGCGTGGGAATTCAATCGCAACGATGCTTTCGACGCCCACTATTTCTTTAGCCCAACTAAAGCGAACAAGCTGCGTATGAACGTTTTCGGCTTCAACGTCGGCGGCCCGGTCACGCTCAGCAAGCTCTACAATCCGGACAGGAAGAAGACCTTCTTCTTCTACAACATGGAATGGCGCCGCCTCATTCAGGGTAACCCAAGCAGCGGTCAGCCTGTTCCAGATCCGGCCACCTACACTGGTGATTTCAGCTCGAAGTCAACAGTCATCACTGTTCCGTCGGCGTCTCAGGCTGCTTCCAGCGTGCTTTTCAGAAACTGTCCCGGTGGCGTCGCTCCCGCGGGCATCGTGCAAGGACAGCCTTTTCCTAGCAACAAAATTCCATCCTGCATGATTGATCCGAACGCGAATGCCTTGGTCACCGCGGGCATTTTCCCCAAGCCCACGAACGGCAATCTATTCTTCGGCAGCTCCAGCGTGCCCACGAACCTGAAAGAGGAAGTCGTTCGTATCGACCACAACTTCAGCAGTAAGTTCTCCGTGTTTGGTCATTTCATCGCGGAGCAGGTTACACAGGGTTACGCCGTCAGCCAATGGAGCGGCGCCAACGTTCCGACCGTCGGCGACACGTTCGGGAACCCGTCCTACAGCGCGGTGGTCCATACCACCTACACGATCAGCCCGACCCTATTGAACGAAGTGGCGTTCAACTACAACGGAAATCGCATCAATATCATTCCCTTCGCGGGTGCCGGGTTGAAAAGCCTATCGGCCAAAGATGCCGGATTCACGGGCGCCCGGCTGTTCACGGGACCAAACAACCTGTCCCGTATCCCGAATATCGACTTGAGCGGCGGGACGGGCACACATTTCGAAATCGCCAGCTGGCCCTGGAAGAACAAGGCCGATGACTACCAGATCCGCGATGACATCTCGCTCACCAAGGGAACCCACCAGCTCAAGTTCGGAGCCAGTTGGGCGATCTATAAGAAGGTTCAGGATCTGTTCGGCACCACTCAGGGCAGCTTCAGCTTCAACGGGCTGTTCACCGGCAACGATTTCGCAGATTTTCTACTCGGCACCGCGAACGGCTACACGGAACTTGCCGTTCAAGACCACGGCTTTTGGAATAACGTTTCCTGGGCGGCTTATGTGCAGGACAACTGGCGCGTAAACAAACGGCTCACCTTGAATCTCGGCTTGCGCTGGGATGGCGTGCCGCACACCTACGAAGCCAACAATCGCATGGGCAACTTCTATCCCAGCCTCTATGACCCGACCATGAAGGCTACTTTCAATACTTTCGGATCCATCTGCGGAAGTGCCAATCCAACCACGGACCCGGGTTGTTCCGGCCCTAGCCCAGGTCTGGGCTTTAGTCCTAACTCGATTCTGGCAGGCGTCCCGTTGTACCTGAACGGCATCGGCATTCCAGGGAAAAATGGCATACCCAAGGGACTCGTGGACAATCACTGGGCCGCATTCGGTCCACGCCTTGGGTTTGCGTATGATTTGACAGGAAGTGGCAAGACCGTCCTTCGTGGCGGCTTCGGCATGATGTACGAACGGATTCAGGGCAACGACATGTACGATGCTGGTCCCAACATTCCCTTCAGCTTGAACGTCAATACTCCGGGACCAGTCGAGATGGATAACCCCAAGATCGCGTTAACATCAGGCACTGCCGCGACGTTCCCGATTAATCCGGCCGGCATCACCGGCCTGGACCCGAAAAACTATAGACTGCCTCAGAGTTACCAGTGGAGCCTCGGGGTTCAGCATTCGCTGAGTACGAAGACTGTGCTCTCTCTGGCCTACGTGGGCAACTCGAACCACTTCCAAAGCTACCGGACGCAAACCAACCTACCCGATCCGGCCGCTCTGCCTGCGCTCATCAATGGCGCAAGCTTCAATACCGCTCCGGGACTGACTTACGGCGGCTTCAATTCCATCGTCTTTTCCACCAACCAGGCCAACTCTCATTACAACGGCCTGCAGTTGGACGTGAACTCTCAGGTTGGCCGGGACCTTACCCTGCGCGCCTTCTATACCTATTCGCGCGCGATCGATTCCGCAGCCGACTCCCGTGGTCCGGGCGGCGCGGACCTGTCGCAGATCACCAATCCGTATAGCGGATGGAGCTATGACGTCGGCCCGAGCGGTTTTGATCGCCCGCATAACGCCGCCGTCAACTTCGTCTATGACATCCCGGTGTTCCGGAACAATTCCAGCAGCCTCGTGAAGTCCACGCTGGGCGGCTGGGAGGTTTCGGGCATCGTGACCGTGGAGTCCGGTGTGCCGGTTGATATTCATGTCGGCGGTATCCAGGCCAGCAACGGCTTGCCAAATGCCAGCAATCGTCCAGACCTTATCGGCAAGGTTTCCTATGTGAACGCTGTTCAGCCTGGAGACCACGTGATCCAGTATATTAATCCATCGGTCTTTGCGGCACCGGCACTCGGCAGTTGGGGCAATCTCGGCCATTATGCTCTCCGCGGACCTGGTCGTGACAACTGGAACCTCTCGCTCTTCAAGAGCTTCTGGTTCAACGAGGAGCGCGGCAGCCGTCTCGAACTGCGTCTCGAAACCTTCAACACCTGGAATCACACTCAATTTAACGGCGTGGCTAACACCGTAACGTTCGACAAAAACGGCGTACGCGCTGCGAACAACTTCGGCCAGTTCACTTCAACCTTCGACCCAAGAATCTTGCAGCTCGGCGGCAAGATTTACTTCTAACCCTTACACCCTGTTTGTTGGACTCAGCCCCGTGCGCACATTGTGCGCACGGGGCTTTTGTTTTTCTGTGCTCTTCCCTTCCAAATTCTGCTGGCTTTCCACTATCCTCCTTATTGCAACCCTTCGCTGTCCCAGAATGGCAGACCGGATGAGAACTCCCATGCTCCGAATTCCGAAGCTTTACGATTGCCTCCTAAGGCTTCTTCTCCTCGCGATCTTCTTACCTTCCTCGGGAACCGCTCAATCGCCCTCGCCGGCGGAAGCAGTTGCCCTGGAGCAAAAGGGAAACTTCGAAGCCGCCGCTGCCGCTTGGCGTTCCATCATCAGGCAATACCCAAAGGACGCCGCCGCTTTTGCCAGTCTTGGGGTCGTCCTTGCTAAGCAACAAAAATATCCGGAAGCCGTTGCAGCCTACAAAAGAGCTCTCGCCCTCAATCCCAGGCTACCTGGCATCCATCTCAACCTAGGTCTAGCCGAGTTCAAACAGGGCGACTTTGCCGCAGCCATTGCCCCCCTCAAAACCGCAGCTGCGCAAGACCCGGGTAGCACTCAAGCGCGCCTCTTGCTGGGCCTGAGCTATTACGGCGCAAAGCAATTCGCCGCCGCAACCGGGTCTCTCGAAATGTCGGTAAACTCCGATCCAGAAAACTCCGAATTGCACCACCTCTTGGCGCACAGTTGCTTATGGGCGAAGAACTATTCCTGTGCCCTGGAGCAGTTCCTGTGGATTCAACAGAAGGAGCCCGACTCCGCAGCCTCCCACATCCTCATGGGCGAAGCGCTCGACGGTCTTGGCAGAACCATCGAAGCCATTGGCGAGTTCCAGGCCGCCGCAAAGACTGCTCCGACCGAGCCTAACGTAAACTTTGGGCTCGGCTATCTCTACTGGAAGCTGCATCAATATGATGATGCAAAACCCGCCTTCCAGCGCGAGTTGGCTGTCGACCCTGACCACCCTCAAGCCCTGGCCTATCTAGGCGATATCGAATTGAAGAGCGGCGACCTGGAAAAGGCCACCTCCTTGCTCAAGAAAGCGGTGCATCTGAAGGACGACATTCGCATCGCCAATGCTGATTTAGGAGCCATCTATATGGAGCAGAAGCACTATGAAGAGGCGCTGGCCGCGCTTCGGCAGGCCGTGAAGCTGGATCCCGCTCAGCCGGACACCCACTTCCGGCTGGGGCGATTGTATCAGACTATGGGCAATACAGCCGCCGCCAGCCAGGAATTCGCCAAAGTTCGCGAACTCCAAAAGAAATCCGAGGACGACCTCCTCGAAAAAATGTCCGGATCACCTCCACTGTCGAAAAGAATCTCAACTTCAACAATTCCAATCACTTAATGCTCGGCCTCCTTTCCCGACCACTGCATATCGCCTCTCCAACTCGGCTTTTTCAGCGCCCTGCCAAAAAATCTTGCTTATTATCCACATCAGCATTTGCCAAAACTATCTTCATATGTCAACACGCGTCGTGATCTTAAACATCCACTCTCGCCGAGCCGCAGTGTCGTCACGTGACGAAAATGCGTCACCGCAACTCCTTTATTTCCTTCATTTAAAAGACCGTGACGCCCGCAACTCCTTAGATTCCGCTCTTACGAGAATTGCCGGGTGTCATTCGCTCTCTCTTTTCACTCTTTGCCCAAAGAGTGTTTCACAACTCTTTTGATCCGCACTCTTTCTAAAAACTGCCGCACACCCTTCAAGCCACGAGTTTTTCTCTCTTCCCGCTATCCCCGACGTTCAGACTTTCAAAGATTCCGACGTGCAGACGTTCCCAATCCCCATAAGTTCTTTAACTGTCTCTCGCGAGTTGCCAGTTGACCCACACGGCGATCACCGCTGGGACTTGCCGTGTTGCGCTTGATCCACTTCGCCTACATGCCGTCGCCAATACCCCGACAGGTTTGATGGAACCTGTTCGCTCGTACCGTTCCACCAGCTTCGGCCTTCCGTCCATCAAAAACCGGCGGGAGGGTACAATCACTGAACTTATGATCTCTCTTCGGCTCAAGATTGGCTTTCTCCGCTGCTCGCTACTTCTTGACGCGCTCAGCGCGCAGGACTACTCTTCCACCAGTTCCTCACGAGCATATATGCGTTTTGCCAAGCTACACTCCCCTACGCGAATTGCGAAGTTCCTGCTGCCATTCACTCCTTGTCTTTTCCTGTCGATGCCTCGGGCTTTATGCCAGGACAGCGGAAATGAACAAATGATTCCCCGCGGGGACAGGGCGGAACTCTCGGTAACGGTGCGCGACAGTTCGGGAGAAGCTATCTCCGCGCCGGCTACCGTAAAGCTCTACCATGATGGAGTCCCCGCCGACCAGTCGGCGGCCGCTCACGGTCGCGCGTTCTTCGTATTCCGGACTCTGGGCACGTACTCGCTGATAGTGGAAGCAACTGGATACAAAGCCGCACAAAAGGACGTGACCGTGCCCGTCGCCATGAAATTCGAAGTCGACGTTTACGTGCAACGGGAACCGACTTCAAACGAAAGCGCCGGCGTCCCGGGTAAGCCGCTGCTCGCGCCGAAAGCGAAAGAAGCTCTCGACAAAGGATTACGAGCGTTAAGCGCCAACAAGCTGGCAGAGGCGGAGAAGTACGTAGGCGAAGCGGTGAAGCTCGCGCCCGGGCACCCGGACGTGCTCTTTGTCCAAGGGGTGCTGTACCTAAATCTGCGCAAATGGACGCAGGCGCAAAGCGTTCTGGAAAAGGCCGCCCAGATGGATCCAAGTAACGCTCACGTTTTGGGGGCACTGGGAATGGCTCTCACCGACCAGGGGAAATACGAAGCGGCCATCGCCCCGCTCGAGAAATCGCTGCGGTTGGAAGCCGGCGGGTGGGAGACCCATTGGGCGCTGGGAAAAGCATATTACTATCGCCAGAAATATGACCAGGCGCTGAAAACCTCCCAGCTAGCGCTGACTGAGTCCAACGGAAAGGCGCCTCAGATTGAGCTTCTTGTTGCGCAGTCGCTCACCGCCGTAGGGCGGTACGACGACGCGGCGCAGACTTTGCGCGATTTCCTGAAGAGCCATGGCGATAGCCCCGAAGCCGCGACGGCACGGCGCTGGCTGGAGGGCCTGGCGAAGAACGGCAAAATTCGGTGAAGCTAGATACTTCTTCGCGAATGCTGTGCACAGTTCAACGAACGCTCCGTCACAAGAATTCCGCTCCCGCGTTCGTAATGAATGACCTCAGTTCGGTGAGGAGCGAATCTCGACGTAGTCCAGTGCAGCATGCTCTTCCCTGTCGGGACTTCCCACGATGCGAATCTCGTCTCCCAGGCGCAGTGCCAATCCACGAATGCGCCGCCGCGTCGAAGAATTACCTCCAATTTTCGTCGCAGGAAGAATGTCGTTTGCCGTCCATTCATCTACTACCTGATCGCCTACCAATACGCGAAAACTAGAGTTGCCATTGTTCTGATCGAAGTACACAATGTCCATTTCGTACCACGCTGCGTCGCGCGTAAAACGAAAAGAAGCCGTGCATCCTCGCGTTTGCAGACATTCGATTGCTTTGCCACCGGAAGCGTTTTCCCACGGAACGACGTCCACGGCCGAGTAGCCTTGGAGCTCCATGGCTTCCGCTTCGATGCGATCGGGATAAATCCCCACACGGTGCTGCGCATCGGGTATGCCGGAAGTGCGAAAGAACCAGTTGCAGACGGCATCTCGCCAGACAATCGCGTGAGCCGCCTGATATTCTAGCCGCGCCAAAACGTCAGAGTAACGCTGCTCGTCGATGCGACCCCTCAGCGATTCCCATTGATGGACGTACTGCGCGGCGCGCTCCGCGCCTTCGTAATGCGAGTCGTAAATGTGTTGAATCACAGTCTTGCCGGACTTCAACACGCGTGTGTAGGGCACATGGTGAAAGAAAAGCAGCAACTCGTCAGGCGTGGATTCCACAGACTCGTACAGCTTGGCTAGGGGCGGAGGATACTGCTCTGCATAGCCGGTGCCGGTGGCCACAGTACGATCCATGCCGACCCCGTCACGGTCAGCGCGGTGCCATTGGCCCCAGCCGTTGCGCTCGGACGATTCCACTCCGGGTCCGTAGTGACTTCCAAGAATGTCCGTCAGTGTCTGGGCTCCCAGGGGACCGGTGTAGCTCTCATAAACTTTCCATGAATTGACTTGCATGATGGCAAGCGTACTTAAAAGGGCTGGATCGTTTCCAAAGGTCAGTCGCGTCCATTCCTCAGCAATGGTTCTCGCACTAAGATCGGGATTCCACGCCAGGCGGCCAAACCCGTACAGATTGGCCATCGCCAGCGGATGCCCGATCCAATTCACGTCTGTGCCGACATTTGCAACGCCTACAAATCCCCCCGCCGGACGACGGAACGCCTTGCCGGAAGCAAGGTCTTTGACAAACGTGCCATCCCGGTTCAGGTGCATATCGAAATCGAGCACCTCTTTCCACATCGATGGGAGAAAACATAAATGCCGCTGCTGCCCGGTGTATTCCTGAGTGATTTGCAGCTCCATTGCCACATTGGTGCGTTGCAACCCGGCAAAGAGGGGAGAAACAGGTTCGCGGACCTGAAAGTCAATGGGTCCATGTTTGATCTGAATGATGACGTTGTCGTCGAACTTGCCATCGAGAGGATAGAAAATATCGTACGCAGCTTTCGCGCGGTCACTCTTAGGATCTTGCCAGTTGAGGTGATGGTCGTATACAAACGCCCGATAGAAAACGATGCCGCCGTGGGGTTTGAGCGCGCGGGCCATCACATTGGCGGCGTCCGCGGGCGTCCTGCCGTAGGCGGACGGGCCGGGCCGACCTTCGGAATCCGCCTTGACAACAAATCCGCCGAAGTCCGGAATCCGCCGGTAGATCGCGTCCACTCTCTCGCGCCACCATTGGATGAGACGCGGGTCCAGCGGATCGAATGTATCCAGCCCTCCAATGACCTTGGGACTGCTCAAATCAATTGCTACAGCGATCCGGATACCCCATGCACGGAAGGCGTCAGCGATGCGAGCGAGTTGCGGCAGAAAATCATCTTCAAGAAGGCGAGGATCCGCATTGACATTATTGATGGAGCAGCCGTTGATCCCAATGGAAGCGAGCAAGCGAGCGTACTCGCGGACGCGCGTCAAGTCGGTGCGGACCTTGCCATCCTCGAAAAAGATCGAACGCCCACCGTATCCGCGTTCGATTCCACCATCGAGGTTGTCCCACTGGTCCACCCAGCGTAGCCGGGCATAAGGCTTTTGCACTTCGTCCAAGGATGCGATGTCCGCGTTCGAAGCGATTTTGCTCAATAGCGCGAACACACCATACAAGACACCACGGTCAGTCATGGCTGTAACAATAAGACAGGGAAATCCGTGTACTTTTCCCGTCGTCAGCCAAAAACCTTCTTCGTTCAAGGGACTGCGAAGATGAAAAGAAGGCACTACGGCCTGAAGCGATTCGAACGTACCCAAGACAATGGCTTTCTCCCGAGGCCGATCTTTTTCGGCGCGCAGCGTCTTTCCAAGCATGCCCCTGACGCCCCGAATGAGTTCTCCTTGCGCGGTGCCAAGCGCTAGAGAATCTCCCAGGACAACTACGGCCGCCGGAAGCGCGGCGTATTTTTCCCGCGCAGTTTCCGCGATTGGCGCATACCGCAACCAAGCATCGTGGCTCGATTCGGCAAGCAAGGGATAAGCGTACGCGGCTTCGAAAAGCACACCCACCAAGAGCAGCATGCGCAGCTTCTGTGCTCTCATCGGAGGCCAGCGTCGATTCCGAGAACGCAGGTTTGCATAGATTTCTGGCGCGCTACGCTCCAAAGACGTTCGCACCTGGCAAGACGACTGAGAGCAGCATCAAAAGGAGAAAAACGGCAGGACGAGAGACTTGCCTAAGGCTGCGCAGCATGAAAGTGTCCTCGAAGCAAAAAGAACGGAGCGAAGAAGAAAGGAAATGAATTTAACGTGCACGTTAACGCCCGTGATATAGTACCACACGCTTTTTGGACTGCAAGGATTGAAATGCTTCATCTGCAGGCGGCTCTGAAGCGTTTTTCTCGACTGGCTAGGTGCGTGCGAACCGTCTTTTCCCTTCTAGCGATTGCACTTTTGAGGGTGCCAGCGTAGTGGCAAAAAGTGCCCTTGTGGCAATCACGCTTCGGGCAATCTCAAGGAGCGCACAATGCGATTGACTCCCAATCTAGCTTTTGGCGGGCAATGCGAGGCCGCGTTCAAGTTTTATGAACGATGCTTTGGGGGCACAATCGTCACCATGCTCACCTATGGCAAATCGCCCATGGCAGAACAAGTGCCACCGAGATGGCGCGAGAAGATCCTCCATGCGACTCTCACAGTCGGCGACGACGTTTTGATGGGCTCCGACCCTGTTCCCGAGCAGTATGAACAACCAAAGGGTTTCGCCGTGCTGCTTGGCATCGATGACCCTGTGGATGCAGAACGGGTATTTCACGCGCTTGCGGAAAACGGCGCAGTGCAAATGCCCCTCCAGAAAACCTTCTGGAGCGTCCGCTTTGGCGTGCTTATCGATCAATTCGGCATACCCTGGGCGATCAACTGCGAGCAAGCGCCCAGCTTAGCGTAGAGAGGAAGGGCTCAAGGAAAACGCCGCCTGACTCACGCGGTAATCCACAACATTTGAGAATAACTCAGATTTTTTGAGCCACCAACGCAAGGAAATTGGGACGTCAAAAATGGCTAAAGAGAGAAGCGGAATCCACTTGATCGCCGAGATGGCGAAGGTCTCGATTGGAACTGTGGATCGCGCCTTGCACGGGCGCGGAGGGATCAAGGAATCCACGCGCCACAGGATTCTGCAAGTTGCGCGACAGATCGGCTACACCCCGAATCTAGCGGCTCGTGCTTTGTCCGTTGCCAAAGCGAGCGCTCGAGTCGGGGTGTGCATGCCCCGGGAGATTCACTATTTCTACGACCAGCTTTGGAGCGGAGTCCTGGATGAAGCCCGGCGCGTCGGACAACTGGGGACTCAGTTCGTGAATCGTCCCGTGCAGGCGCTCGGAGAAGGAGATACCGAAGTATTCAAGGAACTGGTACAAAGCGGCGTCGACGGAATTATTCTCACCGCAGGAAATCCAAAAGATCTGACTCCGCTCATTGACGACGCGGAAGAGAAAGGTATTCGTGTAGTTTGCGTATCCACCGATGCCCCCGAGAGCCGCCGTTCCAGCATCGTCTGCGTGGAGCCGTCATTGAATGGCAGCCTGGCCGGTGAACTGATGGGCAAGCTCGTTCCGCGTGGTTCGAAGGTTGCGGTCGTTGCGGGCATGCTCACTGCCGAGGATCATCGTAAGAAAACCGATGGCTTTTCGGAAGCGTTCCTACGGCACTGCGCTGGCGGAAAAATCGTGAGCGTCATTGAAGGGCACGAAGATGAAGATGAAAGTTTCCAAAAAACTTTCGACCTCCTACGCCGTGTCCCGAGCCTTGCGGGGATCTACGTAAACACGGTGAATTGTTTGCCGGTGTGCCATGCGCTTGGGGCGCGGGGCGTGGCTGGAAAAGTAAAGCTGATAACCACGGACCTGTTCGCGGAAATGTCTCCCTACTTCCAAAAGGGCACCATCACAGCGTCGATTTACCAGCAACCACACCGCCAAGGCCAGATTGCCGTCCGTGTTATGGCGGACAACCTCACCAACAAAATACATTTCCCTCCCGCCGTGCACTTGAGCCCCGGGTTAGTGATGTCGTCCAATTTACATCTTTTCCGAGAAATGAGACCGGCGGATTCCAAGCGCGATGAGCCCGGTCAAAAGAGCCGCCTCGCTCTGTAGGTAAAGTATATCCATGGAGTTGCTGAGTGCGGCGCGTGGGATCAAAGGCGCTTCATTACATCGCGAGCCAGCACCTTGGCTTTTTCGATGCGCGCGGATTCTTCGAGAACCCCTCCGACGCTGATGCGCAGGAAGACGTCGCCGTCGAGGACGTAGAGCGCTCCCGTGATCCCGTTACCCACCCAGTAGGCTTCCTCACCGAGCCCCTCGAGGTGGCGCGGTTTCGGCGCGTCCTCCTCACCTTCGGGACCACCCTTGTCCGCGGCTCGGGCGGATGGAACTGCGTTCGCCAGAATTTGCGCGGCGCGAGCGCAGAGGATTTGCCGGGAGCGGGCGCGACCAAGGCCACAGTGATCGATTTCGCAAACGTGGCCGTGCGGAAGAGGCATTGCGACATCCGCATCCCGCCATTCGGCTGCACGCTGGGCTTCGTTTCCCTGACCGGCTCGCCCTGTACAGCTTCGATTTCCGCGCTGGTGAGCAGCCGGCACACGTCAATCTCTTCCTTAGCGGAGGGAGGGACATCGCCAGCTTTCGTCTTCTGCGGCGGGCCGCCGGGCGCCTGGTTGGCGATCAGCGAAGCTGGAGAGAAGAGCAATCCGCAAAACAAAAAACGCAGCAGAGGTTTGTGGCTCATTAATGTGTATTGCAGTCCGGACCGCCGCTGACACCACTTGCGGAATCACCGTAGCACAGCTTGCCGCCACCTACGATGTTGCCGGTCCTGGTGCCGAATTGCGTGCTGTCCAGAGCGGCAAAAAGGCCGCGGCCGCCCACCTGACGCGCAATGGTGGCAAGCGCATCCTGCGCAGTGGCAGGGCCGGCGGAGGCGTTCTGTGAAGGATCGTTCACGCACGAGCCGGTGCAGCCATCAGCGTAGCCCACAAGCACGCGTCCAAATTTGTCCACTGTGATGTCGTTGAAGTCGAGCAGGTTGCGGCAGGGGTTGCTGCCGCCCTGATTCCAGATGCAGCCGCGCTGAACCGGATCGGAGGGGGTCGCGTCAATGGTGGTCCAAGTGCGGCCCGTGTCGTAAGTGAATGCAACATAGAGACGCCAGATGCCACGGAAGTCGGCGGACTGGGTATCGCCTGCGGTCGGAGTGCCCAGATAAGCAAAAGCCGCACGGTTGTTATCGCCGGCGATCACCTCGGCGAACTCCGCGTTTTGAGTTCCGAACGGAGTGCCCGCGTCCTTGGACTTTGACCAGTGCAAGCCGCGGTCTTGGGACACGGCGATCTTCGCGTGCCCATCCACGTTGACGTAGCCGAGGTAGATGGTGTTGTTCGCGCCTGCCGCAACGGACGGGTCACTGCCGGGGCTGATGCTCTGGGCGTCGGGCACGGTCCGCACGATCCAGCTCAAACCGTTGTCGGTCGAAACGGCTACTCCTGGCCTGCTGACGCCGGTCGCGTCCATGCACGTCTCGTTGGGAACATAGGCAGTACCGTCCGGCGAAACGCGCACGTGCCCGTGCAAACCGCCGCAGGTTCCGGGGGCGACCGGGCGGTCAACACCGCTAACGCTGGTGAAGACATAGATGGGAAGGCCGGGTCCGAAGGTGAGACCGCCGTCATCGCTCCGCGAGCAGAAGGCCGTCACGATGTCCTGCGAGCAGTAGTAAATGGCGTGCGGATATGCGTGCACCGCAGGCGCAGGCACGGCGTAGGGGCCGCCTCCGACGGACTGATGGTCAACGCCTGCTGGCTGCCCGGAACCCTGGGTCGGCAGCCAGGTGTTACCGTCGTCATCAGTGAAGGATAGCTCGCTGGTGACAAGATTGAGTTGCGACGAGAACGTGCGATTCGTGCCGCCGAAGTGTCCGTCATCGGTGAAGAGGATGGGATCGAAGCTGACACGCGCGAAGGGCGAGCGCTGGTCCTCCCAGAAGGCCGTGGCAGGAGTAACGGAATCATTGAAGGTCACCCGCAGCGTGTGGTTCCCGGCTTCGATGAAGGTCTTGCCCGTACTCCAGTCAACGCCGATTGACGGCTCACCCGCGGCATGCTCCGCGGCAGTGGTTGACCCCAACGAGGGCTGGATGCAGCCTGGTGGCGTGTTAGGCGCTGTGCAGTCCTCAGGCGCAGGATAGTTAACGAACGTTGGTGCGCCCGGAGCGGGCGGCGGTGGTGGCGGCGAAGTGGGCCGCGCGGCGGTGGTGAGTGTCACTACCGAGTGAGCGGTTGTCGGCACCGGCGCCAGTGCGGCGACCGAACGGATGTGCCAGACTCCGTCGACGGGATCGGTGACAGTCAGGATTTCTATACCAGGTCCAGTCGAGGTGTCATCTGGCGAACCCGGACCGCGGTCGGCCCCACTGGGGCTGATAGCAAACACGTCCAGGTCGGTAGGCACCGTGCTCGTCCAAGTGTACGTAATGGTCAGCTTGGCCGTCATCGTCTGGTAAAAAGTTGCCGCCGGCGCAGGGAGCACGACGGTGAGGTCATGGTCGTCACACATGCCCGGTGGGCAGATGTCCTGGATGCCCACGTTGGTCACCGTACCGCCCCCGACGGCAGAGAAATCCCACGACACCGGGCCCGAGCTGCTACTAATCGAGCTGCTGGGGGGCGGTCCGGTCTGAGCGGAGACTGCAGGCGTGTCATGAAACAGCACCGCTAGGGCAAAGACCGAAAGCAAACTGACAGGGACAATCCATCCTGCAGATCGAACGAGTCGCATTAGCTGACCTCCATAACAATTTTTCTCCAAAGGAAGCTTTGTGATGGGTTCTCCGGAGCCTGCTTTTCCGCGGAGTTCGCGCCAAACTTCTTTGCTCATACCGGTTTCCAGGTGTGTAAACTCACTGCATTCATCGGGCTCGCCCAGGAATCGAGCACATTAGAGCGTGTAGAGCCGATAGTAGGACGTCCGGAGACGTAAGGGGTTGCACCTACCGACTCAAAAGAAACCGGAGGTAAGCACTCCGTGCACGGTGGAAATGTCTCGCCCTTGAGAAGAAGGATCACTACGTTGGGGAGTTGGTGATTCTGATGTGTGATGGAGTAGATCCCGCTCTCGGGTGATTCTTCCCCCGTCTGTGATGCACGCCCCGGCATGGCGGAATATTAGGTAGCGCCTCCGGCCTCGGGGAAGCAGGTAAACACCCTAAGAAATCTGCGGGAAATACCTGAGTTGCTCTTGGTGGGCTTATTTGAATCTCCTGTCACCCTGTCGATCCCATCCGGCGAATCAAACATTTTGACAGCGGAAGAAGCCTGAGGCATTTTGCGGCACCGGCCGCCCGCCAATGCCTCCACGGACCAGTACCCCTGACATTCAGGTGGTGATTCGACCTGCTAGATTGCTGTTGCCTATTCCTCCAAGTCATCGAGCCGGGATGATCACCGGATGATCACCGCCTCAGGGAAAACGGCCACTCCCATTATGGTTGCGACCACGCTGTTGGTAGCCGTGTTGACCACCGAAACGGTGTTAGCCATTCTATTCGAGACATAGGCAAAGGCCCCGTCTGGGGTGATGGCGACGCCGCGAGGGTTGGCTTGCACGGCGATCGTGGCTGTCACCGTGTTGCTGGCAGTGTTGATCACCGAGACGTTGTTGGAGCCGTCATTCGGCACATAGGCGGAGGCTCCGTTGGGAGTGATGGCGACGGTAATGGGGGTAGCACCTACGGCAATCGTATTCACAACGGTGTTGGTGGCGGTGCTGATCACCGAGACGCTATTTGACAAATAATTCGCTATATAGGCGAAGGCCCCGTCCGGAGTGATGGCCAAGCCGACGGGGTTGTTTCCCACTGGGACCGTGGCCACCACGCTTTTGGTGGCGGTGTCGATCACCGAGACGTTGTTCGCGGACTGATTCGTCACATAGGCGAAGGCCCCATTCAGAGTGAAGGCTACGCCCCAAGGGCTAGCTCCCACATTGATCGTGGACACAACGGTCCTGGTGGCGGTGTCGATCACCGAGACGCTGTTGGCACTGCTATTCACCACATAGGCGAAGGCGCCGTTCGGCGTGAAGGCCACGCCGATGGGAAAATTCCCAACAGGGATCGTCGCCACGACGGTGTTCGTAATAGTGTTGATCACCGAAACGGAGTTGGATCCGAATATCCAACCGGAATTGGTGACATAAACCTCTTGGCCATTCGGCGACATGGCCCCGCTAAGGGGCTGAATCCCCACTGGGATGACGTCTATCACAGAATTGGTCGCGGTGTTAACCACCGCAACGCTATTCGATTTGTGGGTGGGCACATAGGCGACGGACTGGGCCGCCGCTGAGACGCATCCCAGCGCTGCTAGAAAGAGCAGCGCCAAGCACTGAACTAACCACAACCAGCCCTGCCGTTCCTTGCGATTGCGAGTCTTGTAGTTGCATACCTGGGGTCGGTTGGCAGACATCTTTATTCTCTCCTCCCGTCAGAATTCCCTGGGACGTAGCCGAGCAATGTCTCGAGCGCCCTGGGGGGGAATCTACGTTGACTGTTTTGAATAACAAAGGGGAGACGCCTTCACAACCCGGTGAATACCGCATTCACAAGGTGGAGATCACTCAGCGCGGCATCGGTCAATCCTCTCGAGCAACTTCATAATAAAGGAGCTGCAGTCCTACTCCAGACATCCCGTCGCGAATTCCTTCAGCTCCACTTGCGCGACCCGGCTCGCAAAGCATCTTTTATTCGCAAAGGCTCCGATTAGCTTCGGGGCATTCGCAGGAGAACTTGAACCAATTGTCGTTGGCACACGGAAACATCTGTGATGATGCTCAGCACGGGGATTCACCGCAGCTCTACGTCTTAGTTGCGGCTTTGGCCGAAGACTTGAACGGTAAAGGGGGCGAAGCAAGCTTGCAAGAACGGCGATGGTGCTTCAAGGCACAAGGTGCCCTCTACAACCGGGCTTCTCAGTAGCCCTCTTTCAAGCATTCTACCTATTCCAAAGGGGTGATTCACCGGATTGTAACATCTCGGCAAGCGGCTATGCTGCAGGAAGAAAGGGAGGGCCGCCACCGTGCGTAGGGCACCCACCTCATACAAGACAACCCCCAAACCTCCAACCGGCCATAACACGGTGGCGGCCGTACCTCAAAGGATTGCAAGTTGTTTCGATCGTCACCCTTTGGCGGCGGGGAAGGATAAACCAGTGGTGGCGCAAGAGGCAAACATCGTTCCGCTCGAATTGAGGAAGACCATGGCCCAGGTACTTGGGGACGCCATCGCGCTTCTCGCCATGAAACATAGACGCGCCCCACTGCCAGTTTCCTCGGCACTTTTGAGAACTCTGTGGATGCGGGGCTTTCCAGGGAACCTGGCCGAACTTGAGAGTTTTGCGCGCCGTTTATTGTTCTTGGGCGATGAACGGATGTTGCTGGCGGAGCTCAGGAGAGGGCGTGCACCGATTGCATTCAGGCCAGAGAATTCGCAAGGGCCCGCTGGAATCGCACCGGGGCAAGGCAAGGAAACGGAGCGTGGACAAAAATGCCAATGCCTTCCTACAAATTAGATAAGGGCATTCGCAATCGCCAGGATTTGGCGGCATCCGTGGCCCAATCCATCGCAGCCACAAACTTGAGCTTAGGGATGGATCCCGGCCCACACATTGGCTTCGACATTCCGGCCTTGGATCTTCCGCAGGGAAAAGAAGCCGTGGAACAAATCCTCCAAGCAGTGTTCGCGAAGGCCAACGGAGAACTTGCCCGGCTATTGCAAGACGTGCGCACGAAGTCGGCTGCCGGGCAACTCGGCGCCGCCGCACAGAATGGCTCGACCAATAAACTCCTGATGCGCGCGATTCAGTGCGCCGTGAAGCAATACATGCTGCAAGCAGAACTGGGCAGCCTTGCGCTCAGGGACGAACTGACGGGCATATACAACCGCCGCGGATTCCTGGCCCTTGCGGAACGGCAATTGAAACTCGGGCGCCGGTCCGGTCGCGCGATCTTGGTGTTCTTTGCCGACGTGGATGGGCTGAAGCAGATCAATGACAAGTTTGGCCACAAGGAAGGCGATCTGGCGCTGGTTCACGCCGCGCAGGTTCTTGAAAAGACGTTTCGGGATTCGGACGTCATTGCGCGATTCGGCGGTGACGAATTTGCCGTACTCGCCTTGGAGGTGTCCGGTCACAGCGAGTCCACCATCCGCGCTCGTCTCGATCGGAACTTGAAGGAACTCAATGCGAGACACTCACGTTGCACGCTATCGATCAGTTTGGGAGCGGCGCGCTTCGACCCCACAAGCCCGCGCAGCCCGGCATCGATCGAACAATTGATGATCCGGGCGGACGAGGCCATGTATGAAGAAAAACGGCTTCGGTCGAAGCCCGTCCTTGTGACAAGGGCGGATTAAAGAGCTGGATGCTAGTCAGGCAGGTCGAGCATCAGCGATTGCGTTATGGGAAACCGAACATTAGGGTAAGCGCCAGGGGACGGCAAGCTTTTTGCCGTTAGTTCATCCGAGTGGGGACATCAGATCGTTGGCAGGATGCCCAGGCGAGAGAAAACGCAGTTCACCAAAGAATTTGCATCGTCGAGCCGGTGCAAACAAGAACAGTTTTGCAAGGGAGGGCACAACATGCCTTCGCGGTCCGGACGACGTGAAAGACGAACCCCACTGACTGTGCCGGTGCAGATTTCCCGGTTCCGGGAACCTTCGGCCACGGAGCGTACGATCACTGAGAACGTCTGTTCTGGTGGCCTGCGCGTCGTTGCCCAGAGGCAGATGAACCCGGATGAAGCGCTGATGGTCAGTTCCACGACGGGTGATCTGCGCGTACAGGCTCGGGTTGTCTATTGTCAACGGCTGCGCGACGGACGCTTTGGCATCGGATTGCATTTCCAAGGAGCGGAAGTCCGCTGGCCGGCGGGAAACTCTAGCAGTGCAGCGGATTGAGGTACCGGAGGCGGGAAAAGTCCGCGTTTCTGGGGGGCGGCGACTTCGAAAAGCCGAGGTTTGCATGGCCTCTACTGCGCCTCGCACCTCATGCTTTCATCCGAGCATTGTCAACAGGAGATTCTAGGTGCGCCGATTCAGGATGGCCTTGTTCGCTTCCGTAATCGTAACGATAGCCGCCGGTCTCGTCAGCAAGGCTGGCAAGGAGCCTGCTGCAAAGTTTTTCGGCTTGAGAAGCTGGAAGCTTACCAGCAGCGCGGATTCCAAAGCGGCCGTGACGTCATCCAGTTCCGTACTCTGGTCGGCGGACATGGAAACAGGTGATCTCTCACAATGGAGCCGTCCCGACGTCCCGGGCGGGCCCAACGCTGGCGGCGGTGTTTTTGACAGCGGAACGGCGACAGCGAGTGTGGATGTTGCTTCCCCCGCCCACAGCGGCATCCATTCGGCGAAACTATATATCAATACATTGAATCCCGCCGAAATCTCCACCAGCGGGGTCCGATTGTTTCGCTGGCTTGAGCCCGAAAGTCGGTCCGAGCTCCATTACAGCGTCTGGTACTACTTCCCGCGACGGTACATTCCAAGCGGCAATCCACCGTGGTGGAACGTCTTCCAATGGAAATCGAAACGCGGCGACGCCATCGATCCGTTCTTCGCCCTCAATGTGGGCAATCGTCCGGACGGGTCCATGTACTTCTACCTGTACAACCAAAATACGAAAACCTCCTACCAGCAAGCGGTCAAAAACATTCCGGATGGCCAATGGTTCCGCGTGGAAGCCTTCTACAAGTGCGCCGGGGACAACGCCGGGCACGTGACGTTCTGGCAGGACGGTGCGCAGATCTTCGATGTGCCAAATGTCCAGACGCGCTATGCGGACGGGGACTGCCAGTGGAGTGTGAACAACTACTCTAAGAGTTTGAATCCAAGCACAGCTACGATCTACATGGATGATGCCGCGATCTGTTCGGGCGGCCGTTGTCCGTGAGTGTAGGGTGTTGAGTTGAGGGGAAGCGATCAACTGCGAAGGGGGGAGTTTGGCCGGGCCGTCCCTCGGCGGAATTCATCCCGGCCCATTCGAGAGACCGCGGCTTTTTCCCGACCGCCGGCCAAGGGCACAGCGGGAATTCCAGACTCATCGAGCAAGAACCAAAAGACTGAAGCCACCCAGCAGCCGGGCAGTGAGATCTTTGTGGATGGTGGACAACAGTTTCCTCGGGAGTTTCAGAAGCAACTGGCCTGGCGCCGAACCAAGCTCGACCGAACGCGGCGTGTAGAAGTAATCCAACACTTCATAGCCGGCATCTTCCAGAGTCCGCAATGCCGTCTCTTTGCTGAAATAGTGAAGGTGCGCATACATCTCTCTCCGTTTGACGAGCCCATTCTTGCGGAATACCGTTTGCACAG
>WNFW01000923.1_pt1 | contig 19511 bp, 18 predicted proteins | sample 5400131 | NCBI WGS metagenome assembly WNFW01 (sample SAMN13153362, study PRJNA577476) | soil metagenome | isolation source: 20 cm soil or saprolite under grassland replicate 1 | place: USA:California | collected 2016-06-15 | reverse complement strand
GCGATGTCGGGGGCAGAACCATGCACCGGCTCAAACACCGAAGGAAAATGGCCTTCCGGATTGATGTTGCCTGACGGTGCGATGCCGATGGTGCCGGTGCAGGCCGGGCCCAGATCCGAGAGGATGTCGCCGAACAGGTTCGAGCCGACCACGACGTCGAACCAGTCCGGATGCAGCACGAAATTCGCGGTCAAGATATCGATGTGGTACTTGTCCCACTTCACCGCGGGGTATTTTTTCGCCATCGCCTCCACGCGCTCGTCCCAAAACGGCATGGTGATGGAAATGCCGTTGGATTTCGTCGCCGAGGTCAGATGCTGCTTCGGCCGCGATTGCGCCAGCTCGAACGCGAATTTCAGAATACGATCGACGCCGATCCGGGTCATCACCGTCTGCTGGGTGACGAATTCGCGCTCGGTATCCGGGAACATCCGGCCGCCGACGGAGGAGTATTCGCCTTCGGTATTTTCGCGCACCACCCAGAAGTCGATATCGCCGGGCTTGCGGTTGGCGAGCGGCGACGGCACCCCCGGCATCAGCCGTACCGGCCGCAGATTGACGTACTGGTCAAATTCCCTGCGGAATTTGATCAGCGATCCCCACAGCGAAACGTGATCAGGGATTTTCGCCGGCCAGCCGACCGCGCCGAAATAGATCGCATCGTGCTTGCCGATCCTCGCTTTCCAGTCCTCCGGCAGCATCTCGCCGTGCTTTTCGTAATAATCCCACGAGGCGAAATCGAAATGATCGAAAAGTATGCTGACGCCGTGCTTTTTCGCGGCCACCTCGAGCACGCGCAAGCCCTCCGGCACCACTTCTTTGCCGATGCCGTCGCCGGGAATGACCGCGATCCGGTATTGCTTTTTTTCGTTGCCCATCGAGAGATTCCTCATGCATTGCCGCGCCCGGTTATTGACCGGATTGCAATGGACCAAACTTCATCGCAGTGCAACGTTGCAGTGCAATGTTGACCGGTTGGACGGCGACAGCCTAACAATCGAAATCCATCGACGACACCCCACCAGACGTCTCCCACCCCAGCGAGTAATCCCATGGATCTGCATTTGCGCGGCAAGCGCGTCCTGATAACAGGCGCATCGAAGGGCATTGGCGCGGCCGCGGCCGAAGCCTTTGCCGAGGAAGGCTGTCATATCAGGCTGGCGGCCCGCAGCGGCGATCAATTGAAGGCCCTCGCCGAGCGCCTGCGCTCGGCGCATCAGATCGACGCTACCGCCCATGTCGTCGACCTGCGTAACCCCGAAGACATTACCAGGCTCGTAAAGGACGCTTCCGACATCGACATCCTGGTCAATAATGCCGGCGATATCCCCGGCGGTTCGATCGACAAGATCGACGAGCCGACCTGGCGTCATGCCTGGGAGCTGAAGGTGTTCGGCTATATCAACCTCACCCGCGCGATCTACGCGCAGATGAAATCGCGCGGACATGGCGTCATCGTCAACGATATCGGCGCCGCCGGCGAACGATTCGACGCCAATTACGTCTGCGGCAGCGCCGGTAACGCCGCGCTGATGGCGTTTACCCGCGCGCTCGGGGGAAAAAGCCTCGCCGACAACATCCGCGTGGTCGGCATCAATCCCGGCCCCGTCGGTACCGACCGCCACGTCACCCTGCTCAAGACTCGTGCGAAAAACCAGTTCGGCGACGAGAGCCGCTATACGGAATTTCAAAAGGGCCTTCCGCTCGGCAGGCCGGCGCTTGCGCGCGAGATCGGCGACCTGATGGCGTTCCTCGCCTCCGACCGCTCCGGCTATACATCGGGCGTGATCTACACGGTGGACGGCGGCATCAGCGCGGGCTGGGGGTAGGCGGTCCAGCCGTTACCGCCATTGCGAGGAGCAAAGCGACGAAGCAATCCAGTTCTTTCTGTTTTGGCATTCCTGGATTGCTTCGCGGAGCCTGTCATCGGGCGCGCATTCGCGCGACCCGCTGGCTCGCAATGACGATTTAGTTCGCAGCTCGTTCCACCAATTGCCGGACCAGCGCCACGATCCGCCCCGACGGCGACATCAACTCGTTCATGATGGAAAAATGGTCGGCGCCGGGGATCTCTTCGTAAGTGACCGGCAATCCGTTTTTGGCGCGATGGACGGCGAAATCCGCCGTCTGCTTGCGCAGCAGCGGCAGTTCCGCGCTGCCGGCCACCAGCGACAGCGGCTTCATCGGCCCGCCCGCCTGCATGACCGGCGAGTTGCGGCGAGACATCGCTTCATCGAGCCCAAGCTTGACGTTGAGATAGCTGTGCCGGATCGGTTCCAGATCGTAGATGCCGGAGATCGCGATTGCGGCTTGAACCAGCGGATGCGGCAGCGCCATCGCGGCGAGATGCCCGCCGGCGGACCAGCCGGACACCACGATCCGGCTCGCATCGCCGCCAAGCGCCGGCAATTGCGCGGCCAGAAAGCCGATGCCAGCGTGGATTTCGGCAACCATATCATCCAGCGTTGCATCCGGCGCCAGCGTGTAGCCGAACAGCGCGACGTTGATGCCATGCGCCATCGGGCCGGCGGCAAACAGCGTAAAGACTTCCTTCGCCCGCCCCTGCCAGTAGCCGCCGTGGATGAACACCAGCGTCGGCGCTTGTTCGCGGGCTTTGAGAAAGTCGATGCGGTTGCGCTCGCGCTGGCCATATCTGAGGTCGAGATGGGCGGAATAGCGCTCGCGCATCCCGGTCGAGCGCCGCTCCCAGCCGGCAATCAGGTCGGCGCTGCCGGCCACCGCCACGGCGTTGTTGAGGCCGAGGTCACGGTCTTGCTGGCTCATGCCGCGCCAATCAGGCGCATCGAATGGCGTAATCATGCTCAAATCTCCGGGTCCGGATCAAACTCCGGCGCGCTTCCACTTTTCCGTAAAATGTTTTACACGGCTACGCAATCGATACCACGAAGCGGGATCGAACAGGAGAGGTGCAAGTGGCTGATCGGGGGCTGGTGCGAGAGACGGCGTGTGCCATCGTCGGCAAACTCGATGCGGGCGAAGTCACGCCACTCGATCTGCTCGACGTGCTGGAAAAACGCATTGCCGAGGTCGATGGCAAGGTCAATGCGCTGCCGACGCTCTGCTTCGATCGCGCCCGGACCCACGCCAAAGCCCTGTTGAACAAACCGGTCGGCCAGCGCGGCCTGCTCGCAGGGCTGCCGGTGCCGATCAAGGACCTGACCGCCGTCGAGGGCGTCCTGACCACGCAGGGCTCGCCGATCTACAGGGACAATATTCCAGGACGTTCCGATATCCTGGTCGAACATCTCGAACACAACGGCGGCGTGATCTATGCCAAATCGAACACGCCGGAATTCGGCGCCGGCGCCAACACTTTCAACGAGGTGTTCGGCGCGACGCGCAATCCCTGGGATGTTTCGCGATCCGCCGCCGGCTCATCGGGCGGCGCGGCCGTGGCGCTTGCCACCGGCATGGCATGGCTCGCCCACGGCACCGACATGGGCGGCTCGCTGCGCAATCCCGCAAGCTTCTGCGGCATCGTCGGCATGCGGCCGAGCATCGGCCGAGTTGCGCGTACCCCGATTGCCGCGATCGATCGCAACCTCGGTGTGCACGGCCCGATGGCGCGCAATGTCGAAGATCTGGCGCTGCTGCTCGATGCCATGAGCGGCGAAGATCCGGCCGATCCGCTGTCGCTGCCCTCGTTGCCGGGATCGTTCCTCTCCGCGGCGCGCTTCGGCAAAAAGCCAAAACGCATCGCCTATTCGCCCGACCTCGGCATCACCCCGGTCGACCCCGAAGTCGCCGCCATCACAGCCAAAGCTGCCGCACGGTTCGCCGAGGCCGGCGCGATCGTTGAGGAAGCCCATCCGGACCTGCGCGAAGCCCATGAATGTTTTCACGTGCTGCGCGCCTTCGACTTCGCGATCAGCAAGGCGGCGCTGTTGCGCGGCAAGCGCGATCAGCTCAAGCCTGAACTGATCTGGAACATCGAGGAAGGCCTCAAGCTGACAGTCGAGCAGCTCGAACGTGCCGAGGCGCAGCGCGTCGCCATGACTGCGCGCACGCTTGAATTCTTTGGCACCTACGACCTGTTGCTGACGCCGGCAACCATCGTCGCGCCGTTTCCGATCGAGCATCGCTATGTCGCCGAATGCGCCGGCAAGAAGTTCGACAATTATGTCGAATGGCTCGGGATCGTCTATGCGATTACGCTGGTCTGCTGCCCGGCGCTGTCGTTGCCGTGCGGGTTTACGGCGTCGGGCTTGCCGGTCGGATTGCAGATGGTGGCGCCACCGCGCGGCGATGCCCAGCTTCTGGCCGGCGCAAAGGTGCTGGAGGACATTCTGGGCGTTCGGGGTTCGACGCCGATCGATCCAAGGCCACCTAAGTGACATTTCCTCATGGTGAGGAGGCGCTCTTGCGCCGTCTTGAACCATGAGGCCCCGAGGCGGCCCATCCTTCGAGACGCGGCCAAATGGCCGCTCCTCAGGATGAGGTCGAGGCGATTTGGACGCTGGCGGACAGCGCACCCGCCGGTATAATCGTTCAGGGAAACGCAAATGCGCGTACGATAAGCGCAGGACCAAGGGAACGCTGCCATGTCCGGGAAACTGAAAATACATGTCGACCAGGACAAGTGTCAGGGACACGCCCGCTGCAAATCGCTGGCGCCGGAACTGTTCGAGCTTGACGAATACGGCAATGCGCACGAAATCGGCAGCGGTTCCGTGCCTGCGGGGCTTGAGGACAAGGCCTGGCTCGCCAAGGCCAATTGCCCGGAAATCGCGATCGAAGTGACCGAGGAATAGCCCGATCTGGAAACCAATAAAATTTGAACAAACGAACCAGAGGAACTTACCCCGATGTCCGACACCGCCAGCGTGATGCCCGAACATCCCCCGGTTACCGATTGGGTCCGTGATTTCGACCATACCGACCCGCGCTGGACCGAAAATCCGTTTCCGATCTGGGACGAATTGCGAAACGAATGCCCGGTGGTTCACACCAAGCGCTTCCTCGGCTGCTACCTGCCGACCACCTATGAGGCGGTCAAGCAAATCGCCTACGACACCGAGCATTTTTCCTCCCGTCGCGTCATCGTGCGCGACGTCCGGCCTGACGTCACGGCGACGGCGCCGCCGATCACCTCCGACCCGCCGGAGCACAAGCCCGCCAAGCAATTGCTGCTGCCGCCGTTCACCCCGGACGCCATGAAAAAGCTGGAGCCAAGAGTACGCGCCATCTGCAACGAGCTGATCGACGAATTCATCGCCGAGGGCAAATGCGATGCTGCTGCGCGCTATACCAAGCATATTCCGGTTCGCGCCATCGCCCACATGCTCGGCATCCCGGAAAAGGACGGCGACCTCTTCATCAAATGGATCCATGAAATTCTCGAACTGGGCATCAAGGATGATGACACGCTGACGCGCGCGGTTCACGAGATGACCGGCTATTTCGCCGGCCATATCGAGCATCGCAAGCAACATCCGACCGACGACCTGATCTCGACGCTGATGAAGGCCAAGGGCAAGGACGGACAGCCATTGTCCGACGGGCATGTGCTGGGCTCGCTGCGGCTGTTGCTGATCGCCGGCATCGACACCACCTGGAGCGCGATCGGCTCTTCGTTATGGCATCTGGCGAAGACGCCAGCGGATCGCGACCGTCTGATCGCGGAGCCGGAACTGATGCCGGCCGCGGTCGAGGAATTGCTGCGCGCCTATTCGCCGGTCACGATGGCCCGCGAGGTGATGAAGGAGACGGTGGTGAGCGGCTGCCCGGTCAAACCCGGCAACATGGTGCTGTTGTCGTTTCCCGCCGCCAACCGCGATCCCGCCATGTTCCCGGACGCCGACAGGGTCGTGATCGACCGCAAGGAGAATCGCCATGCCGCGTTCGGCCTTGGCATTCACCGCTGCGTCGGTTCCAATCTGGCACGCATGGAAATGACGGTCGCGATCGAGGAATGGCTGAAGCGGATTCCGGATTTCAGGCTGGATCCGGCCGGCAAGGTCACCTGGTCGGAAGGCACGGTGCGCGGACCACGCCAGCTTCCGATGCTGTTTGGCAGGGCGAGCTGAGGCCTTCTCTACCTGAATCGCGCGATTCGCCGGGAGTTAAGGACTATGACAGATCAAGGCGTGAGGCCGGTGGCCGATCATCTCGATCTTGCCGATGTCGAACGCCGGATCAAGGCGATCTTCATCGGCTCGGTCGGCAACCTGGTCGAATGGTACGATTTCTACGCCTACACGGCGTTCGCGCTTTATTTCGCGCCGGCATTCTTCCCGAATAGCGACCCGGTGGTGCAGCAGCTCAATGCCGCCGTGCTGTTCGCAGCCACCTTCCTGATGCGGCCGCTCGGCGGTTGGCTGTTCGGCTTCATCGCCGACCGCTTCGGCCGCCGGCTGTCGCTGACGCTGTCGGTGGTCTGCATGTGTTTTGGTTCGCTGATCATCGCGGTCACGCCGACCTATGCAACGATCGGGATTGCGGCGCCGGCGATTTTGGCGCTGGCGCGCATCATCGAAGGCCTCAGTCTCGGCGGCGAATACGGCGCCAGCGCGACTTACCTGAGCGAAGTCGCCGATGCCAACCATCGCGGCTTCTATTCGAGTTTCCAATACGTCACCCTGATCGGCGGCCAGCTCGCCGCGATCATCGTATTGCTCTTGCTACAAAAAGTATTTTTGACGCCGGAGGAACTGAAAGACTGGGGTTGGCGGATTCCCTTCGTGATCGGAGCTCTGCTCGCGATCTTTGCCGCGGTGATGCGGCGCCAGCTGCACGAGACCGAAGCCTTCGTCGAGGCCAACAAGGTGTCAAAACCGACCGGCTCGATCCGCGGCCTGTTGAAATATCCGCGCGAGCTGTTGCTCGTGGTCGGCCTCACCGCCGGCGGTACCGCCGCGTTCTACACGTTCACGACCTACATGCAGACTTTTGTGAAACTGTCGGTCGGCCTCACCGAGGACCAGACCACGTTTGTGATTTTCGGCTCGCTGATTTTCGCGACCTTGCTGCAACCGATCTACGGCGCGCTGTCCGACCGCATCGGCCGCAAGCCGCTTTTGATCTTTTTCGGCGTCGCCGGCACGCTGACGACGATCCCGATCCTGACCACGCTGAAAGCGACCAGGTCGCCATTCACGGCTTTCCTGCTGATTTGCGCGGCCTGGATTTTCGTCGCCGGCTACACCTCGATCAACGCCATCGTAAAGGCCGAATTGTTTCCCACCAATGTTCGCGCGCTCGGTGTCGGCCTGCCCTACGCGATCACGGTCTCGGTGTTCGGCGGCACCGCGCCGGCGGTCGCGCTGTATTTCAAGAGCCTCGGGCATGAGGACTGGTTCTACTATTATCTGTCCGGCATGATCTGCCTGTCGCTGATCATCTACGCGACCATGCGCGATACCAAGCACGAATCGGCGATGCACCGTCACGAATAGCTGGCCTCGATATGACCGACGAGAATGAGCCGCCTGAAGACAGCAAGCTGACCCGCAGCAAGCAGCGCTGGGCCCGCGAGGGCCGCTTTCTCACCGGAAAAATCTCCCGCCCGGAACAACAACGCCTGCCACCCGGACAGCATCTGACCAAAGACTGGCCGATCCTTGACCTCGGCCTGACGCCCAACATCTCCCGCGAAGGCTGGCGGCTCGACGTCTACGGCGCGGTCGAGCATCCGATCTTCTGGGATTTTGCGCAGTTTACGGCGCAGCCGCAAACAACATTCGTTTCCGATATCCATTGCGTGACCACCTGGTCGCGCTATGACAATCAATGGGTGGGGCTGGCGACCCGCGATCTGCTGATGGCCTGCCAGCCGCGCGACGAGGCGCGCCACGTGGTGCTGCATTCCCACGACGGCTATACCACCAACCTTGCGCTGGAAGATTTTGCCGCCGAGGACGCCCTGCTCGCGCATAGCTGGTCCGGCGCGCCGCTACCGCAGGAGCACGGCGGCCCGGTGCGGCTGGTGGTGCCGCATCTGTATTTCTGGAAAAGCGCGAAGTGGCTGCAGAGCATCGAATTTCTGGCCGAGGATGCGCCGGGCTACTGGGAAGTCCGCGGCTATCACAACCGCGGCGATCCCTGGGCCGAACAGCGCTATTCCGGCGATTGAGATGATCCTCTTTCACCTTAAGGGAGAGGTGCACACCGTTATCGTGGAGGCCAGCATGCCGACTGAACGTTTCCAATTCACGGGTGTGGGCGGCCACCAACTCGCGGCATCGCTGGATCTGCCCGAGCGCGAGCCGCTGGCCTATGCGCTGTTCGCGCATTGTTTTACTTGCGGCAAGGATGTGCTGGCGGCCAGGCGCATCGCGGTGGCGCTGGCGGCCAAGGGCATCGCGGTATTGCGGTTCGACTTCACGGGGCTTGGATCCAGCGAAGGCGATTTCGCCAATTCGACGTTTTCCTCCAATGTCGCCGACCTGGTGCGGGCCGCCGACCATTTGCGCGAAACCCGCAAAGGTCCGGCGATCCTCATCGGCCATAGCCTCGGCGGCGCGGCAATTCTGGCCGCCGCGGGACAAATTCCGGATGCCAGGGCCGTCGTCACCATCGCCGCACCCTCGGACCCCGCGCATGTCACCGGCTTGTTCGCCGACAAGATCGAGGACATCCGCAAGCACGGCAGGGTGGAAGTGTCGCTGGCGGGCCGGCCGTTCCACATCAGCAGCGAGTTCCTCGACGACATCGCCGAACATGGCTTGATGGCGCATGTGACAAAACTGCACAAGGCGCTATTGATCATGCATTCGCCGACCGACGACACCGTCGGGGTCGACAACGCCACGCGTATTTTCGTCGCCGCAAAACATCCCAAGAGTTTTGTCTCGCTGGCGGGCGCCGATCATCTCTTGACCGGCAAGCGGGACGCTTCCTATGTCGCCGATGTCATCGCTGCCTGGACTGAGCGCTACATCGAACCCGTCGCCACGGAGCCCGCCGCCAATCTCGGTGAAGCGCCGCGCAATGTCGTGGTGCGCGAAACCCGGAACAGCAAGTTTCAGCAGACGGTTTCGATCGGGCCGCATCAGATGCTGGCCGATGAACCCGTAGCCGCCGGCGGCGAAGATTCAGGACCCGGGCCATATGACTTCCTGCTTGCCGGTCTCGGCGCCTGCACCTCGATGACCATGCGCCTGTATGCCGATCGCAAGTCTTTGCCGCTCGAGCGGGTGACGGTGACGCTGAAGCACAGCAAGATCCACGCGGAGGATTGCACCGAGTGCGAAACCAAGGCCGGGATGCTCGACCAGATCGAGCGGGTCATTGCCATGGAGGGCGCGCTCGACACTGAGCAGCGTTCGAGGCTGATGGAAATCGCCGACAAGTGCCCGGTGCATCGCACACTCACCTCGGAGATTCATATCGTCACCCACGCTGTGGATTGAACGGCAAAAGCGAGCGGGCGGATCACGCGTGCAGACCCTCCCCCCGCAAGCGGGGCGAGGAGTAAAAGTTCATCGCGCTACGCTTCATGCTGCCGCCAACGGCTGCACGCGAAGCGCGCCGCGTAGCCCCGCCGCCGTGCCCACCAATATTCCTGCGACCGCAACAAAGGATGCCAGCGCCAGCGTCGACAGGCCGGTCAGGCCCTGCCCGATCGAGCAGCCGTAGGCCATCGCGCCGCCAGCGCCCATCAGCGCCGCGCCGCCGGCCGAGCGCAGCATGTGACGCGACGAGGTAAAACCTTCCCAATGGAAGCGGCCGGTCGCGAGCGCCGTCAGCAGGCTTCCGGCGAATACGCCGGTGACCGTTGCGATGCCGAAGTTCAGGGTCAGACCGGTCGACAGCATCGCATATTGCAGCGTATCGGCGATCGGCGCGATAAAAGTGAGCGAGGTGACCGGCGCCGGATTGAAATCGTCGGCGCCGAGATAGCCGGTCGCGAACCATCCGGCCGCGACCAGAAGCCCGACCGCGAGCCCCGCCGCGATCTGCCCCCACGCGCGCTGGAACGGCGCGTGCGCGAACGCAAAGATGATCAGGCCGCCGCTCACGAGGGATGCGGCAAGCATCCGCGCCGATATCTCACTGAGGCCTAAGGTGGACAATAGTGCCGGCACCGAGGTGACCGTCGCCGTCGTCTGCGAGGCCTGCAGCACCACGATCCGTGCCGGCGCGATCAGGCCTTTCAGGGTCATTTGGGCTACGATGCCGAGCACGATCACCACCACAAACGAGCGCAGATTGCCACGGCCGAGCAGCACCAGCGCGCGCGAGCCGCAGCCGTTCGACAGCACCATGCCGTACCCGAATAGAAGTCCGCCAAAGAACATCAGCGGCGCCGAAAACGACGGCTGCAGATAGATCGTCTTGGCGAGATCGACGGCACCGCCAGCCGCCAAAAGCTGCGTCGCCGCGATGGCGACGCCAAGCGCCAGCGCGAATGTCCGGATCAGGCGGCTGTCGCCCTCCGCCCACCAGCCGCGCAGACTGCTCATCAGGCAAAACCCGCTCAGGAGCCCGATGGCGCCGTAGCTAAGGCCGATCAGGAGGCCGGCATAGACGACGGTGGCGGAAATCATCGGCGTACTCCTCAGAATCTGCCGTCTTTGCGAGGATCCAACGCGTCCGGCCTTCGGCCGGCCTGATGATGAACTCCGCGACGAAGCAATCCAGAGTCTCTGCGCGGTGACATTTCTGGATTCCTTCGCGGAGCCTGTCATCGGGCGGGCATTCGCCCGACCCGTTGGCTCGCAATGACGGTTAAAATTATGGCCGCAGGATTACGCGGTCGCGCGACGAGCCGGCGACGGCAACGAAAGCAGGTTTGCGTCTTCCAGCGGATAGATCGCATTGGGCACAATCGGAAACGGCGTGAGATGCCCGCTGGCAAAACCCGGGCTGAGCTCCCGGAGCACCGCGCCGGTCGCGGTCGACGACAGGCCCAGCGTATCGACGCCGACATAGGTGTGCTGGCCGCGATAGAATTCCAGGATGTTGAACTGCACGATCCGGTCGATCGCCGCGATCAGTATCTGACGTCCGCGCAAGGCCAGCGATTTGTGCGCCGCCTCGAAATAGGGATCGCCGACGGTGTTGAACACGATATCGGCGCCCTTGCCGTCGGTGAGTTCGCGAACGCGCGTGGCGACATCGGTTGCGGAAGCGTCGATCACCTCGACTTTGGAATTGGCGTGGCCCTCATAGGCCTCGTTCTTGCGCACCACGCCGATCACGCGCGCGCCGTTCCAGCTCGCGATCTGAACCGCTGATTGCCCGACCTTGCCGTTGACGCCCATCACCAGCACGATCTCGTTCTTCCCCGGCATTCCGGCACGGCGAAGACCTTCCATCGCGGTGACGAAGGGGACGCCAATACCGGCGGCCTCATCCCACGACAGATTTTTCGGCTTCTCCACCACGGCATCGGCTTCCACCGCGAGATGCGTGGCGTGGCTGCCATCGCGTCGGATACCGAGATCGCCGGACGAGCCGAATACCTCGCGTCCGATCCAGTCGGCCGGGCCATCGATCACGGTGCCGGCGTAGTCGCGGCCTGGCGTGCGCGGAAACACCGCGTAAGCCATCAACCCGGTCGCGGCTTTGACATCGGACGGATTCACCGCCGCCGCCTTGACCTCGATCAGCACCTCGTTCGGGGTCCGCGACAGCGCGCGGCGCTCGACCACCGGGGCCAGCGAAGCGACATCGTCCGCCCTCGCGTTGAAACGCACGCAGCGCGCCTCGACGGTAACCGGCGCACCATTCGGCTTGTGGGGGGCTGACGTCATGGCTGCTTTCCGATTGCTTGCAATTTTCGAATACGATTGGACGCCGGCAGGAACCGTTGACACCATGCTCGCTTCGCATCATGACTAACCGACTGATCGCCTAGTTCAAGAGGCTTGTTCCAACAAGCCCGAAAGACGAACGTGGGAGAGCGTCTTGGATTCGATCCTGATCGACGGGCGGCCGCGTCAACGCGCGGGCACGTTACCGTGAACGTCAAAGCCGGCCTTTCGTCCGATGATCTCGCGCGCGCCTGCGCCGAGGCGACGTGGCGCGAAGATGACGCCAGCAAGGGCCTCGGCATGGAGATCGTGCAGGTCAGGCCGGGTGAAGCCACGCTGACGATGACGATCCAGCCGCACATGGTGAACGGCCAGAGGATCGCACATGGCGGCTTTATCTTCCTGCTGGCGGATTCGGCGTTCGCCTTTGCCTGCAACTCCCATAACCAGCGCGCGGTCGCCGCGCATTGCGACATCTCCTTTATCAAGCCGGGCAAGCTCGGCGACCGCTTGGTCGCGACCGCGCGTGAAATCTCGCGAACCGGGCGCTCCGGGATTTACGACGTACGCGTCAGCGTCGGTGATACCGCGATTGCTGAATTGCGCGGCCATTCCCGCACCATGGGCGGCGCATGGATACCGATCACCGAAGGCGACGCCAAGTCGAAATAGCAGGCTGATTTCAGGGGAAACGCGCGATGGCCTCGACGAACCCGCAAATCAAATCCGGCAGTTATCGCGCCGACATGGACGAGGCCGAGCGGGCATCCCGCGATGAGATCATGGCACTGCAGGTAAAGCGCCTCGCCTGGACGCTGAGGCATGCCTACGACAACGTCGCACATTACAAAAATTCTTTCGACAAGGCCGGCGTCCACCCCGCCGACTTCAAGAGCCACGCCGATCTCGCCAGGTTTCCGTTCACGGTGAAGACCGACCTGCGCGACAATTACCCCTTCAACATGTTCGCGGTGCCACGTGAGAAACTGGTGCGCGTCCACGCCTCTTCCGGCACCACCGGCAAACCGATCGTGGTCGGATACACCAGGGCCGATATCGACATCTGGTCCGATGTGATGGCGCGCTCGATCCGCGCCGCCGGCGGCCGCACCGGCATGATCATCCACAACGCCTATGGCTATGGCCTGTTCACCGGCGGGCTCGGCGTGCATTACGGCGCCGAGCGACTCGGCTGCACCGTGGTGCCGGTCTCCGGCGGCATGACCGAACGGCAGGTGCAACTGATCGACGACTTCAAGCCCGACATCATCACGGTGACGCCGAGCTACATGCTGGCGATATCGGACGAATTCAAGCGCAGGGGTCTCGACCCCCGTCGATCGTCCCTGAAATTCGGCATCTTCGGCGCCGAGCCGTGGACCAATGCGATGCGCGTCGAGATCGAGCAGACCTTCGACATGGACGCGACCGACATCTACGGCCTCTCCGAGGTGATCGGCCCCGGCGTCGCGCAGGAATGCGTGGAGACCAAGGACGGCCTGCACATCTGGGAGGATCATTTCTATCCGGAAGTGATCGACCCCGAGACCGGCGCGGTGCTGGCCGACGGCGAAAGGGGCGAGCTGGTCTTTACGTCGCTGACCAAGGAAGCGTTTCCGATCATCCGCTACCGCACCCGCGACCTGACGAGGCTGTTGCCGGGCACGGCGCGGCCGGGGATGCGGCGCATGGAGAAGGTCACCGGGCGCTCCGACGACATGATCATCCTGCGCGGTGTCAACGTATTTCCGACCCAGATCGAGGAAGTGCTGCTCGCGACCGACTGGTGCGGCGGACATTTCATCATCGAACTGACGCGCGAGGGACGGATGGACGAGATGACAGTGCTGGCGGAAGCGCGCCCCGAGAGCTGGGATGGCAGCGGGCTGGTCGAACACGCCGAGCGGGTCACGACCTTCATCAAGAACACCATCGGCATCAGTACGCGCGTCAAGGCGGTGGCGCCGGAAACGCTGGAACGCTCGCTCGGCAAGGCAAAGCGGGTGTTCGACAAGCGGCCGAAGGGGTAAACATCAGACCACAGCCGATCGGGAGGAGATCATGACCAACAGTCCCTCACGCCGCGATATCCTGATATCATCGACTGCGCTCGCCGCCGCTGCGGTGTTCCCTTCCCTCGGATTTGTGAGTACCGCAATGGCCGATTCCAGTTCGCCCACCGCCGCCGAGATCGTCGCGGCGATCCGCAACAAGAAGATGACCGCCGTCGGCGCCGTACAGGCCGCACTGGAACGCGCCGAGCAATTGAAAGACCTCAACGCATTCATCATCCTGAACAAGGATGGCGCACTGGCGGCGGCAGCGAAGGTCGACTCCGGCGAGAAGACCGGCGCCCTCGCCGGCCTCCCGATCGTCGTCAAGGACAACATCAACACCGCTGACATGCCGACAACGGCCGGCACGCCGGCGCTGCAGAATGCGCGGCCGACCGGGAACGCGCCGTCGCTGCAAAAATTGCTGGACGCCGGCGCCATCATGATCGGCAAGACCAACATGCATGAACTCGCATTCGGGATCACCAGCACTAATTTGTCGCCGTTCGCAGGGCCGGTGAAAAATCCCTATGACAAGACCCGGATTCCCGGTGGCTCCTCGGGCGGAACGGCGGCAGCCGTCGCGGCGCGCATCGTTAGCTGTGGCCTCGGATCCGATACTGGCGGCTCGACCCGGGTGCCGGCGGCGCTGACCGGCACCGTTGGACTGCGGCCATCTGTCGGCAATGGCGGCCCCGAGCGGCGCTACGACGATGCCAATCTGGTGGTCCCGATCAGTCACACCCGCGACACCATCGGTCCGATGGGCCGCACCGTCGCGGACGTGGCTCTGCTCGATTCCGTCATCACTGGCACCGCGACGGCCCAGGCAGAGCCATTGCGCGGCAAACGGCTCGGCATCCCCGCATCGTTCTGGAGCGGGCTCGATCGCGATGTCGAGGTGATCGCCAAGGCGGCGCGCGAAAAGCTGGCGGAGGCCGGTGTCGTGCTGGTCGATGCCGATATGGCCGGACTGTTCGAGCAGAACGCCAAGGTGTCGTTCGTGGTCGCGTTGCATGAACCGATCGCCGACATCCCTGCCTATCTCAAGGCATCCGGCATCGAAGCCATCACGCTCGCCGACATCGCCGGCAAGATCGCCAGCCCCGACGTCGCGGGCGCGTTTGGCGCCATCACCGCGGACGCCTTCGGCGCTGCCTATCCGGATGCGATTAGGGTGCAGCGGCCGGCGTTGCAGAAGATTTATGAAGCGTATTTCCGCGACAACAATCTGGACGGCATCCTGTTTCCGACCACGATTGCGCCGGCACCTGTTATCGATACGGAAAAGGGGTCAAGCGAGATGTCGATCAACGGCGATAAACCCGTGCCGACCTTCGACACCATGATCCGCAACACCGATCCCGGCAGCAATGCCGGTATTCCCGGCCTGTCACTGTTCGCGGGCATGACGCCGGGCGGCCTGCCGGTCGGACTCGAGATCGATGGTCGCCTCGGCAGCGACACAAAACTGCTCGGGCTCGGGCTTTCGATCGAAGGCATTTTGGGTGCGGCACCGCCGCCGAAGGGGTGATTATTTGACCCTCATGGTGAGGAGGCGCTCTTGCGCCGTCTCGAACCATGAGACCCAGGTGGTGGTCTCATCCTTCGAGACGCGCGCAAGTGCGCGCTCCTCAGGATGAGGCACCTAAACATGGTCGTAATCCACCACGACCTTGTCCGACACCGGCCGCGCCTGGCAGGTCAGGATAAACCCCGCCTTGAGTTCCCACGGCTCCAGCGAATAGTTCACTTCCATCTGGGCCTCACCCTCGACGAGCTTGGCGCGGCAGGTCGAGCACATGCCGCCCTTGCAGGCGAACGGCAGATCCATGCCGGCGCGCAAGGCCGCATCGAGGATCGCTTCGCCCTCGGCGACCGGCACCTCGCGGCGCTTGCCGTCGATGATCAGCGCGGCAAGCGCCTTGGGCGGCGCGCTGGTCGCCACCACCGCTTTGGGGCGCGGCTTGCCGCCGAACTCCGACACAAAGCGCTCGACATGAATGCGATCGTCGGCAATGCCGATATCCTGGCAGGTCGCTTCGATATCCTCGCTCATCCCAACGGGGCCGCAGATGAAGACGTGATCGACGCTTGCCGCCGGCACCAGCGAGCGCAACAGCACCCTCACCTTCTCGCCGTCGAGCCGGCCGTGCAGGATCGGGATGTCCTGCTCCTCGCCCGATATCACATGAAACAGCGAGAGCCGCTGCATGAAGCGATCTTTCAGTTCCTCCAACTCTTCGAGGAACAGCATCCCGCCGGTGGAACGATTGCCGTAGAACAGGAAGAACCGGCCGTCCGGCTCGCGCGCCAGCACGCCCTTGACGATAGAGAGGATCGGCGTGATGCCAGAGCCGGCGGCGAAGCCGACATAGGTCCGCGCCTGGCCGGGCGCTGATGCTATGCCGAAGCGGCCGGTCGGCGTCATGACATCGAGCTCGTCGCCGGCTTTCAGCTCATCGGCGGCCCAGCTCGAGAACGCGCCGCCATCGACCTTCTTCACCGCGATGCGCAATTCGCCGTCATCGGGGCCGGAGCAGATCGAATAGGAGCGGCGGACTTCCTCACCGTCCATGGTGGTGCGCAAGGTCAGATATTGGCCGGGCGCAAAATGGTAATCGCCGGCAAGCTCCGGCGGAATCGCAAACGTCAGCGACACCGCATCGGGGGATTCGCGGCGCAGATCGTTGACGGCCAGCCGATGAAAGCGTGGAATTGAAGCGGACATCTTCAGTGACATTTGAAATAGTCGAATGGTTCGCGACAAGACTTGCAGCGCCACAGCGCCTTGCAGGAGGTCGAGCCGAATTCCGACAGCACCTCGGTATCCGCGGAGCCGCATTGCGGGCACTCGACCTGCTGCACGCCGAACAGTGCGCGACGCGAGCTCGCCGCTTGCGGCGGCGCGATGCCGTATTCCCTGAGCTTGCGGCGGCCATCCTCGCTGATCCAGTCGGTGGTCCAGGCCGGCGACAGCACAATGCGCACTCTTGAACGGCGAAAACCCTCGCGCTCCAGGGCCAGATCGATCTCAAGCGCGATCATGTTCATCGCGGGACAACCGGAATAGGTCGGCGTGATCGCGACGTCGACGCGACCGTCGGTCACCGCGACATCGCGGAGCACGCCGAGATCGGCGATGGTGAGAACCGGAATCTCGGGATCGACCACGCTGGCTACAATATCCCAGGCGTGTCGCCGCAGCTCGGCATCGTTGAAGATGGCACTCACCATATGGCACCCGGAAAAGTCCGCTGCATCGATTGCAACTCGCTGAGCAGATGCCCGAGGTGCTCGCTGTGCCGCCCGCTGCGGCCGCCCTGCTGCATCCAGCCGCTTTTGGGCAGGATCAACGTCGCTTCGCTCACGACATCGGAAACCGTCTTGAGCCATTGCGGATGCAGCCTCGCGGGATCGACGGCGATACCGGCCTCGATCAAGGCACGCTCGCTGTCGTCGGCCTCGAACATCTCGCCTGAAAACGCCCAGAGATCGTCGATCGCGCTCTGCGCACGGCGATGGCTTTCCTCGGTACCGTCACCGAGCCGGACCATCCACTCCGATGAATGCCTGACATGATACGCACTTTCCTTCTCGGACTTCGCCGCAATCGCCGCCAGCGTCGTATCGGCTGACTTCACCATCGCGCGCCAATAGAGATCGGCGAAGCCCGCGTAGAAAAATTGCCGCACCATGGTGTGCGCGAAATCGCCGTTCGGCTGCTCCAACAGCAAGAGATTGCGGTACTGCCTGACGTCGCGCAGATAAGCAAATTTGTCTTCGTCGTTGCCTTTGCCTTCGACCTTTGCGGCGTAATGATAGAGTTCGCGCGCCTGCCCAAGCAGATCGAGGCCCATATTGGCGAGTGCCATGTCCTCTTCCAGCATCGGCGCGTGGCCGCACCATTCCGACAGCCGATGTCCGAGGATCAGGGCATCGTCGGCCCGGCGCAGCGCGTACAGCACCAGCGGAGTTTCGGAGACAGAGATGGAAGCAACAGCCATATCTAATAACCTGTTCGTTCGATCTCCGACCTCATCCTGAGGAGCGCGCCCTTGCGCGCGTCTCGAAGGATGGCCGATAAATCCATGCGTTGCCTCCATCCTTCGAGACGCTTGCTTCGCAAGCTCCTCAGGATGAGGTTGGTATTTTTCACAGGCTAAGCGCCCTGCAAACAGCGGCTCTCCTGAGAGCCTCATGGTTCGAGACGGCGCTGCGCGCCTCCTCACCATGAGGGCCAAATCTTCCTCATCCTGAGGCGCCCGCAAAGCGGGCGTCTCGAAGGATGGCAGCGAAGGTAGCCTCATGGTTCTCCCGGCGATGCGAAGCATGGTCCGGAGACGGCGCTACGCGCCTCCTCACCATGAGGGGTGAGTTTACATGTGTCCGACTTCGTCCGGTACGTCATAGAATGTCGGATGGCGGTAGATCTTGGATTCCGCCGGCTCGAACATCATGCCCTTCTCGGCAGGATCGGAGGCGGTAATGGCGCTTGACGGCACCACCCAGATCGACAGCCCCTCGCCGCGGCGGGTGTAGATGTCGCGCGCGGCCTGCAGCGCCAAGGTCGCGTCTGACGCGTGCAGCGAGCCGACATGCTTGTGCGCAAGCCCGTTGCGGCTGCGAATGAAAACTTCCCACAGCGGCGTATTCGGCGTGGCCATCGTGACCTCCCTGAACTTCGTCGGCGCGCTTATGCCGCCTGTCTTTGCCTGCGCTTCCCGGCATAGGCCTGCGCCGCCTCGCGCACCCAGGCGCCGTCATCATGCGCCTTGCGCCGCGCCGCCAGACGGTCGCGGTTGCACGGCCCATTGCCGGCGAGCACAGAATTGAATTCTTCCCAGTCGATCGCGCTGTATTCCCAATGCCCGGCGTCATTCTGCTTCATCCCGGGATCGGGAATGGTCAGCCCCAGATATTGCGCCTGCGGCACCGTGGCATCGACGAATTTCTGGCGCAGCTCGTCATTGGAGAAACGCTTGATCTTCCATTTGGTCGAGGTGTCGCTGTGCTGGCTTGCCTTGTCGGGCGGACCGAACATCATCAGCACCGGCCACCACCAGCGATCGAGCGCGCTCTGCGCCATCGCCTTCTGCTCCTCCGAGCCGCGCGCCAGCGTCAGCATGATCTCGAATCCCTGGCGCTGATGAAAGGATTCCTCCTTGCAGACCCGGATCATCGCGCGCGCATAGGGACCGTAGGAGCAACGGCACAGCGGAATCTGGTTCATGATCGCCGCGCCATCGACCAGCCAGCCGATCGCGCCGATATCGGCCCAGGTCAGCGTCGGGTAGTTGAAGATCGAGGAATATTTTGCCTTCCCCGCCAGCATCAAATCGACCAGCTCCTCGCGCGAGGCGCCGAGCGTTTCCGCCGCGGCATAGAGATAGAGCCCGTGGCCGCACTCGTCCTGCACTTTCGCCAACAGCGCCGCCTTGCGGCGTAGCGACGGCGCGCGGGTGATCCAATTGCCCTCGGGCAGCATGCCGACGATCTCGGAATGCGCGTGCTGCGAAATCTGCCGCGTCAGCGTCTTGCGATAGGCCGCGGGCATCCAGTCATTCGGTTCGATGCGGTCGTCAGCGTCGATGCGCGCCTGGAACTGCGCGGCGCGCACGGCATCCTCGATATTGCGGTCTTCGGCGTCCGAGGTGTTGAGCGCTTGCGTGTACATGGCCGATCTCTACGGAGGCGGCCTCTAACATATAACATAATATTCTAGACGCAAGTATTTTTT
>WNFW01002994.1_pt1 | contig 19519 bp, 17 predicted proteins | sample 5400131 | NCBI WGS metagenome assembly WNFW01 (sample SAMN13153362, study PRJNA577476) | soil metagenome | isolation source: 20 cm soil or saprolite under grassland replicate 1 | place: USA:California | collected 2016-06-15 | reverse complement strand
GATCCGGGCGGACCGGAGCGCATTCTCACCGGCGTGTACGGGAACGACGACCTGATGGACGAGCTGCGCGCTTACTTCGACATCTCGGACGACTCCACCGCTGTGCAGCCGCGGATCAGCACCTGAGCGTCCCCTGGCCCTCGGCGCCCGATCTGATCCTCGCCGGGGGCGACGTGTTGCTGCACGACAGCGGCTGGCGAATCACGCGGGCGAACGTCGTCGTCTCCGGCGGACGCATCGCTGCGGTAGAGGGGCCGGGGAAAAGGCCGGGGAAGGGTGAAGAGGGAAGGGGGAAGCACCTCGCCGTCCAGGTTCGCGATTGCACGGGTTGTCTCGTCATGCCCGGGCTCATCCAAGCCCACATCCACCTCTGCCAGACGCTGTTTCGCGGGCTGGCGGACGAGCTGCGGCTCGAGCAGTGGCTCAGCCGCCGCATCTGGCCGCTCGAGGCGGCGCACACCGAGGAGACCGTGTTCTGGTCGGCGATGCTCGGCGCCGCCGAACTGCTGCTCGGCGGCACGACGGCGATCCTCGACATGGAGACGGTGCATCACACGCACGCGGCGTTCCGGGCGCTCGAGCGCATCGGGCTCCGCGCCGTAGTGGGGAAGTGTCTCATGGACGCGCATCCCGAGGGGGCGCCGCTCGAGCTGGCGGAGTCCACGGACGCGGCGCTGGCCGAGGCCGAGAGCCTGGCCCGCCGCTGGCACGGGGCGGCGGGGGACCGGCTCCGGGTCTGCTTCGCGCCGCGCTTCGTGCCGAGCTGCTCCGGTCCGCTGCTGCGGGCCACGAGCGAGCTGGCGGAGCTGTTCGACGCGCAGGTCCACACGCACGCCGCCGAGACGATCGTCGAGCGGGAGACCGTGCTGCGCACGACGGGGATGGAGGAGATCGCGTACCTCGACTCGGTGGGGATCTCGGGGAAGCGCGCGGCGCTGGCGCACTGCGTCTGGGTCGACCAGCACGAGACCGTGCGGCTCGCGCGCCAGGGGACGAACGTGGTGCATTGCCCGTCGTCGAACCTGATGCTCGGCAGCGGCGTGGCGCGCGTGCCGGAGCTGCTCGAGGCAGGGTGCCGGGTGGCGATCGGGGCGGACGGCGCGGCGTGCAACAACCGGCTCGACGTGTTCGCTGAGATGCGGCTCGCCGCGCTGATCCAGAAGCCGCGGCTCGGCGCGGAGGCGCTGCCCGCGGGCCAGGTGCTCGAGTTGGCCACCGTGGGCGGGGCGCGGGCGCTCGGGCTGGAAGACGAGATCGGCGCGATCACGGTTGGCAAGCGCGCCGATCTGCTCGTGATGGACCTGCGCGGGCCGCACGTCACGCCTCCCGGCGCGGATCCCGTGTCGCATCTCGTGTACGCCGCGTGCCCGAGCGACGTGCGCGACGTGTTCGTGGACGGCCACGCCCTCGTCCTGGGGCACGAGCTGGTGACGGTTTCCGTCGACGAGATCGTGCGCGAAGCGGGTCGCTGCGCCGGCGAGCTGCGGCAGCGGGCCCAGCTCGCGTGATCGTCGTCCTCCTGGTGCTCGCCGCGCAGGCGCCCGCCGACTCGGGGCCTGCCGCGCTGTACCAGGCGTGGTGCAGCAAATGCCACGGAGCGGACGGCCGCGGCCGGGCCGCGGCGAGCACGCGGCTCGCCGTCCCGCCCGCCGACCTAAAGGAGTGCGCCGCGAGCACCGCCGAGCCCGAAGCCCGCTGGATCGGGATCGTGACGCGAGGCGGTGCGGCGTTCGGGTTGTCGCTCGACATGCCGGCCTTCGGAGAAGCCGGCACGCCGGCCCAGATCCGCGCCGTGGTCCGCTACGCCCGCTCGTTGTGCGGTGAGTCCGGCTGGCCGCCCGGCGAGCTCAACTTCCCACGGCCGTACCTCGTCGAAAAGGCGTTCCCCGAGAACGAATGGGTGGTCACCGAGGCCGGGCGGGAACAGGCGCTCATCTACGAGCGCCGCTTCGGCCGGCGGCTGCAGATCGAGGGCGAAGCCCGCACGGTGTTCGATTCAGTCGATCGGCCGTTCGACGGTGTGACGGCGGCCCTCAAGTACAACGTGTGGCATAGCCTCGAGCGCCGGGCGCTGGCGAGCCTGGGCGTGGAAGCGACCCCCCCGCTGGGGCGTCAGGAGCGGTGGGAGCTCGAGCCCTTCCTGTCCTTCGGCGCCCATCCTGGGACGCTCGTGCTCCAGGGCGAGGTCGTGGCCTCGTGGGAGGAGGCCGAGGGGGTCACGGCATCGTCCTACCGGTTGGGGGTGGGACAGGAACTTGGCCGTGTGGTGCCGATGCTCGAAGCGGGGTGGACGGTGCCACGGGACGGCGAGCACGCGTTCTCGCTCTATCCGCAGCTGTGGGTGCGGCTATCCCGCTTGGGTCATGTCGCAGCGTCGGTCGGCGCCCAAGTCCGGGCGGTCGGCCCCGAGCCGCGCCATCCGCAGCTCATCGCGTTCGTGCTTTGGGACTACGGCGACGCGCCGCTATTGCACGGGTGGTAGGAGTCGGTTGGGGACGGCGGTCGAGCGCTTCGCCGGTCCCGGCGGGTCGCGCGGCGCCAGCGGCCTCTCCCACCGCCAGCCCGGCGCAGCGGGCCACGTCGATGAGGCCCTGCACCGGCCCCGCCGCGTCCTGGAGCCATACCAGCGCGAGCCAACAGGGGATCGGGGGCTCGACAAATGGACGATACACGATCGCCTGCGAGCCCGTGCGGTACGGCGCGGCGATCGCCTCGCTCGTCAGCGCCCAGGCTTCCCCTGCGGCGATCAGCAGGTTGTGCGAGGGCGCGTCCTTGGGGCGCTCGCACCGCCGCTGCGGCAGCAGCCCGCGGTCTTGCAGCGCCTCCTCGAACGCCTGGTGGAAACCGGGCCAGCGCTGCGTGGCCGAGTGGAGCCAGGGAAGTGTCTGCAGCTCCGCCAACCGCACGGCCGACTTGGCAGCGAGCGGATGGCTCGCCGGGAGCAGCACTCCCGTCGTGGCGCAGTCGACCAGGCGGTGCGCCCCGAAGCCTGTCACCGGCCAGCGCGCGAGAAAAACACACGCGACGTCGACCGTGCGGTCGCGCAGCGCCCGGTAGCTCTCCCCGTCGGTTTGGCTGGAGACGCGCACGTGCACCTCAGGATAGGCAGCGCGAAACGTCGCCAGCAGGCTCTCGATGGTCGCGGCGTACAGCGACAGCTCGCCGTGCGCGAAGTGGAGTGTGGTCGCTCGGGACTCGGACGCGCCGCGAGCGGTCGCGATGGCTCGGACCGCGCCGTCGAGCGTGTTGCGGGCCTCGGTGAGAAACGCCTCGCCGGCGCGGGTGAGGCGGACCCCGCGGGGGAGTCGCTCGAACAACGCCACTCCCAGCTCGGCCTCGAGATCACGGGTCTGCTTGGACAGGGCGGGCTGGGCGACGTGCAGCCGCCGGGCGGCGCGCGCGAAGCCGAGCTCCTCGGCGACAGCGACGAAATAGCGAAGGTGGCGCAGTTCCATCTTTCCCTTTTATAGTCTTTGATATACTCTATTATACAATGAGCGTCAACAAGGAATGGTTCGGGGACGGGCCGGGGACGCGCCAACCCGAGCTGCTCGACATCGCCGAGGCGGCGGCGTTCCTGCACGTCAGCCGGATGTCGCTGCGCCGCTGGACCAACGCGGGCCGGCTGCCCTGCTTCCGGGTCGGCGGGCGGCGGGAGCGGCGCTTCCGCCGCGCCGATCTGCTGGCGTTCCTGGAACGGAGCGGCGCGCCCAGCGGGACGAAGCGCGGCCCGGAGCACCTGTGCGGGCTGTACACGAGCGCGGCGGCGCGCGAGCGGCGTGTGGCGGCGTTTCTGGCGGAGGGGCTTGCGGCAGGCGGCAACTGCTTTCTCGCGGTGGAGCCGGCGGTTCGCGTGCGCGTGCTGGCGCGGCTCGCCCGCGATTGGCCCGCGACGCGAGCCGCCAGCCGAAGCGAGCGGCTCGTCATCGCGCGTTACGCCCGCTCCCCGGCCGAACAGCTCGAGTGGTGGGAAGCGGGGTTCGCCACGGCCGCGCGCGCCGTGGCGGGGGAGCTGCACGTCGTGGGCGACGTCTCGGCTGGGCGCCTCGGACGCCGCGGCTCGTTCGACGACGTGCTCGCCTACGAGCGTGCCTACGAAGCGCTGTCGCGACGCTGCGGCGTCACGAGGACCCTGTGCTTGTACGACGCCCGGCGGCTCTCCGGCGTCGAGGCCTCCCGCATGCTGCAAGTGCACGCCGATATGCTGCGCCACCCGGCGGGCGCGCTGGTGAGCTGACGCGGCCGCGCCGCCACCGAGCCTTGATCCAGCCCCTCACGCCTTCCCGTTGAGGGTGAAGCGCTGCATCGTCTCGGTGAGCCGGGCGGCCGCTACCGAGAGGTGCTGGGAGGTGGTGGTCAACTCGCCCAGCGAGGCGATCTGCTGCTCGGTGGCCGCCGAGGTCTGCTCCGCGCCCTGAGCGGCCGAGTCGGCGATGCCGGCCACCTCCTCCATCTGCCGCACCACGTCGCGCATGCGGCGTACCTGCCCTTCGGTCTCTGCGGCGAACGCGGTGGCGAACTGCACAGTCGCGTTCAGGTCCGCGAAGATCGCATCGAGCGCCTGGCGCACGGCGCTGGAGACGGCGTCCACGCCTTGCGCGGTGCGCCGCCCCTCGTCCATCGCCGCCACGACCTGGGTGATCTGCTCCTGGGTCTGGCGCACCCGGGCGCGCACCTCCTCGGCCGAGCGGGAGCTCTGCTCGGACAGCTTCCGCACCTCGTCCGCCACGACGCGGAACCCCAGGCCGTGCTGTCCGGCGCGGGCGGCCTCGATGGCGGCGTTCAGGGCGAGCAGGTCGGTCTGGCTCGCGATGCGCGCGATCGTGTCGACGAGCTTCCCGACCTCGCGAGATCCCTGCTCCAACGGCCCGGCCGCGCGCGATACCTGGTCCAGGTGGGCGACCAGGCTGACTAATAGCTCGCCGGCGCGCGCGATCTCGGCGCCGTGCCGGCGGGCCTGCTGCGCGACCGCGTTGATCTGCCGCTCGGCTTCCTGGGCGCGGCCGTGGAGCTGCGAGGCGATCCCGGCTGCCGCCTCCGAGTCCTCCCGTCCGTGACCGATGAGCTGCCGCTGCCGCGCGGTGCCGTGGGACAGCTGCTGTGCAAAGCCTGAGATCTGCTGCGACGCCAGCTGTACCGCCTGCGCCGACGCCGCGAGCTGTTGCGCTAGGCCCGCGAGCTCCTGAGCCTGCTGCTGCACCTGGCGCACGCTCTGGGCGATCGCCTCGGTCGTCCGGTTCACGCTTACGCCGAGCGAGCCCAGCTCATCCAACTCCGGGTCCGCTACGTGGACGCTCAGATCGCCCTGCTCCACCTGCGCCAGGGCCTCGCGCGTGGCGCGCAGGCGGCTCACGATGCGGGTGAGCAGGGGGATCAGCAGGACGCAGGCGAACGCGAGCCCGAGCGACTCTTGGAGGAACAGGCTCCAGCTCCAATCGCCCAGCGCCGCGCGCAGCGCCGTGGCCAACCCGAACCCCGTGAGATTGAGCGCCAACGCCTGCCACGCCTCGGTGGGCCCGAGATACCAGGCTGCCTCGAGCGGGGCGATGAGATAGACCGCGTACAGCACGTGCCCCGTGGGGCCGAGCGCATACAGCACGGTGGAGATCAGGCCCGAACCGATGGCGATGTTGACGTGGGCGTACCCCGGCCGGAACGGGGTGTCGCGGGTGACGCGATACATCGCGCCGTTGACCACGGCGAACACCGCGGCGCAGCCGACGATCAGCCACCACGAGACGGGGGCGAGACGCGCCAGGCGCGCCGCCGCGAGGAGGGCCACGCCCACACCCAACAGCGTCCAGCGCGCCCGCGCGCTCGCCAGCACGTACTGCCGCTGTGTGGCGCGGCGCTGCTCCGCCAGCTGTGCGGTGAGTGCGGCAGGCGCGGGCATGGTGACAAGATGAGCGGCGCCCACGCCGCTGGGTAGTGGCCTACATCCGGAGCAGGTAGCTGATCTTCAGGAAGAAGCCGTCCGAGGCGCGGCTCAGGTTCTGGAAGCGAAACGCCTCCGGCTCGACGAGCGAGGTGCCGTAGCCGAAGAACACCAGGGTCCCCGGCAGCGGCTTGTAGGAGAAGAGGACGTCGTTGCGAAAGTCGTTCGTCAGGACGGCCGCCGCTCCGCTGCCGTTCACCACCAGCGGCTGCCCGGTGCGGGGGTCTTCGAGCGCCACCTGGTCTTGCGCGACGTACTGGCCGACGTAGCGGAAGAAGACGGCGCGCGACAGCTGGTACTCGAGCTTCAGACGCGGGATGTTCGCCGTCGAGAAGCGGCTGCCGTCGCGCGCCCGGGTGAGCCGCACGTGCGCCCAGCGCCCCTCGATGCGGACGGCGGGCGTGGGCTTCCAGCCGGCGGTCGCCTGGACGACGAGCTGCCGCCCGGCCGCCGCCTCCGCAAAGATCGCCGTCGCGCCGTACCCCACGTTCGCGGCGAACGTGAACGCGCGATTGGGCGTGCCCACGCCGCCGTTCACGCTCCACAGATTGTACAGCCCGTGCGGCACCGCGAACGGGATGGTGTCCGCGGTGCGGTCCACGCCGTAGCCGGCGTAGGCCTTGCGGGCGAACCGTTGCGCCCCGTTGGCGACGACGGTGTTCAGATTCCACCCGCCGCGCAGCGTCGCGGTCCACGTCATCTGCGGCCCGCCCTCGAAGATGCCCCGCAGCCGGAAGAAGTCGTCGTAGCGCCAGAGCGGCAACAGGACGATGAACGTGGTGACCTGCTCCACGAGCGCTCCGGGCCGGCCGTACCACGTGAACCGGTTGGCGAGCCGCGCCTGCACGAAGTCGACCCGATTGACGAAGCCGCTGCGGGTCGCGAAGCGGGGTGTGGCGCCGAGCAGCTCGAAGTGATTGCCATAGTTGCGGCCGGTGCGGTCGGCGAACGTCACCGCCCAGAATTGGCCGGCCCGCGCGCCGTCCGCGTCGCTGGTCCACGAACTCACGAGCTGCGCCTGGGAGAACCAGATCTTCTTCCAGACCGCCATGGCGTCGCCGCCCAGCACGCGGTTGTAGTCGTCGCCATCGATGCGGTCGGTGTACACGAGGCCGGCGGTCGAGCTCGCCCCCAGGTCCCGTCGCAGCCGCAGCAGGTTGTAGACCGGATTGCTCCCGGCGGCCGACTGGGTGTGGTCGTCCACGGCGCCGAGGTAGGCGACCGCCGTGCCGCCCACCTTGCCCGTGAGCTTCGTTCCCGCGACCGGCTGCACGATCTGCCGCGTATAGATCATGCGGTTCGGTGTGTCGAACTGCTCGAGCCCCTCGAGGAAAAACGGCCGCTTCTCCGGATAGAACAGCGCGAAGCGTTCGTTGACCGTCACCTGGCCGACGTCGGCCTCGACCTGCGAGAAATCCGGGTGGGCGGTCGCGGCGAGGCCCAGGTTCTGTGAGATCCCCCAGCGCACGTTGCCGCCCAGCTCGGGGGTGCCGCGGTAGTCGTAGCCGGCCCCGGCCGGCGTGCCGTCGACCTTGGACGTGAATTCCGGCGTGACATCGACGACCACGCCGCGCTTCAGCCCGGTGAGCCCCGTGAGCCTGCCCGCCTGGATCAGGAAGCTCGCGCTCGCCCGGACCACCGGCGTCCACGTGTCCTCGTAGCCCGAGTGCTGCACCACCCGCACCACCTGCAGGCCCCACGACTGCGGATCGGCGCTCTGGTAGCGCAGGCTCTTGAAGGGGATGCGCACCTCGACCTCGTACCCCCAGTCGGTCAGGTGGCCGTGCGACTGGTAGACGAAGTCGGGGCTCAGGTCCACGACGCCGTCGAACCGCCCGGTGGTGGACGCCCCGCCGCCGGCGGCGCCCGCGTCCTGGCCCTCGCTGCGCACACCGTCTTCCTGCACCCCGAGCGGGTTCACCGCGAACAAGAGCGCCCGGCGGTGGTCGTTGTAGGTGTCGAGCAGGATCTGGACGTTGTCGTCGGCGTCGATGTTGTCGCGGTCGGCGAGCGTGGCCCGCACCACGTTGCCGTGCGGCTCGTGGGCGCGCACGCCGAACCAGATGGCGTCGGGCGCGTACCACACGAGCACCTCGGTCGAATCGTCGGCGGGCCGGCCGTCGACGGGGCGGTATTGCGAGAAGCCGGCCAGACGCGCAGCGCGCCGCCACACCGGCTCATCGAGCACGCCGTCCACGCGGGCGCTGGCCTCGACGCGGGGGATCGGGACGGCGAGCTGCTTCGCGAGGCCGCTGTACGTAGGCGGATCGGCGGACTGAAGGGCGAAGAGGAGGGCGAGCATGACGAAAGATACAAGTCGGAACGCGGAAGGCGGAACGCGGAACAGAGGAGCGAGCGTCGAGCTGTCGACCTACGAATCGTCAGCCCGTTCTTCTGTTCCGCGTTCCGCGTTCCGACTTCCGCCTTCTATTCGTATCTCAGGGCCACGATCGGATCGAGCGCCGCGGCCCGCCGCGCCGGCCAGATGCCGAAGAACAGGCCGACGGCCGCGCTGAAAACGAAGGCGAGCATGATCGCGAGCGGCGAAATGAGCGTGTTCCACTGCGCCAGTTTGGAGATCAGCACCGCCCCGAGCGAGCCGAGCAGCACGCCTATCAGTCCGCCCGCGAGGCACAGCACGAGCGCCTCGACCAGGAACTGGAACATGATATTGAAGCGGGTAGCGCCAAGCGCCTTGCGCACCCCGATTTCCCGCGTGCGCTCGGTGACCGACACCAGCATGATGTTCATGATGCCGATGCCGCCCACGAGCAGGCTGACCGCGGCGATGCCGGCGAGCAGATACTTGAACGTCTCCGTCGTCTGCTGGAAGGTCGCGAGAATGTCCGTCTGATTGCGGATCTGGAAGTCGTTGTCCTGGCCCGGGCGGATCTTGTGCTGGCGCCGCAGCACCCGCTCGATCTCGATCATCGCCAGGTTCATGTTGGCGACGTCGTTCACGTCGACGGTGATGTCGCGCAGTCGGTCGGTGCCGATGAGGCGGTACCGCGCCGTCTGCAGCGGCACGAGGATCTGCTCGTCCGGGTTGGAGAACCCTTGCGCCCCCTTTTCCGAGAGGACGCCGATGATCTCGAATGTGATCCCGCGGATGAGGATCTCCTGGCCGATCATCGCGTCGCGGTTCGCGTTGAGCATCTGCGGGACAGCCGATCCGAGGACCGCGACCCGGCGCCGCGCTGCATCATCCCCCGCGGTGAACATGCGGCCGACCGTGACGGCGTAATTATGGATGGGCACGTACGTGGGCGTCGTGCCCATGACCGTCACGTTGATGTTCTGGTTGCCCAATTGGACTTGCAGGTTGTTGCTCAGCTCCGGGACGACGGCGCTCAGGTAGCGGGCGTTGTTCACGAGCGCCGTATCGTCGTCCAGGGTGATGCTGACGCGCGCGCCGCTCGCGACGCCGCGCATGAAGCTCTGGCCCGGGTAGATACTGAGCAGCGTGGGACCGAGCGCCTGGATCCGGTCCTGCACCGCCTTCTGTGCCCCCGACCCCAACGCGATCATCGTGATCACGGCCCCCACGCCGATGATGATGCCCAGCATGGTGAGCAGGGAGCGCAGCTTGTTCGCGCGCAGCGCCTCGAGGGCGACGACGATGATCTCGCCCAGCAGCATGGCTACCTCGTCGGGCTACTCGACAGCACGAGCACCGTGTCCTGCTCCGTCAGGCCGCTCGTCACTTCGATGTAGTCCTGGTCGGTGAGGCCGGTGTGGATCGGGACGGCGGTGATCTTGCCGCGCCGCAGCGCAAACACGACGTGGCTCCCGTCCGATCCGCCGGCCGTCGGCGCGGCGGCCGGCGCGGGGGAGGCGGGGGGGGCCGCCGACCGCGCTGCCGTCCCGCCGCCCTTGCGCGGCTCCGCCGCGTGCAGCTTGCCGCCATCCCCGACGGCGGTGTCGCCCCCGGTCGGCCCGCCGCTGTCGGTCTGAGCGCTGGCGATCTGGCGCTGCACCGCCTGGGGGTCGAGACCCAGCACGGTCGCTGCGGAGCCCACGTCGCGCAGGGTCCGCAGCGCGGCGTTCGGGACTGCCAGCACGCCCTGACGCGCCCCGGTGTGGATCTCGACCTCGGTGTTCATCCCCGGTTTGAGCAGGTGCCCGGGGTTCGTAATGTTCACGTCGACCGGGAACATGGTGACGTTCTGATTCACCTGCGCCTGGGGCTCGATCTTCAAGACGTGGCCGTCGAACTGACGGTTGGGGTACGCGTCAACCGTGATGGTCACCGCCGTCCCCGGCCGCACCTTGCCGACGTCGGTCTCGTCCACGAGCGCTGAGACCTGGACCGTGTCGAGGTTCGCCATCTTCAGAATGACGGTGCCGCCGGCCACGTCGTTGGTCGGGCTCGAGATCACCGTGCCGAGCACCGCGTCCAGCTCGAGGATGGTACCGGTAATCGGCGCCCCGACCTGGGTGTCTTCCATGGCGTCTTTGGCGGTCTGCAGGTTCGCCTGGGCCGTGACGAGCGCTGCCTTGGCCGACGTGTAGGCCAGCTTGGCCGTCTCGTAGTCCGCCTCGGTGATGGACTTGCTCTGGTACAGGGTCTCGCTGCGCTTGAGCTGCGCGGTGGCGTTCTCGAGCTGGGCCTGGGCCACGTCGACGTTTGCCTGCGCCTGGGTCAGGTTGTTGCGGGGAATCCGGGGGTCGATCTTGGCCAGCAGCTGGCCCTTCTGGACCTCGTCTCCCGTTTGGACGGGCATCGCGAGGATCTCGCCCGAGGCCTTGGATTTCACGCTCAAGGTGAGAATCGGCTGGATCGCGCCGGAGGCGGTGGCCGTCACGATGATGTCGCGCCGCGCGACCGGTACCAGTGAGTACGGCGGCGCGGATTGCACCTTCTGGCACGCGGCGACGCCCGCGAGCACCACGGCGCTCACGACGCTGAGATGGCGGCTCACAGCGGGCCTCTTCTGCCCGTCCCTGCGGCGGGAGTGGTTGGCGTTTGTTGCTGGCGCAGCCCGGGCAACCCGCCGCCGGTGACGCTCTGGAAGCGCTGACGGAACTGCTGTTGGGCCTGCACCAGCGACGCGCTGGGCAGCACGAGCACGGTGTCCTGCTCCGTCAGGCCGCCGCTCGTGACCTCGATGTAGTCCTGGTCGGTGAGCCCGGTCCTCACTGGTACAGGTACCGGCACCCCGTGGCGCAGGGCGAACACGATGTAATTCCCTGAAAGATCGCCGCGTGCCCCCCCTCCCCGTCCGGCGCCTCGGCCCCCTCTGCCCGCTCCGCCTCCTCCGCCTCCTTCTCCTCCCCCGCCGCCCGCGCGCTGGAACTGGCTTCGCAGCTGCTGCAGCACCGCCTGCTCGGCGGGAGTCAACTGCTCGCCGCTCATGCGTTTCTGGAAGGCCGCCCGTACCTGCTCGGCCGTCACGCCCGGGGGGAGCGTGATCGTCCGGCCGCTGGGCGTCGTAAACACCGCTCCTCCCGCCTGTCCCGCGGCGGCGTGCACGCTGTCGCCGCTGCTGTCGCGCGCCGTCGCGGTCCGACCCTCCCGCGGCGCCGTCTGAGCGGCCATCACCTGCTGCTGTACGACGTCGGGGTCGAGGCCGAGTACGCTCGCCGCGGAGCCGACGTTGCCGCTGCCCCGTCTGGATCTTCACCTCGGTGTTCATTCCCGGCTTCAGCAGGTGCCCGGGGTTCGGGATGCTGACGAGCACCGTGAACATCGTGGCGTTTTGGACCACCTGTGCCTGTGGCTTGATCTTCGAGACGGTGCCTTGGAACTGACGGTTCGGATAGGCGTCGACCGTGACCGCCGCCGGCATCCCGGCCTGCACTTTGCCGATGTCGGTCTCGTTCACGAGCGCCGAGTCGTTCACGGTGTCGAGGTTGGCCATCTTCAGGATGACCGTGCCGCCGCCCAGGGTCGGGCTCGAGATGACGGTGCCGAGCACCGCGTTCAGCTCGAGGATGGTGCCGGCGGCTGGCGCGCGGACCTGGGTGTCTTCCATCGCGTCTTTGGCGGTCTGGAGGTTCGCCTCGGCCGTCACCACGGCCGCCTTGGCGGTAGTGTAGGCGAGCTTCGCGGACTCGTAATCGGTCTCCGCGATGGCCTTACTCTGGAAGAGAACCTCGCTGCGCTTGAACTGGGCGGTGTTCGTCTCGAGCTGGGCTCGGGCCCGGTCGAGGTTCGCCTGGGCCTGACTGAGGTTGTCCCGGGGAATCCGGGGGTCGATCTTGGCCAGGAGCTGGCCCTTTTGGAGCTCGGCCCCCGTCTGGACGCGCATGTCGATGATCTCGCCCCAGGCCTTTGATTTCACGCTCAAGGTGAGCACCGGTTGAATCACGCCGTCGGCGACCGCCGCCACGACGATGTCGCGCCGCTCCACGGGGACCCGCTCGTAGAGCGGGGCCGACTCGGCCTTCTTGCAGGCGGCGACGCCGAGCAGCAGGGCCGCCGCGCGCGCGGCCGGACCGGCGCGCTTCACGAGCGGCCCCCCATGGCCTCGTCGCGCTCGATGAGCCCGTCGCGCAGGTGAATCTGGCGGCGTGCGTGCGCCGCGATGTCGTGCTCGTGCGTGACCAGCACGATCGTCTGGCCGGAGTCGTGCAGCTCCCGGAACAGGCGCATGATCTCCTCGCCCGTCCCCGAGTCGAGGTTCCCGGTCGGCTCGTCCGCGAGGAGGATCGAGGGCTCGTTCACGAGGGCGCGCGCGATCGCCACGCGCTGGCGCTGGCCGCCCGACAGCTCGTTCGGGCGGTGCTCCATGCGGTCGCCCAGCCCCACGCGCTCGAGCGCCCGGGCCGCCTGCGCGCGCCGCGCCTGGGCCGCCTGGCCGGCGTAGATAAGGGGCAACTCCACGTTGTGGAGCGCGTTCGCCCGCGGTAGCAGATTGAACGTCTGGAAGACGAATCCGATCTCTTTGTTCCGGATGCGGGCCAGCTCGTCGTCCGACAAGTCGCTCACTTTCTGGCCGTTCAACCAGTACTCCCCGGTCGTCGGCGTGTCGAGGCAACCGATCAGGTTCATCAAGGTGGACTTGCCGGATCCCGACGGGCCCATGATCGCCACGAACTCGTTGCGGCGGATCTGGAAGTCGACCCCTCGCAGCGCGTGCACGACCTCGCCGCCCATGTCGTAATTCCGCGTGAGCTTGTGCGTCAGGATCACGATGTCGGGCAGCGGCGTGTCGCCCGTACGGAAGGTCATCGGCTGAGCGCTGGTCACAGGGCATGCCCCACGAGGGCCTCGAGCTGAGCTCGGGCGATGAAATAGTTGTAACGCGCCTGGACCTGGTTCACCTGGGCCTGCGTGAGGTTCGCCTCGGCCGTGAGCAGATCCAGCAGCGTGGCGGCGCCCACCCGGTAGCGCTCTTGTTGCACCCGGCGCGCCTCCGTCGCGGCCTCGACGTTGGCGCCGGCGATCCCGATCTGGGCCGACGCGGTCGAGAGCGCGGTCAGCTGTTGCGTGAGTTGGGCATTCACCTGCCGGCGCGCGTCCGCCGCCTGCGCGGCCGCGTTGTCGCGCGCAACGCTCGCCGACACCTGGGCCTGCTCGCGCTGGAAGCCGTTGAAGAGCGTCCAGGAGAGGCCGAAGCGCCACGTAAAGTTCTCGGGGTAGCCGCCGAACAGGGGCAAGGTGGGAGAGCCCGTGCCCGTTCGGCTGTTGTTGTAGGAGACGATGAGGGACGGCCAGTATTGCGAGCGGGCGCCCCATACCTGCGCGCCGGCCGCCCGCGCCTGTGCCTCGGCTTGATGCACGAGTGGTGCGGTCTGGAGCGCCGCGGCGCGCAGGGCCGTCGTGTCGGGGAGGGGTGGCAACGTCGTGTCGGGCACGGCACGCACCAGCTGGTCCACTCCGATCTGCCGGCCGAGCGTGGCCTGGGCCGTGGCGAGGTTGGCCTGGGCCTGAAGCAGCGCGAGCCGGGCGGTGCCGAGATCGACGGTGGACGTCAGCGTATCGGACCGCGTAGCCGCCCCCGCCTGAAACTTGTTCACCGAGATCTGCCGCTCTTCGTTGGCGCGCTGCACCTGCGCCTCCGCCACGCGCACCAGCTCATCGTCAGCGAGGGCCGCGAAGAATGCTTGCTGCGTTGCGAACGTCGTCTGATAGCGTTGGCTCACCAGCCCCGCGGCCGCCGCATCCTGGGTCGCCGCCGAGGCGCGCAGGTTGGCGAATCGATTGAACCCGTCGAACAAGACGAGGCTCGCCGACAGGCCGCCCGAGTAGGAGTAGAGGGGCGGCAGGGTGTCGGTGGTGCCGCTACGGAAGCTTGCAGTGTTGCTGCGCGACGCGGAGGCGCTGGTGTTCACGGTCGGCAGAAACGCCCCCCAGGCGCTGCGCTCGCCGGCGCCGGCGGTTCGCGTCTCGCCGCGCGCCTGGACCATGGCGGGCTGCACGTCGAGCGCGCGCCGGATCGCCTCGGCGAGGGTCACCGCGAGCGGCGGCTGCCCCTGAGCCGACACGGCGCCGGGCGTGCCGAGCAACACGACGCCCGCGATCGCGGCCCAGCGGTGGTGACGCACGGAGGTCATGGCTTCTGCTTCTTCCCGCTCGAGTCGGTCTTCTCCCTCTGATGCCGATGCCGGGCCATGTGGTCGCGGTACTTCGCCTGCTGCTCCGGCGTGAGGTGCGCCGTCACCTCGGAGTCCATCGCCGCCCGCAGCGCGTCGAAGCGCGGCCGCACCGTGTCCCACACCGCCGCCATTTGGGTGAAGTGGCGCTGCAGGATGGCGTGGACCGAGTCGCGTTGCACGGGCGTAAGCGCCAGCTCGTCGGTCAGCTCGGCCACGAGCGGCTCGACTCCCCGGCCGCGCTCGGGCGCGCCGCCATAGGCGACGCGGGCCCACAGGGCCCGGCCGCCGACGCCGACCACGATGCCGGCGGCGAAGGTCGTGACGAGCAGCAGCGTCGCCCACGCGGTCGGACGGTTCAACATCACGCGACGTCCCTTCTAGTTGCCCAGCACGGAGGCGAGGACCACCTCGACCACCGGTGTGCGGGGCGCGATCAGCGCTTCCGCGACCGACGGGCGCGCGGGCGTCGCCGTCGCGCGGCCCACGAGATACCCCGCCGCGAGCGAGAAGAGCACCGCCGCGGCCACCCCCACCCGGGCCCAGCGGGCCAGCACCCGGTCCCAGGAGGCGGCGCCGCGCGGGTCGTCGAGGCGCGCGAGCAGCCGCGCCACGAACGCGGCGTGAGTTCCCTCCTCCGGCTCGAGCGCCTGCCGCAGCGCGGCGCCCAGCACCGGATCGGGCCGGTGATCGAACGGCAACGGTTCTTGGGTCATTCCTGCTCCTTCCAGTCCGCCAGCAATACGCGCAGCCGGCGCCGGGCGTGGAACACCTCCGAGCGCACGGTCCCCTCGGGAATGCCGAGGATGCCCGCGATCTCGGCGTGCGAGTAGCCCTCCACGTCGAACAACACGACTGCCATCCGACGCCGGTGCGACAGCTCGGCGAGCGCCGCCCGCAATCGGGCGGACAGGGCCCGCCGTTCGGTGGTCGCATCGGGGCGCGCGCCGCCCGCGACGAGCGCGGGATCGAGCTGCTCGACCCGGCGCACCTTGCGGCGCCGCCGCCGATCGGTTGCCGCGTTCGCGACGATGCGCAGCAGCCACGGGCCGAACGGTCGGCGGGGATCGTACTGGTCGAGCTTCACGAGCGCCGACAACAGCCCATCCTGCGCCGCGTCGTCGGCGTCATCCGGATCTCCCAGGACGGCGCGCGCCACCCGTCGCGCGACGCCGGCGTATCGCTCCGCGAGCACGCCGAACGCGGCTCGGTCCCCGGCACGGACCCGCGCGACCAGGGCGGCTTCGTCCTGCTCGGGTATACGCGCGGCGGGCTCCGGGGGTTGGGAGTCAGGGTTCATCGGGGCCTTCCCGCGAGCGGCGCCGCCGCTCCACGGCGTACAGGGCGCAGCAGAAGGCCAGCCCGAACGTGCCCACCGCGAGTGTGATGCTCGTCACGCGCGGGAACAGGAGCAGCAGTGTCCCCAGCCCCGCGAGCGTCAGGGCGGCGGTGCCGGCCATCGCCCGCCGCAGCCCGCCCGCCACACGTCGCAGCGCCACCACCGCGACTGCGCCGAGCTCGTACCCGGAGCGCTTGTGCGCGGGATCGGGCGGCTCGGGCTCGCCCGGTGCGCCGACCAGGCGGGGCGGGAGACTGAGGCGGCGCGGCTGCAGCACGATCTCCCGGCTCGACGCGAGGTCCCGCCGAAACTGCACCGCCAGCTCTTCGGCCAGGTGCTCGCACTCGGCCACCAGGTCGAGCTCGTAATTGGTGAGCAGGCTCGAGACGTTGAGGTTGGTCGAGCCGACGCGGGCCCAGCGGCGGTCGACGAGCATCGTCTTCGCGTGGATCATCGGGCCCTGATATTCGAAGATGCGCACGCCGGCCCGCAGCAGCTCGCGGTAGCCGACGCGCGTGAAGTTGCGCAGCACCGGGAGGTCGCTCGTGCCGGGGACGAGGAGCCGGACATCGACGCCGCCGCGGGCGGCGTCGAGCAGGCCGGCATAGAGCGGCGCCGGCGCGACGAGGTAGGCGTCGGTGATCCACAGTCGCTCGGCCGCGCTCGCCGCCAAGAGCTCCACGGCGCGATACACCCGCGCGCGTCGCGGCGCCCCCTCCACCACGCGCACGGTGGAGGTACCGCAGGACGGCGGATCGGCGGCCGGCGTGTCGGACGAGAGCATCCCCCCGGCGCGAATCCAGATGCGACCGAACGCCCGATCCAGCGCGGCTGCCGCGGGACCGCCCACGCGGATCATGGTGTCGCGCCAGGGGCGGCGGTGGCGCACCGGATCCCCCGCCCACTCGTCGCCGATGCACAGCCCCCCGACCATCGCCTGCGTCCCGTCGGTCACGAGCAGCTTGCGGTGGTCGCGCTGGATGATGCGAAACGGGCGCCGCGAGAAAATGGGATGGAACGCGCGCACCTCCGCGCCGGCTTGCCTCAGCCCGCGCCAGTACCGGCCCGACGTGCCGAGGGAGCCGAGCGCGTCGTACAGCACGCGGACCCTCAGGCCGGCCCGCGCGCGCTCGGCGAGCGCCGTCGCGAAGCGGCGCCCGGTGCGATCGTCCCGAATGATGTAGTTCTCGAAGTGCACCCAGCGGCTCGCCTGGGAAATGAGCTCGAGCATCACCTCGAGCGCGCGCGGGCTGTCGGGGTGATGCTCGAGCCGATTGCCGCCGATCGCGCGGGCCCCGGCCGCGCGGTCGATCGCCAGGCCGAGGGCATCGCTGGCAGGCTCGGGGACGGGGCGGCTGGGCGCCCGGCGCGACGCCTTCACCCCACCGAAACCACGGGCGGCGCCCCGGTCCCACCCCCGAGCCCGAGGGACCGCTCCACCGGGCGGAGCGCCTGGATCAGGAACGCGATGTGCTCGTCGAGCGGGACGCCCAGCTCGTCCGCCCCCTGGCGCACCTCGTCGCGATTCACGCCGCGCGCGAACCCTTTGTCCTTGAGCTTCTTCTTCACCGACGCCACCTCCAGGTCGGCGAAGCTGCGCGAGGGCCGCACCAGCGCGCACGCCACGAGAAACCCGCATAGCTCGTCCACCGCGAACAGCGTCTGCGCGAGCCGGGTGTCGCGCGGCACGCCCGAATACGTCGCGTGACCGAGGATCGCGCGGCACAGGGCGTCCGGGAGGCTCCGCTCCCGCAGCAACCGCACGCCCCAGGCGGGATGGCCGTCGGTGGGCGAGTGCTCGTTGTTGGGGAACTTCTCGTAGTCGAAGTCGTGCAGCAGCCCCACGATGCCCCACGTCTCCGGATCGTCGCCGTAGCGCGATGCATACGCGCGCATCGCCGCTTCCACCGCGAGCATGTGCTGGCGCAGTGAGGGAGACGCGGTGTGCTCCTCCATCAAGGCGAGGGCTTCGGCTCTGGTCATCCGGTCTCCACGTTCCACCGTTCCGCCCACAGCTCGGCCATGAGGATGGGCCAGAGCTTGCGGGCGTTGTTGCGCCTCCCGGCGCGGTGTTCGGCGACGAGTCGCGCGGTCGGGGCGTCGGGATACAGCCGGGGCGCCGCGAGATAGCGGTCCGCCAGCCCCGCCAGGCCGGCGTTGAGCCAGCGTGCCACCGGCACCGAGAGCCCGCGTTTGCGCCGCCGGATTACGTCGTCGGGCACGAGCCCGCGCGCCGCTTCCTTTAATATCACCTTGGTGGTCAGGCCCCGCACCTTCAGGTCCGCCGGCGCGGGGAGCACGAGCTCCAGCACTGCGCGGTCCAGATAGGGCGCGCGCGCTTCGATCGAGGCGAGCATCGTGCCGCGATCCACCTTGACGAGCAGGTTGTCAGGCAGGTACGAGACGAAGTCGAGCCACAACAGGCGGTTGAGGGACGGGCTCGCGGGAAATCTATCCAGCACGCCGCTCGCCCAGGCAAGCGTCTGCGGGTCCGGCCCGAGCGCGCCGAACCACGTCAGGTGGCGCTCGAGAGGCGGCAGCTCCGCCGCCGCGACCAGCTGCTTGAGCAGGAATTCGGTCGTGACTTTCCCCGTCGACGTGGGCAAGCGGTTCACGAGCCACCGCAGCACCGCACGGCCCGGGGTCCGCCGGAACAGCCCGGCGGCCTTGTGCCCCAGGTAGGTCGGGTAGCCTCCGAACAGCTCGTCCGCCCCCTCGCCCGACAGCACGACCTTCACGTCCGCCCGAGCCGCCTCGGCGAGCAGGTACGTCGGCAGGATCGCCGGGTCGCCCACCGGCTCGGCGAGCGCGCGCGTGATCGTCGTGAAAGCGCGCTCCAGCGCGGGCTCGTCGGCGGTGACGACGTGATGCTGCGTGCGAATGTGATGCGTCACCGCCTCGGCGTAGGGGCTCTCATCGTACCCCGGCTCGACGAACCGCACCGCGTACGTGTGAATCTGCTCGCCGGGCATGACGCGGGCGGCGGCGGCCGCGAGCAGCGACGAGTCGAGCCCGCCGCTCGTGAACACGCCGACCGGCACGTCGGACATGAGCTCGCGCTCGACCGCGCGCAGCAGTGTGGCGCGCAGTGTCGCCGGGACGTCGAGGCGCGACGGGCCCGCCGCCACCGCCGCCGCGTCCCAGTAGCAGCGCTCGGTCACGCCGCCGTCGTGCGCGACCAGGACGTGCCCGGGCTCGAGCTTCGCGATGCCGGCGAACATCGTGCGGGGGGCGGGAACATAGCCGAGCGCGGCGTACAGCTCCGCCGCGGTAGCGTCCACGCGCCGGGGCTGGTCGGGAAACACGAGCAGCGCCTGTAGCTCCGACGCGAAGCGGAGCTCATCTCCCACCTGTGACCAGAACAGCGGCTTCTCGCCGGCGCGGTCGCGCGCGAGCACGAGGCGCCGCCGTTGATCGTCCCACACGGCAAGCCCGAACATCCCGTCGAGCCGTCCCACCCCATCCGGCCCGAGGCGCTCGTACAACGGCACGATCGTCTCGATATCTCCGGTGGAGCGAAACGGGTATCCGGCGTGCGCGAACTCGCGGCGCAGCTCGGGCGCGTTGTAGATCTCGCCGTTGCACACCATCCAGACGGCGCGGTCGGGGCTCACGAACGGCTGGTCGCCGGTGGTCAAGTCCATGATCGCGAGGCGGCGCGCGCCGATCCGGGCGCGCTCGTGGCCGACGATCTGCTCGCCGTCGGG
>WNFW01000921.1_pt1 | contig 19520 bp, 19 predicted proteins | sample 5400131 | NCBI WGS metagenome assembly WNFW01 (sample SAMN13153362, study PRJNA577476) | soil metagenome | isolation source: 20 cm soil or saprolite under grassland replicate 1 | place: USA:California | collected 2016-06-15 | reverse complement strand
GCTTGGAAGGCTGATGCTCTACCAACTGAGCTACGCCCGCGCGCCGAGTGGTGGGGGAAGGATTCGAACCTTCGTAGGCTGACGCCGGCAGATTTACAGTCTGCTCCCTTTGGCCACTCGGGCACCCCACCGCGCCGGCCGCGCTGCCGTTCCCCCAAGTCGGTTTTTCGCCGCCCCGCCCCCAGTGACAACGCACCCCGCGTTTCCCAAAGCGCGGGGTGTGTGTATCCCTCCGAACTCGAAAAGGGTCGGGGCAATGTTGTTCCTCTTCGGCAACGTGAGCTGACGAAGGGACTCGAACCCTTAACCTGCTGATTACAAATCAGCTGCTCTACCAGTTGAGCTACGTCAGCTGGTCGATGCTCGAACTTTCCAGACTCGAAGCTTAAACGGGGAGGGCCGCTAGTGCAAGGGTCGTGCCGTTAACGACTTAGACGAGTCGCCAGGTCGTCCCGGAGGGGGTGTCCTCGATCTCCACGCCCTTGGCCGTGAGCTCGGCACGGATCCGGTCGGCCTCCTTGAAGTCCTTGGATTTGCGGGCTTTGTCGCGCGCCGCGATGCGGCCTGCGATCCAGCGCGCGAGCTCGGTGTCGACCGTCTTGGTGGTGGGCAACACGTCGAGCACCGCCATGGCCCTGTCGAGCACGCCGAGGGCCGCCGCGGCGCCGGACGCTCCGGCGTCCAGCGCGGCGTTCCCCTCGTGCACGAGCTCGAACAGCGCGGCGCAGGCGCGGGGCGCGTTGAGATCATCGTCGAGCGCCGCGCGGAACTCCGTCTCGAACCTGGCGGTGAGCTCCTCAAGCCGCCCCTCACGTTTCACGTTTCCCGTTTCCCGCTTCACGCGTTCGTAGAACTCTCCCAGGCGCTTCACTCCCGCCCCCGCCGCCGCGAGCGCTTCGTCGCTGAAGTCGAGCGCCTTGCGATAGTGCGTCTGCCAGAAGAGGAGCCGCACGGCCGCGGCGTCCACTCCCTGATCGCGCAGATCGCGCGCCGTGAGAAAATTCCCGAAGCGCTTCGACATCTTCGTGCCGCGCACGTTCAGGAACTCGCCGTGCAGCCAGAAGCGGGCGAACGGCTTCCCGGTGGCCGCTTCGGACTGCGCGATCTCGTCTTCGTGATGCGGGAAGATCAAGTCGACGCCGCCGGCATGAATGTCGAGCGTCTCGGTGCGGCAGCACTTCCCGATCTGCTCGAGCGACATCGCGGAGCACTCGAGGTGCCATCCCGGCCGGCCCCGCCCGAACGGCGCGTCCCACGCCGCTCCGACCTGCTCGTCCGCCGGCTCGGCCTTCTTCCACAGCGCGAAATCGCGCGGGTCGTCCTTGCTGTACTCGTCGCTCGCGACCCGCGCGCCGAGCTTGAGCTCCCGCGTGTCGAGTCGCGACAACCGCCCGTAGGTCGGGAACTTGGCGATGGCGAAGTACATCGAGCCGTCTTCGCCCTTGTAGGCCACGCCGCGCTCAAGCAGTCGCTCCACCAGGCGCACCATGGCGGGCACCGACTCGGTGGCGCGCGGGTAGACGTGCGCGGGCGTGATCCGCAGGTAGTCGCGATCCTCGAAGAACGCCTGCACGAACGGCGCCGTGTGCTCGTCGAGGCGCTTGCCCGCGGCCGCGGCGGCCTTGATGGTGCGATCGTCGACATCGGTGAGGTTCATGATGTGGAAGACGTCGTATCCCGAGTAGGCGAGGTAGCGGCGCAGCAGATCTTCGAACAGAAACGTCCGGAAGTTGCCGATGTGCGCGTGGTTCCAGACCGTCGGGCCGCAGGTGTAGAGCGTGACGCGCGGGGGCGCGAGCGGCGCGAACGGCTCGACGCGACGGGTGAGGGTGTTGTAGAGCGCCAGGGTCATCGGTGCGGCTGAAACGTAGGAGCGGCCTCGAGAAGCGTCAACGCGCGCGCGGCGCGCGCGGGTGCAGCGCCACGTCGAGCGTCCACGCGCCGGGCGGCCGCTCGCATACGACGGGGCCGCGGCGGAACACGAGCACCCGCGCCCCACGCCAGCCGCCGCGCGTCGCGTCAGCCGGCGCGAGCAGCCCGCGGCGGACCAGGCGCGCCGCCACGTCCGTTACGACCAGCACCGGTGAGGACGCGGGGGTCGCCACGGTGCGAGCCTAGCCACTCCGAGCACGGCCGGCGGTATCCGATCCCCGCCGCCACCATCCCTATCTTGCGGCCATCGCCCCCTGGATGATCGCGTCCACCAGCGGCGCCGAATCGAACCGCACCGGATCGGTCGCCGGCAGCCCGGTCGCTTCCGCGGCGCGCGCGACCGCCTCCCGCGCCTGGGCCTCGCTCATGTCGAACGTGTTGAGGCAGATCCCGATCACTTTCGTCGGGTGGACCGGTGCGGCGGCGCGCTCGTAGATCTCCACGAGGTCCGGGAGCGGGGGGATCTTCACCCATGGCTCGCGGCCGTGGTAATCGCCGATGTAGTCGCGCGTCGCCTGGTGGCACAGGATCAGCGCGTCGGGACACGAGCCGTGCAACAGCCCGAGCGTGACCCCGGAATACCCCGGATGGATCAGACTCCCCTGCCCTTCGACGAGGATGATGTCGGCGTCTTTCGCCGCCTCGAGCACCAGCCACTCCGACGCCCCGGCGATGAAGTCGGCCACCACCGCGTCCACCGCGATCCCCCACCCTTCGATGAAAATGCCCGTCTGCCCGGTGGCGACGAACCGCGTGCGGTGGCCGCGTTTGATCAGGGCGTTCCGCAGCTCGACCTGCGCCGTCATCTTCCCGACGTTGCAGTCGGATCCCACGGTGTGCACCACGTAGGCGTCGACCTCGGCCGCGAGCCCGTCCGCGACCGGGAGGTTCGCAGGGGGCTTGCGGGCGTCGAAGATGCGGACGCCGCGCTCCCGGGCGAGCCGCCCCAGCTCGGGGTCGTCCCCGATGAACGTGTGCAGGCCGCTCCAGATTTCGAGCCCATGCTCGAGGGCGCTGCGCAGCCAGCCGCGCCACTCGGCCGGCAGCCGGCCGCCCATCGGCGCGATGCCGATCAACACCGCGGTGGCACCCAGGCCGAGGCCTCGCTCGAAATCCCCCACCACCGGGATCGTGCCGCCGAAGCCCAGCACGTCCTGCACCGTTTTCCCGGCGTGGCCGCGATCGAACACCCCGACGATCCGCTCGGGCATGTAGCGGATGCAGCAGTTGGCCGTCTTCGATGTCATCGGCTCGAACTGTCCGTCGGCGATAATGAGGAACCGGTGGTTGTTCCGCGCGACCATCAGACGGGGATCTGCTCCCTCGGCGCGCGGAACTCCGACGTCGTACGGAGCACCGCGGGTTCGAAGTGTTCGGAGTCGCCGTAGATCTCCCCTTGCACGATATGTCGCACGACCACCATGGTCACGGCGAGCACCGGCACCGCGACCACGAGGCCCACGACGCCGATCAGGGTCCCCATGGTCAGCACGCTGGCGATCGTGAGGACCGGCGGCAGCGACACCTGGCGCTGCATGATGCGGGGCACCACGACGTTCGCCTCGAGCACGTGCACCGCGATGCCGAGCGCGATCACCGCGAGCACCCGCAGCCAATCGCCCGTGCCCACGACGAACAGCGCGGGCAAGAGGGTCGAGACGAGCGTTCCGAAGAACGGGACGACGGCGACGAGACCGGTGAAGATCCCGAACGCCAGCCAGTAGGGCACGCCGAGGGCCCACAGGCCGAGCGCGGTCAGGATGGCGAGCACCATCATGGCGAGAAGCTGGCCCACCACCCAGGCGCGCAGCGTGGCTCCCAGGTCGTCGAGGATCCGCGCGGCGACGGGGCGGTGCTTCGGCGAAACGAGCGACAGGATCCCGTCGCGATACAGGCGCGGCTGGCGCGCGAGATAGAGGGCCATCACCACGACGCTCGCCCCCTCGACGAACAGCTTGCCCCCGGCCGTGACGTAGGGGAGGATCGATCCGCGCAGGAAGGCCGCGGCGTCGTCGATCAGGCGGGCCACGATCCCGGAGGACGGATCGGCGAGCTCCGTGCTCCGCAAGACGGGGTACTCCCGCGCCCAGCTCGCGAGCACGTTCTGGATATTCGTGAGCGTCTGGGGCAATCCCGACACCAGGGCCTGTGTCTGGTCGATGACGGGCGGGACGAGCAGGGCGCCGATGCCCACCACGGCCGCCAGCGTCGCCACCACGGCGGCGGTGAGCCCCATCCAGCGCGCCACGCGAAAGCGCCGCTCGAGCACGTCGGTAATGGCCGAGAGGTACACGGCGCACAGCACGGCGATGAAGACGAGGAGCAGCACCTCGACCACCCGGATGACGAACCAGATGGCGAGGGCGGCAACGAAGAGCGCCACGAACGTGGCGCCCGACAACCGCGACGAAGCGGACGGCTCAGTGTTCAGCGCTGGTGCTCTGGCGGGGCGTCGTCATCCTCGACCAGCTCCGCCTCCGCCGCTCCCTTGCCCAGCTGCTTGGACTGTTCGGGAGATCCGGCCGGGAGCAGCCCCATCTTGCGCTTGAGCTCGATCAGCTGCTGATCGGCGTCCGCCCGCACTTCCAGACTCTGGAACTGCTTCACGAGCGTATCACCCGAGAGGTCTTCGTTCACCTCGGCCGCGGCGATCAGCTTGCGTTCCTCGTGCTCGATCTGCTCGGTCATGCGCTCGAACGTCTCGAACACGCTCTTGTCGCCGATCGACGACATCGTTTCCTGAATGCGCTTGTGGGCCTCGGCGCGTTTCTGCCGCGCGATCAGGATGTTCTTCTTGCGCTTCGCTTCCTCGATCCGGTCGTTCAGCTGGCGGAGGGAGAGCTTGAGCTTCTCGGTCTCCTCGCGGTGCTTGACCCACGTCTCGTGCAGCTGCACGGCGCCCTGCGCGTGCTCGTTGTGGCGCAGCAGCGCCTGCTTCGCGAGGTCGTCCCGCCCCTCCTGCACCGCCAGCACCGCCCGGCGCTCCCAGTCCTCGGCGCTCTTCTTTTCCGTGTCCACCTGGGCCGAGAGGCGTTTCTCGTCCGCGATGGCCGCCGCCACCTGCTGCTTCGCCTTCGCCAGCTGACTGCGCATGTCGACGATCAGCTGGTTCAGCATCTTTTCCGGGTTCTCGGCACGGTTGATCAGGTCGCTGATGTTCGACCGAATCAGCGTCGAGAGACGGTCAAAGATTCCCATGAGAGCCCTCGGTGTACTGGCGGGGCGTCACTGTCCCGCGCCCAACTTACGCTCCCGCCGCTCGGCGAGCATGCGCTCGGCGAAATCTATGCGCTCGGCGAGCTCGGAGATCTGCCCCTGGAGCTGGGACACCTGCGCTTCCAGCGCGGCCACCCGCTGGGGATCCTCGCCCGCCCCGCCCCCGCCCCACCGTCGTTGAGCCCGCATCCGGATGCGTTCCGCGATCGCCTCTCCCACCGGCGTCCCGCGAAGGATCCAGCGCACCGCCGTGGCTCCCACCAAGACGACGACCACCACGACGATGAGGGGCATCACCTGGTTGAACACGAAATTCGGGTCCAACCCCGGCGGCATCGGCGGCATGGGGGTTTGGATCACGTGGAAGCCGTACGCCTTTCACCGGGGGCCAGTTTCCCCGCCTCTCCCTCCCGCCCCTTGGCCAGCAATCGCTCCGTAAAATCTACCCGCTCCGCGAGTTCCGCCACTTCCCGCCGCAGCTCCTCGACCGCCGCCAGTACCTCGTCGTGCGCCGCCCCCCCACCTGCTTGGCTCTGCGCCTTGAGCTTCGCCAGGTAGGTCCTGCTCAGGATGAACGCGATCACGCTCCCGAAGAACCCCCCGAGCGCGACGATGGGGATCAAGACTGCGAGCGCCCGGGGGTCCATCAGCTCTTCGGCGGCACGAGCCGCTCCCCCTCGCGCTGCCTCGCGAGCAGCCGCTCGGCAAAGTCCAATCGCTCGGCGAGCTCCGCCACCTCGCGCCGCACCGCCTCGAGCTCCTGGTCGAGTGCTTCCTTGTGCTCGGCCAGCTGGGTGCCTACGTCGCCGCTACCCGGCGTCGCGCTCTTGCCGCGGATGCGGTCGGCCACCGCGCGGCCGATCGGCGAGAACGCCATCGCGATACAGGCGCCGCCGCCGAAAATGAGGATGAGCGCCAGGATGTCTTCCATGTCCGTCAGCGCGGCCCGGCGAGCCGCTGGGGGTCGCGGTCCTTCGCCAGCAGGCGCTCGGTGAAGTCGAGCCGCTCTTCGGCTTCCGCCAGCCGGCGCTTGAGCTCGTCGACCTCGGCCAGCAACCGCTCCGTGTCACCCCCGAGGGCCACGCCATGCTTCGCGGCCTTCATGGCCATCCATTGCTCGTCCGTCTTCGACCACCCGCGGATCCACTCCGCGACCGCCTTCCCCACAGGCCCCGTGAGGACGACCGTGGTACCGATGACGAGCGCGAGCCCGATCATAGCGACTGCGGGGACCCACATTCCCATGCGACCGAATCCTCCCTCTCGTGAACTTACCGAGCTAGTCGCCCACCGCCAGCACCTTACGCAGGTACTGACCCGTGAACGAGGCCTTGACGCGCGCCACGTCCTCCGGCGCCCCGGCGGCCACCACGGCGCCGCCTGCCGCACCCCCCTCGGGGCCGAGATCGATCACCCAGTCGGCCGTCTTCACGACGTCCAGGTTGTGCTCGATCACCACGACCGTGTTCCCCTTGTCCACCAGCCGGTGCAACACCTCGAGCAGCAGGCGCACGTCTTCGAAGTGCAGGCCTGTGGTCGGCTCGTCCAGGATGTAGAGGGTACGGCCCGTGTCGCGCTTGGCCAGCTCGGTGGCGAGCTTGACCCGCTGCGCCTCGCCGCCGGACAGGGTGGTCGCGGACTGGCCGAGGTGGATGTAGCCCAGCCCTACGTCGTTCAAGAGCTCCAGTTTCGTGCGGATGCGCGGCTGATTCTCGAAGAAATCGAGCGCCTCCGCCACCGACATGTCGAGCACGTCGGCGATCGACTTTCCTTTATAACGCACCTCGAGCGTCTCCCGGTTGTAACGTCGCCCCTTGCACACCTCGCACGGGACGTACACGTCCGGGAGAAAGTGCATCTCGACCTTCACGAGGCCGTCCCCCTGGCACGCCTCGCAGCGCCCGCCCTTCACGTTGAAGGAAAACCGGCCCGGGCCGTAGCCGCGGATCTTGGATTCAGGCAGGTAGGTGTAGAGCTCGCGGATCGGCGTGAACAGGCCGGTGTAGGTCGCCGGGTTGGACCGCGGGGTGCGCCCGATGGGGCTCTGGTCGATGTCGATGACCTTGTCGATGTGGTCGAGCCCCTCGAGCCGCTCGTGCGCACCGGGCATCACCTTGGCGCGGTAGAAGTGCCGGGCGAGGGCGCGGTACAGGATGTCGGTGACGAGCGTCGACTTCCCCGACCCCGAGACACCGGTGACCGCGACGAACAGGCCCAGCGGAAACTCCACGGTGAGGTCGCGGAGGTTGTGGTGTCTGGCCCCGACCACCGTCAGCACGCGCTCGGGGTCAGGAATGCGCGGCCGTGGCGGCACCGGGATGCGCAGCTCGCCGCGCAGGTAGCGCCCGGTGAGGGAGTCGGGGTGCTCGAGCACGGCCTGGACGGGGCCTTCGACGACGACTTCGCCGCCGTGCCGGCCGGCGCGGGGACCGAGGTCCACCACGTGATCCGCGGACCGGATCGTCTCCTCGTCGTGCTCCACGACGAGCACCGTGTTGCCGAGGTCGCGGAGCTCCTTCAGAGTCGCGAGCAGCCGCGCGTTGTCGCGCTGGTGCAGGCCGATCGACGGCTCGTCCAGGATGTAGAGCACGCCGACGAGGCGGCTGCCGATTTGCGTGGCCAGCCGGATGCGCTGGGCCTCCCCGCCGGAGAGGGAGTCCGCGGAGCGGCCGAGGGTGAGGTAGTCGAGGCCGACGTTGCGCAGGAAGCGCAGGCGATCGTTCACCTCCTTGAGGATCGGCCGGGCGATGTCGGGGTCGAGGCCGGGACGTCCGTTCCCGCGCAGCGGGATGCTCTCGAAGAACGCCAGCGCGTCCGTCACCGCGAGGTCCACCACGTCGCCGATGCTCTTGCCGTGCAGCAGCACCGACAGGCTCTCGGGACGCAGCCGCTTGCCGCCGCACGTGGGGCACGGCTGCTCGATCATGTACTCCTCGAGCTGCTCGCGCACGCTGTCGGAAGCAGTCTCCCGGTAGCGCCGCTCGACGTGCTTCAGGACCCCGTCCCAACCCGACTCGTACGCGCCATGCCACCGCTCGCTGTCGTACTGGAACGTGAGCGTCTTTCCGGGCGCCCCGGACAAGACGACCTTCTTCACGGCGGCGGGCAGCGCCTGCCACGGCGCGTTCAAATCGAACTTGAATGCGCGGGCCAGACTCGGCAGGATGACCTTCCGCACGTAGCCGCTCGGCTCGCCCCACGGCAGGATCACCCCTTCCAGAATCGACAAGCTCGGGTCGCCCAGCACCAGATCGAGGCTCACCTCGCGTCGGGTGCCGAGTCCCGAGCAGTCGGGGCACGCACCGAACGGCGAATTGAACGAGAACTGCCGCGGCTCGAGCTCGGGAAGCGACAGGCCGCACGTGGGGCAGGCATAGCGCTCGGAAAAGAGCGTGGACGTGCCGCCGCGCACCACCTCCACCGTCCCGTCCGCGGCCTTGAGCGCCGTCTCGATCGAGTCGGCGAGCCGCGAGCGGTCCGCCCGGCGGACCACGAGCCGGTCGACCACCACCGCGATCTCGTGGTTCTGGCGACGGTTGAGCTTCGGGACCTGGGCCAGGTCGTACGTCTCGCCGTCCACGCGAACCCGTACGAACCCCTGCTTCTTCGCGGCCTCGAACACGTCGCGGAACTCGCCTTTACGGCCGCGCACCAGCGGGGCGAGGATCTCGAGCTTCGTCCCCTCCGGCCAGGCCAGCACCAGATCCGTGATCTGCGAGGCGCTCTGCCGCTCGATCGGTGAGCCGTCCTTGGGACAGTGCGGTGTGCCAAGCCGCGCCCACAGGAGGCGCAGGTAGTCGTAGACCTCGGTGATCGTCCCGACCGTGGAGCGCGGGTTATGACCGGCGCTCTTCTGCTCGATCGAGATGGCGGGCGAGAGTCCTTCGATCGCGTCCACGTCGGGCTTCTCCATCAACCCGAGGAACTGGCGGGCGTAAGCGGAGAGCGATTCGACGTAACGCCGCTGCCCCTCGGCGTAGATCGTGTCGAACGCGAGGGACGACTTCCCCGATCCCGACAGCCCCGTGATGACGGTCAGACTGTCGCGCGGGATTTCGACCGTGATGTCTTTGAGGTTGTGCTCGCGGGCGCCGCGAACAATCAGCGAATCGCTGGACATAGACTCGTAGGCTAGAAGGCAAACGGGTTCCCGGTCAACTCTCCGGGGGAGGATGGTGGAGGTTGGTGGAGGACGGTGAAGGTGGGTGGAGGTAGACACGGGCAAGGAGCACCCTCCACCATCCTCCACCATCCTCCACCGTCCTCCACCACCTTGCCTAACCTCAGCCGTTTCTCTAGGTTAGCCCTCCCCATGGCTCCGACCGCGCTCGTCGTGCTGACCACGCTCGCGAACGATGCCGACGCGCGGGCGCTCGTCACAGCCCTGGTCGCAGCACGCCTGGTAGCTTGTGGGACGCTTCTCCCGGGCGCCCGCTCGATCTACCGCTGGGAGGGACAGGTGACGGAGGAGGGCGAGGTCGTGGTCCTGCTGAAGACGGACGCGTCGAGGTGGGAGGCGCTGTGCGCCGCCGTGCGGGAACGGCATCCATACCAGGTGCCGGAACTGCTGGCGCTGCCGGTCGAGCGGGGGCTCGAGCGCTACCTGTCCTGGCTCACGCGCGAGGTGGTCGGATGATCCGCAAGCGCGAGCCGCGGTGGCAGTCGGCGGCCGAGCGGGCGCGGGTGGCAGCCGAGCTGATCGAGGAAGCGGAATCGCTCACCGAGACGAGCACCATCGCATCGCCGGCGGATGTCGCCCGCGCCGGCCTGCCTCCCCCGGTCACCGCGCAGCTGCCGTCGTCCCCACCACCGGCGCCGGGAGACGTGCCTGCACCCGCCGGACCAAAGCCTGAGCCGACGCTCGACGACGCCATCGCGGCCGACCCGGACAACGTCTCGCTCCTGGTCGAACGGGCCGGCCTGCTGGCGGGCGCGGCCCACTACCGCGCGGCGCAGCAGGATTACGAGCGGGCGCTGCACGTCGACCCGATCCATGGGCAGGCGCTCACGGGCCTCGGCGTCCTGCTCTCGCGCCGCGGGTTGTGGAGCGAAGCCGTTCCCCATCTGCGGCGCGCGTCGGAGGTCGACCCCGGCCGGGCAGCCGCCTGGTTTTATCTGGGCGAGGCGCTCAATCACGTGGACGAGCTCGACGGGGCCCAGGCCGCGTACGAGCGCGCCGTCGAGCTCGAGCCGCGCAACGCGCGGGCGCTCTACGGCCTGGGGATTGTGCTCGACCGGCTCAATCGCCCGGACGATGCCACGCGGATGTATCGCCGCTCGCGGGAGGCCGCCGGCAGGTGATCCGCGTGGTCGTGGACGATCTTGCGTTCCTCGCGGCGGGGGCGGTCGTGCGCCCCGCCACGACCCGTCTCGATCCGACCACGCCCGCCGTTCGCCGGCTGGAAACGGTGGGAGGCCCCGAGTTCACGCGCGGGTTGCAGGTGCAGAAGGAGCTCGCGGTGGGAGCGGCGGTGGTGACCGCGGGTGGAGGTGACCTGCCGGCGGAGTTCGTCATCCACGCGATCATCCAAAGCGACACCGAGCCGGTGACTCGCGACGGTGTGGCGCGCGCGTGGCGCGCGACCCTGCACCAGGCGCAGGAGTGGGAGTTCACGAGCCTCGCGGTGCCGCCGATCGGCATCGGGGCCGGGAACCTGTCGGTCGAGGACACCGCCGCCATCATGATGCCCATCCTCAAGACCCATCTCGCGAACGCCGCCTTTCCCGCGAGCGTATCCATCGTGGTGGAGACCCCCGAAGAGCGCGACGTGTTCGAGGCGGCCCTGCGCACGAGCGGGGCGGCCGAGTCATGACGCGCCGGTCATGGGCGGTCGCGATCCTGGGCGCGTGGGCGGCGTCGCTCGGGTGGCTCGTGAAGCGGGAGTTCTTCCGCCCCACGGGCACACGGCTGGCGGAAGCGGCTCTGAGCGTGCCGCCGGGCGCCGTCTACTATCGCCTGGACGTCGCAGGCCAGCAGGTCGGGTTCGCATCGTCCACGATCGACACCCAGGCGACGAGCATCGGCGTGACGGACATCCTCGTGCTCCGCATCCCGGCGCTCGGTGTGCTGCACCGGACCGCGGCCATGAGCCGCGCGAGCCTGTCCCGAACGCTGCGGCTCGAGCGGGTCGACGCCCGGTTCGACGGTGACCTGGGTCGGTTCGCCACGCGCAGCCTCGTTGCGGGCGACACGCTGCTGACGGTGACCCTGCTCGCCGGCCCGGACTCCGAGACCACCCACGTCCCCCTGGCGCGCCCGATCGTGCTCCCGACCCTGTTGCCGCTGCGGCTGGCGTTTGGTGGCGAGCTGAAGGGCGGGAAGACCTATGCGAGCGTCGTGTTCGATCCGATCCTCCTCGCCGAGCACCCGGTGACGGTGCTCGTGGCGGCAGAGTCCACGCTCGTCGTCGCCGACAGCGCCGAGTACGACTCGACCGCCCTGGCATGGGTGCCCGCGCATTTCGACACCGTGCGGGCGTTCCGCATCGAGCAGCGCGAGGGGGACGGGAGGGGGGGGATGACGACGCGCGCGTGGATCGACGCGCAGGGCCATATCGTGCGCACCGAGAACCCGGTCGGCTTCGTCATGGAGCGGACCGCGTTCGAGCTCGCCTACACGAATTTTCGACACCGGGATACGACCCGTCTGATTCGCGCGAGCGCCGCTCCGGGCCCGGGCGATGTGGTGGCGACGACCATGCTCGCCGCGCGGGCGCCGCTCCCGCGCGACACGCTGTCGGTGGTTCGCGTGCGGGTGCGGGGAGCGGCGCCCGAGGCGCTCGATGTCGGTGGCGGACGCCAGCAGCTGAGGGGTGACACCCTGGTGATCCGCCGCGAGGCCGGAGCGGCGCTCGTCGCCCGCTACCGTCTGCCGGCCCGCGACTCGAGCCTCGCCCGCTGGCTCGTCCCCGCGCCGTTGATCCAGAGCAACGACCCCCGCCTCCAGGCGCAGGCTCGGCTGATCATCGGACGAGAGCAGGACGGGGCGACCGTCGTCCGGCGCCTCGCCACGTGGGTGCACGCCCATGTGGAGCGACGGGCCACCGCCGCCGTGCCCAGCGCCCTTCAGGTGCTCGAAAAGCGAGTCGGAGACTGCAACGAGCACGCGGTCCTGTTCGTCGCGCTGGCGCGGGCAGCCGGTCTGCCCGCTCGGACCGTGGTGGGACTCGTGCCGGTGGACGGGCGCTTCTACTATCACGCGTGGGCCGAGGTGTACCTCGGTGACTGGGTCGCCGTGGACCCCATGCTGGACGAGTTCCCGGCCGGCGCCGCGCATGTGCGGTTCGGTGTCGGCGGTCTTGCGCGGCAGGCGGAGCTCGTGCGCCTGATCGGGCGCGTCAAGCTCGAGGTACTATGATCCGACTGGAGAACCTGACCAAGCATTACGGCAGCTTCGTCGCCGTCGACGACATCTCGCTCGAGGTCCCGCGCGGCCTCCTCTACGGATTCCTCGGCCCGAATGGCGCCGGCAAGACCACCACGCTCCGCATCATCGCCGGCATCCTCCGACCCACGAACGGGCGCGTGCTGCTGGGCGGCGACGACGTGCATCGGAATCCGATCCCGGCCAAGATGCGGCTCGGCTTCATTCCCGACCGGCCGTTCGTGTACGACAAGCTCACCGGAGTCGAGTTTCTGCGCTTCGTGGCCGGGCTGTACGGCCAGGACGGCGACGCGGTAGAGCGGCGCATCGCCGAGCTGCTCGAGGTATTCGAGCTGGTGAGCTGGAAGGACGAGCTGGTCGAAGCCTACAGTCACGGCATGCGCCAGAAGCTGATCATCTCGAGCGCACTCATCCACCGGCCGCAGTGCATCGTGGTGGACGAGCCGATGGTGGGCCTCGACCCCAAGGCGGCCCGGCTGCTCAAGGACATCTTCCGCCAGTTCGTGGGCCGGGGCGGCACGGTGCTGATGAGCACCCACACGCTGGAGGTGGCCGAAGCGATGTGCGACCGCATCGCGATCATCCAGCACGGCAAGATCGTCGCCGAGGGGACCGTGGACGACCTGCGCCGGCAGCATCGCGCCGGCGACGCGAGCCTCGAGGAGCTGTTCTTGAAGCTCACCGGAGGGGTGCAGGTCCGCGACCTGGTCGAGGTGCTGGGCGATGGAGACGGTGGTAACGCGGCATGAAACAGCCCTCGTTGTGGCGGGTGCTCGAGCCCAAGTGGCGCACGGCGCTGCAACGAATCCGCGAGGAGCGCTCGCGGGGCGGATCCGGGAAGCTGATCACGCTGGTGATCGTCGGGGTCCTGTTCTGGCTGGCCGTCTATTTGCTTCTGTACCTGGTGCTGCGGCACTTCCGGGCTGACCCCGACCTGGGCTCCCTGCTCGCCGGGAAGGTACTCGGCGTGGTGCTCCTTTCCTTCATCGCGATCCTGGTGTTGTCGAACGTCATCACGGCGCTGTCGAGCTTTTTTCTCGCGAAGGACCTCGATCTGCTCGTCTCGGCGCCCGTGGACTGGCTGCGCATCTATCTCGCGAAGCTGAGCGAAACGCTGCTGCACTCGTCGTGGATGGTCGCACTGATGGCGGTGCCGATCCTGACCGCGTACGGGGTGACCTACCGGGGCGGGCCACTGTTCGTCCCCTACGCCGTGCTCACGATCTTTCCGATGCTCGTGCTCCCGGCCGTCGCGGGCTCGGCGCTCACGCTCGTGCTCGTGAACATTTTCCCGGCGCGCCGCACGCGCGATCTGCTCTCGATCGTCGCGCTCGGGGCGGCGGGCGTGGTGATCCTGCTGTTTCGGCTGATCCGACCGGAGCGGCTCGTCTCCCCGGAAGGGTTCCGCAACCTGCTCGACTTCATCGCGGTGCTGCGCACACCGACCTCGCCGCTCCTGCCGAGCGAGTGGGCCACGAAGGCGACGATGGGTTTCCTGCAGGGGGCCATCGACCCCCTGCCGCTGGTCTTGCTCTGGACCACGGCCGCCGCGGCGGTCACGCTGGGCGCGCTGCTGCACCGCCAGCTGTACGCGACGGGGTTCACCAAAGCCCAGGAGGGGGCCGAGCGGTTCGTCCGCGGCGGGCTGTGGCGGTGGACGGTGGGCACACTGCTCGCCTTTCTCCCGGTCGCCAAGCGAGAGTTCGTCCTCAAGGACATCAAGCTCTTCTTCCGTGACACGACGCAGTGGAGCCAGCTCATCCTGCTGACGGTGCTGGTGGTGGTCTACCTGTTCAACATCAAGATGCTGCCCCTGCACCGGGGCGAGCAGGTGGGCTTCTTCTACGTCACGCTGGTATCGTTTCTCAACCTCGGGCTCGCGGGCTTCGTGTTGGCGGCCATCGCCGCGCGCTTCATCTTTCCCGCCGTGTCGCTCGAGGGCCGGCACATGTGGCTCCTGCGCTCGAGCCCGCTCGACCTGCGGGCGCTCCTCTGGTCCAAGTACTGGGTGGGAACGCTCCCCCTGCTCGGGCTGGCGCTGCTGCTCACCGGACTCACGAACGTGTTGCTTCAGGTCCGACCCTTCATGATGGTGGTGGGCCTGGTGACGATTTGCGGGCTCACGTTCGCGATCGCCGCGCTGGCGCTCGGCTTCGGCGCGTTGTACCCGCAGTTCGAGACCGAGAACGCGGCCCAGATCCCCACGTCGTTCGGCGGGCTGGTCTTCATGATGGCGACGATCGCGCTGCTCGGTGCCGTGATCTTCCTGCTGTGGCAGGCCGTGTACCAGTACGTGCGGGCCGTCTTCCTGGGGCAGCCGGTGGTGGTGGACGCGTGGATGATCGCGTGGTTTGCGGCGGCCGCCGCGCTGTGCGCAGCGGCCACGGCGGTCCCGCTCTGGGTCGGACTGCGGCGGATCGAGCGCTTCGAGTTCTAGCTAGAGGGGGAAGTTGAGCCCCGCCAGGACATTGAACGACGTGTTGTCGGCAAACACGAACTTCGCTTCAAGAAACGGCTTGAACGGGCGCGCTTGGCGGCCCTCCCAGCCCGCGAACAGGTTGGCGCCGGCGTCGCTCGCACCGCTGGCGTGCAGGTACGCGAACCCCGCGCCGAAATAGAACAGGCCGTACACGGTGGGCGGATGGTATTTCAGGTCCGCGTTCAGCCGAAACAGTGAGCCGGTCTGACCCGGGTAGAACTCCGCCGACGGCACGAGCGCCCAGCGCCGGCCCACCGGCAGGCTGAGCTGGCCGCCGAGGAACAGGTGGTCGACGTCGAAATCGTACCCGACCCGGGGGCCCACGGCAGGCCGCTCGACCCGCACGGCCCGCCCGCCCCGCACGCGGCGTTGCCCTGGTGCCGCCGTCGCCACCACGGCCAGCCCCGCGAGGACGATCCCGACCCGCACTGTGAGTCTCGTCACACCGGCGCTCCCAGGTAGAAGGTCGCACACTGATACCGGAGCGCGTCGCGAAAATCAAGGCATCGCCGGACACCTGTTGCTGGGACGCAACAAGGCGCTCCAGCCCTGCCCTTTCGCGGCCGAAGGCCTATGGCGCGACCGCCACAGCGCCTGTGACCCGCGCTCTCGTTTTCGAGATGTGCCCTCGCGCCTGCGTCTTGCTGCACCCTCGCGGTACCGGTAGCTGTCCGCTGGTTGGCCTTGCACACTCTCCCAGGGAGCCGCTATGCGTCCCGTCGCGCTGTCCCTCCTGGTCGCCTCACTAATGGCCACTGGTCCGCTGGCGACGCTGCAAGCACAGAAAGGAGACGCCCCGAAACGGCCCAATCTGGGAGTCGGAGCGGATACGAACTTTGCGCCCGCGTACTACGCGTACGGGATTTCGATGATAGAGCAGGATCCGGAAAGGGCCGCTGCGGCCTTCTACTGGGCGTCGCGGATCGACCCCTCGTGGGCACAGCCGCTGTACGCCCGCCGCGTCGCGTTGCTGATCGCTCACCCGAGCTTCTTGGTCGGGTACCTGAACGGAACGCGCCGCTACATCGACTCCAAGGAAGCACGCAGCATCGACTCCCTCGAACTCCGCGCGCTCATGCTCGATCCGTTCCTCACCCGTGAACTCGATCGGCCGCTGGTCGTGGCGTTCGTGCGAGCGGTATTCGAGCTCGATCCCACCAGGGCGTCGACCGTGCGGTTCGATTACTTCACGGAGCGCTTCATGCGCAACGACGCGCCCCAGCGGATTCGCGCGCTTATGGCCGTCAGTGAAGGGCGCGTGCCCGACGCGCTCGATCTCTACCGCAAGGCGCTCTCGGAGGACCGCGATGAAGCGGCGGCGATCCACGTCGAGCGCGCACGCGCCTTCCACATGCTCGGCAACGACGATAGCACACGCGCGGAGCTGGCGCTCGCGCTCGAGCGGTTGCGGAAGAAGGAAGAGAAGTTCGTCTACGTTTATCAATCGAAGGCGTTGCTCGAACAGTGTATCGGCCTGACGCACGAGATCAGAGCCGAGTTCGAGCCCGCCCGAGAGGCGTACGGACGGGCGCTACAGGAAGACCTGAGCTATTACCCGGCTCACCTGCGGCTCGGGGCGGCCGCTCTCGCTGTCGGGGACACCGCGGGCGCCCTCAGCGAGATGGATCTGGCCGTCCAAATCAAGGGCGACGATCCCTGGGTGCGGTCCACGTATGGGGAAAGGTTGGCGCAGCTGGGGCGGGCCGCCGATGCGCTCCCCCAGCTTCAGAAGGCCGTCGAGCTCGACCCCTTCTACGCCGGGCCATACTATCTGCTCGGTCGCGTCGCTGAGGCCCTTGGCAAGCCTCGGGACGCGGCGCAGGCCTACCAGGGATTCCTCGCCCATGCGAGCGAGCGGGACACGCGCGGGTCCGATGTGAAACAGCGCCTGGCTGCGCTGGGCCTGACCGCCAGCGAGCACCCGTGAAACTCGTCTCGGCCGGGTTCGTCCTCGTCGTCGGCGTCGCGCAGGCGCAGCAGGGCCCGTCCAGCCCGATTCGGAAACGCACCGCGTACGAGGACCTGCAGATGTTCAGCCAGGTCCTGAATCAGATCCGGGTCAACCATCCCGACTCGATCGACACACACGATCTCTTCATGGCCGCAGTCGTGGGGATGGTGCATGCCGCGGATCCTCACTCCTTCGTTCTGCCGGCGACCCGCCTCGTCCCGGAGAAGGAGGCGGCCCTGCGGGCCGGGAAGCTCTACCCCGTGCCGATCAGCTTCGCGTTCTACGGCGGGTCGCCGGTCGTGGTGAGTGTAGCGCCCGCGTCGCAGGCGGCGAAGCTCGACATCCTGCCCGGCGATGAACTGGTCGCCGTCGACTCGCAACCCGTCCGGGCCGAGAGCGCCGAGGAGCTCGAGATCAGCCTGGCGGGCCCGAAAGGCTCGACGACCAAGCTCAGCCTGCAGCGTCGGCGCCTGGACGGCTCGGTCGTCACGGTCGAGCGTAGCGTGACGCGGGAGCGGGCGGAAGAGACGACCGCAGTCCCCGCCGCGTTCATGTTGCATCCGCAGATCGGCTACATCCGCCTCACGACGTTTGCGAGCGAGAAGGCCGCGGACGACCTGCACGTCGCGCTGGCGCGCCTGGAGAAGCGCGGCATGACGCGCCTGCTCCTCGACCTGCGTGACAACGGCGGGGGCAGCGTGGACGAGGCGGCACGGGTCGCGGGTGAGTTCCTGCCCAAGGGAGCGCTGGTCTACACGGCGGCGACCCGCAAGAAGGCCGAGGGTGAAAAGGACACGGTGCGCGTCAGCCGGTCGTTCTGGAGCCACGAGAAGCGTTATCCCCTCGTGGTGTTGATCAACAGCGGCACCGCGAGCGCGTCAGAGCTCGTGGCCGGTGCACTCCAGGACCACGACCGCGCGGTCATCGTGGGGCGCCCGAGTTTCGGCAAGGCGCTGTTGATGCGCGGCCTTCCCCTGGCGGACGGCTCGGTGATCATGCTGGTGGTCGGTCACGTAATCACGCCGTGTGGGCGGGTGGTCCAGCGGCAGTACCGCGGCATCACGCGTCGCGACTACTTCCGTCTCGCGCGCGCCGAGCGCGACACGGCGGGCCGCCCGTCGTGTAAGACGGACGGCGGGCGTACCGTGTACGGCGGTGGCGGGATCTACCCCGACGTGGTCCTACCGGAGCCAGACCCCGTGCCCCTGTGGCTCGCACGCGCGCGCGAGGACGACCTGCCGCTCAAATGGGTCGGCGGCTACGTCGGCGCCGCCGGCGCCTCGCTCCCAGCCCTCGACTCGCTGGCCGCGCGTCCGGTCCTGCCGCCCGCGGCGCAGGAGACGTTTCGCGCGCTCGCCGCAGCACAGGGGGTCGCCATCCCGGCGGACGCCGGCGACCGGCTGCAACGGCTCCTGGTGTGCTCGGTCGCGCTGGCCAGGTGGGGCGAAGAGGGGTTCTATCGGATCGCAGCCGTGTCCGATCCCTCCGTGGAAGCAGCGGCCCGGCAGTTCGACCGGGCGGCACTGATCCTGAGCCAGGCGAAGGAGCCCGACTAGGCGGCCGCTGTGGCGGACGACCCGTGATGGGGTCGCCCGCCCGCGTAGCTCAGTGGACGCTACTGGCAACTGGGTACGTGCAACTGGATGTTCCCACCAGCCAGCGTGCCCGACGCGTCGTAGCCGGTTGACAGATGGAGCTTGAAGCTGTCGTTGCGTCCGGGCTCGCCGTTGTCCGCCACGTCGACTTGATAGGTGAACCCGTCCTGGCCATTCACCTGAGCAGTACCTTCGATGTGGCGCGTCGTCGTGTTCACCACATCGTAGGCAGTCACGCCGGTGCCTTTCACCTGGGGACCGTTGGCGCCGTGATCGATGTACGCCAGATGGCCCCAGAACTGCCCCTGCTTGATCCCGCCCGCGACAGCGAAGTTGGCCTTGGCACCGGAGGGCGTGCCTGTGATCCAGCCGCCGCCGGTGGCGAAATCAGCGCCAGTGCAGGCTGGCGGAGCCGGGGCCGGCTGGCACGTGATATCGGCGTGCGCCGAGGAAACGATCACGTTCGCAACCCCAGGCACGACGACATGGAGCGCGTTGACGGTGATGTCTCCCGCCCCGTTGCTCGTTTGCTCGTTGATGATCACCTCGCCGACGGGCAACGGCACTGTCTGATTGGGCTCACCCGAGATCGTGATGGTTTGGCCGTTCACGGACAGCGCCGCGATGTCCGAGCTACCGCTCGCCGTCGCGCCGCCGTCGCCGCAGACAGCCGTGGCCCGCGCTTGAAGCAAGCCGGCCGAAATCGTATTCCCCGCGACGGTCAGCGAGAGCTCGGCCACCGACGCCTCGGAGCGGCTCGCGTTGCCCTGACCCACCGTGGACGCGTGCAACACCTCCGCGGTCAGCAGGTCTGGCACCGTTGCCTTCAAGAGCGACGCGTCCTCCGCGCCCCCCGACGGCGGCAGCGGGCCAGCGTCGGCCAGCACCACGGGGGGTAGACCGAGCACCGTGGCCTGCAGCACCGTGGCGCGACCGCTGTAGCTTGTCGCCTGGCTGGCGGGC
>WNFW01004287.1_pt1 | contig 19532 bp, 18 predicted proteins | sample 5400131 | NCBI WGS metagenome assembly WNFW01 (sample SAMN13153362, study PRJNA577476) | soil metagenome | isolation source: 20 cm soil or saprolite under grassland replicate 1 | place: USA:California | collected 2016-06-15 | reverse complement strand
GCGAGGACGCCAGCGCGGCGATCTCCGTGGCGACGGGGATGAGCGCGAACAGCACGCCCGCGAGCAGCAGTCGCCGGTAGTTGACCGTGCGCGCGTTTCGGAGCCGCAGCGGTGCGATTTCGATCCACCAACACGACGCTGTGCTCTTGAGCGCGCGCCTCCGACCGGCCGGGCGAACGCCGGCGCCCGCACGCTGAGTGGCGGACCCGGCGGCGCCGAGGTCCTGGTCTGGGTGACCTCGTAGAGGATTCGCTCAAAGGAGAATCGGCAGCTGATCCCGCGGTTCGTAGCTTTGTCCGCCCTTCGTTGTCATCGCGTCATAAGTCGACGGAGCAAACAGCCACGTCTCGATCGCGTAGCGATCGTTCGTCATCCCCGCATCTACTGCTGTTCGGTGCAGGGTGAGGTGATCCAGCAGCAGCGCGTCTCCCGGTTCGAATACCGGACGCTCGATAGCGCCCTTGGCCACCCGCTCGGCAACATGTGGCTTTACGCCCCAAGCAGCGAACGCGCCTTCGCCGCTCTGGACGAGCTCGTCGAGCCGACGGCCGACGATGTCCAGGCCGGGAGCGCTCTCGCCACAGTATGAAAGGGACAACCACAGGTTGAGCGATCGGATACCAGCTCCCATGAAGGCTCCGTCCTGGTGCCAACCGCCTGTCCTCGCGTTGCGAGCTATTTTCCGCAGGGTCACCTTCTTCGCGAGGATCATGGGCGGTTCGCAAAAGTACTCGCGCACCAATCGTCGGATGCGGGTCTCGTCGAGGGTCTCGATGAGGTCGAACAGTGCCGGTGGCGAGTCAACTGCAAGAACCGAACCTCGTGATCGCTTCTTGGTCCTGTTGCTCGTCCGGTCTTGCGTGAACGGCTCGAACCACCCTGCGAGCTCGGGTCGATCGGCGCCGTCGGCACGGGCATCGAAAGCAGCCAGGCTCTTGTCAATGTCGGTCTTGAGTCGCTCGACCTGATCCCGGTTCGCCAGCCCCCGAACAACCAACGAGCCATGATTCGTGATCCCGCTCCGAATCCGCTCGACCGTGAGCGCCTCGCAAGGAATCTCCGGTATGCGCTCGCCCGGAAAGAGGTCCTCGACGCACTCTGGTCGTGGAAGACGCTCCGTCCGGTCCACTTGCTTGAACGCATCGAAACGAAGGTCGACGAGCCGTTTTTCGACCCGCACGTCGCGGCGTTGACGGTTCGTTTCCGTCAACAACCGAACAGCATCAGCAGGCTTCTGGTCCTCGACAAGGCGCTCAGCCAACGCAAGCGAGCGTTCGGGATCAACCGGAGCATCGAGATCGACAGAGGGCATCGCCGACGCCCTCGACCGTCGCCGCGCGAGGAATCGAATCACGGCTCACTTCTGGGTCGTAGCCAGCACGTGTCGAGGATCTTAGGACCTGGCAAGTCGGCCGTCAGCGCCGGCTGTAAACCGCCGAGATGCGAAGAATCGCGTTGTGACCGAACCACGCGCGCACGTCGACGCGGTCGTGTTCGGCGCCGGCTTCGCCGGTCTCTACGCGCACCACCTGCGCGGGCTCGGCCTGAGCATCCAAGGCTACGAAGGCGCCGCCGACGTCGGCGGGACGTGGTGGTGGCACCGCTACCCGCGGCGCGCTGCGATCATCAACTTCAAGGCGCGTCCTCCCGGTATCGGTCGACGCGAGGATGGGGGAGGTGGAGTTGCACGCGTGCCCCACCCAAGGGCCCGCGTGACGAAATCTCGAGAGACCCGCCGAGCGGTGCGAGCACTTGCCTGATGACCTCGAGGCCTATGCCAGCGCGCCCTTCTCCAACAGCTCCGAATCCGGGACCGTCGTCGTCGACGGTGACGATCGCGCTGCCATCAGATGCGCCTTCGACCTCGATGCGGACGCTGCCTGCGGGGCCCGCTGCCCTGCAAGCGTTGTCAACAGCGTTAACGAGTGCGCGCTCGACAGCGGCAGCATCGACGTCGACAACCTGCCCGGCTGACCGGTACTCGATGCGCGTCGAGACAACCACACGAGTGCTTTCCACAACTCCCGTGGTCACCTCGTCGAGCGACCTCAGAGCCAGAGGAGCGCTCCCGGTGCGTACAGCGTGCTCGCAGATACGAGAGATCCGCCGGGCCTCCTCGGCGATGTGGCGGAGCCAGCGGCGAGCCTCGGGGCAGGGACTCGGATCCTCCTCGGCCGCGGACACGCTCGCCAGAATCACCGCCACGGTTTGACGCAGGTCGTGCCAGAGAAGCGCGACAGGATCGGTTGAGCTCGCGCTCACCTTCCCACCCCCAACTCCCGAGCCACACCGATATTCATATGCACCCCGAGGTGGAGCGAATCGGCGGAGCAATGCGTTACGACGCGCCGGGAACCCCGGGTTGGACTCTAGTAACCGCGCGCGTCGACGACAACGATCTTCGAAACCAACAAATGCTCATAAAAGCCGCGGCCGAGATTCATGCCATCGTACGGGTGCAGTAGGCGCGAATCGGCTCAAAGAATTCGTACAAACCCTGCAGCGAAAAGTCGCGCGCGACCGGGGCGACAGTTGCGCTGACGTACCGCGCGCAACTGGCCACGCGCTGTGGGGCAGACATGGTGTTGCAACGGCGCGGGGTTCACGCATCGTACGAATGCAGTAGGAGCAATTCGTTCAAACGCGGGTGTCGAAACCTGAGCGTGGCACGCATGCTCCTTGGGTGACCCCCACCCGGGCGCTGGTAGTCGACGATCACCCGGTCTTCGCCGAAGCGCTGGCCGCGCTGTTGGACACCTACGATGACGTCGACGTCGTGGGGACCGTCGGTCAGGTCGACGAGGCGATCGCGCTCGCCGCTGAGCTCAAACCCGATGTCGCCATCGTCGACGTCATCCTCGAGAGCGCGAGCGGCCTCGGACTCACAGCCCGATTGACCGAAGAGTTGCGAACACGAGTCGTCGTGATCAGTTGCCGCGACGACCCGGAGACGGTCACTGGTGCAATTCGGGCAGGCGCACGCGCCTTCGTCTCGAAGGACTCACCTCCGCAGGACTTCCTCGAAGCACTGCGCGGTGCCGTGCACGGCGAAACCTGGATTTCACCCCGCCTCCTCACCGGCGTCTTTCGAGAGCTGATGGTAGAAACGCCGCCGCCTCGACCAGAGGAGCAGCGGATCACGACCCTCTCGCGCCGCGAGCGCGATGTCCTCGGGTACCTCGTGGCGGGGATGACGCGCACCGATATCGCCGACGAGCTCTTGCTCTCGGTCAACACCGTGCGGAGTCACGTGCAGCGCATGCTCACCAAGCTGGACGTCCACTCCGCGCTCGAAGCGGCGGCCCTCGGGCGGCGCGCCGGCATCAACCCCACTCCTCGCGCGAAACCGCCCCGTCCAGCGAACGATGGGGCCGCGAGATACGCGCCCGCAGAGTACAGCGGACCTCTACACCGCCGAACTGCGGGACCGCGACAGCGATGAATGCGCATACGGAGCCAGAGCAATGACGGTGCGCGTGGGAGTCGTCGGCTACGGGTATTGGGGCTCCAAGCACGCTCGGGTCCTGAGCTCGACGCCCGAAGTCGCTGTGACCATCGTGGACACGAGCCCCGCGCGCCTTGCCCAGGCTCGGAGCGCGTTTCCAGCCGCCCAGCTCGCCGGCCGGGTCAGCGACGTGCTCCCGTCCGTGGACGCGCTCGTGATCGCCACGCCACCCCGGACGCACGCCCAGATTGCGATCGAGGGTGCCCTGGCTGGTCGCCACGTCCTCGTGGAGAAGCCGCTCGCGACGAGCGTCACCGACTGCCGGTCCGTCATCGAGAGCGCAAACGACGCCGGTGTCGTGCTCATGGTCGGCCATACCTTCGAGTACAACGCGGCGGTCCGCAAGCTCGGCGAGCTGATCGACAACCGTGAGCTCGGGGACATCTGTTACATCGACAGCGCCCGCCTCAACCTGGGTCTGTACCAGCAGGACGTCAACGTTCTCTGGGACTTGGCACCCCACGACATCTCAATCATCAACTTTCTCCTTCACAGGAGTCCCTCGGGGGTCGCCGCATGGGGCCAAGCGCACGCCAGCGACGTGCTCGAAGACGTCGCCTACCTTCAACTCCGGTACACGAACCCAGGCGTGACCACGTACATCCACGTCAGCTGGCTCGATCCCTGCAAGGTGCGACGCGTCACCGTCGTCGGGACCGAGAAGATGGCTGTATACGACGACGTGTCCCCCAGCGAACGCATACGCATCTACGACGTCGGCGTGACGGCGCCAACCGAAGCAGACGTCATGCACGCCATACCGATGAGTTACCGCTACGGCGACATCATCTCGCCGTACATACCGTTCGAGGAACCGCTCGCTCTCCAGGACGCCCACTTCATCCAGTGCATCAGCGACGGCACACGCCCACGAACGGACGGCGCCAATGGCATGGCAGTCGTCCGTGTCCTCGAGGCGGCGACCAAGGCGCTCTTGCTCGGACGCGAAGTAGAGCTACTCCCGCAGGACGCGGTCGGTCTGCGCGCCCCGGCCAGCGCGCTCACGGCTGCGCCGAACGGCCGAAAGCCCGACTACGCGGAGGCGGACGCGTGATGACTGGTAATTCCGCATCCATTCCGTTGCTCGACCTCAGCGGGACACACGATGAGCTGAGAGCCGAGCTCGACGAAGCCTGGCGCTCCGTTACGAGCGCCAACTCGTTTGTCGGCGGCGACCACGTGAATCGATTCGAGGCGGAGTTCGCCGAGTACTGCGGCGCGTCTCACTGCATAGGGGTTGGAAGTGGGACTGACGCACTCGAGCTCATGCTCGCGGCACTCGGCATCTGCTCCGGTGACGAGGTCATCGTGCCGGCGAACACGTTCGTCGCGACCGTCGAAGCCATCGTGGCGGTCGGCGCCACGCCGGTCTTCGTCGACGTCGACACCGACACACTGCTGGTGACGGCGGACGCCGTGGAGGCAGCCGTCACCGCGGCAACCACCGCGGTCATCGCGGTACACCTGTACGGCCAGATGCCGGACATGATCGCTCTACGGCGAGTTGCCGATCGGCACGGCGTCGTGCTCCTCGAAGACGCGGCACAGGCACAGGGAGCCGCGTGGGATGGTCGTCGCGCTGGCACCCTCGGCCACGGAGCTGCGTTCAGCTTCTACCCGGCGAAGAACCTCGGGGCCTTCGGGGACGCCGGTGCCGTCGTGACCGATGACGGTGACCTCGCCGAGCGCGTCCGGAGCCTTGGAAACCATGGCCGTACGCCCGGTTCCCACCACAGCCACCGAGAACGCGGGCGCAACAGCAGGTTGGACGCACTCCAGGCCGCCGTTCTCTCGGCAAAGCTCCCGCACCTCGACGACTGGAATGACCGACGCCGTCGCGCGGCTGCCCAATACGGCGCGCTCCTCGGGAACACGCCGTGTCGCCCGGTGAGCATCCACCCGCACGCCACTCCCGTGCACCATCTCGAGGTCATCCAGGTGACGGGTCGCAACCACCTGCTGCGAGCGCTTTCGTCCCGGGCGATCGGTTGGGGTCTTCACTACCCGGTCCCCTGTCACCGGCAGGAGGCATTCGCTCGGTACGCCTCGAGGAGGTTCCCCGTCACCGAACGAGCGGCTCGTCGCGTCGTCTCGCTGCCGATGTTCCCGACGATCACCAAGCACCAGATCGACCAGGTGGGCGAGACCGTTCTGGCCACGCTCGAAAGGAGCTCCGATGCCGCATAGCCAGGCATCCGACGCCGACACTTCCCCGACAGCTGGTGAGCCCACCCCGCCCGAGACTTCGCCCGATCAAACACCGGACGGAGATAGCCGTCCCACGCCGCGGAAACAATCGAAGTCGTCGCTGCCCTCCCGGCGTACCAGCGACGGAACTGCGAAGACCCCGCCGAAGCAACGCCAGTCATCGCCCTCGTCCGGCCTCCCTCAGGACGAGGAGGCTCCTGAGACCTCCGCGAAGCCATCCGGCGCGGCGGATTGGGCGGTCCTGACGGTCGAGTCCGAGCGGCGCCGCCTCGATCTGGACGCCGGAGCATGGGTGAGGTTCGCGCTCTACGCCGTCCTCATCGTGCTCGGCGCATCGCTCGCCGGGTACGTCGTCGGAAACCTCGGCGGGACGGTCCGCGCGGCGCGGTCCGAGGTCCTGTACCAGCTCGCCGCCGAACAACCGAGCGGCAACCTCCGACAAGATCGCCAGTTGTCCACGCAGCTCGTCGCGATTCGCAGTCGTGAAGTGCTGGACCCGGTCGCGAAGAAGTTCGGGCTCACCCGTGAGGCGCTCTCCGACAAGCTCCACGTCAGCGTCCTCGAAGACAGCGAAGTGATCGGCCTCGAAGTCGACGATCGGTCGCCCTCGCGCGCCCGGAAGCTGGTCGATGCAATTACGAGCGAGTACCTCGTACACGTTCCGCGGAACGAGGCCACCGAGGCCCGGCAATACCTCGAGGGTCAGGCCGCTGCAGTTGACCAGCGACTCCAGCAGCTCGGGGCCGACCTCGCACGACTTCCCTCGACTGCGTCCGCCTCACCGCAACAGACCCAGATGACCGCCGAGATGCAGAGCCTCTTCACGCAGCGTGCCCAGCTCGAGTCGCGGGTGCAGGACGCGACCGTCGACGAGCTCCGCCAACCTCAGCTCAAACAGATCACGAAGGGCTACGTCGCCCCCGACCCGATCTCGCCCAAGCCCTGGCGGGGCGCGGCGACGGGTGCGCTCGTCGGTCTTGTGATCGCCGCCGTTGCAATCGCTGTTGTCGTCCGGCGCCGGATCGCTCCTCGCCCATGACCTCACGGGTCGTACGACCGCGGCGGCGTCCGGCATGGGCGATCCGCGAAGCTGCTGCGGTCCCCGACTCGCGACGGGCCGCCCCGGCGGAGGTGGGACTGGACGGCGACGACGGCTGGGACCAACGCGAGGAGACCTCTCAGGCGTTGGGCGTCGCAGGATGGACGCTCGTCAGCCGGATCACGGGGCTCGCTCGGGTCGCCGTCGTCGGAGCGACGCTCGGTCCCACCTTCTTCGCCAACATCTTTCAGGCAACCAACACGGTTCCGAACCTCACCTACAACCTCATGGCGGGGTCGCTCCTGGCGGCGTTGTTCGTTCCGGCGCTGGTTCGTGCGCTCGAACACGAGGGCGCCAGAGCTGCCCGCCGTCTGGCCCAGGGCCTTCTCACTGTGGTGATCGTGGGTTTCAGCCTTGCGGGAGCCGTCGTCGTGGGCCTGGGTCCGCTCATCGTCTACCTGCTGACGCTCGGCATCAGCGACGGTGCCACCGCCGCACAGGCTCGCGGCCAGGCATGGGCGCTGCTGCTCCTGGTCGTTCCGCAGATCATTCTCTACGGCGTGGCGGCTGTGGGCGTCGCTGCGCAGAACGCGCGGCGCCGGTTCGCGCTCGCGGCCGCCGCCCCCGCCGTGGAGAATCTCGGGCTCATCGTGACGCTCGTCCTGGTCGCCTACTGGTTCGGTGCCGGGCTCGACACCGAGGCGGTGACCACGCAGGAAATCGTCGTGCTCGGTGTGGGGAGCACGCTCGCAGTCGCGGCGCATGCCGGACTGCAACTGGTCGGCGCTGCGCGTGCAGGCATGCCGCTGTGGCCGGCATGGGGGTGGCGCGACCCTGCGGTCAGAGACATCGCGCGTCGCATCATTCCCAGCATCGGGACCGCGACGATCGAGGCGGGTCGGATCTTCGCACTCGTGGTGGTAGCCGGGACCGTCCGAGGCGGCGTGGTCGCGCTCCAGATCGGGATCAACTTCTACAACCTGCCGCTCGCGCTGGGCTCGAGGGCCATTGGCACCGTGCTGATGCCGCGTCTGTCGAGCGAGAGCGTGCACGGCAAGTTCGACGGGTTCGGACGTACCTATTCCCGCGGCCTCGCGCAAGCATGGTTCGTCGCCGTCCCCGCATCGGTTGCGCTTGTCTTGTTCGCGCGTCCCATCGCCGAGGCACTGTCGTTCGGCCAGCTCGGCCGAGGCAATGGAACCGCACTGGTGACGGCGTCGATCGCCGGCATGGGGATCGCGCTCGTCGGCGCCGCCACGTACGAGATTGCCCGGCAGGCTACGTACGCGCGGCTCGACGTTCGCTCTCCTCTCGTTGCCGGGCTCGTGCAGTTCGTCGTCGTGCTGGCCGCGATCAGCGTCGTCGCAACGGCCTCTGAAGGCGCTGTGACGCTCCTCTGCCTCGGGCTCGCCGTGACCGTAGGCGACCTCATCAGAGCCGTGCTCGTCGATCGCGCCGCGCGTCGCGGGATCCCGAACTGCGCTCATCCGCCATGGAGGACCCTCGGTCGGCAGCTCGCTGTGACGGCAATCGCGATCGTCCCGGCAACCGTGCTCACCCGCTTCGTGCTGGCTGTCATCGGCGGTCAGGCCGGCGCCATTGCCGGGGTGGCACTCGGATGCCTCACCGGTCTCGTGGGTTACCTCGCCCTCCAAGCACACTTGGGGGCACCCGAGCTCCGCGGCCTTCGACGCGTTCAGCCCCTTGCAGCAACGTCGTCGGTTCAGAGCGAGACGATGCCATGACGACGCTCGCGGCGCGCGCGCGGATGAATCGGTGGGAGCTTCCGCTGGTCGTGACCGCGGCCGCCTTCGCCGTGATACTGGGTGCGGCCACGGTCGCAGTGGGACCGCTGCTCCTGGCGGCACTGATCGTGCTGGCGTTCTTCGCGCTGGTCGCCATCCGGCCGATCGTCGGTGCCTACGCCTATCTCGTCACGGTTCCGTTCATCACGGGTATCGACCGTGGCGAGCTCGTCCCGAATGTGCGACCCAACGAGGTGCTGCAGTTCTTTCTCACCGCGGCAGTCCTCGCGGGCGTGCTCATACAGATGAAGCGCGGTGTCAATGTACGAGTACACGTCACCCGTCTCGACCGCGCGATCATCGCTCTCGCCGCGTTTGCGTCCGTCTGGCCTCTGCTCTGGCTCGTCGTCCGCGGCCACGATCCAACGTCGACGGATGTCCAGTCGACGATGGTGCTGTGGCGACTCGTCGCGCTCTACGTCCTCTTCCGGTACGTCGTCCGTACGGCCGGGCAGGTACGGCGTTGCCTGTGGATTCTGCTCACGGGGGCATCGGTGCTCGCGGTCATCGCCGTCATCCAGGCGCTCGGCCTGACTACGATCACGTCGCTGTTCGGCGCCGACTCCGGGAGGGGTACCGCAACCCTGTCGTCGGCGATCGCCGTCGGCGACTACCTCGCGTACAGCCTCGCAGTCGTGCTCGCCCTCTATCTGCGACACGCAGCGCCGCGGCGCGTCCTCGGCGCCATCGGCGTCCTCCTGGTGATCGGATCGCTCGGCACCGGTCAGTTCTCGGCGTGGATCGCGGCGTCGATCGTCGTGATCGCCGTCGCTCACGAGCTTCTTCCTGCCCCAATTGGCCGGGTTCCGCTGGGTCCTCGGTGTGCGGCCCGATCCCGTCCTCCCCGCCCCCGAGACCTGGCGAAACGCCATCTACCTCGAGAGCGGCGTCTTGTGGCTGCTCTGGGTGGGCGGCATTCCGTTGCTGATCGCGTTCTGCTGGTTCGTCCGCGCCGCACTTCGCCACACACACCGCGTTGCTCGCGGACGCTCCGATGTCATCGGAGTTGTTTCATTGGCCGCGTTCGGATCGCTGTGCGCGATGGCGTTCCTGACGCTCTTCGATGCACACGTCCAGATGCGCGGAGGCGGAGACGCCCTGTTCATCCTCCTCGGGCTCAGTGCCAACCGGTTCGTGCCGGCATCGACCCGAGGAGAGCCGAGACAGGACGGCGACCGCTTCGATCGAATCGGGGGTGGAATCCGGTGAGGGCAGACCTCTTCGACCAAGAGACCGGCCAGTTGGCCGGTTCAAGCTCTGACAGTGTGTCTGTCGAGAACGACCTCTATCACGGGGACTGGGACAACTTCGTCGGCAGTGTGCCTGGCGGCGACATGACCCAGACGTCTTTGTGGACGCGTCTCAAGCGAGCGTCGGGTATGAGAACCCACCGCGTCGTGCTCCGCATCGACGGGGTGATCGCGGGAGGCGCGCAACTTCTCGCCCGACCCGTCCCCGTCCTCGGCGCAGTGGCCTATCTCCCGTACGGCCCGCTGGCTCGCCCGGGGCTCGACGACGGGATCATCGCCCGCCTCGTGCAGCTTCTCTGCGCCGAATGTCGTCGCAGCCGTATTCGTGCGCTGTTCGTCCAGCCTCCAGAAGGGGGCGAGCGCATTGCGAATGCGCTGCGCGTCGCGCGCTTTCGGCCGGCCGACACCGAAGTGGCGCCACCGGCATCGCTCCGGCTCGATCTCCGTCTTGGTACTGAAGACCTCGTAGCACAGATGACGAAGCACAAGCGCGCCGAGTTCAGACGCGGCCAGCGCGATCCGGTCTCGGTGCGGTTCGGTACTCGAGCAGACCTCGAGTCGTTCCACGACCTGCACTCCATCAGCGCGGCACGCAAGGGATACGAGCCGACGCCGCTCCCATACCTGAAAGCAATGTGGGATGAGCTCCATCCCACCGACCAGGTTGCCGTCCTCGTTGCGAGCACCGAGGACATTGATGTCAGCGGCGTCCTCGTCACGCGGTACGCGGACGTCGTGACCGACCGGCTGCGGGGATTCGCGGTCGACCGCGTCCCGAGGAGGATGCGTCCCAACGACGCACTCACCTGGGCCGCGATCGACTGGAGCCGCGCGCGCGGCGCCCGCTGGTACGACCTCGGCGGCATCGGTCGCGCCGACGCGCTCGCGATTGCGCGCGGTGCCACAGACGCAAGCGCCGATACATCCACCAGACCGGACAGCTACAAGGTCGCCCTGGGCGGAACGCCTGTGATCTACCCGGCGGCGCTCGAGCTGGTTCCCAACCCGTTCCTGCGCGCTGGGTACGTGACGCTACGTGGGAGCGCCATGACGCGCCGGATCAGCAAAGCCATGCAGGTCCGCGGTCGCGCTGCATCCGGTACGAGCAGGGACTCGGCATGAGGCCCGTGTCGACGGATGGCGCCGCCACGGTGGCCTCTCCTTCCGAAGTCGCCGAAGGCGCTCGCCCTCCTCGAGGGAAGCGGATCATCGATCTCCTTGGGGCCGGGAGCTTGCTCGTTCTTCTCTCGCTCTTGTTCGCGGTCGTCGCGCTGCTGATCCGCTTCAGCAGCCGCGGAGACGTTCTCTTCCGGCAGGAGCGTGTCGGCTGGCGAGGGAAGGCTTTCACGCTTCTCAAGTTCCGCACGATGGTGCCCAACCACGACGACAGCGCACTCAGAGACATCGTCTCGAGCGAGCTTGCAGGTGTCCGCTCCGCGGAAGACGGGAGCTACAAGCTGGCTGGTGATCCCCGGGTCACGCGGCTGGGTGCGTGGCTGCGGCGGACGAGCATCGACGAGTTGCCCCAGCTCATCAACGTCCTGCGAGGCGAGATGTCGCTCGTCGGTCCCCGGCCCGCACTCTGCTGGGAGCACGAGTTGTTCCGAAGCGAGTACAGCCGTCGTATCGACGTGCTTCCCGGAATCACGGGATTGTGGCAGGTGAGCGGGCGCAGCGGCCTGACCACGCCGCAGATGTTGCAGCTCGACGTCGAGTACGTGGACTCTCGGTCGCTCCGCCTGGACCTCAAGATCTTGATCCGCACGCTTCCGGCAGTCGTGCGGGGAGACGGGGCGCGGTGATGTCGACGCTGCTCCTTACCACCGTCGGAGGCCACCTCACTCAGCTGGTCGACATCGCCGCGCGTCTGCCCGATGACGGGAACAACAACGAGCGAGTGTGGGTGACACACGACCACGCGCAGAGCCGATCGCTCCTCGCCGGCGAAAGGGTCGTGTGCGTGCCCTACATCGCCATGACGGACGTGCCCGGGACACTCCGCAGTGTGTCCGTCGCCCGACGGCTACGGGCGCAGCATCGTCCTACGACCGCGATCTCCAGTATTGCGGTCGCTCACCGAGTCGAACGCATCTCCCCCCCACCCGAGTTCGAGCTCGCGCGATGGCCGTGAACCGATTCACTCCTGCAACCTCAGGCGCACCTACCTTGGTCGCACGCCGAGGCATCGATCCCCGCTGCGACGAGGATTGGGCCGCCCTCATGAAGGGACCGCGCGGCAGCCTCTTCGGGGCGCCCCCGTGGATCTCTGCGATCGTCGACACGTACGGCTTCGAAATCAGTGCCGATCTCCTTGTCGACGAGAGCGGCAAGCCCGTTTCCGGGTTCGTGCGCTCCGAGCTGCACGACATTCGCACCGCTCGCATCGTCAGCCTCCCTTTCTGCGATCGACTGGACCCGGTCGTCGACACGGACGCCCAGTGGGAACGGCTGGTCCAGCCCACCGTCGCGCGGGGGCTGCCGATCGAGCTTCGGGTGCTCGGAGCCGACGCGCCGCGGCGGGATCCGCGCTTCCGGCCGACGAACGAGCTCGCGTGGCACGCCACCGATCTCGACCGACCGGAAGCCGACATCCTGGCCGGATTTCATTCGATGGCGCGTCGGAACATTCGCACCGCCGTCCGCAACGGCTTGAGCGTGCGCTTTGGTGCCGACCTCGCAGATGTGCAGGCATTCCACGAGCTGCACCGGGTGACGAGAAAGCGCAAGTACGGCTTGCTTGCCCAGCCGGCGACGTTCTTCGAGCGAATCTGGAAGGAGTTTGCGCCCCTCGGGAGGCTCGTGGTCGGTCTGGTGAGCCATGAAGGCGATGTGATTGCCGGCAATCTGTGTCTCATCTGGAACGACGTCATCTACTACAAGTTCGGCGCGTCTGTTCCGCAACGCTTGGACCTCAGACCGAACGACCTGCTCGCCTGGGAATCACTGTGCTTGGGCCGAAAGCGCGGCTGCCGGTCGTTCGACTGGGGTGTGAGCGATCTCGATCAGCCCGGCCTCGTGTTCTACAAGCAGAAGTACGCAACCGAAGAACGACGCGTGTCCGTACTGCGGTACGTGCCCGACGGTTTCGAAGATTCGCTCGGATCTGACGTGGGCCGGGTGTTGCACGAGCTCACCCAGCTTCTGACCCGCGACGACGTTCCCGACGAGGTAACTCAGCGTGCAGGCGAGATCCTCTACCAGTATTTCTGCTGAGCTACGGCCAGCCGTCGGCTCCGCAGTGCTCGTACGGTCCGACGTCAACCTCCGCCGACCCGCGGCCTCCCGGGCACGGACGAGGCTTGCCCAGCGCGTCGTGATCGACCCGAGCCACCGCCACTCCGGCATCGATCACCGGCGACGCGGGGACGGGCCGGTACCGCTGGTCCAGCGGGACGTCAGCTCCACCGGTCTGCGGACTCGGTCATGAAGCGGATCTGCATCGTTCGGCACCGCGGCTACGAGCCGCAGGTTCGGCGGGAGGCGGAGGCACTGAGGGATGCCGGCTTCGACGTCGACACGATCGTCTTGCGGGACGAGGGAGGCGCGGCTGTCGAGGAGATCGAGGGCGTACGCGTCATCCGCGTGCCCCTGAGTCGAGATCGTGGCGGCGTTCTCCGCTACATGTTCGACTACCTCGGCTTCTTCGTGCTTGCCACCGCGCGGTTGACGCGGGAACACCTGCGGCGGCGCTACGCCGTCGTGCAGGTGAACACGATGCCCGACTTCCTGGTCTTCTGCACGCTGCCAGCGAAGCTCCTGGGAGCGAAGGTGATCGCGTTCATGAAGGAACCGTCGCCCGAGCTCGCCGAAACGCTGTTCGCGTCATCTCTCGTCCCGCGCATCTACAGGTTCATCGAAGGTCGGGTCCTGCGCTACGCCGACCTCGTCTTCACGGTGACAGAGGACCTGAAGGAGGTCTACGTCGCACGTGGCGCCGACGCCAGGAAGATTCGCGTCGTGCTGAACGGTCCCGATCCCCGACATTGGCAGGCTCCCGCGGCGTCCGTGCCGACCGCGCCGGGCTTCACGGCCGTTTGCCACGGGTCGATCGAGGATCGGTACGGCCACGACGTGATCGTGAACGCGGTCCACCTCGTCGGCGATCGTCTTCCCGACCTACGGGTGCGGATTGCCGGTCAGGGCACGAAGGCCGCCGAAGTGGAACGGTTGATCGCCGAGCTCGGCGTCGGAGACAAGGTCCAGCTCCTCGGCTGGCTGGACCACGAGGAGCTGGAACGCGAGCTGCGCCAAGCGGACGTGGGGCTCGTCGCCCAGCGATCCTCGCCGTATTCGAATCTCGTGCACACGATCAAGATGTACGACTACATGCTGCTCGGGAAGCCGGTGGTTGCGAGCAGACTGCGGTCGACCGGCCGGTACTTCGATGAAACCACGGTGCGCTACTTCAGGCCCGACGACCCGGCGGACCTGGCGGAGGCGCTCGTGGAGCTCCACGACTGCCCGGAACGGCGGCGATCGCTCGCCGAAGCCGGCGCCCGCCGCCACGAGCAGCTCGGTTGGGTGACCCAGCGCAAGGCCCTCATCGACGGCTACCACGATCTGCTGGGTGAACACGATGCCTGATCACGGTCGCGGCCAGAAGGTGAAGATCCTCTACATCATGGGCCCGACCAGGTCGGGATCCACGCTCCTGGCACGGCTGTTGAACGAGTACCGCGGCGTCGTGTCAGTCGGCGAGGTCGTGAGCATCGACGTTGCGCTCCAGTCGTGCCGGATGCAAGCGCGCTCTCGGGGTGATGCGCGATCGACCTTCGTGCCGAACGACGCAGCAGGAGGTGCGTCGCGCCGGTTCAGCGCCCTCTGCGGCTGCGCGCTTCCGCTCCAGGACTGTCCGGTCTGGGGCCCCATCGAGAAGTCCGTCTTCGGTGATCCTCCTGACTATTCACCGTGGAGCTGGGACGCCGCGAGACCGGGTCTCGTTCGCTTCTTGCTCGAGGGTTCCGGGAGATGGGTCGAGCGCAACGGTCGCGCCTTGGGGGAGGTCGCCGAATCGGTCTACCGCGAGCTTGCCCGGCTCACGCAAGCGCGGATCATCGTCGACGATTCGAAGACGCCCCTCTACGGCTACTTCCTGCGCCACCAGCCGTGGGCCGATGTCCTTCCCGTTCGTCTCGTTCGGGATCCACGGGGAACCGCCGCGTCGTGGTCCCGCGCAAAGCCGTACGCCGGCATCGACGGAGGTCACCTGCCCGCACATGCCGCCCACACGTGCTCCGTCGACTGGTTGAAGCGTGTCGCCCTCGCCGATCGATTGTTCAAAGCAAGCCCGGTCGTGCGCTACGAAGACTTCATCGCTTCGCCGATGCAGATCGCGACCCGACTCCTCGATGCCACCGGCATCGAGGTCGAGCCGCCGGATCGAGACCATGCCGGCGCCGTGAGGCTCAGCACCAACCACATCCTCGCCAGCAATCCCGACAAGTTCGAGCGGGGCACGCTGTCCATCAAGCCGCCGGACTGGTCAAAGGTGCTCCGGACCCGCGCTCGTCTGGTCGTGACCGCCTCCACGCTCCCCCTTCTTCGTCGGTACGGCTACGCGCTTTGGGACGGACCCGAGCATCGGTCGCCTCCGTTCCGCGAATTGGTCCGCCGAGGATCGGAACGTGGCGGATGAGATGGGAAACACAGGGCATAGGACCGCGTAGCCGCGTGTTCCGGGGTGTCATCAGGCCGATGTACGCGGGCGCGCGCTCCGTCGCCTTCCGAACCATTGACGGGCTACTCGGAGTGCGAACCACCCAGGCGACGAGCAGCAACGGCGCAAAGTCGCTCGACGAGCGACCACCGAACGTCTCTTGGGGGTGGCTGTCACTTGTCCGACTCCTTCGCCGTCACCCCCTCGGACCGACGGACGTGTTCGTCGATATCGGCTCGGGCACCGGCCGTGTCGCGCTCGCCGCGTCCTGGATGTTCCGCTGCCGGCGGGTCATCGCCGTCGAGCGTGACCCCCGTCTCCATGCCCGGGCGGTCGAGAATCTCCGCACTTGCCGTGCGACCCCTCGGACACCGATCGAGCTGGTGCACGCCGATGCCCTGACCTGGGATCTACCAGCCGATGCGACCATGATCTTCTTCTTCAACTCGTTTCGCGGAAAAGAGTTTCAGGAGCTTGTCGAGCGGATGCTCGAATCGCTCGATCGCTCACCACGCTCCGTGCAGTTCTTGTACGCAAACCCGGTCGAGGCCGAGTTCTTGGCGAGGAGCCCGCGCTTCGAGCTCATCGACGTGGTGCGGTCGTGGCGACCGCGCGCCGATTGGACCAGAACGACGTCGGTCTCTGTCTACCGAGTCAGGTGAGAGCCATGCTTCTACGCGGTGCACGCCGCCGCGGCAAACTGCGCCGCGCGTCGCCCGAGCCGGGCGCGGCCGATCACGTTGCGACCGGAGGGCACGAGGCCCGCATCGTGGTGACTGCCGTGTTGGCGGCGTCCGCGCTCACAGCGGTCGCTATCATCGCCGGCTTCGTCGCCGCCTCGTTAGGAGGGGACGAGGGTCACCGTGCGGACCGGCGTGGGGCGCTCGGACAAAAGTCGTCCCCGGGGTCAGTTGCAGTCGAGGCTCCGCCGACGCCCGGCACGGGCGGTGCGACGGTGCTTCCACCGTCACCGTCTTTCGGCCTCGGCGGGCTTCCAAGCACGGGGGTACCGGTACTTCTTTCCGGACTGCAGTCGTCGCGCTCGGGCGGCTCGGAACAGGTGTCCTCGGGCGGCTCGGAACAGGTGTCCTCGGGCGGCTCGGGTGCTCCAGGCCGCGCGCCTACCACGCCCGCCCCTTCTGGTCCGTCGGGCTCGCCGACGCCACCAGCTCCGTCGGGCTCGCCGACGCCACCAGCTCCGTCAGGGCCACCGGTTGCACTCCCACCCGTTCCCACTCTTCCACCCCTTCCGATTGATCCATCCGTTCCGCCTCTTCCAGTTCCTTAGTCGCGACACGGGAGGAGCCGATGATGAAGCTCCGGCGATGGATCCTGCTCGTAGCTGTAACCTCGACAGTTCCGCTCGCCGGGGGGACGCCCGCGTTCGTGGCGCCCACGCTCACGGCCGCCGAACGCATCGACGCCGTACAAGCCCCCGTCTCGAGCAGCGGGTACTTCAAGCTGCTGCCGGCGGGCAGCGCGCTCCCGTCTCCGACCGATTGCGCGTTGGCCGTGCACCGCTCGTCATCGAAGCCGCGGCCGAAGAACCAGCAGTGGGCGATCGATTACCCGTTCCACGTCGACCCGTGGAGCGGCGTGACGACTGCGTGGAACGACGTCAGGGACCGCGTCACGGGGGACATGGCCGGCTTCGTCGACGACGACGGCACCCCGCCCAAGACCGATGAGGTCATCCAGTTCTTCGCGTGCAAGTGGGGCCTCGACGACAACTGGATGCGCGCCGAAGCGCTCGTCGAATCGACCTGGCGGCAACGGTTCGCCGGCGACTGGACGACAAACTTCTCGTGGTGCGCGCCGGGCGCTCCGACGCGCAACGGTGGAGCCGAATGCGCCCAGAGCCTCGGGCTCACGCAGATCAAGACGCGGCTCCGGCCGGAGAGCATCTACCCGGCGATCTGGAACAGCCTGGTCGCGCACCTCGACTACTACGGCTGGGAGTTCCGGGGCTGCATCGAGGGGCAGAAGTGGGTCGCATCCGGGCAACTGTCGACCCCGAACGATCTGCGCGGCTGTCTCGGCAACTGGTTCTCCGGCGGCTGGTACGACACTGCGGGCGAGAACTACTACGCGACGGTGAAGGGCTACTACGACATCCTGACATGGCTCTTCGGCATTGCTCGTGCGTCGTCGTAGAAGCGCGCACCGCCTGCGCCTGTTTGCGTTGCACCGTCGTCAGCTTCCCCATCCGTCGCGCCACGACCCCCGATCCACCACAGTGGGCATGCTCAATCTGCAGAGCGACGGGTAGGTTCGCCGGAAGCTGGTGCCACGCGCCAAGAAACGCGCCACTCGGCGACAGCGGCGTACGCGGTGCGTTCGGGTGTAGGCGGTCTTCGTGCCCGAGTTACTCGAGGTCCCTCAGTCCGAGTTCGGCATGAGAGCATTGGGCCTGATTGAAGGGTCGCCCTCGTGCGGCACTCGAACAAGGTTGTTGGCGACAGCGAAGGCGACGGCTTCGAGGCGGGAGTGCACTCCCAGCTTGGTCAGCACGTTCTGCACATGCGTGCGGGCGGTCGTGGAACTGATCGCCATGTTCGTCGCCAGTTGAGGACCCGATTCGCCGCGTGCAAGGCGTTCGAGTGTTTCGCGCTCGCGTGGAGTCAAGAAGTATTCGAGGCCCCCCGCCGCGTGACTGCGCGACTGCGTGCGCATGGATGATCTCGGAGTAGGACGGTCTGAGACGGCTTCGCCGTCGCCAACACGTTCTACAACTTCGACAATCTGGTCGATGTCATCGTCCTTGAACGCGATACCGGCGGCGCCGCTCGCGACAGCTTTCGCAAGTGTCTTCGCGTCCGATATGGCGGTGAGCACGACGACCTGTGTACTGGGGGAGGCCGCTCGAACTTGGGAGATCCCGTCGAGACCCAGCATTCCGTCGGGGAAGAGCAGATCCATAAGGCATACGTCTATGTCTGTATCGCGCACAATCGAAACCACGTCGCCGGGTTCGTCAGCGCACGCGATTTCCCAGCCGCGTCCGCGCAACACCATGGCGAGCGCGTCAACAAAGAGCCGATGATCGTCGCAGATTGCAATTCGCATGTCGGGCACCCCACTTACCGCGAGCAACCCGCCATCACGTCAACGCAATCCGGACTGCCCCACCGATCCTGCACAGCGACGGCAAGATTTGACAGTAACAGAGGCGTCATGGTGCCACCAACCAGTCGGTCTGGCTGCGTCATCAGTTTCGTCCCGCGCGCGGGCGGCCAAGGGGCGTCGTCGCCGAGCGGGGTCGACCGACCCATGCCAAGCCACTCTGTCGGTGGGCAGCGACGCTCGCCGCGCTGCTCGAACTCTCGCTGGTCTTTCCGAGCAGCGTGCCTTCTCGATCGTTCGTGGCATTTACGCGATGGGACTTGTGTGCGCATTTGAGACCGCCCGGCCGACGCGGAGTTCTCCGACCGCGATCGACCCGATCGGTGGAAGTTGAAATCGGTCGTTTCATAACCCATTGTCCTACTTGGCTTCTTGGGCCGCGAGAACGAGCTTCGGAGTTGTGTGTCTGGTGGGCGCATGGGTCTCGAATAGAGCGGCACGTCAACGCGCTTGAACTGCCACGACCGCAGAGTGGGACGCACAACACGCGATCAGACCGCGCTAATCAACGAGCGAGCGCCGGCTGAATCACCCGTCGCTGTTCCGCATCAGCACGCGACGTGTGCACGCAAACGACCTGTGCGCGCAGTGCATCCAGGCTGAAATTCGGCCGAGAAGGTTCGACTCCACCCCGGTACAGGCGTCCAGCGGCTTCTTCGAAATCCACGACTGCAGGTATTTCCTACCCAGCCCGGCGTGCACGAGGATGCGGATAGCGAAAGGGAACCGATCGATCTCTCCCATCTCGGGATTGCACACAGACGGAGCACGCCGTCGTCGACGGAGCCGGCGGTCGCCAGCCGGAGCATCTCCACTAGAAGTACCCCTCGCGTTTCCGGTCCTCCATCGCCGCCTCCGAGAACCGGTCGTCGGCACGGGTGGCACCGCGCTCGGTGATCCGAGACGCGGCGATCTCGACGACGATCTCGTCGGCGGTGGCGGCGCT